>JAEIGA010001517.1_pt1 | contig 36270 bp, 43 predicted proteins | sample 9270691 | NCBI WGS metagenome assembly JAEIGA01 (sample SAMN17057246, study PRJNA624740) | gut metagenome | biome: biome; isolation source: fecal sample | host: Bos grunniens | place: China: Xizang | collected 2019
ATTATCTTGAATTACAGAAATCTTACTTAACAAAACTGCAACCAAGAAGAAATGAATACATTAATTTCTGATTTATTATATATAAAACGTATAATCATAACTGTACCATCTTTTACTAATGGATATACATCTTCTACGTATAATGCATATTTATCTAGTTATAAAGCTATAGCAATTGCAGGATTTGATACATTAACAACTTTTGTTGCTATACCTCAAATATATATTGATACTGATACAGAAATATTACATTATACTCTTAGAAGATTTTATCTTGAAACTTTTTCCGGTCAAGCTACTGCTGATAGTAGAATTGCTGTGTATGTATTATATATGAAAATAAAATAAATAATGAGAGAATGGAAAATCCATTCTCTCATTATTTTTATTCAGTTGTTTCGGTTCCTTCAGTATCAGTTGTTGTATCTTCTGAAGTACTAGTATTTTCATTATCTTCTGTAGATATTTTTTCATCTGTTTCAGAACTCTCAGTACCTTCTTTTTCAGTTTCAGTATCAACTACTTCTTCTGATTCAGAAGGTTCTTCTTCTTTCTTAAGTTTGATTTTGTTCTGATCAATTTCATCATATCTTTCATGAACGATAATTGTTGGTTTTTTATTGGTTGTTGTATTACTTTGTACATATGTATCGGAACTTCTACCAGTTGGTACACATACAAATACTCTTACAGCATCCTGTAATAAAATGAAGTCTTTATGTACTGTATATACAACATCATCATATACAACCTCACTAGTTCCTTTATTATATGTCTGAAGTTCATATGCACTATTAGCAATATCAACCCATTTGTTTTGATTATTTTTTACGAAATTATAACCAAAATTATTTCCAATTTTAGCATCTTCTTTTGTTAAGAATAATGCTTTATAGCTATATGGTGTATCCATAATTTATTTATTCCTTTCTTACATAGATTTTCTATCAGCTATTTCAGCCATTTTTGCAGCATTAAGTCTAGTATCACCATGAACCCTTGAATATGATAAATATCCATTCATACGTTCTATAGATAAAATATTTTTAGAACCGCATTTTGGACATACATCCATAGCAACACCTTCCTTACCACAATCTTCACAATAACAAAGAGTAAAATTAACACCTTCGTATAATCCCATTTTCATAGCACGTCTCACGAAAGCTCTAATTGCATCTTTGTTATAATTAATTCCATATTTTACATATTGAATTCTTCCACCAGCACTTAAATTCCAGAATCTAGATTCTTTATCTTGCTTTTCAATTCCATCCATTTCTTCACTTACATGACAATGGAATGAATTACTCACATACTCTCTATCTGAAACATTTTCAACAATACCATATTTTTGTCTAAATTGAGTAACTTGTGTTCCACATAAACTTTCTGCTGGAGTTCCATAAATTGCATAAAGAATACCATCTTCTTTTTTAAACTCATTAATTTTATCATTAATGTGTTGCATAACCTGTAATGGAAATTCTCCATCTTCACGAATAGATTTTCCATTATGTAATTGATTAAGTTCATTAAGTGCAGTAAATCCATAACTTGCTGTTGCATATTTTAATAAAGGTTTAATCTTTTCAGATGGGTCTAAGAAACCATTATGAAATCCACCTTGACAAAATGCTACAGGGTTAGTACTTGCTTTAATATTAGATAAATATTCATATGTCATAATATGAACTTCTCTAATCAATTGGAGATATTCGTCTAAAACTTCATAGAAGTCTCTATCTTCTTGTTTTGCTTTAGCATAAATCATTGGTAAATGAAGTGATACTACACCAATATTAAATCTTCCAGTAAAGAATGGTCTATCATTCTCATCTGCAGGATACATTCCACCACGTTCATAATATGGTGAAAGAAAAGCTCTACAATTATGAGAATCAAGGTCATTAACCATAAATCTATCAGATTCTGTAGTGAAGTCATAACTAAATTTTCTTTGATGGAAAATTTCAATTTTCTCTACTTCAAATTCAGTATACATTTTATAATCTGTAATACCAACTACTCTATCTCCTACTTGTATATCTTGTGCTTCAGTTCTTCCTTTTCCAATAATTGGGAGTGGATGATCAAAAGTACACATAAGTGATCTTTCTCTTGAACTGAAATATTTTGTATCTTTAAAAGTGATTTTGATCCATTCATCAGTAACATTTCTTATTACTCTATGAACTTTAACAAATTCGTTTTTATTGATATCGTAAGTATAAAGGTTGATAGGGTCTGCATAAAAATCCCATTCTCTTCCTTCTTGTAATTTTACACCAAACTTGGTAGGGATGTTTCCAAGTTCGATTTCTTCCCAAAGATCTTCAAATGTATAATTAATATATTTATTATCATTATTATCTTTAGGTTTATTTTCTTTAATCCTGATTCTAGCAGAACCATCAACACAACCCATAGGTGCGATAATCTCACCATATTTGTGCCACATTTCTGCTACAGTTGTATCTCCATCAAGAGATAAATAATCAGGATACATAGCTTTTGATGAGCAATCTAATGCTTCTTCAAAAAGCCATTCTAACTCTTTTCCTGGACCATGTAAATCTTCAGTATATGTAAATACTAATTTAGGGAAAAGAACTGATTTCTTTTTACCTGGTGCTCCTTGTCCTTCTTTTCTAACTTTAAGACAAATAGATGCTGCTAAACTAGCAAACTTATCTGTTGATACACCGATTGTAAATGTAGTAAATGGATAATCTCCTCTACTACTTGCTACAGTATTAAGTTTGATTTCAAGACCTTGGAAACCTTGTTCCATATCTCTTATAACTTTTTCCATTGCTTCTTCTTCAGCTTCTTTAAATAAAATTGCTTTCATTTCATCTGTAATATCAATACTTACAGTACTAAGAGCCGATAATAATGAATTAAGTTTTGATTCATAAATACTACTTTTATATTTATCAAAACTTAATTTAGCATATTTGGATACTAATTCATCAATACGTGGAACTGTAAAACCACCATATTGCTGACTTGCTGCTGATAAAATAATATCACCTATAACGTCAAATGTTGTATCAAGTGATTTTGGTTCATTATACCAGAGATTACCCATCTCAAATCCACCAGTTAAAACTGTTTTAACATCAAAAAGACAACAGTTGATACCATCTCTTCGAGAACTCATATCATGAATATAAATATACCCATCTCTACATGCCTGTAACATCTTTTTGTTTAACTGAAATTTTTGGTATAATTCTTTGTTAAGTTGTCCAAAAATAAGACTACGTTTAGTAGATACTAACGTAGAATCTGAATTTGCATTCTCTTTATCACCAATATACATAATAGCTTGTGCTTTTTTATAAATAGAATCTATCATTGCAACAAATGAGGTTTTATAATCACGATAGTCTCTATAACTTTTTGCTACTTCAGGTGCAATTTCTTCTAATACTTTTTCTACAATATTATGCATCATTGGTACGGTTATATAACCATTACCATTTTCTTCTTTTACCCAGTATTCTTTATTATAAATACTTTCATTTGCAAATTCTTCAATACGTTTAATTTCGTCATCAGAGAATTTATAAAGAACTCTGAATGCGGATTTTCTAACAGCATTAATGATTTTATTTACATTAAAAGGCTGTGTCGTATTATCCTTTTTAATAATATAAATCATATATAAACCTCCAATTAATATGAATTAAAAGAATGTTTTTTAGTGTATGAAATGGTAAAATTATAATTTTATAAGTAAGGTGGGGAACCAATTTTGTTAAGTTAAATTTCTCTATCTCTCGATGATTATCTTGAATTACAGAAATCTTACTTAACAAAACTGCAACCAACAGGATTTGAGTAATTATATATCATCATCTACAATGCCATATGTATTCATAACGAATACAGATGTTCTGTCTACTGAAGTAGTAGATATATTAAATGCTATATTAGATGAATTACCTAATGATATTTTATTTGGTATTAGATTAGAAGGTATTAATATACCAAGACAATTTGGAATAGGTTATTTATATTCTAGTAGTAATTATGGTTCATTAATATTATCAACATGGGATGCATCAGCTTTTTTTAGAATTTATAATAAAGAAATAACAAGACATATATTGACATAATTAACATAAGAAAGAGAATGAAGAGGGGAACCAATTTTGTTAAGTTAAATTTCTCTATCTCTCGATGATTATCTTGAATTACAGAAATCTTACTTAACAAAACTGCAACCACGGTGAAAATGGTGATTGGAAATATAGGATATGGTCTAATGGTATAGCAGAATGTTGGATGATTGTAAAGGATAAAACTATAACTGTAGATAATAAATGGGACGATTCTATACCTATTTATGTATATGATAACGCTATAGAAGAAATTAGATATCCATTTACATTCTCAGAAGATCCAGTTGTTAATGTAACTCCTATTCGTGTTGATTATAGTTATTGGTTATTCACTGGTATGCAAGGTAGTTATTATACTCATTATACACCAAGATTATCAGTAATACGCATAAATAGATGTGAGAACTTAGGATTGAAAGTATGTATACATGCTATAGGTAAAATAACGTAGGTTTATTAGAGACAAATAGTCATACACTATATACATTAAAAAATAGAGAAGATGGAATTTCCATCTTCTCTATTTAATTATCTAAAATCATTAATCACCACAGTCGGATCGTCCTCTTCAACCACTAAGTAATTATTACCACCACGTGATACTTCAGTAATTTCTCCACCATTAATAGTAAGAGTACATTTCTTAAATGAACCGTTAGCATCAGTACTTGTATTAGGTTTATCTGGAGAACCAATAAATGGAATTTCAGCACCAGCAAATAATTTATTAATAGTTCCTCTATTAATTACCATATCGATAGTATTCATTGTACCACGATTGATACCTTGAAGAATATTAATACTACCACCATTAACAACCAAAACACCCGTTCCTTCGTGTCCATTAGAACCTCCTACTGTAACATATGATTCTGCAACAAATCCATCTTCAATAAGCATTGATAATGATTTGGCACATGAATATCCGTTTCCACCACCATATACTAAACTTGTAGATTTACCACCAACAAGTTCCATGGTAATGTCTTCAACAAGTGCCCAACTATCATTAATGTCACCGTCATAATTTTGTGAACCACATTCACATGTTGAAATAAATCTATCTGCAGCACCACCCATAATATTAGCAATAGAACCGCCTTCAACACGAACAAATGATTTTACGGTATGTGATTTATGAAGTCCACCACCAAAGATAGATCTTATTGTACCGCCAGTCATAATGATATTTGAATTTGTAAGTGTTTCATCATTATGACGACCTCCAAATACATGAATATCAGCATCAACAACAAGTTCTCCACCATCCCAAGTAATGATAGCACCATCTAAACCATCTTCTCTTTCTTTAATGACAATAGGTGTACCATTAGCAAAGAAAAATTTCTTATTTCCGAGTGTAATAACTTCTTTAACCGGTTCATCAACTTTAGCAGAAACTGAATTGATAAATGTTTCATTTACCATATTTCTTACAATTTCTTCTACATCGGCTGTTGTAGCGATAGGAGCATTGTTTGCTTTTTCTTGTTGCTCTCTAATCTCTTTACATGTTTCACCGATGAAACCAAGTAAGGTTTTATTTTTAGTAGACATAATAGCTACCTTCCTTTCTTTTATAATATTAATAAACTGTTTTTAAGTCCATTTTTTAGACATTATTTTAAATTATTATTAGGAGGAAATTTAAAATGTTTTCTGTTGAGAAATTAAATGAAATTAAATCTGAACTTACAACTGTTTTAGAATCTGCTGAAAAAGAAGAAAAAGATCCTGTTGCTGAATTAGAACAAAAAATAGAAGATATTAAGAAAAAAGAAACTAGAGGTTTTATTTCTAAAGAAGAAGCTGAAGAAGGTATTTCTGATCTTCAAAAGAAATTAAAAGAAATCAAAAAAGAACTTTCTGAAAATAAAAATGATAAAAAAGAAGATTAAAATAATCCTAGACTGATTTTTCAGTCTAGGATTTCTTTTTTTATAAAAGTACTGCTAATGCTTTAACATATCTATCTTTAAGAGAATCTGTCAAAGTATCATAAAGTTCAAAATGATGTTTAATGTCAGCTAATTTAACAAACCATGCTGATGGATATTGAGACTTATTAGCCTTTATCATCTCAATATATACATTATAAGGTTTTACAACCTTTGATTTTATAGGCTGGTTATTATCATAATCAATATTTCTTGATACTAATTCAATACATCCTAGTATATAATCTTCAATAACGTTATTTTGTGTCTCTGACAAAATATGTTTTAAATCTTCAAGTGTTACATCAGTATCTTCAACTAAATCATGTGAAATACCGATTATTTCAATAATAATTTCATCTTGAATTTCTTGAGCCATACCTAAAGTTCTTATCATTTCAGATGCATATTCTGCAACTTTTACAGCATGTTCATATGTAGCATCATCATATTTAACAAGCGCAAGTTCTTTTATTTTTGCATTTACTGATAATAATCTTTTTGTTTCATCTGGTAAAATTCTCTCCCAGATGAAATTCATATTTCTCGCGTTATCAATTATCATTATTTTGTCCTCCAAGTAATACGTCCTTTTGTCAAATCATATGGTGACATTTCAACTGTAACTTTATCACCTGGTAAGATTTTGATATAGTTTGTTCTTAACTTTCCACTTATATGAGCTAAGATTTCATGCTCATTTTCTAGTTTAACTCTGAACATAGCATTTGGTAACTTTTCAGTTACAACACCTTCCAATTCAATAAAATCTGCTTTTGACATTACAAGTTCTCCTTTCTTATTTATTTATAATGGGCATTCATAATATCATATGTAATTCTTTGCATATCAATTTTTTGATATTCCCCATTAAAATCTGTTGCTAAACCTACCATACGTTTTGAAATACCTTCAATCAAATACTTTTCAGCAATCTCTCTACTTATATCTACAATTTTGATTGCAACCTGGTCTGCAGATTTCTGGTATTCTTCATTTTCAAGTAATGCTGCAACTTTATCATTTAGTACCTTATATACATTATCTGAAACTATCTTTCTAAAAGATGTCATTTTTTCATATGTATAACTGCTTGTATTAGGTAACGCTGTATCACTAAATGTGTTAAATACGCTTCTTATCATAGAATTTATTTCATTTTCATTTAAGTATCTTTCTAATACATCATCAGTTAAAATATCTTTTACTTTTTCACGAATAATTTCTTTTGTAGTTTCTTTAATAATTTCATCCATGTTTGAATTTTCATTAGGCGTTTTCATGTTTTCTGACATAATTTAAATCTCCTTTATTTTATATTCTTAAAAATAATATATCTTTGTAAAAATATCAAAATATGAATAATCAATATGGAAAATTGCATAGTATAATTTAACACTTCCATTATCTTCAAATTCATCTGACATAAATTCTATGTATGGTTTGTCTTTTTCTGTATAGAATGGAAATAGTTGTATATTACCTTCTATTTCTGGAAAGTCTTTATATTTAATACTGAATTTCTTTTTCATACTTATTATATCCGGTTCTTCTTCATCATTAATAAATAAAGAAATAAATAATTCAGTACTATTTTTAATGAGTTCTAACTCATCATTCATCTTTGAGACCAGAGAATTTGTTTTTTCTTCATCACAAACTTCAATAATACCTAATTCTTTAGCCCTTGATAAGATGATATCTTTATTTTCAATATTTTCCTCAATGAGATTTTTTAATTCCGATATATCTCGGATAAAAACGAGTTCATTAGTTTCATTTTTAAATAAAATCTCTTTCATACATTCTTCAAATTCTTCTTTTATTTTAAGAATGAATTTTCCTTTTAATGATTCCTGAGAGATAACCCCAGGAATGGAATATATACCATTATAAATATATAGATCTTTTCTATATACTTTATTGAGTTTTATTAGAAGAGCTTTCAGATCTTTTGTGAGTCTTGTTTTTTCTTTTTTAAACTCTCTTAAAGCTTTAGCTTCATCCATTAGCCTTCTTTTTAATTCTTTTAAACTTTTTAAATCATGCTCTTGATCGTAAAGTTCATCGAAATTTTCATAACCAAGAGCAGTCATTCTTTTTTCTATATCTTTTATTAAATCAATTCTTGTATCTGCCATTTATATCACCTATTATAATTTACATACCTAACTAAATCAAATGCAATAATTCTAATATTATTATCATTTTTATTTTTACTACCAATTGCTCTAAGTTTTAATTCATAATCTTTTTCCTTAAGATCTTCCAATAATTCAATATATTCTTCTTTTTCTGGCATAATTTCTATTTCATTTTCAGAAAAAGAAATTAACCTTGCAACTATAGACCTTTTATCTACAGTCATAATATCAAGAATATTTTTAAACCCATTATCTATAATAGAATTATGTGGATTATATGATATCGGTATACCAACACCAAATATTTCATAAAATTTATTTTGTGTTTTTTCGATATTCTCTTTTAATATATCTATAGATATATTTCGTTTTCCTAACATGATAATACTTTTAGATCTTTTAAATATTATGCTTTTCATAATTATACTCCTAATTCTTTACATGCTTTTTTATATAATTTATCCAATGATGGTAAATTAAACCATTTTCTACCAGTACATAACCAGTTTTTGGTTTGGAAATTATCAAAAGCTTCTTTAGCAACATCATCATGGAAATCTGATGTTTCTTTTGGTAGTAATCTTACATTAGTTATAGTATGAATTTTCTTTTTACCACCAAGTACATTAAATTGACCTGCATCTAGAATACATTTAAAGTGTAGTGTACTAGGGTCAATATTCATAGCGAATATTGTACTTGGATAGAAACTACTCATATCCATATCTATAGCATATTGGAATATGTTATTTGACTTTTTACTTCCGTATAGAGCCATTCCAGTTGGAAGATTTAATCTAGGGTCACCTACAAGTGCACCTTCAAATCCAACTTTTTTCTTATCGTCATCATCATCTTCATCTGGTTCTTCATCACTACCAAATGGTGTTAGGTTTATATTTTCACCAGGAACCATTCCACGTGTTAAGAAATCCAAATATTGATAATTTCTGAGTTTCACAGTTTGTTTAAACTCAGAATCATATGGTGTTATATTTTGATATGATGTAGCATAATAGTTTTCTAAATCTTTAGTTTTATCTTCAATACCTTTTTGAAGTAAAACGTCTTTGATATTATATATAAAATATTTCTTATAATTTTTATAAGCAAAATATTTAATACTACCTTCTTCACCATAATCTACTTTAGAATCACCAACTACTTTTTTACCTATATAATTAAGTGAGAATGAACGTATTTCAGATTGCCCTTTTCTAATAGCCGCATACGTTCTCATCTGACATGTATAATTAGTATATGATGTATTAAAAAAGTAGTCTGTTTTTGATTTAATATCAAAATGAAAATTATCTTTCTTAAACCAGCATTCTTTAACTGGAAAATCTGGATGACAGAATAAGTCTTTCGGATCTAATCCTAACTTCTGAGCACGTTTATAAATATAATTAACGTCAAACTCGAAGTTCCAGAAAGTTACAAAATCAAATTTTCTTTTATTAATCAATTCAAAAAGATGAACTAACATCTTCTTTTCATCTTTATAGAAAAAGAATTTATAATCTAAGACTCCATATACATCATCAAACATCTCATGAAGTTCTTTCTTTATATCTTCTTGATGTTCAATGAAATCTATTTCTTGTTCAAGTCTACTTTTATGAAGTTCTCTTCTATATAATTCTTTATCTTTTTCACTTTGTGTCATATATGTTAAATCACGTTCAACATATTCACGTCCAACCAAAGCAAATGTGTAACACTTGGATTCATCGTTATCCACAAGTGTTACTAAATCAATAGGACATGTATCTGGATTAGCCAATCCTTCAACATCCAAAAAATCTGTCTCTATATCGGCAAACGCCTTTGATATAGGTTTAGGTCTTGAATTATCGTACATCATCATCCATTTATATCTATATAATGCTCTTACATCGTAATCAGCACCATATACAAATGGATACATTAAAAAATTCTTAAGTTCTGAATATCTATGAGTTTTATAGATATCAGATGCTTGTCTTTTTAAACCATCACCACCATCTTCAATTATGGCTGGTATAATATCTTTAAATGGTACACTTTTCTTTTCGCACTTATCAAGATATTGATAATTTAAACTGTATGGAACTCCATAAGGATCTAAATGTGTTGTCCTGTATTCTGGTTTTTCAAAATATATATCTACTGGTGGATTTGGAATTGTTGTAACATGTTTTTCTTCTGTGTCCAAATCTTTCCAAACGATATATAAAATATCTGGAGTTCCTTCTTTTCTATTTTCTTTTACGTATTGGATATCTACAAGCATTGCAGAATCCTTTGGTATAAGTTTACCCATATAAATACCTACTTTCTTTTAATATGAGTTTAAATTATTGTGCTCTGCTATATCAAAAAGCATTAAGATGAGAAGAGTTTTTACTCTTCTCATCTTAAATTAAATTGTCCAATACCCATCTACTGATATTAAACCTTGGATAGTATTTGTTGAATTATATCCAGAATTTTGTATTGTATAGCACAATAATGCAAATCCATTATCCCATAATTCTCTTATATAATATCTATCTACAAACCACATACTACCGTGTAAAGTAAATTGTACATTTGCATTATAAATATTAAATGGATAAAAACATGAAGTACTAGGAGTTCCAGCAGAATCAGATACAGCACCATTTATCTCACTTGCTATACACCATACTTTACAATAACCATTTTGATATTTAATATAATTCCAATTATTTATTTTACCAGAAGCAATTATTGGATTTTCCCTAGCCCATGGTTCAAACTCATGAATAACAGTAACTCCATCTGAATCATGACGAGTTACATATGCTCTTCTATATACTCTTCCAGTAATACTTATAAATTCTTGAACTTTATATATCCATGATGAACCTGGAGAATTAAATGAGCCATTTCCATCATAAACCATAAATCTACCTGCACTTACCTGTGGTAGATTTATACATGTTTCTGCCTCACTATCACCTTTTATATAATAAATACCATTATCCAAAACTGTATCTACATTTATATTTTCAAGATATCCTTTTATTATACTCATATTTTGACAATTGCAGTTTTGTTAAGTAAGATTTCTGTAATTCAAGATAATCATCGAGAGATAGAGAAATTTAACTTAACAAAATTGGTTCCCCTCTTACACTCCCCTTAATTTATTTAAAAATATTTAGTATTAAATTATCAATCCAACAAATTTGTAATGTTTAAGTTATATAAGGAGGTAAAAATAATGATTAAAAAATTATTTATTTCACAACCTATGAGAGGTAAAAGTGAAGAATATATTAAACATGAAAGAGAAGCTATGATCGCTAAAGCTACAGAAGAAGCAAAGAAAAAATATGGAGAAGATACAAAAGTTGAAGTTATTGATTCGTATTTTGAAAATTATGATGGTAATGCTGTAGGATTTTTATCAAAATCAATTGGTAAATTATCAGAAGCTGACTTAGCAGCATTTTCTCCTGATTGGGCATCTGCAAGAGGATGTAAAATCGAGCATACTATTTGTGAAGAGTATGAAATTGAAATTATTCTTGATTAGGGTGATAATATGGCTAATAAACCTATGACTATTTTTGAATATTTAGAATTTTGTGCTAAGAGAAAATTACGTACTTATGAAAAGAAACTTATTGGAAAGATTCTAGATGATGATGCTAGAAACACACCAATTATTGTACCTCTTTCACATAATTCAGTAAATATGAATAAAACTAAATATGGGTTAAAACCATCACATATAATCATTGATGATTTTAATCTTATGAATCAGGAGGTAATCAATAATCATGAGTAAAAAAAATGATGATGATTCTTATGTACCTTCTAGATATAGAGCCAAGGAAGCATTGGAAGATCTAGACTCATTAGAAGGGTTATTTATTCTTCCTTCAGATATAGCTAAAAGAGAAGAATCTAAAAAAGAAAATAAGAAAAAAGAATCAGTTAGTGAACCTGATGATTTACTTGATACTGATTGGATGGATACTCTAAGTACTCTTAGAACTGAAAAGAAACGATTCAAAAATGTAGAAGATTTATTTGGTGAAGGTGGAAAGAAAAAGAAGAAAAAGAAAAAGAAAAACTCTGATGGACCAAAAGATCATTCAGAAGATTTTGAAAATGAACTTAGATTACTTAGAAATATTCTGAAAGAACAAACAGGATTATCAGATTCACTTCAAGAAAGATATGATACATTGAATAGACAAAAATCATCTGCAAGAGGTGTTGGTAAATTTACAACTGATTTAATCTCTACACTAAATCATGCTCGTACATTAGAAAAGGATATAGTTAAAGAGATTACTGGTATAAAGAAAACCATTGCGGATTTAAATATGAAAGAACGTGAAAAATTTGGAAAACTTGAAAATATGAGTGATGAAGATATGAATCAATTTGCTTCTACATATTTAAAGAAAATTATGGGAGCAAACCAAGACCTTGCTGGTGGATTTGGAGAATCTGTAATTGATGATGTACTTGATGCAGATGACTTCTATGGTGAATTAGATTTGAATATGAAAGAATCTGAAGGTTATGCATCCAGAAGTGAAGACGCTGATAAATATCTCAAATATGAGAGACAACAAATTACAGTAAAAATACTTTATGACCAAAGTGACGAATCGATGCAATTCTTTGCAGAAAATGAAAATGGTGAAATCGTTGATGATTATCCATTACCAGGAACTATTGATTCAGTTAGAATTAACCATTCGACTAAAATTGGTACAGATAGGTTTGGTCAAAAGTTCCAAGTTATTTATCAACAATAACAAAAAAAGAAAGGAGTAGTTTTTACTACTCCTTTCTTTTAATCAAATTCAATTTGTGATAGGGTTAATCCAGCAATTGAATCTGTTTTATCCTTAATGCGTCTCATCCAAGCTGGATCATCTCTATCAGTAGGTGTTACTACTGAATTTTCAAATTCATCATAAGTGTAATCACTACTCATCTTCTACCTCCTTATTAATATATTTTAATTTTTCTTGTCTTGCAATCCATGTACGTATTACTCTTTCAGTTTTATTTATGATTTGTATTGCTCTTTGACCACTTAGATCATATTTGTATCCTATACTAAGGGCATCCATTTCACGATTATCTTCTAAACCATAAAACATTTTAAGCATAGGAATACCTTTTATTACTACGTTATGAGGAATTTCTTTCTCTATAGTATCAAGCCAACCATCAATACTTTCTTTCATATCATCATATGATTTAAAATTAAAATCATAAATTTTATCAGTAGTATATTCTAAGTGTGAAATAACTTTACAACTTCCTGAATATAAGCTTATTAAAAATTCAATATAATTTTCACACATTGGATTATTATTTTCTGTAAGTTCAGGAAATAATGATGCATACATTTTTAAAATACATGATTTTCTTATAAATTTTGCGTTTGGTTTGTGTAAGCATTCATAAAATATAGCATCTTTAACAGAATGAATATCCATTTTAATATATTTCTTCTTACCATCTATTGATAAATAAGAATCTGTTATTTTCATATCATGTAATCTTTCCATTTTTAATACCTCCTTACATACCTTCGAAAAGTGTAGCATGAACTGGATTATTTTCGTCATACTTGAAAGTCTTAACATTTTTTCCTTTGAATATTTCATACTTCATTTCAGATACTACTTTAGAACGTAATTCCCTCATATCATTTATTCCTGAAGTTCCATATTTTGTTAATATATAAGAATCACGGTCTATATAGTATTTTATTGGGCGTTTTTCCATTCTTAAGTTAAATATATCTATCAATTCATGAGGTGTCCCTTTTTCATTACTCATTATTTTACTTAATATACATTTTATCCTATATACTAAGTCTTCACCATTACGTATATTTAAATCTGAAATAGTACCAATTAAATCAAGACTTCTTGAATATTCTTTCATTGTACTAGTTGTTGAAAATAGATATATGAGTAATTCAGCATAACCAAAATATTTCTTTTTATAGTTACTTGTAAGTTCTGGAAGAATAGCTATGATACATGAAATCCATATATTATATTTTTCTGAATCCAATCTATATAGACTATGATAATTATGATCATTCCAATAATCATACCATTCTTTTTTATCGAGAATACATTCATCTATATATTCATATGGATTATGAATAAAACTAGGTCTTATTCGTCGTAAGATATCTACAGAGACCCTATCTTTAAATCTTGGATATTTCTCCAAAAACTCATCATATTTACCATATGAATATTCTGGAATTTCATCATGAATACTTACCTCAGCAGGAACTTCTATATATTCTTGTGATGTTCTTGTTACTACATATCGTTTAATCTTTGTCCAGTCATGAAGATCGGCTTCTTCCTGTTCCTTTACTCGTATTATTTCTTCTTCAGTCGCATTACATATTGATTTTAAAGGATCTTCACCATTTTCAATTCTATGTAATAAACCCTGATAAAATTTATTATTTTTAAGATCATTATCTTCCATATATTCTTTTAATATTTGTATTGAATCTTTCATTTTAAATCTCCTTATTCTTAGTCACTAATATCTTCATTTTCAGACGATTTTCTTATAGGTGGATATTCTTCCACTTTATCTAACCATTCCGGTACTGGTGTAGTTTTTCTATTATAAAACATCCAATGACGTGCCGATTTATCTTTAATCAAAACAGTTCTTAAAAGTTTTTCAATTCTTCTAATATCATGTCTAACAGTAGTTAGTCCAACTTTAAACTTTTTAGATAACTGAGTTAAAGTAGGAGGTTTTTCGAATTCAGTCATTTCATTTAACCAATAAAATTCTCTAAATTCTTTTATCTGTCTACATAATACCTTTTTGTTAATATTTTCTTTTCTTTTATCACCGTCACAATACATGATATAATCTTTGTATAAATCATCAAAGAGTATTTGCTCTGATATAGCTTCAAAACTTGTGTTAATAGTTATTATCTGATATGCTATCAAAGTCCAATCATATTCATAATATTCCTCGTCAATAACACATGAATTTAATATATATTTCATGTGAATAGGAGATATATTATATTTTTCATTTTTACTGATTTTATATGCTTGCTGAAATATTTCAGTGTAACATTTTTCCATTGTATCAAAAAATCCACATGGCATAAAATGATAACAAAATCTTTGGCACTCACGTCTAATTGATTCTAAAAAATCTTCACAAGTTTCAGCATAAAAATGCTTTAGCGCAAATTTAAGATTATGATCATGAGGAAAATTTCTCATAGTAGTTTTTCCTGTAAATTCGGGAAAAGTATTTAAAAACCACTCACTAAATTCATATGTTTCATGAAATTCAACAGGGCGATAATCACTATTAATACAATAGCTTTTATCAGTTACATTTAAGTTACTCATAGTTTAAATCTCCTTTTTAATAAATATTTTATTACATGAAAATAATATATTTATAAAAATTCAGTAAAAAACAGAGGAAGTAGATTTCTCTACTTCCTCATTTAATTAGTTAAATAAACCATTTACTGTAATACTGAAATCACCTGTGATATATGATAATCCAGTTAAATCTGCTGTATCCATTCCATCATAATGGTATACATGAATAAATAAATTTCCGTTAGTACATTCAGTAACTACATTATGAACAGTTGAATTTTTCATAAATGTTGAATCATTACCTTCTGTTACATTAATTGTGGAATTATATGTATCCATAGTTTTCTTACCAGAAAAATTTGATGGTAATGGAATTACAAATGTATATTTATGAATAGCAGATGTACTTCCATAATGGATTTCTTCCTCTACTTTATTTCCAGCTTCATCAATTTTTGTAATGATAAAACTTCCAGTAGCATCTCCACCTTCTTCTACAATATCTGGTGTTACAGCAATACTAGGTCTAACTCTTGTACTTAATTGAAATTTGGTTTCACCATAAGTTAAGCAAGACCATCTATAAATACTTCCTTCATGAGTAACATCTTCTGTATCATGTTTAATAAGCATTGTAGTTTGTATATCTTTTTCCCACTTTTCAAGAAGAGAGTTGCCATCAGGAAAGAAAACACATCTAGCTAATGTATTTAATATTAACGGTTTCAAACTTTCAGAATGTTTATCTCTATATAGGAAAAAGGCTTTTTTTAAGTTTTTCATCTTTTACCCTCCTATACTAATTTCATAAGTTCAACCCAAAACTTTCTAATATCCTTAGTATTTTTAACGATATCAGATAATGTATTTTGACTTAATAAGAATCCACCAACTAATGTATTATCAATTGCAAAAATAACATACGGTAAATAATCAATACAAAGTACTGATGAACCTCCATATGTATTTAAGAATCTTTCTACAAAATAACGAACTGTTAAAGTTTTCATTCTTGGTGATAACTCTTTTAAAAAATTAAACAAGTCTTCAATTGTTTTAGGTTTCGCTAAATCATATTCATCAAGAACCTGTTCAATATTTTGAACTTTTCTTTCTGTAGTAATTTGAAGGGCTGTATTATTGATAATATCAGCATTTTCTAATTCCCATACATTCTCTAAGAAAAACTTAGATACTGAAAATGCAATTTTATCATGTAACGCAGTATCAAGTGAAAGAGCATAATCTCTATTTAATACTCTCATAAACATATTCACATATACTTCATTAGCAATTTTCATAATAGTAGTGCTTCTTGATAAAACTTGATGTCTTGAATGGAAATGCCATGCTAAAAATGCTGATTCTAAAAGAATATATAAATTCTTCATAGGTATATCAAGTCTTAATTCATCAGCAACTAATTTTCCAAAAGAACTCACAAAAATACTAACTACTGGACCATTAGAACTTTTGTGAATTACAAATGGTACAGATTTTGTCATTTTTTGAGTTGTTGATTTCCAATATACTAAACGAATTACACCATCATTAAATGCTTCTAATACTTTAGGTGCAAGAGGTGAAATACGAGTTTTATCTATTTGAATAAGTTGCTCTTCAATAAAGCTTTTATCTAAAACGATTCCTTCTTTCAATGCTTTTAAAATTCTATTCTGGATTTCTCCAGAAGCATTAAAAAGCCCATAAATAAAAGAATCTGACATTGATGATTCCATAAAGATTTCATCATTAACTACATTATTCATTCTTTTATTCCGCCTTTCTATTTGTATTAAGTATATTGTTTTCTGGGTACTTTTCATGCAAAAAAAAAATAATAACTACCTACAGGTAGTTATTATTTTATGGTTAAGTATGCTAATACCATTCTGACATGTTTGTCAGTTGGAATCATAACATCTACATATGTACGTAACTTTGAATATGATGAATTACCAAAACTCTTTGTCATAGTATAAAGATTATCAAATGCACCACATAATTCTTGTAAACTTGTTATACTTTCCGGCATTGTAATTTCTGACCATGATGTATCATTATCATTTATATATCGTAATACAACAAGTATAGCATTTGCAATCTTATTTATTTCTGAAGTTTGTTTCTTCATTCTAAGTATTTTCTGAAGTGATTGAAATAGAATTGTAACTACTTTATCACAAATCTTATTTGAGTCTTTTAATTCTGTTATAAATTTATTTAAGTCGTCATCTCTTATTGCTTCATATGTACTTTCCATACTAGGTTGTGTTAATACATACAAAGAAGTTACATACTCTCTTCTTTTTGAATATAGATCCATAATTCATACCTCCTTTATATTCAATTTAATAGTATACTATTTTAAATTTAGTATTTTCGTTTAAAAGTATACAAGACGTTTATAAACGTCTTGTATACCACATAGACAATTTTAATATTTTGCCTGTACTGTTCCTGCATCTTCAATACTTGATTCTTCATTACCTGAAGTTTTCTCTTGAGTAGGGATTACTTCTTCTGGAATAACTTCATCGCACTCAACTGGACGACATACTCCATTATCTTCTGTTGTATCACCATCCATAGGACATTGATCTGCAGCTACAGTATTAGAATCTGTTTTTGATTCATCATAAACAGGTTCAACTTCTTTCAGGTCTTCTTCTTCTACATCATACATCACTCCACCTTCTCCCATATATCTAGGAGCATCTTCTGGTGATACGATAGGTTCACCAACTACACGTTCTTGTGTTTCTTGATTATCAGATGCAACTTCTGCTTGTTGAATGCTTCCTTTATGCTTAATAATATCGAATGCATTTACAACATTTCTCATCGATTCAATACCTGTAATAGGTGTCTCTTCATTTAAAATTTTTAATACGGTATTGATATCTTCGCTATCATATACCACTACTGTCTTCATTTCAGCCATGATAACTGCCTCCTTAAATTTATTTATTTGATTATATAAATTGTCAAATACTGTATAAAAAAGAAGAGAGTAATCTCTCTTCTTTAATAAATCATTTTTGAAATAATCTTTTCAATTGGTCTGCTATTTGAATAGAATGCTAAGTAACTCAATGCTCTACATCCTTCAGCTAATTTTGAATTATAATTGATATCTCCAAACTTATAATAAATCTTTGGTAATGATGTTAAATACCAACGATATACATCTGGATAATCAATATACTCAAGTTCCTTAGATTCGTATTTTTCTCTCTTATCAATAATACATTGTCCAAGTATTTCAACTAATCCTTTTATTGTAGTTGAATCTTTGATTGTGACTTCTTCTGGAACCAGTAATGTATTATTTACATTTGGAGAACCTGTTACAAGTACATATGCTAATAAACATACATTTTGAAGAATGATATCATCTGATGGTCTTTCTCCATCTAAGAATCCTGGTGTTAACATATCTTCAAGTCTGAGTATTTGTTTAGATACCGTTTCCAAAACTTCTTTAGCATTCTTACTATAGAATGAGTCTGCCATTCCAATAAGTTCTGAAATTTTAAATAACTCATCTCTGTAAGATACATTATTTGAAGCAAAGTATGATATAAAATTTCCAATACAATCTCTGATTTGATAAATCAGATTTATTGCTTCTTTATGATTTTTCTTTTTTCCACGATACTTTAATTCTTTTGCGATGATATGTTCGAAATTACTATCAATATTCAAAAGCATGTTTATGATGAAACGTGCTTTATAAATATTTGATTTAACTGGAACGGTATCAAGTTTTCCATTCCATAAAATACTTGTAAGATAACTTTCAAGAATAAGATCTGCTGGTGAAGTTCTTACTCCAGTTTTTATATACGAAGAATCTAATAACGACATATTATTTAGTACTCTAACTGCAAGACCAACATCATAATGAAATGAATCAACCACTCTACTATATTCGAGACTAAGTTCGATATCACTCTTAATAATTTCATGTCTTTTAAGAAGTCTTTCTTTTATATTTAAGATAATCTTAGATGCATATTCTAATTTATCTCGTCCTAAATCTTTCATTATATTATACCTCCTATATCTTCTTTATTATAATATACTTCTCTAAATAATTTACCAATGATGATAGTATCTATATTCATCTGCACTTAACATAGTTCTTTGTAAGTCATACTCATCTATAAATTCAATATCACCTATTGAATTTAACGTTTCTAGATTATAATATACACTGTTTTGAAATTCAATAGTTTCATATAAATCTCTAGAAACCATCCATTTAAAGTAATCTTTGTCTTTAATATGACCTGGAACTACAAATTTATCTTTTAATGATTCAGTATCACCTATTAATATTTCATATGAATTGCTAAAATATAAAAACAGATAAAATGGTTCACAATGCGTAGTTCCGAAAGTTTTCTCATGTATATATGCCATATAATCATGGTAATTCATATAAAAATACTTTCTTACAAAGGCTTCTTCTGGATTATGTTTAAGATCAACAACTTCAAAATTTATTAATTTAAAATCATTCATTTTTGCTTTAAATCTATTTGTCCATACAGAATCTGTACATAAACCTATTGTATTATCTATATGATTTCTACATGAATCTATATCATAGATTGAACAAAACTTAGTAGATATATCATCAGTCGAATTTGTATGTGTTAATTGATATAGCATTAGATATATCCCTCCATTTCATCAATCAAAATATTTTGAATCTGATTAAGTTCTTTCTTTATCGATAGATTTGAGATTAAATTATTATATATTTTCCAATAATAGTGAGCTGTCTCATATCCTATCTGCTTACTAAGTGTATCATATTTTAAACCAGAATTACCAATCATATTTATCATTAACATCGTCATCCCATTTATAATATAATCACCACCTCTTAAAATAGCATTAGCAGTTTTATGATTTCTAAACATATTAGAAACTTTTTCATATTCTTTTTCATCATCAGAATCTGCAGATGAAAGAATTGTTTGTAAAGTAAAATAAAACTTTGTTCTTGCACTAGCTTCTGGAATACTAGAAACTAAATAGATACTTTCAATTCCAATTTCTTCAAATTCTAATCTATGTGATAGTAATGTAACCTGATCAAGTTTTTCATAATAGTCTATGTATTCTTCTTTAACATCATGAATATAATCAATGGTTGGAGTTTCATTCATATGATTTACACCTAATACTTCCATATCAAATGAATCTATTATTTCAAAATTTATTTTATCAAGCATAATAAATCTCCTTTTATTATTTATATAAAAATAATATATTTTTATAAAATATTATAATTTATTACATCTATAACATAAAATTAATGCAAAAGATAGGTACCAAAAATTGTAGTATCCATTAAAGTGTTAGGATGTTGGTGAAACCGGTGCAGTCTTATGATACTGCTCTATTTACCATCTATAACCGGATACGATTTTCTTGCATTCTTTGTATTATGGTGTCACCCGACAGGAGCTTAGGTGGCGAGATCCGGACGTGAAAAATCGATGGCTTAGTAGAAATTGAGAGAATTAAATTTGAAGAACATAAAACCATATACTCGTTATGTAACTCTGCGCGAGTGAAGAGTAGTGGTAATCTTCATACCTAGCCCTGGGTAAATAGGGATTGTGTATGAGCCAATAATTCCGGATAAGTAATTATGAACAAGGATGAGATTAAGTTCTCATCCTTGTTCTTTTCACTTTTTTAACCGAAAAACAGTTTACTAAGCTCAGATTATTAATAAAGAAGGGAGGTTATTAAGTGTCTAAATATTTTAGAAAAGATAATGAATTCGTCTATTTAACGGATGATTACATGGAATTTTATATTCCCCTTGATTTTTTTGATCAGAGCAAAAGATTCGCAGTAGATTTTTCTTCATATATTGAAACCTTGGGTTTATTTTATGTTGGAATTTTCGAAAAAGGATCATTTAAAGAATTTAAAGTGATGAAGCAACCATATACCATTACGGTTTATGTGTACGATTCAGAAAATAGAACTGTGCAACTCCCTGATGGAGAAACTGTATGTAAAGTTCTTAAATACAATAAAAATGCTGCACTTATGAATTCAAAAATTATTCAAGATGCACAATCGTCACTTGAATACCTTGATTTAGTAATGGGTGGAAAAGTACCATCAAGTGTGCCATATAATATGGCTGCTATATTGTGTCAGAAAAACAAAATGGTTAATAAGGTTAATTTTGGTGTAAGACCAGAAGTTGAAGAAATGGTTATAGCATTAAATTACCGTAATCCTAATGATTTGTCTGAACCTTTTGCAATCACATATGGTGGAAATTTAGCTGTTTCACCACATGCGTATACTACTGTAGGAACTCGACAAATTTGTCAGTATGCATCAACGTTCTCTTCATTAACGTTTGAGGATATGGATGCTATGTTAACTACATCAATTAATCGTTCTCGTAAAAAAGGAAAAGAGAAGTTTTCTCCTATAGAGGATGTAATAAAGATGTAATAATGTTATTTCCTACCCTTTATTAACCAAAACAAATATATAAAAATTTAAAAGGAGGGCTATTTTTTATGGCATCAGTAATTCAGATTGTTCCTAAGGGACAATACCCTCATGTCGAGTCTTTCATCTACGACAATACAGAGGTTAATGATACTCCTTCTACTGAAGTCGATGATTCTATAAAAACTATCCATGTCTTCAGATCTGGAAAGGGTATTGATAATAAAATCGTTAAAAAGACAAGTCAAACAGATTTTGCTGAAACTTTCGGTAAAACTGACTATAAAAAATATGGTCAAGCCTTGATGATGCCTTATGCTTCTCTAGCTTCAGAAAGAACATCAGTATACTGTATGAGATTAATGCCTGATGATGCAACATATGCAAACTCAGCTATTTATGCATATTACAGATTAGCTAATGTTACTGTGAAAGAGCCAGTTCTTGATGAAAACGGTAAAGTTACCTATGAAGATGACCAATACACAGTTAAAACTCAAGAAGTTGAAAAGCAGGTATTTCAGGTTATGTTCCGTTCAGCATCTTTTGCTCCGCAAGTAAATGCTGAAACAAATAGACTTGAAGAAGGTGGAGATAGTACTGCAGTAATCAACGATGCAAAATTTGATAAGTTGGTTAAAGGTGCTATCGAAGATATCGAAGCAACTGATGGTGGCGAAAATTGGGTATGTGTACCACTTATTCGTTCAAGATTAGTTGGTCGTGGTATTTATGGTGATGACTATAAATGGCGCATCACAAAAAATGCTGAATATGAAAAAGATTACGAAAAGAAAATTTATACTTTCGAAATCATGTCAGCTGAAAATGGACTTGAAAAGTCTGCAACATATGTAGGTTCTTTGGTAACTGCTGTTGTTAACAACGAATCTATGTTTATCGATGATATTATTTCTGAGTACGATGATGGTGAATATCCAGTAGCTATCAACGTTTATGAAGAATCTGTTGAAATCATCTACAATGCTTACAAGAAATTCTTATACTCAGTTGCAAAAGAAACTGGTGAAGAAATCGTTGTTCCAGATAAAGATGAATTCGACTTATTATTCGGTATGGAATTAAATACAAATACACCATATGAATATTTCCAAGTATTAACACCTCCGACAGAAACTGTTAAAGCTGAAGATGGTACACTATCTATTGTTCCTAATGGATATCCAGTTCCAGATGATGCTAACGCAATCGTTATGGGTGATCCTATTGGTGTTTCATATGCTGGTGGATATGATGGATCATTCTCTATGTTTGTTGATCCAGAAAAGAAAGAAGTTATTAATGGTGCTCTTGAAACTATTTCTTCAGCTGATTATGCTACAGCAGTTAGAAATGGAATTCTTCATCTTTCTAAAGATAAAGTTGGAAGTAGAGCAGCATCAACTGTTGAAGACTTTATGTATGCAAAAGCATTCGCTGGTTTGTTAGATAAGTCAATTTTATCTGTAAGAAGAACTCCTGCAGATTATTTACTTGACGCTAACTACTCATACTATACAAAGCATTCATTTGTTCAATTTGCTCTTGCTCGTAATGATGCATTAGTATATATTGATACAGGTGTTGAATATGATTCATTTACAAATGCAGTTCTTGAAACTCTTAAGGCTGATTATTATGAATCAATTTTTGCTGACAGATTAGTTTCTGTAAATGCTCATCACATGAAAGTGTCTGATCCATTTACACAAAAGAAAGTAGTAGTAACTATGACATACTACATCGCAAGAAACTTACCTGTTCACTGGGCAACAAATGGTATTCAAACTCCATTTGCTAAAGCAAAAGCTCGTATTACTGAGCACGCTAAAAACTCTATTTATCCTGTAATTGATTTACATGAGGGTAACCTTATGGAAACACTTACAACTATCAGAGTTAACTATATTGAAGCTATTGGCGAGAACCAATTCCAACGTGGTATTCAGAATACTGCTCAAACAATTAAGTCTGATCTTGATGAAGAAAGCAATGTTCACGTATTAATGTGGTTAAAGAGAAATATCGAAAAGGATGTATTTGATAATCTCTATAACTTTGCAAACGCTTCTGAAAGAGCTACATTCAGACAAGTTGAAAAAGCTAAGTATGAATATATTGAAGGAAGCATGGTTGAATCATTCGATATCACTTTTGATATGAATGAATGGGAATCTCAAAGACAAATTCTTCATTGTTACCTCGAGGTAGTATTCCGCGGTATCGCTAAACGTGCTATCATTGAAATCGATGTTAACAAGAGAGATTATACAGCGTAAGGAAGGAGGAAATAATCAATGCCAGTAACAATTCAAGAGAATATTAAGTCTCATAATGACGCCAACTTAACAAAGTATGCTTTGTTCCTTGGTGGTTTAGATGTAACTCATGATGTTCTTGCTTCTTACGATCCATTCATTGGTGGTAAAGCACGTATCTTCATGACAAGAATGCCTACCTTTGCTCTTGATTCACAAAAAGGTATTCCTGAAAAAATGAAAAAGTTTAAACATATTTTAGAATATGCTAACACTGGTGTTTCAGGAATTAATGATGTTGATGTCAACAGTGAAACTATGACAGGTGGTTATGTTGGTAGAGAATTTGCTATTCCAACAATTGCTAAAAATAATACAAATACTATCACTATTTCTACTTATGAATTTTCAGGTAGACCGATGGGTGAAGTATTACACTGGTGGATTTCTGGTGTTATGGATTTACAATCTGGATTTGCAACATATCACGGTGTAGATTTGGCTGTTAAGCAATCAAATCATATTGCAGAGTTCTTCTATGTTGTAACAGATAGAACTGGTAAATCAAATGGAATCGAATTTGCATGTATGTTTGCAAACTGTTTCCCAACAAATATCAAGATGGATCACTTGAACTATAGAGCTGGTGAAGCTAATATTGCAGAAATGGATATTACATTCAGCTGTACTATGTACGAGTCTCCACAAATCAATGCAATTGCTAAGAAGTTGCTTGATAAGTATCAAATCCTTATGGATTCACTTGATTTCTGTCCGAAGTTCGATATGAACACAGATGAAACTGGTGTAGCAACTGCTTACAATCCTGAAACTGGTCGTTTAGAAAACGCCTAAGATAAATAAAATATAGGTTGATGATGATTCATCAACCTATATTTTTATGCAATACTAACTCTTTCTAAATAAGTACCATTTTCATATGTTTCTGGACTATATTTAACAATAAATTCTTTCATAAATTCTTCATCATTTATTTTTTCAACAACTGCATCCACTCCATCTCTTAATACATCAACATGTATAATTCCTGCAGAAATTGAAAAATCTACTTTGTGACCTGTAGCATAACTTAATGCTTCTACTAATTTTTGAGCTTGTGCACTTCTACCTTGAAAAAATGCTACTCTTATTCCATGGTTATAAATTTCATCATCTTCTTTATCACTCCATGTAAAATTTGGTTTGTTATCCATTTTTATAAATCTCCTTTTATTTATTATAAAAAAGTAACTAGATAGATGATTTTTCATCTATCTAGTTTAATTAATTATTCTAAATCATCAGCAAACACATCTAAATTATCTTTACCTTTATTTTCTGGATTAAGAGATGAATTAATATTTTCAAGTTTAATTTCTTCATACCATTTAAGTACTTCATCAATATCAATACTTGGTAAATATTTTCTAACTAATCGTTTTGTTATTTCTCTTACTACATTTTCTAATTCTGGATTTTGATTCCATGTTTCTCCTAAAAGAAGATTAAGGATAAAGGTTCTGATAGCATCAAATGCTGTTAATGCTTCTTGTTTAAGCAAATTATTTGCAAACTTAGGAGCAGTAAGTGTAACTGTAAATGATTTAATTTTATTAACATCAATAGCACCAGAATGTTTAGCAACTAATCTATAAAATTCTGTAATACTTTCATTAAAATTAATCTGATATGACATTACACGTCCTTGGAATCTTGTATTTGCAAGTTCTAATGATTTAGCAAAATCTGCTTCATTCATATAATTCATAATTGCTTGCGGGACACCAGTTCCTAAAATATAACAATTACGAAGTAATTCCATAAGTTCAGTATTTAACTGGACATCTTGTCCTTGGAGAATTTCTGTTTCAAATCCTCTCTCACCATTTCTACCCGTAGGTATATACATTTCTGTACCGTTACCAACCTTTTTAAGGAGGGTTGTATAGGACATTAAATCCATGATATTTACCTGATGGTTTTGTTTATCTCTAGCAATTTCCTGTATCTTATTAGATATATTCTTATCAATTCCTGAAGTTCTAACATAGTTTACCTTTTGGTCATTAGAATACAGAATGATAGAAGTAATCTTAAATAGTAGAAGCATGAGATATAACTTAGCATAGAATAATGAAGGTTCAATCATAGATACACCTTCTTCATTCTCATTTTCATTTACTTTAAATTCACAAACGTATTCTGCTGGAATAAATTGGAATTTAAGCCTCTTTGTATTCAAATCATAATAAGTTAATGCTTCTGCAATAACATCTTTAAGTTCAGAATTCTGTCTTAAAAATTTCTTGTCAAAACTCATTACAATTCGATGTACAAGATTGTCAATAATTGATCGTTGTCTACCACTATTATTATATTTATTATAATAAGTAGTACTTGTCATTATACCATTAACTGGTTTAATTTCGTCCTCTTGAATATAAAAATAACCAATTGGTTTATTTAAAATTTTAAGAGGAAACATATGCATTGGATCAACTAATTTAATATAGCAATCAGAAAAATTTTCGAATTCTTTATCAATTTTCTTTTCTGATTTTTTATAATCTTTACCATAAACACCAGCATCTACATTTGTTACTTTAGTAAATAAATCTCTGGTATCTTCCATGTATAATTTAGCATATTCTTCAAGAGCTTCTGGTGATTCAGTGATAAATGGTAATGGAACTTCATCGTTACATACAGTAATATTATTCATATATGCTTCAATTTCATCTTTAACTTTTTCAACAAATTTATCTTTTGATAGTTCAGAACCATAATGAGTATTTGTCATATGTTTAATTTCTTTTTCATCAAATTGATTAACAAAATCTGAAGCACACTCCATAAAATATTCATCAGTTGTTTTCTTTCCATTATCATTTTCTTCTTTAAAAGATTCAATAATAGGACTTTCTGTATAAGTTCTAGCATCACTTAAGAAACTTGCACCATTAATAGGGTCTACCATTTTTTTCTTAAAATCTGAGAATATTTTAGAATACGGTAATACATATGCATAGTAGTTTCCATATGTTAAAGTCTTAGGAACTACATGGTCTTTAATTTTTGATTGTAATTTGAATTTAGTTTCAATAAATTCCATATGTGAACGAATTTCATCAATAACATCTTCAGATTCAAATTCAAAATTAAAGTTTCTTGAAATACCACCATCATTAACATCAGGAGATACAATTGCATCTCTCATAATATTAATTGCTTCTCTAAGTTCAATTAACTGAGAAGATATTTCTTGTAAATCTGCATATTTAAGCATTTTATTCTGATATGCATCAGATAAAAATGTGGTTATTTGTCCATCATCTGAATTTAAAAAAGATTCAATATTAGGGTTATTCCATGAGATTCTTGTATCTTGTTTAAATAATTCACCCATGAAAGTAGTTATACTTTGTCCGTCTGAATGGTTTAATCCATCCATTTCATTTTTAAGTAAATCATTAAATTGATTTACTAATGCTGAATGATCATTCTTTTTTGTTGTACCATAAATAGATAATTCCATTTGGTTAATCATATTATTAAGACTATTTGTAATAGACTCATTTCTCTTTTTTTCTGAAGGAGTAAGATCATCCAGACCGTATGGTTTTGTCTCATTTTTTGGCATGAGGGTCTCTCCTTTCATTTTATCTTTAACTTAGAAAACTGTTTTTAAGACAATAAATTAGTCAAAACAATTTATTAATTTATAAATGATTCGAGGTGTTAAAAGATGGGAATTTTTCCAAAAAAAGAAGAATTTGTATCTAAAATACCACAAAAATATCAAGACCTTACTTATCAAAGCATGACATTAGATTTAGTATCAAAAATTTCAAGTGAATTCCCTGAATTGAAGCCACCAAAATTTATTGATTCTGAATTACAAAAAGGTAACATGACTGAAGATAAAGCTAATCAATTAAAGATCAGATCAACAGTAAATAGTATTAAAAGTTACGTAAGTAATGAAAAACGTAAATTTGATACAGAGCAAGCTAAAAAGAAAAATATTCTTCCGGATAAAATTAAGCGTAAAATGATTAAGGTCTATGAAAGTGGTTCAAATGGTACAATATCAAAAGATGAAGTAAATTATCTTATTGATGCATTAAAATAACAAAAAAGAAGATTGATTAAATCAATCTTCTTTTTATTTTTTCAGTTCATAATATGGAAGAATAATATGCATTGATGATGTTATCTGACTATCGCCTTTTAAGTCATTTACATAATTAACATCTTCAATCCATCTTTCCATTCTATAGTTTTCTGTTTCTGGATGCATTTCACATACATATCCATATAATTCTGATACTGTATCACCAGATTGAATTTCATATGAAAAATACATTTTATCGTACATTTGACTTGCTATGTAATCTTCTTTTTCTCTTTTATTTGCTTCATCAATACCAGTTGAAATTGCGTATGTAACAAAAAGTACAAAAGCAAGTAAAATAATAAAATCAATAATACCATGTTTTCTGTTATATCGTCTTGTAAATTCTTCCTGAAAATTTGGATAATGTTTAACTCCATTTTTATCAATATAACCTCTCATTTTATTTACGCTCCTTTAAAAATTTTAGAGAAGAGGATTAATCCTCTTCTCCATTTTGTTGATGTTGAGTATTGCTCTCATCTTCAAACTCATCTTCAAACTCATCTTCAAAATCCTCTTCAAATTCTTCATCTAATTGAGTTTTGATTTTATCAGCATGATGTTTCTTGATATTTAAGGCTGTCTTTTTAACACCTTTAGCAATACCTTTACAAACTACAGTTCCTGCATCAATAATAAGTGAGCCAACTTTACAACCTACGCTAATTGCAACGTAAGTAATAACTGCTCCACCGATAATTTCTGCATAGTTTTTGTTTGTGTTATTTGTTGTTTTCATATTTACCTCCGACTCTTGATACTATCTCCGTCATTTAAATTATTTTTTGCTGACGATTATTTTTATTTACGTCACACTATTAAGTTTTTATAAAGGTATGTATTATAACATTTACCTTCATTCGCGAAAATATTATATCATTACTGATTTAAACTTTACGCTTAAATTGAATTTAACCAAATTCTACAATTATGAATAAATTCTGTAAACTGCGGGTTAAACATTGAATTTAGATTTACTGATGGCATAAGATATGCTCTATTAATACCTGTTGAAAACTTTGCTATAGCAATACTTGCTAATCCTGCTAATAATTCATCCTGAATTTCTTCACTTCCAACATTACTCTGATATCCATATCTTTTTTCTGAAGTTGTATTATACTCAACTTCAACTACATGTTTAAGCCCAATAACCTCTGTTGCACCTAAATCATGTTCACCTTCTTTTGTAGCTGATACCTGAAATCTATATCCTCTAAATGGTGATAACCAACCAACTGTGTTTCCATCAGAAACAAGTTCTAGTACTGGGATACCAAATACTAAATCAACACATCCATATTCAAGTTTTTTAACTTCAACCATACCTTCTTTTTTAGCAATTTTACACATGCTTACCTCCGACTCTTGATATTATCTCCGTCATTTAAATTATTTTTTGCTGATAGATTACTTTTTTATGTACTATCACGCTATGAACTTTTTTGATACAAATAGATATTTTTCATTTATTTCTATCTATATTCGCGAAAATATTATATCATTATCTAATATGACTTTACGGTTATTTTAATTGAAAAAACACTAATTTAAACCCTATAAATAAGAAAGTAGGTGAATAAATTGAAAGTAGGATTATTAAATACTGAAGAATTTATTTCAGTAAATAATCTTAAGGAAATAACATCACCTGTTATGTTCCAAAGAGGTAATAACCCTCATCCAGAAGGTCTCTTTAGTACTGAAATTTTTGGTATGACTCCAAAAGATAGAAAAGAGACTTTTGCATATATCAATTTAAATCATGTATTCCTACATCCTCATATTTATAAGATAATGAAACGATTTTTTAGAAACGTTGAAAAAATAGTAAATGGTTCTTCCTATTATCAGATTAATAGTGAAGGACATCTTGTTTTATCTGATAATATTAATGGGGAAACAGGAGTTCAATTTTTATATGATAACTGGGAAAAGATTAAATGGGAATATTCTGATTCACCATCAAGAAATGAAAGAATTGATGTTGTAACAAAAAGTAAGAAATCAGAAGTTTTCATTTCAAAACTTATAATTATTCCACCATTTTATCGAGATGTAACATCATCATCTGGTGGAGGACAAATACCAGAGATTAATAACTTTTATGCAAATGCAATTCGTTTATCTTCTATATTAAAAGAAAATGATTTATTTAGTTTTAATCTCTATTCATCTCAATATGCTATACAAGAATTACTTGTAGAAACATATGATTACTTTAAAGAAAAACTTCAATCTAAAAATGGTTTACTTAGAAAATATCTTATGGGTAAAAACGTTGACCTTTGCACAAGAGCTGTTATTACTGCAGCATCTTTCCATGCAAATAAACCTGAAGATATGCAGATTAATCTTAAATATAGTGGTGTTCCAATATCACATATTTTATCTCTTTGTAATCCATTTATTATGTCATGGATTAAAAATTTCTTTGAACGTGAATTAATGGATCCAAGTGAAAAGCATTTAATTGATTCTAGAACTGGAAAAGTTGTTGAATTAGTTGAACTTGCTAATCCTGAACTTATTTTTACTGATAAAGAAATTACAAAGAAAATGAATTCATTCATTAAAGATCCAGATATGAGATTCAAACCAATTGAAGTTCCTCTTAAAAATGGAAAAACTTCATATCTTTTATTTCATGGTAAAAGATACGATACAAGAAATAAAGATGAAATTGCATCTATTGCTAATAGAAAAATGACATGGACAGATGTATTTTATATGGCATGTGAAGATGCAGTTAAAGATAAACATGCAATTATTACTAGATATCCTTTGATTGACCAATATGGTCTTTTTGTTACTAGGGTAACTACATTAAGTACATCAAAAACTGTACCTATGCAAGTTGGTGAAACTTTATATCCATATTATCCTGATATTGATTTGTCTGTACCAGATAGTAAAGTTCCTACTTTATTTATAGATTCAGTTATGTTTTCTAATAGTTATCTTCCTGGTATAGACGGGGATTATGATGGTGATCAAACTACAGTAAAAATTGTATGGACACAAGAAGCTAATAAGGAATGTGAAGAAGTTATGAATAGACCATCATTCTTTGTAAGAATGGATGGTTCATTAGTAAGGTTTGTTGAAATAGAGGCTATTCAGACATTTTATAATATGACTAAAGAACCTTCTAGATCAAATAAAACTTTATCTGTTCCAGAAGTTCATAACTTAACAAAGTTAACGCCAAATGATATCACATTTGATTTACTTATTGATTTATTTGGTCATATCGATGGTAATAAACCTAAATATGAACCTGAAGATAAAATGACAATTCCAATTGGAGAGTATTATAATAAAGAACCTATTGAAACTACAGTAGGAAGATTTATATTTAATAAAACTCTTATTGAAAAATCTGGTATGATTAAAGCACTTGGATATATTAATGATGTTTTAACAGAAGGATATTTTCATAATAAATTAGAAGGTAAAATTGCTGTTGAATTAATTGAAGGTAGAATAAAAACTGATCAGATGTATACATATGTAGATACACGAGATTGGTTATCACTTCAATTACATGCATTAATCACACCTTCGTTTACTCCAAATACCATAAAGATTCATCCTGATGTTCAAAAACTTAAGAATGAATTATTTAAAAAATACGAAAAAGAATTAGCAAGTGGTAATGCTATAATAGCATCACAAATAGAGAGTGAATTAATCTCTAAAACCAAAGAAGTATTAAAAGATGATATTGGTATGGATTTATATGTTTCTGGAGCTCGTGGTAGTTTAGGAAACAACTATAAAAATATTGCACTTATGAGAGGTGCAGTTTATAATCGTGCTACTGGAAAATTTGAAGTTGTTAAGAATTCATTAAATGATGGACTTGCAGTAGAAGATATTCCTATTTCATCTAATACTATTCTTGAAGGAGCCTACCCTAAATTTTGGGGCAAAATTTTAATTTTGAAAACTACCTTAATTGCTGGAAACTCCTGTTAGGTTATTGGTACAGTAAAGTGTAATAATCCAATAAATAGGGACAATCAGCAGCGAAGCCTTAATTATATTAAGGAACGTTCAACGACTATCGAAAAGGTAACTTAAGAGAAAGACTTAAGTGAGTAACTGAGTAGAGTAGAATTAATAATTCGAAACGGGTAGCATTTTATATTTGGTAACAGAATATAAGATGAAGATATAGTCTAATCTTTATAGAAATATAAAGTATTAATGAAGGCTTGTGGTACGAGAGATTCTGGTTATATTTCTAAAAAATTACTTGCTGAGTGTCAAACTGAATTTTTAGGAGATAAAGATTCAGATTGCCATACTAAACGAGGAATTAAAATAAAACTAGAACCTGGTATGGCTAAAAATTATATTTATAGATATATCATGGTTAATGGTAAACCAGTTAAGTTAACTGCAGATAATATTGATAAATATATAGGGAAAGAAGTAGAACTTAGAAGTCCAATGACATGTATTAGAACTGAAAAGGGTGAAATTTGTAATGTATGTGCTGGAGATTTCTATTATATGGTAGATAATAGAGCTATGGGATTATCAGCATCTCGTATTGGAAATGCTCTTACAAAATATAATATGAAAAAATTCCATGATAACGTTATCAAATATACTGATGTTGATTTGGATGACTTATTAATGTAAAAAAATAAAGAGAGATGAAAATAATTCATCTCTCTTTATTTTAATTTTGAATATCTGTTTGATGGTTTTCAGATTTATTTTTCTTTTCTTTACATTTAAAATATATCTGCATAAAAATGAATAAAATTCCAGATAAAAGTCCAAGTCCAAAGTATCCAATAAGGAAGTATTTGATTAAATCCCAAATACATTTAAGGCAATACTCAAATCCTTTAACATATGTTATTTTACCAAGCATAATAATGATTAGTGTAATAATAGTCCACCCAACTAAATCCCACATAAACTTTTTAAATCTTTCATCATCAGAAAAGAATAAATCGATTTTATATTTTAAGATTCTTCGTTTTGTTAATTCATTATAACCATACATATCATATACAGTTATAGTTGTATTTTCATATGAATCGATTACATACATAGGAAGACCCGTTAAAGTATTTATTTTCTTAATGATAGTTGCTTCTTCGAATGTTTTAGTTCCATTGATATTATGAACATAAACTTTATCACCTACTTCAAATTTAGGATGCATGATAGTTTGTTTTCCTCTTACAGTAAAACTCTTATATTCTAATTCAATATCAGATGCAATTTCATATACAGCATCAGACATTTCATCTTTTGAAACAATATCTGTGTTAAAGAAATAATCAATATATGAAGATTGATTATCTCTAAAATAATCAAATTCTTCTCTTTCTGATTCAATTCTCTTTTTGAATACATCTTCTTTTTCTTTTCGTTCTTTTCCTCTTTTAAATAAACTCTCTTCAGAACAATCTACAAAAATTGTATAGTAGAAAATATCTGAGATATCATTATTCGCTAAGAAATATCTGAAACCTTCCGGATTAATTATATATGTATAGAATTTATCCGGATATAAATCTGATGTTGTAGCACAATATTCATATCCTGTTTTATCATTTTTAGTATAAGCAATCATTTTACCTTTTTCTTTAATTTCTTTCATTTTTTCTTCAGTGATAAAATGATGCTCAATACCATCAGTTTCATTTGCTCTTATTGGTCTAGTAGCATATGATACAATTGGTTCATATCCATGTTCTTTTTTAAGAATTTTAGCTATTGTATCTTTACCACTTCTTGATTTACCAATAATAAAAATTATTTTCTTTGTATTTTTCATTGTTTGTTACTCCCCTTCTTTATTTAATAAGTAATATAATTGCTATAATAGCAATATATAATGCATTTGATAGGAAAAATAGTTTTTTCCATAAAGATAATTTAATATCAAGTGTAAATATTTTTTCTCTAAAATATTTTTTTAATTCTTCTATTTTTGTTGTTGACCATTCTTCAAGTTTTCGATTTTCAAAATAACAAGTATCCATAAAACCTTTAACAACAGTACTCAAAATATCTTTTTTCGTTTCAAATAATTTTGTTTCAAATTCTTCATGTAATTTTTGAAGTTGTTCTGTACTAGACATATACTTATCTTCAAATTCTTTTCTCATTTTATTTGTATAATTATCTAGTTGAGTTGTTACTGCAGGTTCAAATTTATGATCACCATTTTTCATTTTTAATATATTAATTGGTTGTAATATTTTATTTGACATTTTTATTCACCATATTTATTTACACAAGGGTTACTCTATTAAAGTAACTTTAATGTGAATTTTAAATAAACCTTTCTAATTTTATTCGATAATTATCGGTCAAAAAATTAATGATAAATTTAATATCATTAATTTTACTTTTTCATATGAAATGAAAAAGTCCCAATATTTAATTATCTTTAATCAGAAAAGTCATAATATGGGACTTTTTCATTAAAATCGTTATCAAGTGATGAATAATAATTCATTTCATCTTTAAATCTTCTATACATTTCATCTCTTTCTTTATAAAGATCAGGAGATGATACTGATTCTAAAGTATCATTAATTGATTCTTGAAGAATTACTATAGCTTTTTGTATATGATTTTTATCTTTATTATTTAAATTCCCAAATTCAAATAATCTCATTAATATTTCTATAGAATATTTGTAGTCATTTGTTTCCGTTGCAATATCCTCATTACCATATTCATAATATAATGCAGGTATATAATTATGACCAAGTCTAACAAGATAATATTCATAATAATCAGGAATTTTTTTTAATACTTTATTTTTACACTTAACAAATTTAAATTTATCAGTGTTATCATTTTTTACTAAAGCTTGATAGTATTTAGAAACAACTTTTTTCTTTTCATGGTAAGCTATAAGCTTATCTTCAGAAGTTTTACATGATGTATCAATTACTGCATATACCATAATTTAATACCTTATGCAACTGCAGCACATAATTTATATAAGGTATCAATTCTTTCTAATGCTTTATTTGATATCTTTTCTTTTATTACATCTAAAGATAAAATAGATACAATTAAAGCCATAAGTAGTTTGCTGATAATAATTACAATTGGTTTTAAATCTTCAAAAATATTTTTAATAGTTTTAAAGATTTTATCTCCTGTTATTTCATCAACAGCCCATAATCTTATTTTCTTATCTTTTGGCTCATAGAAATTGATTTTACCTTTTTTCATTTTCTTTTTTTGTTTCTTTTGTTTCTTTTTATCAGCTAAGTAAATTTTATATTGAATATCTTCAATATCTCCAATTATTTCTTGATATTGCTTATCAAGTTTTGAACTGAATTTATCATCAAATTTAAATTGTCCTAAATCGTAATTAAATTCAGATTTTTTGTTTTTCTTCTTTTTCTTACTCATTTTTTAAAACTCCCTTTCTATAAGTTATTCTATAATTATAATATATTTCTATTTTTATATTTTGAGATTATCAAAAATAGAGTAATTCTTATTATAATTTACAATAGTTCTTTATTTTTAATTTGTTATATTAGTTTCAAGTTATAAATCCGAGTCAAAAGAAAGTAAAAATATAATAAAAAAGAATTAAATCAAAATTAAAAATATTAATAAAAAAATAAATAAATAAAATTAAGTAAAATTAAAACAAATTAAACCAAAATTAAATTAAATAATTAATAAAAATAATTAATAAAAATAATATAATAAAAATAATATAAAAAAAATAATA
>JAEIGA010001518.1_pt1 | contig 36249 bp, 34 predicted proteins | sample 9270691 | NCBI WGS metagenome assembly JAEIGA01 (sample SAMN17057246, study PRJNA624740) | gut metagenome | biome: biome; isolation source: fecal sample | host: Bos grunniens | place: China: Xizang | collected 2019
GATGACCTTGCGCACAGACTACAAGCAGGAGAAATACGACACGCCGCAGGTGTGTCGATACGCCCACAAAATCATCGCCGCGCTTGGTGGCGAAGACCCAACATCCGACACCGGCAAACACTAGCGGCTATCTCGCCGCCCTCTCGATTGACTCGCGCATCTCGGCAATGTACTCATAGTGGTTGTAGTGCTGGGACATCTCTGCATTTGTGTGTCCGCACAGTTTCATCGCCACATCCGTACTCACGCCCGCCTCCGCCAGCCGCGACCTGAAGGTGTGCCGCCAGCTCCCGAAGTAGAAGCCCTCCGACGAACCCAAGCCGGCCTCTTCCAGCACCGCGGAGAACTTGTGTTTGCCCTTCCGCCCCGTATTCCGCATCCACGGCAAAACAGGATCGGAGGCCATTCTGGCGGGATGCGCTTCTAACCATTTCCTCAGTTCCTCCGCCAGGACGGGCGCAAGCGGAACGACGACGGTTATCCCGTGCTTCTGGGTCTTGCCGGGCTTGACTCGCAGAACCCCCTCCGACAAGTCGAGATTCGCCCATTCCAGTCCAACGACATCCCCGTAGCGCAGACCCGTGTGCCTTGCAATCAGGCAGGCGAGATACCACTGGTGGTGGACGCGCCGCGCCGCGGCGAGAACCGCCTGTTCCTGCTCTCTGGTGAACTCGTTTCGCCTGATGGACCTGTCGGCTCGGGGAACGACCGTAGGCCACGGGTTCACCATCCCCCTATGCCCCGGCAGCACGGCGTTCCATACCGAGGACAGACCGGACAGGACGTTCTCCCGTCGCTTGACCCCGCAGGTTTGGACCAGCGACAGGGCGTATCGCTTCGCGGCTGCGCTGTCCACCTGCTCGACATAGCGGATACCGCGCCCCTCGCACCATTCCAGCAAGCGCCGTAGGGCGTTCTCCTTGTCCACCAGGGTCTTCCTGCTCAGGACAACGCCCCGAACCTTCATCACGTCGCAATACTCGCCCCAAAGCGCGTCGATTCTTGCGCTGCCCGAATCGTCGCCGTAGACAGCGCGCAGAAGCCCCGCCACGGCGTCCGTCGGGCTTCCGCGCACAAACCCACCTCCGCCGCCGGGAGAGCCCACAGCCCCCTTCTCGACGCGATTGGCGAGCTTGAGCGCCATCTCGACGGACTTGGCCTTCTCTCGGTCGGTTAGTTTCGTGCTGACCTGCACTCGGCGTCCGCGCCTCGTCACGGACACCCACCATATCCTGCCGCGTCTATACAATGCCATTTTGGCGCTCCTTTCGTTTGCGGTGTGTCTCACCGCGCCTCTGTGTCGTTCTGCTACACACATTGCTACACTTGCGAATTGGCGATGTCGGCCAAACCCCTGGTTTTATTGGCTTGCCTCGTCTTTTCCCGATGGTCGGACTGGCGGGGATCGGACCCATACTGGCGGTTGCAATGTATGCGATATGGGCGGCTTTTGCTGAAAAGTCGAATATAGCAACCATTGCAAGCGGAAAAATTGCTACATTGTGGTTGCTACACAGAGGGGCGGTGTGACACACACAAACGGGGGACGGACAGGTGGGCGCAGCTTCCCCGCGCCCGAAAAGGCAAAACCTAGCGTGCCCGCAGCTCGTTACACGCCTCCTTTCCGCAACTGGCCCTAGTCTCCATCAAAATCACAAGTGATGCTCGAATACCGTTTGACGAACTCGTCCCCCCCTAAAACATCAGCCGACCTCCACGACGCCCGAACACAGACTCTCGCGGATGTCCCGAATGTCCAGAGACAGGACAAAATACGTCATGACAACCTCGTATGCAACGCGCCACACAGGTATGACCAGAAACACCATCAGCGTCACAGCCAAACACTTCCAGAAGAGCGAAAAGAAGTTCACCGAGAACCCACGCAAGAACGAAGCACAGAACATCCAGGCAAAAAACATAAGGACACTTGCAAATACGGATGCAAGCAACGCAAAAAGAAGCACAACATGAACAAGCGAAAAGACCTGTTTGACCAACCTCGCACCTAGATGTCCCGACAACCGTGCATCAACAGTAGTATCAACAGTAATCGTTTTAAAACTAAAAAGGTTGATGGAAGCGGAAGAAGACAACGCCTTGGCCTTGCGAACCTCAAACTCCTTGCCACAAGCCCCACAGGTTATCCAATGCCTGTCACTCCGCTGGAACAGCTCCTCCCGCACAGAGGCAAGCTCCGTCCCGCAATAAGGGCAGATGATGTTGTTTTTGCTTTGCATATCGCTTCCTTTCTCGGAACCCCAATCTAACATTGGAACCTCAAGAGGAATTATATCACCTCCCCTATGAAAAAGTCAATGCGGCGACCGCAGGGTTCGGAAGCTGAAACCCCACGGCCGCCGCAACGCGCCGTCAAAGGCGCGACGGGCCGGAGACCCGTCCTGTCATTTAATTGTACTCGCAGTCCTCGCAGAACGAGCACTGCCCGTCTTCGCACTTGACGGTCGCGGGAGTGCCGTCCGTCTTCGTGACCTTGACCGTGCCGGTCTTCTTGGACGACATCAGGTCGAGGACTCCGCTCACGCCGTCGCCAATCATGCCGAGGACGGAGCGGCTGGCCGTCGAAGCCGCAGCGAGCGCGTCGTTGTAGCGCGCGTCGATCTTCGTGCGGATGTCGATGGTCGGAGTCGCTGTCTGCGTCTCGGTCGAGCCCTCGCTGTCGGCGGAGGCGAGCGCGCCGTCGCCAAACGTCGTGGTGACGGTGACGCTGACCGTGTTGCTGGACGAGTTCTTGAGCACGACCTTTACGTCCGGCTCGACGTCGCCGATCTCGTTGGACGTGGCACGGGATGCGGGGTTCGCGCTGGCGCACCCTACGACGCCAAGCCCCAGCGCGAGGAGCGCGGCGGCAATCGCGCACGCCTTTGCGCCCTTCAGCTTGCCCTTGACCTTTTCCTTCGTGGCCTTGGCCTTGGCCTTGATCTTTGCCTTGACTGGTTCCTTGTTCGTCTTCATGTCTGTTTTCTCCTGTTTGTTTTGGCTTTTCGGCACATTTTATGCCGATTCGCCGTTTAGTTTGTCTGTTTTGGAGAGTATATCTCCGTTGCCGACGCCGGGTTGTCCACTACGCGGCGCAGCGGCCTGTCCAGCAGCTCCCCGCGTTCGAGGTGGTAGACGCGCCGCTCCAAGGTGAGGATGCGCTCGTTCTGCTCCTTGTTGTGCCGCCACAGGGCCTTGTCGCCGTCCCAGATGCGCTCGCGCAAGTCGGCGTGGGTCGGCGACGTCAGGGCGCAGCACCCGCTGCAGGCGATGGCGACGACGGCGACCGCCGCGGCGATAGAGGCGATGACCGCCAGCTCCCGAAGGGCGTCCTTCACGACGCGCCCTCCACTTCGCTCGCGGGAACGTCGTCGGCGCGCCAGGTCGCGTATGCGAGGCGGAACTCCGTCACCACCTTCTCGAGCTCGGACGCCTCCATCTTGCCGTCGGCGAGGGTGTCGATGATGGCCGAAAGGCAGCGCACAACGCTGATGTAGCTGGGGCGCCACGACGCGGGGACAATCCATTCGAGGTGGTACATCGCGTCGCGGATGGCGATCACCTTGTGGTAGATGTCGTTGAGCTTGTCGGCGGTCGCCTTGGGCAGCATCGCCGCCGCCGTATTGGCCTTGTCCAGGAGGTAGTCGAAGACGGCTGCCTTGCCGCCCCAGAGCGCCTTCCAGAAGATGGCGAACCTGGAGATGTTGAGGGTCTTGATGTCCATTTCGGGTTTCCTTTCGTTTCGTTGGTTCTTTGCTTTTTCGGGATTTGGTTAGATTCCGGGCTACGCCTTCGCCCGCCGCCACTTGTCGGTGTCTGGATGCACGGGGATGGCCTCGAGGTCCGAGGAAGCCGGGAGGGCGGGGACGCTTTCCCTCACGGCCTTTAGCCCGCGCTCGCCGACCGCGCCATAGATCAGGGCGAAGAGGAGGACGATGGCGATGAACGCCAGGATGTAGAGCGACTTCGAGAACAGCTTTATCAGCTTCTCATTTGATTCAACGACGCCCTTCAGGTAGCCGTTTGTTTCGTCTACCTTTGATTCAAGGCCGTTGATTCGGTCATAGACCTTCGCTAGTTTCATGTCTTCGTCGCTTTTTGGCATCTCGGCATCCCTTTCAGTTTGTGCCTGTTCTTTCAGTTTCGATTATTCGCCCGTGTTCTCGGACGGCTCGTTTGTGACCTCACCGCCCAAAAGCCTTACGATGTCAGCCACTGCCCTGCTTATGCCGCGGTTGGTTGAGAAGTCGTATGAGGAGCCATCAAGCGCATTAGCGAGGCGATTAAGTTCGTCATACGTCGCCTTTGCGTCCGCTGCCTGCCCCGCCTGAGCAGACGCATCTGGCGGAACTATGTCTCCTATCTCGATGCCGATCTCCTTGACGAGCGTGACCTTCACCGAGGCTATGACAACGCAGCAAGCATTCCCCGTCAGTCCCGTCTTGCCCTTGACGGAAATGCTGCCAGCCCCTGCGTTTGCCGCGAACTGCACCTGCACATGCTGCACGATGGAAGGGTCGTTGACGCCGATGACGTCCTGTGGTCCACTCGTACCTGCGTCCACTATGAACCTCGCCTGCCCCATTGCGCTCGGGTAGCTTGCATACCCTGCCGCGTACTCTACATCAAGTGCGTAGACCCCTGATTTCGGGAAGACGATGCTTCGTGTGAACACGCCTTGGTCGCCGTTGTCCTTGCCCTCCACCCAGAAGACAATCCTGTCAGTGAACAGCGACAGGTCGTAGTGATAGAATTGCTCTGAAGTTCCGTACCTGTTGCGCAATATGACATTTTGTCCATAGCTGCTGCCGCTGACGGTCCATGCGGGGAGGTGTTCTGCGAGATATGGCGTTGCGGGCTGCGTGCCGGCACCTCCTCGGTATATCTCCGATGTCCCAGGCCCCTCGGTCGGCACAAGTTTGTCGTCCACGACCACGGCATACTTGATGGCGTCCTGTATCTCCTGGCTGATGTCGTCTAGCGACTTGCCGCTGTCCGTCGGGTTGCCCTGTGCGTCGAGCGATGCGAGGTTGCCGGCGGTAGGGTTGAGGGCGGTGAGGGCGAGGGTGCCGTCTGTTTTGGGAGCGATGAGTTCGATCAAAGCACTCGCGCCTGGCCTTATAAGCAATGATCCTACTCCGTCTACGTCGAACTGGAAGCCGTTGTTGACGCTACTGTAACCGAATTTTGCACCACCCCCGCCTGTGAAGGTGATCCAAGGAACGCCCAGTCCCCCCGTCATCGTTCCGCCCGTGAGCGGCAGGAACAGGTCGCTGACCTTCTTCGCAGTCCACCCGCTGCTCGAGGTGTCGGGGGTGGTTGTCGTTCCGCTAGGGATTGCCGTATTCCCGTTCTGGTAGACTACGCCGTTGTAGGAGCATAACGCATAGGCGGGATACGCCGAGCCGCTGACCCACGCAGGCGCAATCTGCTGGACTGCGGCGTATACATCCGCAATCTGTGCAAATATCTCCGACAACGGCTTAAATTCCCAGTGCGTCGAATCCTCTTCTGGCGTGTCGCTCTGTGCGGTTGCCGTGTAAGCACTTATGCAGTGATATATGCCTCCGTCATAAGAGCAGAGTTCATTGAGCACGTAAGTCTTCGCTGTGAACGCTGGTGCGATTTCCTCGACTAAATCCAACATTGCCTCGTTGGTTATCAAGAAGCCCCCTAGGTCAAGCGGGGGGAGGTATACGCGACTTGTCGTTAGTCCGTACTTTTGCTCGATATACCAACTTGCGCGCTCTCTGTCATAGTCAAGTGTAACCTTGACTCCATTTGTTACTTTGGCAACGAGGCTCGGTATCGTCAGCGGCCCCGTCATTTCGCCGCCGCTCTTGTCGAGCTTGCCCGCGAGCGATTGCGCCAAGGTCTGCGCAGTGGGAAGAGCGTCGAGCTTCGCCACTGCGCCGCTCGTGATTCCGCTGTTGATTGCCGCCCACTGCGCCGCCGTGAACGACGAGTTGTTGAGGCTCCACTCGTATTCCCAAGTCAGGACCTTCGTGCCGCCCTGTTCCGACTCCACGCACTTGTAGCGGTCAACCCTAGAAATCTCGGTCGGCGTCTCGTCCTTCGTCGGAATCTGCACAAAGCAGTAGTCGTTGTTGTCGGGCGAGATGGACATGACCTCCATCTTGCGTGAAATCGCAACTGCAATCTGTTCCTGCGTGGCGGCGACTGTAAGTTCCAAGTCCGTGACGAGGTTATATGTACCCCTGAATGTCGCCGTATTCGTCGCTATGGACGAGTTCATCGTGGCAGTATCGACGAGCTGGTTCTGCGCCGACGCGCCGGATGGGATTTTCTCGTTGACTGCTGCTATGTCGTCAGTCGCGACTTTTACTCTTACTAAAGAATCATTCGCGATGTCTTCCGCCACCTCAGCAAGAGCACGAGCAATAGCCACGGCTTTTGCAATTCCGTCTGATGTAACGGGGTTCAGGCTGCCCGCCGTCGGTGTGTCGTCGAAAGCCTCCCACGAATAGAACTGTACTGTTATCTCTGGTATGAATGTCTGGCTTGCGCCATAATAGCAATCAGGGCTTGCAGAAGATATGTAGAAGGTTAGCCGCGTGGCTGAAAATTCTACGTTGTTGGTGCCATAGAACACCAACCTGTACTGTGAGTCCTTGTTGGCAAGAGATACAGAAGTCGGAAATTCTACAGGGACATAAGTGCCCGCGGTAGCGGGGAGGGTTAGCACTCTGGATTGGGCCAGTTCTGTAGAGCCAAGGAATAGTTTGGCATACACATCCGCTGCGGCGACATTGATATACCGTTTGACGAGGAATCCTTTAAGCCTGTCGCCGTTGGACATACCAAAGAATCGTGGGCGGAAGTATATCGTGGAAGCAGACCCGTCACCCAAAGTGCCACTGACTGGCACAGCGAACGACCGTGCCACAAGCGGCGAGTTGTCGTCAACTGCACGGTTTACATAGCTGATGTTGGCTGCCTGAGTTATAGGTGACTCATAGGTTGGGTCAGGAACTGTAGGCGTTCCTGTAAAGGCAGGAGAGTTTATCGGGGCTTTATCAGCTAGTTCATACCTGCGGGCGTACTCCCACACGGAATGGCGAAGGAACTGATAGCCTTGAGTAACCAAGTTGCTCCATCCAGAAGCTGCAACCCATGCGTCGTACTGCTCGTCAGGCACAATTATCTTGCAGGTATTGGGGACGCTTTGGAATGCGCTATTACCGAGCGACGGCACATCCGAGCGCGGCATATCGCCAAAGTCAACGGAGGTCAGCGCATTGCAACTGCTGAACGCACCGTCCCCGATGGTTGTCGCGGCAGGAAGCGAGACAGACGAGAGAGATGTGCAACCGTAGAACGCATTGATACTGATGTTCGTAGCGGCAGGAAGATGGATGGACGAGAGAGAGACGCAACCAGCGAACGTTCTGGGCTCGATGCTCGTAGCGGCGGGAAGGAAGACGGATGCAAGCGAGGTGCAATCGCAGAACGCCCTTCCTCCGATGCTCTGCGCTGCGGGAAGCGAGACGGACGAGAGAGAGGTGCAACTGTCGAATACACTGTTCTCGATGCTCGTAGCTGCGGGAAGATGGATGGACGCGAGAGAAGTGCAATAGGAGAACGCTCTGTCTCCGATGCTCGTCACCGTCATCGGCGCGACGATGGTGGTCAAGTTGGTATTATACTCCACTACTTCCCCGTATGCCACCGCAGTGACCTTGAATCGCGTTCCGTCGTCTGTGATGTACCCATTGCCATCTCCGTCCACAAACGGAGGAATGACGACGCGCCCAACAAGGGACGAGTTGTCGTTATCTGAATCGCCCGTGTTGCAGAACGGCTTGACCGTAATCGTGCGGTTGACCGTATCGGGGGCATCGTACTTTATCCCCGCCGTGAACTCCGCCGCGCTCTTCACCGAGCCGTCGGGGTAGTACTTGGCGAACAGGAGCGCGTCTATGTCCTCCCGCGCATCCGCCAACTTGTCGCCTGTCGCCTTGGCGTCGGCGGCCTTGCCAGATGCGGACGCGGCGGTGGAGGGCGACGCAAGCACGACCGCGCCTTGCGCCTCTGTCGTCGCGGCGGGAAGCTCCGAAGCGGGAACCACGCCGTTGACCAAATCCGCCTTGCTCGCGTCACTCGGATGCACGTGGTCGCTACGAGCGGCGGACAAAGCCACCCCCGCCGATGCCGTCCCCGCCACCTTTGGTTCATCAAGTGAATACCCCAGCGAACCATACGGACGGTCAATAACAACAGTCCATCCGCTTGGCATCTGGCTATTTCCGGTAGCACTAGCAGCAATGTTCGTTTTGCAATGAATCAGGCCATTAGCAGCCACACCATAGACCCAGTTCAAAGTAGAATTGCTACCACTAAAAGCGGTAAAATCCACAGTTATGTCCTTAAGATTTGCACACCCGTTGAATATGTCCCTGTAGCAACCATTTCTGAGTGTCGCGGCAGGCAATATTGGTGCAACCTTAAGCGCCTGGCATCCTCTCAACAACCCCCTGTAGCATTCATTCGCTAGCTCTGTCGCGGGCAGTTCAGGCGCGGTTTCCAGTCTGGAACACAGATAGAACATGCCTTGATAGCACTTATTCGCCAGTCTAGTTGCGGGTAGCGCGGGCGCTATCGAAATCTTTGTGGCTTGGAACATGTCTGCATAGCAAGATTCGCCTAGCGACATAGCAGGCAGTTCAGGTGCGCCCACGAGCGAGGTGCATCCAAGGAACATCTCGCGATAGCAATGGGCTGTAAGATTCGTCGCTGGAAGAACTAGCTTGGAAGCGTCATGCAAGGCCGTTGCTTCGCGGAACAGGCATGGGAATGTGTTTTGCGCGGCCAGCGTAGTTGCACTCTCAATGTCTGCATCGGAATGAAAGAGTAGTGACATTATATTGCCGCCCACATCCACACTACCAGTCAACACGAACTTGTTGTACTGTGTGATATCATTGGCAGTCGCCTCGTGCGTAGCCTCCTCCGTGGCGCGGAACGAGACCCAATTACCTCTATCAAGGGTTATAGTAGTAGAACCAACCGTGAACGGAAGCCATTCTAAGCCATTGTTGGTGGAGTATTCGAGGGAGACATCGGGAGCGGAGGAGACCTTGGATATTGATACGGTTGAATCGTCCTCCAAGCTCCGCAAATATAGCCACTTGGCTGAAGGACCTGCGATTACACCATCAACAAAGTTTTTGGTTGCCACCTGAGAGGTTGTGGACATACCAATATCGGGCGCGGTCGGTGTGCCAGTGAATGTAGGCGAGTCGAGAGGAGCCTTGGCATCGAGCGCGTCATACGTATCCTTGGCATCCGCCGCCTGCCCAGCAGTTGCGGAAGAGGATGGTGCGACGACATTCTCCTTCGGGAGGTAGTCTCCCGCTGGCTGAATCGGCTTGTCGGACTGCTCGCCTAAAGTGAGAATCGGGTGGCGGGTGGCAGAAAAGGCTATATGTCCGAACCATCCACTATCATCAAGCGATAACGACAATGAGTCGGCTGTTCCTGGAATAGTAGTGGTTAGTATCTCTGGACCTCCTGTCCAGTCTATTCTCCAAGCGCCGACAGAAAATGCATATAATTCGCTGTGCCCAGTATACCCATCAGGGTAACTCTGCACATCAATAACCCATTCAGAATACCCCTCAGTCAGCGTCGCGTCCGCCTTCGTCGCCATCGTGACCGTGGTCGGCGACTGCGGGTCGGTCGCGTCGAACGGAACGCGCACGGTCTGGTTTCCGCGCACGATGTCGAAGTTCTCGTTTGATGCCAGCTTATGCGTCATTTTCAGCCTCCTCTCCGTTCTGGTGCTTCTTGGGATCGTCCATGCCGATGGATTCCCAGAACGCCGCGCGCTCCTCCTCGGTGAAGGTGCGCTCCTCGTAATTGGCGATGGTATCATTGATGCCGAGGTCGACACCATCGCCCATTATCTTGCCGTCCGATAGGCGGACAAACATCTTTCCGTCATCCGCCTCGTATAGGCTTGTTCCGTCTTCGTGTCTCATATCGAAATCTCCTTTGAGTCTGCGGGTTTGTAGGTCGTGAGGAAGTCTTGGCCGACATTCGCGTCGTCAATGGTCTTGTAGGTCGTAGTGTTGTTCACGCCCTCCTTGATTTCCACGTTCTGGTAGTAGCTCGAATAAGATGTCGTTCCAGTCGGGTTCAGGTAGATATACTGGTTGCCGCTCTGTATCGTGATATAGCGGCAGTAGGATTTGACCGAGGAGGCTGTGCCGAAATTTATATAAGAGCAATCCGAGACGAAAGTGTTGGAGGAGCAGGACGAGGCGAACGTGTTGTGGTGGCATCTCGTGCCGAATTTGTTGGAGGTGCAATACCAGTCGAAAGTGTTGGAGGAGCAGAACGAGCCGAACGTGTTGTGGGAGCAGTTCGAGCCGAATTTGTTGGAGGAGCAGTTAGGACCGAAAGTGTTGGACTGGTAGTACGAGCTGAAAGTGTTGGAGGAGCAGTTAGAGCTGAACGTGTTGGAGGAGCAGTTAGAGCCAAATTTGTTGGAGGAGCAGGAAGAGCCGAATTTGTTGGAGGAGCAGGAAGAACTGAACGTGTTGGAGTGGCAGTTTGAGCCGAACGTGTTGTGGTGGCAGTTACCGCCATTGAACACGATGCAGTTGAGCCGCCACTTGCATGTTACGCCGTCATAGCGATACCAATACGGGGCAATCGTATTCCCGCTGACTGAACGCGACAGTCCAGTCAGCGACTCGTCCTTGTTTTTGCCCATGGGGCCACCAGAGTCAAATGTGTACCTCCACACGTTATCCGTGTCGCCGTATGCCTTGAACTGTATCCCCTTGAAGTCGTAGGGGCAGTCGTTCTGAGACTCGTCGACGAGGCGGTATATCACGCCCTTGCCGTTGGCGGTTGCCCACGCAAAGCGGCTTGTGTCGTTGTCTATGCAGTACCACAAGTCCCACGCCGCGAGGTTGCATGAGGCGAAGTAAGTGTCGCCCTCGTGGACTACCGCCCTCGCGTGCTCGTTGAGGGTGGTTGCGGAATCCGCGACAACTATTATGTCGAACGGGTGGTTCGCGCTCTGGCTCTCCATGTCGCCGTTGGTGGTCGCAACATAGTCCGTGATTCGGTACTGCTGTCCCGGCGCAAGCCCGCCGCCATCGCGGAGGTCCTTGAGCGCAGCCCATAAGACGGGCACTGCTTTGGCGAGCTTGCCGTCGAGCGCGGCGTTTATCTTCTGCGCGTTCGGCGTACCGTCCACGGGGATGTCCGCGCCGGACAACGACACATCGCCCGTCAGGGGTTTGCCGTTGACTGTGCGCGTAGCGGGCACGTAGTCGCCCGCAGGCTGGAGCTTCACGGCTGGCTGGCCCTTCAGGTGGTACTCGACCCCGGACAGCTGGCGCACCGCCGACACGTCGTAGAACGCCGTCCCCGCCCCCGGCGACCATGACAGCTCCGTGGAGCTCTCGTCCCCCAGGACCTTCCCCTGCTTCGTGCTGCCCGTGAACAACGCCCAGCCCTCGCCTTCCGACGGGTCGACGGTCCACTTCACGGAGAACGGAGTGCCGTACTGCGTCGTCGGCGGGGTGCAGGCCCAGGTCCCGGTCGGGCCGGACTCGAACTCGTAGTCGTCCGGCTTCTTCCCGCTGTCCACGGGATTCCCCTGTGCGTCGAACCACGCGAAGTTCCCCGTTGTAAATGTGGCAGGCTTGTCGGCCTTCTCTGGGTGGCGAACGAACTTCTGCGGCAAGTCTTTCCATCCATCTGCCGCCTTCCATTCGTCATACTGCGTGTAGGGAACGATGATCTGGCAGGCCGTGGGGACGTTAGAGAACGCACCGCTGCCAAGCCTCGGCACGGACGTGTGCTGCGTATCTCCGAAGTCTACGGACGCAAGGGAGCCGCAGCCCTCGAACGCCGTAACCCCGATGGCCGTTGCCGCAGGAAGCGACGCAGACACGAGGTTGAGACACTTGCAGAACGCAGAGTCCCCGATGGACGTCAACGTAGTAGGCGCGACGATGGCGGTCAGGTCGGCGTTATTGGTTAATACTACAGAACTGGCACCCACTCCCACGACCTTGAACCTCGTCCCGTCGTCGGAAAGGTACGGGTAGCCGTCGGCGTCCACGAACGGAGGTATTACAACACCTCCTTCCAGATTGCTGTTGTCGTTCGCCGCCGTCCCCGTAAAGCAGAACGGCTTGACCGTAGCCGTGCGGGTGGTGTCGTCTAGGGTGTACTTGATGCCTCTTGTGAACTGCGACGCGCTCTGAACATTCCCCTCGGGATAGTACTGCGCGAACAACTCGGGGGCAAGCCCCAGTTGTGCCGCAGTCTGGTCACCTACCAGTTCCACCCCGTTTATCTTCGGCTTCTTCGTAAGCTCTTCGTAGTCGTTTTTCTCAATGGGGTATTGGGCTTCCCACTGACCGGACGTCTCGCCTTCCGCGACGGCGTAGATGTAGCGGTATTCCGCCTCGTCGTGTGTCTCGTCCTTCAGAACGACGGCGTAGTCGTTCCGCGTTGGAACGCGGGGGGCTCCGCCGGAATAGTATGTCTGCGCATTTACGAGAGCCGCCTTCGTCGGGAACCTGTCGCCTGCCTCGTTGTAGGTGATGTAGTAGGCCGCTACCGCCTCTATTGCCTCGTCTGTCTCCTCCTTGGTGTAGGTGTCCTTCGCAAGTGCGAAGTCGGACGGATTCTTGCCGCTGTCCACGATGAACCCTTTGTCGTCCAGCGCGGGAAAGTTCCCCTCCACGGCATCGTCCACACGCGATACAATCCCATATTCCTCCGCCTTCTTGTCGCCCTCGATGACAACGCCGTTGATGGCCGGCTTGTCGGCAAGCGCAGAGTAGGTTATGTCGAAGCTGATGCGGATGGAGACAAGATCGGACTCGATGAACACCTTGTCCGGCTTTATCTGGAAGTCCGTGCCGGCGTTCTTCACCACAAAGGGAATCCGCGACGTAGAGGTAAGGAGCAGTCCAGTGGCGTCATAGAGCTTGAACGAGCCGAAACAGACCCCCAGGGGAAAGGAGGATGTGGTATCGCGCGTCATCTCAACACGCATGTCATTGGAAGCGACTTCTTCTGGAGTAAAGGTTTTCGAGAAGGAGAGCAGGGTGAACTCAGCCGTTGCATCCACGGCAAACGGAGCGTCAAGGACAATGCGAAGTGTCCGCACCCTGAACGCTGCGGTGTCGTCTCCCTTGTAGATGGTGATTGGGCGCATAGTATACAATACCTCCTACTGTGTGCCGATTATTTGAAGGTATCCGCGAGGCCAAAAGGAAAGGCGGCGGCTAAAATAAATCAAAAGCCCCATTGACAGGTGGGTCTCACCTATGGTATTATATATGAGCACCCTAAGAAAGGAGAGCGAAAATGAAACCGAAAACGATTTTTCTGATAGCGATAATAGTCCTCATAAACGTCGCCGCGTTCTTGCCCGCGCTGGCGCTTCCTGCGATGATCGCCGTCGGGCTGTCTCTGCAAAACCTCCTGTATGGCAGCATCTGGCCCCTGTCCCGCGAAGAGGCGGCGCACAAGCTGTGGTTCCTGGAGATGTTCCAGTTCGCGTTCCTCGGAATAGGAACGGCAACTGCCGCCATCGAAAGGTTTTTTAAACTCGGGTCGCATCTCGGCATCGTCATCCTTTGCTTTGTCGCCGCGTCTACCGTCATCCACGCGATAGCGCATTCCGCAATGGAGCGCGAGGCGAAGTCCAGGGCGGCGCGAGGGCGAAGGTAGCGTCCTCCCGCCCGTTGTTCCGCCTACCTGATCCTCTCGTAGTTATACGAGGTGCGGATGTTGTAGTAGAAGTACCGCCCGTGGCTCGGGGCGATATACAGCCCCGTCACGACTGCCGGCGGCACGTTGTAGTAGCGGTACGCCCGCCCCCCGACGAAGGCGACGGTGAGCGTATGGGTCTTCCTGCTGTACCAGAAGCTCTTGATGTTCGATGATGACACCCTCATTGCGAATCCTCCCCTCTTCCCCCTAGCCGGACACCTCGACCGTCCCCGCGTCTGTCACCACGCGCATCTGGTAGGAGAGCTGCCTGCGCGGAGGATCGACTTCGACGTCAAACCGCGAGACGTCGTAGACGAAACCGTAGGCGCGGACGGCGGCGGATACCAGTGCCTTCCACCGCCACACTTTGGTGACGCTATCCCACACCGTCTCGTCGTAGGGGATGCCGCGCTCGACGTCCAGTTGAAGTTCCCCCTTGAGGGTGCGAATGGCGTCCGCGATGATGTTCCCATACGCTTCCAGCCCTTCGGAGAACACGAAGTCCCCGGCGGCATCTAGCGAGATGTCGTAGAGGTGAGAATTGTCGGGCGAGGTCTGGCGGAGGGTCTTCAATTTACTAGTGTGCCTTTCAGTTTGTGCCTGTTCTTTCAGTATCCCAGATTCAGCGTCTTCCAGTTCCAGTCTGTGCGATACATGTGGAACGCCTCGGTCTCGACCGCTATGGTGGGGTCTAGGTTGTAATCGACCCCCTCGTTCTGGGTCGGTGCCAGGTTAATGGACACCGTTACCAGATCGGGGATTGCATCTAGCGGCGTATGAGACGGCGATGCCGGTGGTTCGTCGCCATTGTCGATTATCTCCCAGCCCGTCAGTTGGCCGTTTTGGGCTTCAAAGGCTATCCGCTTGTCTTGGCTGTATGCTCCGACGGACGCCTGCAGTCCTATCGTACCTGAAGACTCCCACACATTTTTTACCTTGCGGGCGTTACGCACGCCAAAGGCAGCGGGAGAGCGCCATCCAGGTCGCGCCAGGTCAAGAAGCGCGTGGGTTTCATCACGGAGGTCCATGACCTCCTGGGTCGCATAGCTTTTAAGCCTTTGGACCATATAAGCCCTGGAGCCTGTGAGTTGCCCAGTAGACTGCATTTTGTAGCACTTGCTGGCGGGTCGGGTATACTCTCCGTCATCTGGGTTCAGCCAGACGTTGTATCCGTCGTGGTCTGCAAGGCTGAGGCGGTTCCAGCTGAACGCATATTGATTAGTGACCACGTTGGCTATGGCGAAGGAACCTACTTCCAGATGCTTAACGCGCCCCGTTGAAAAGGCTTTGCGATCAGGGTAGGCAAGGATGGTGTTGTCAAAGTGAGATGTGTCCTGATATGTTTCAAGGGTGGAATACAATATATCAATGTCACCGCCAACGAACGCCTGCGTTCCTGAGGCTTGGCTGACGTCTACAGGGGAAGCCCAAGTTATTGGGGTCGTGCCCGACTGAGTTTGCGCAGACCCTGAATAGTATACCACATAGCTGCCTGAATCGAAGTCAAGATGAGAATACCCAATGGTTCCTGTGATAAGCGGAGACCCATCGAAGATATTGTCAATGATGCCTTGCAGGGCTGCGGTGGTAACGTTGTAAGGGCCGGGCACGGTAACGCTAAAGTCTTTGGGCAAGCCCGTGTGCTGGACTTCGGTCAGCGCCGTGACAACCCCGCCGTAGGTGGATTTTGTCCACGCGCCCGTGCCCGCCCAACTGTGATGAGGCGAGTCGGTTGGGATTTCAGCGTATATGGTTATGTTCGTGCCAAAGCCGCCGATGCCTATGCCCTGAGCGAATGTATTGTAGCCAAGCAAATCCCCTGATTCGGAGACGGACACAGAGCCGATGTAGTAGACGTTGGTGTAGGGGACGGATACGGTGTAGCACTGTACCGTATAGCACTGCGGCACATCCCAAGTCAGGTCATAGCCATAATGGTAGGACCTGTCCGCAATGGCATATAGAGAGCTGTAGGTCGCCAGCCTGTTGTAATTCAAGCGCTGGGTGTCGTCAGTCCAGTAATCACAGTTCTTTAGCGGCGTGGTGCCGATTATTTCGGGAAGGGAGTTGGTGACTGTTGGCTTGAATTTAGCCTTGAACACATCTGCATCCGCCAAAGTGCCGTCGTGTTTTTCGACCAAGCCCCAGGCTGCGCCCATATCCCCCCATTCTGCGCCAGAGCCTGCTTGCGTCAGCAACACTTCATCTGGCGGTATGCAGCCGAATGTTACGCCACCGCCTTGGGGGAACGTCGCCTCCGTCCATTTCTGCGTAGAGCTGACCCAATCGAAATATGCAAAGGTACTGTCAGCAGAAGGCTCATATTTGTCAAACAAAGTCGAAGCGACTTCCACGGGCGGGTCGTTGGTTTGGTAGTTCCAGCACTGAAAGGCGTCTGGGGTTTTGAAGACAGAGTATCTGTTATTGCTCTTGGCCAAGTCTGTAAAACTCAGGTAATCGCTCAGATGCTCTATTCGTTTGGTTGGGTATGGGTCGAACAACCAGTAATCGCCGCTAATCGACACAGAGCCATAATTGAAGGTGTAGTCTTCCAGCACGTCAGGGATTGGGCGACGTGTAGAGCCGCCCATGTACAACGCCCGTTCGATGATTGCCTCGTTAGCGGCAACTATAGATGCGTACTTGTCTGCGCGAAGCCGAGCCCTGGTTGTCTGGTTGGTGGTCTCATAGACAGTGGTAAGGGTGACATTGGTTGTCTCGTCTATGTCAAGCTCGTGATGCAGCAGGGCCAAAATCTGAGGGTTATACAATGAGAATGCTAGGTTCGTCACAGACGCAGACGCATTTGTCCAAGCCGAATACGATTGCCCTTGCCTATACAACGCCCATTGCTCTCGGTTTATATAATACTCTACGAAATGAGCTTCCCCTGTCCAACTCAAGTGTTCAAAATAATCATCTGGGTCGCCGTAATGCCCAGCATACCACATTTCAGTCCCCTTGGGTGGCCAATCTTCATAAGTGTCTGAACTTGCCCCCGTCTTTGTGTTATAGAACCCGTCAGAGACCCAATAATCATTGGTTATCACCGTTATCGTCGTGTTGGTGGCGATATAGGCTACGTTAGTGACCAAATACTCGAAATTGGTTACTATCGACTGGGGGATGTGAATGTCATAGACAGGTACTGCTACTATGGAAGCCAAGTTGGTGGTCGCCACGATGTCGTATGTCCTTGAAAAATTCTCCGTATCCAGAATGGCACCCGTTTCGGTATTGGTGGGCGTAACGGCAAAGGACATCACAAATTCAGAATCCACAACGCAGGAGCCTTCTGCCCATACGTCATCAGTTTCCTTGTCTTCGCCCAGCCATCTAAAATACAGGATTTCTCCTGTTTGGCTTTCCTTGTTCCAGTCCATTTCCACGGCGCTGTACCCGTCGTCTATGCTCCATTCGTAGAATACCTTGTTGCCAGACTCCCAGCGTTGGGTCAAGGGGAACTGCTGTCCGTCTGATATGCGTGTCCAAACATCATTAGTCACGGCTTCCACAATATAGTTCGTGGAGACTTCTACCAATATGTTGGTTGCTGGGATGTTGACTTCCGAGGCGTCGGTAAGGTAGTTGGTAACTATGGAGCCGATATGCACATCAGGGACGATTTCTATTGTGCGCCACAGCTGATGTTCGTCGTCGCAGACCAAACGGTGCATGTTGTTGGTCGGGAAGGCCTTGTACCCGCGTAATTCAGGATTGTCGAAATACCAATCTAAATAAAAATCTGTCTTACTTTGGTACAGCGCCATCGACGGTTGCATCCCACCAGGGGCAAACCAGTCCCCATCAGTAGGGTATATCCCGCCATACCGATACGTGGCGTTTTGCACATCCAGCGTGTAGGTCTGCCCCTCTCCCCACTGGGCAGTCCATGTGTCGTTGGTGGTCGCGGAGTAAGCCATGTTGGTAACGACAGACACATACATGACATTGGTGGTGCAGACAATCTGGGTGGTGTCTGCGGGGTTTGATATGGAGTTGGTCGGCATCCATTCAGGAAGGTGGTAGAACTCCCCAATCCGCTCGGAATTAAAGCTTATGCCGTTGCCCTGCGCGGTTCCATGTGCCAATATAACCGACAGCGCAAGGGCGCACACATAGAACGCCCCTGCGGCCAGTCTCTTCCAATATGGGAAGTTTGCCATCTTCTCCCTCCCTGTCAAAAGACTTCAATAACCTGCGCCTGGGGCATAGAGCGGAAATCGCAGACGACCTTCATGTCGCCGTCGAATTGATACAGAGGCTTTATCACGAAGGCGGGGTTGGTGGAGGCGGACATCAACTCACCGACCGTGTTAAATCCGACAAGGGACGCAGAGCCTGAGTAATCCAGTTGCAGCGCAACAAAATACTTGCCACTGTCCACAAAGGATGCAGCAGTCTCGGGGCAGTTGGCGGCAAACATCGTCTCGCCCAACTTGAAGTACTGGTTCCCGAATCGGTAGTCGCCATCTTCGGGGATTAGACACCAGCAGGTAGCCTGAGCGGTATTGTTGGAGGACATGCCAAAGAGGACTTCGGCGTAGGACATCGCACGGTTTACATCGTCCTGATAAGCGGTACCGTAGTCATTGGTGGAAACTGATACGGACGCGCAACGATGGAACACAAAGTTGGTAGTTCCGAAAGAGCCGAAATCCAGAACAACCGGGACGTCTGTCAGCGTGCGGGTAGCCGTCACGAACTGGTTTGTCACGTTCCCGTCTATTGTTTTGACCGCAAGCGTGCAGTTGGTCTGAGCACCGTCTACGCTGATGGTGATGGATGCCAGCAGGTTTTCGTATGGCTCCGACTGCCATATCTCGTCATATTGTTCGCTGCCGAGGTAGGACAGGTCGGCTAATGCCCACTCCCAGAACCACTTGTCGGTTGTATCCCATTGGGCGGGTTCATACTCAAACTCCGTCTTGTGCTTGATTTTGTCGGCCTTGAGGGACAGATCGTTGCCGTAGACCACGGTGTATGAGTTAGTGACCTCGGCATACAACCAGTTTCTGGTCAGGTGGATAAGGTCGTCGCTGCCGTCGATGTTCAGTTCCAGAGTCTCCACGCCCTGAGGAGCGGAGAAATAGGGCTCGGGCGTGGCTGATGAGTTGAATGTACATCCCCACAGGAGATTGGAATACAGCAGCATACCAAAGACGGGTTCGAGGGATGCGGTGTCTTCTAGTTCCCACACCCCTTCGCCCCTGTTCAGATACTCCGCCTCGCCATAGTAATTGGTTATCGGCGAATCGGATGAGACATTGGACACCACGTAGTCAACAGTCCACCAGCTGTTGGTGGCAAGCGGCTCGGCGACCTGCTTCTCCAAGTCCGCCTTTTTGTCCCATTCAGGCGAAGGACCTATGGGCGTCTGCGCCACTGCATTGACGGCGTTGGAGAAAACCGCGTTGGATACCAGCGAGTTGTAGTCTGGAACCAGAACCTCGGAAGTAGGTCCCAAGTCCAGCAGCGTATAGGCAAGAATGACGGGGATTAGCATGGCGTATCCTCCCGTGTTATGCGCCGGGGTTGGCAGGCGGCATATTTGTAACCTCGCCACCCAATGCGCTAACGGTGTCCGCGACGGCGTTCAGGATGTCGCGGTTGGCGGAGAAGTCGTAGGTCTGCCCCACCAGGTTGCCGGTGGTTGCATCGTCCGTGTAGTAGAGCTCGAACTTCCCGGAGAGGGTGAAGAACGAACGCTTGAAGGTCATAGAGTCCCTGCCGTCGTCCGTTCTGCCGTTCCTTTCCTTAAGCAGGATGTCCATGCCGTCGGTCATAAGCCTTATGCCGTACCAGTGGTCCTTGACGACATGCAGCGCCGCTGCAGGTGGGTAATCGGTATGAAGGGAATTTCCAGTGGTGCCCCCAACATGGTAGTTGACAACCGAATAGTCGCCCGATAGCTGCGAATAGCCGTTCCACAAGACCTCGTAGTGACCTTCCTCATAATAGTTGTAGTCTATGACAGGCCACGCGGCCGGGGCGCTGGACGTCCCCAGATCGACGATGAGAACCCCAAACCCGGAAATGAGATAGCCGAACACCCCTGCGCTGGCCTGCCCCAAGGTCGGGAGATCGGTCTCCGTGTATTCGTCGCTGTCTGTAATGGTCTTGACGATGGAGCTTTTGGGGGTGATGAAACCCGTCTTGGCCGCCTTGAAGATACAAAGGAGCTGACCTCCGCTGCCGCCGATGTCCGCGGAAAATATCCTGCCGAACACCTCGTCGTCCTTGTTGAGGTATGCCCAGTTAACTCCGTCCACCCCAACGGCGGTGAAGTCGACCAGGTTGTTGTCCTTAAGCGACCTGACCTTGTGGAAGCTGGAGCCGTCGAGGCAGTCCAGTATCGCATCCGCCGGGTAGCCTCCGATAGCCGCGGCGAAGGCTGGGTCGAAGGTGACTACCCCCCCGCATCGTCTGCGGAACTCGTAGCGTGTCGCCATGTTGCCGATGCCGTTCATCTGGGCTCGGGTGATGTACGCGCCACCGCCGCTGTGGGGAGAACTGAACTTGACGGGAAAGCCATCAGGAATGTTGGGCTTGTCTGCATCGGCCACCAGCGCGGGGTAGCTGACCGCACCCGAAGTCGCAAACGGCTCCGATATGGCCTTCAGGGTATATGCGTCTGAATTGAAACTTGTCTTTGTCATATCTGTTGTTCCCCTTTTTGTTTGTTCATTGGCCCTCGCCCGCTCCTGAACCATCATCAGGCGGCGGACACCGCCAGCACCAGTTGCCTTTCGGCGTATACCGCCAGCAGAAACCCGAATCGTCCAGTCCGCCAACCTCGGGGTCGGACGCTTCACGCGGCTGCTGGCCGTCCAGTCCGAACATAGGCGAAGCGGAGTGGAGGCTTGTGAGGACGCCGGCGGGGTGAACCAGCAAGTCCTCCTGACTGTCCAGGACGCAGGCTTCCTGTTCCCCGACTTCCGCCCCGCTGTTCAGGACATACTCGATGCTCATGTCCAGATTGTTCAGGACGCCGACCTTGCCCTCGCCGAACACCAAGTCTGCGTACTCCTGGAAATCCCCAAGCGTCGCTCTCTTGTAGAGCAGGCGGAGCTTGCCGAGGAGCAACCGTCGGTAGAGGTCGTCGGACATCATCGCACCCACAGACCCGCCGAGATAGGGCCGCGGCTGCGCGAGTATGCGCCCCCACACGGCTAGTCCGAACGCCGCCAGCCCGACTCCTTCCGAACCCGAACCGCCGCTTTCGCCCGAAGTCGCATCACCCGCAATCGGACGGGAGAGATCATAGCGGGACATCAGCGCGTCGAAGAAATCCGTAGTGGAGGCCTTGAAGAAACGGGCGAAGAACCCTATCACGCCCACGACATTGTGTGCGTGCTCGTACTGCCAAAGGATGGTCTTGTCGATTTCCCCGGCGTCGGAGTTGTCTATCAGGACCGTCGTCACAGCACTGTAACCTCCACGTCGCTTGCCGACGTCTGGATGTCGTCCTTCGGATAGACCACTATCTCGTCCTTGGTCGTGGTGCTCGCACCGGAGCCTTCCACGAAGAGCGCGCTTGTGCAAAGCACTCCGATGCCCGAAGCCGTGAGGGAGCGCGCAAGATCGCCCGCCGTGATGATGCCGGGGTGGTTCAGGGAAGCCACCAACTCTACTACCTTCGCCCTGACGTCGGCCTCCAGATAGCCGCCGTTGTAGCCGTTGACATATACGGCCACCTTGACTCCTATCGCCCGAACTTCGGCGTTGGGGCGGAAGAATGTAATCACGTTGCCGGCGGAAGTTGTGACCTCGACCTTCCGTCCTGCGTTGGGGTCGGAGCACTCCATGCCGCATCCAAGGCTGACCGCAGAGTTTATTGCCTCCGCAACAGCCGCGTCGCTACCGCCGCGAACGGAGACGAACACTGAATGCGGACGCACCTCCACTGCGTAGGGATATGCGGAGAGACGCCATCCCGAAGCCTCGCCGCCGTCGGCGACTCGCTCGTTGGGGCACATCATCGGGTCTTCAGTCCCGTTGTTCCACACCACGACATCCTCCACTCCGTAAACGGAGGACACGGCGCGTCTGATGCTCTCGGGGAATCCTATGCCGCGGCTCTGGGAGGCGAGAAGCAGCTCCCTAAAACGCGCATCGGACGCACCTACGGGCCGGGTTACGCCGAAGAGGTTGCCAATCCTGTCAAGCTGCTCGCCTGCCGCCATGGTCGGGTCCAGGAAGTTGGCGTTCTGCGCGTTCACGCCGAGGACGTTGACGAAAAGCAGAGTAAGGGCTTCTACGAAACGACCCATCGGCGTTTCGGGGTCGGTGCTGACGTCCGTGCCGAACACCTCTGCGAACGCCTGCACCACCAAAGCCTTGACAGTCGGCGTATCGGGTATGGTCACTCCCTTTTCGGAAGAATAGTTGTAGAGACTGGGGAATTTCGCGGACATATCGAGTGGGGCCTCCTTGCATTGTGCCGAAAGTTTCGGATAACGGAGGCCGGCGGCTACCACGTCTCGACCACCCACCATCCTATGGGTGCCGCAGCAGTCCAGTGCGCCCACAGAGTATGCGAGGTGATCGGGTAGTCCGCAGCCGTCACCCTTCTCCCGCCGGTCTGCTCCGTGTACCAGCCGTCGAACACATAGTCCGTCCGCGTCGGGACAGGCAGCGTGCCGTACTGGTTTCCTGTCTCGACCGTTCTGGTCGTCTCGGACACGATGCCGCCGTTTGCGTCGAAGGTTATGGTCAGCATCACGCCTGACCAGTGGGCGTAAATTGTCGTGTCCTCCGAGCCCGCCACCGTCGCCGCAGTCACGAGGTCGCCGCCCGTCGCCCTGGTGTACCAGCCGTCGAAAACATAGCCAGTCCGCATCGCCGGCGTAGGGAGCGTGCCGTAGGGAGTGCCGGACGTGACCTGCCTTGACGTCTCCGAAACCGTGCCGCCTGCCGCATCGAAATAGAGCGTAGACACGACGGGGTTTGCTGTCCAGTGTGCGTATATTGTGTGGTTCGAGGTCTGGGTGACGGTTGTGCTTGCCCGCACCCTGGTGCCGCCACTGGCCGCCGTGTACCAGCCAGCGAAAGTATAGCCTTCGCGCGTCGGCGTCGGGAGGCTGCCGTAGGTGGAATCGTAGTACACCCGCACGAAGTAGTTTGTTCCAGACGGAAGGACGCCTCCATTTGTGTTGAGTGTGACGACGAGCTCCCGAGGACTCCACTTGGCGTAAATCATGTAGTAGTCTGCGCCCTGTGAAGTCCATCGCCCTGCGGCGGCAAACAACTCTGGATAGGTTATCTTGCGAGTTGTCGCCACCAGCACCGTCGCATCGTCCAGGGAGACGGCGGATGCCGAAGTGCCCGCGAAGGTAAACCACCCCGCAAAGGAGTAGCCCGTGCGGCTAGGTGCAGTTATGTCGCCCCCGTCCTGTGTGTTCGCGACAGTGACAGTTGTAGGTATGTTTCCGCTGCCCCCATACCCTCCCCACTCCGACAAGAAAGTATTGTTTTGGACCGAACCCGAACTCGGCGTTGCAGATGTGCGAGTCCAAGTGACAGTCGCACTGTACTGGGTGATTAAGCCTACTGTATACCAAGTGGCCATGTCAGAACGCCTCCATTGATGCCAGCGTGCCGTCCGCCGCAAACGTCAGCACAACACCTGGGTCGGTGACTTCCGCAGGTCTTGAACGGCCTTCGGGATTGTTTGTCCCGCATTGGACGTTGTTCAGAACCAGGCACGGGCCGCTCTCCTGTGCCGCAATCACCGTGCAGGTGGAAGCGGGATACTGGCTCGCGTCGTAGCCAAAGAAATTGAAATGCACACGAAAGGTCCGTTCGCCGCCACTCCACGGAATCATCTTTATCTTAACCCACTCCGATGAATCAACGACCTTGATGTCGCCTGAATAGAAGATGTGGTAGGCGTCCCTTATCTGCTCGGCTTTCGAGGTATTGTGTCCATAGCCCATCTGCATGATCGACGCACCATCCCAGTAGGCGCATATATCAAGGTCCTTTCCGTCGGCATCCCAAGCAAACGTCACGATTGTCCACCCGCCCGACAAGACCTTGTAGGCGAGCTTGCCGGCATCGTCGCCGCTGGCTTTGTAGGCGAGGCGACCGTCGTTGCGCCTGTATATGAGCTTGCCGATGTCGGACATCACACGGTCTCCTGCACAGCCTGCGCTTCGCCGGATATGTCTTCCCAAACGGACCCAGGATCGACCGAAGCCGTCATCACGCCGTCAACCCATGTTTCGACGTACCGCTGCATCTGGAGCTTGTGCGTTGAGAGGTCGTAGCGGAAGTCCTTGAGCGTGTAGCGCGTGCCTGTGAAGCCGCTAGTGGACGCGCCGCCGCCCGTTGCGGCGATTGTGATGACGTTGTTGGCCTCCGTCACGGTGATGCCCGTTCCGGCTGCGATTGTCTTCTGGAAGATATTGATGTTCCGGGATGCCGCGATGTCGGCCTGCTTCACGCCATCGAGCTGGAACTCCTTGTCTAGGGTGACACCCGAGCCATCCTTGCCGTCCCTTACCGTGAATGTTTTGCTACCTGTCGGCACGCCGCCAGACTTGGCAACGAGAGTGACTTCCGTTCCCGACCTCCCCTCCTGGTCTGGAGGCGCAGGCGAAGTGGTAATCTCCACAGTCGCGTCCTTGCCGTCCGTTCCGTCGGAAATGGTCGCGGTGGTAGTGCCGTCCTTGTCGGTGATTGTGATTGTCGCCGTGTCGCCGACCTTCTCCACGACAGCCGTAGGCGAGTATCCATCCGAGCCGTTCGTGCCGTTTCGCGACCTTAGCACGTACTCGGTATCGTCTGTCAGTATGACGGTCAAGGTCGAGATGCCGCCGGGCTCCGTGGATTCCTCCGTCTTGATTTCCTTGATGGCAAGGCCCGAATCGAATGTCCCCACCGTTTCCCACTCTTCGTCCTCTCCGATTTTGACGATGAAATCGCCGCGCCGCGAATGAGGACGACGGCGCTTCTTGATTTCCCTCGTCTCCTCGTCATAGCGGATGTCCGTGACTAGACCGTATTCCTCGTCGGGCGTTCCGTCATAGAGGATTCCCTCCGCCGCGATGGTGACGGCATCCTCGGAACGATTCTTAACCTGTTCGTCCTCGATGACCTTCGCCTTGCGTTGCAGCTGGATGGCGTCGTCTCCCACCTGCACGGTGGAGCTCATCTGCGACTTCAGGCCTTCGCCGAGCAGCACCTCCTTGAAGCGCCTGATTCTCGCCCCTGCGTCGTTCAGGCACAGCTCCACGTCGCCGATGTCGTCCAGGGCTGCACCCGCCATGCGGCGGAACACGAGGCCGTCCTCGTCCTTCAGCCCCGTCGCGCCCCAGTTCATCGGGATGAACACGCCCCACTCGAACGACGACAGGTCCTTGCTGTCTGGAATCTGCGCCCCTTCGTTCGCCTTTCCGTCGTCCCCCGGCTTCAGGACCGCGCTGTTTTTTTCTCGAGCAGTCCTCCATTCCCTGTCAACGGAAACCAGCAGCCCCGTGTCGCCGGGCATAATCGGCGCATCGACGACAAAGCCACCGTGGCAGAACTGCATCACGGGGATTTCCTCGTATTCCGGGCGGTCGAAGCCGACGTCCCCCGATGCCGTCTCCTTCACGAACTTGACGAGGGGCTTCACCTTAGCCATGTGCGTCCCGCGGTCGTAGGCAAGGACAATCGCGGGCAGGACGCCCTCGCGCCTGACTTCGTGCAGGCGGAAGAGGGTGTTGTAGAACCCCTCGTCCGTCTCGATAACGCCGCGGTCGAAAGTCTCCAGCGCGTCCTGTCCCGTCTGCCCCGCCATAATGCGTCAGTTTGCCTTTCTTAGGAGTTTGAGTTCAGTATACCAGTCGTTGCCCCTGAAGTGCCCCACGTGGCGCTTGGATATGACGTAGTAATACCCGTTCGCCTTCGGGACAATCTTTGAAGTGAGCTTTATCCACGACAGAAGCCGCGCCGTGTTGTCCAGCCTCCGCTTCACCGTGGCCCCCGCCATAGTCACATTGCCGAGGCCCAGCAACCCCGTCTCCATGCTCAACGGCTCTGCCGTCTTCGCTGCGCCCGTCAGCCACTCCCGCTTGGGCTTTGACACCAGAATGCCGTTGTCCTCGTAGACTATGACGCCGAACCTGGAGGCGAACCGCTCCGCCATCTTCGTCGGGTCGCCGCCGATTATGCTGACAGTATCCTTGTCGCCTATCTCCTTCTCGGCGTCCCAGCGCGAGGTCTTGCCCATCCGCCTTGCAATCTCCTTCAGCAGTTCCCTGACCTTGCCCTTGAACCTCTCGGACTCTTCCACGGGCGCAGAGGCGTCCTTGCTCATCATGCAGGTCAGGTTCAGCCACATCTCCGGCGGGTTGGTCGGGTATGCCTCAATGATTATCCCCTTCATCAGGGGCGTCGCCAGGCCGTCCTTCTCGTAGCCTGCGTACACCTCCACCCTTCTGCCTTTCTTGACGCTCTCGGCGATGTTCCACGTGGTGAGGTCTTGGATTGTATCCGTGCTCAAGCCCAAGATACCCACGGTAAACTTCGGGCAAAGGTCTCCGACGAACTGCCCGTCGAATCGGAAGTCCAGACCGCCGTTCTCGCCGCCGTAGGCCCGCATCCGCCCGGAGCGGTCCTCTATGGCGACATAGCCGACACGCTTCCAGTACGCCGTCTCGTTGGTTATCGCCATAATCCCCCTCCTACCCCCTTTCGCCGCGCTCCGCCTCCGGAATGAAGGCGAACACGCACCTCACGCCGTCGAAATCCTCGTGCGACGGGTAGTCCTCCGTCTGGCAGACGAATCTGAACTCGCCGCCCGCGATGCGGTTGACCGGCTCGCTGAAGAGCGAAGCGTTGGGCGTGGCGCGGACGCCCGCCGCCGTCAGCTCGCCGTCGATGCGCAGCGTCACGTAGATAATCCCGCGAAACGTCCTGAGCGTGAAGTCGAAGTTGCGGGAGCCGACGTTCGTGTCGAACCTCTGGTTGGGGAACCTGACTAACTCGTAGGTAAGCATCTTAAGCGAATACCTCCTTCCCTTGTCACTGCCCGGCCGTGTAGCCGCTGCTGCGCGTCGCCGAATGCTCGGAGTTGGCGCTCTTCGCCTCCTTCGCCTGTACAAGCATCATCTCCGAAAAGCGGAGCGTGATGTCGAGCCAGTCGAACATCTTTGGCGTTCGCGTAAGCGGAAACTGGGTGAGCGTCAGATGGTCGTAGCAGTTGAAGCCATCCGAAACCGAGTAGAACTTGAAGTCCCGGTTGTTGATCATCTCGACCAGCTTCTCAACCGTCTCTTCCGCACTGTCGTCATCCCCCACCACGATTTTCCCGCGGACAACCACATCGTATGGGTCTCTGACCTTGTTGTCGAACGACACCTGCCCCGTCTCCACGGGAGCGCCTATGACCCGAGCCCGCATGACTCGGGTCACTTCCATGACCTCGAAGCCATTTATCGGACTGCCGAAGCCTTCCTCGGCGCAGAGGCAAGCCTCGCCATACTCGTAGGAACCCGCCATTTAGACATACCTCCTGTCCGTCCTCTGCATCACGCCAAGGCGTGCGTGCTTCTCGCCCTCGCGCTTGATGCTGTCAACCATCTCGTCGTAGTCGTTCGCCTGGACGACTATTTCCCCAATCTCTATGTTCGTGTCGCCGCCCGACGATGGCTCCGATGCGGGGGCACCGCCGTCGTCCTTCCATTTCGACTCCTCGTAGTTCTGCAGGGACTGCGCCGCTTCGTCTGCCGCCTTGACCTTTTCCGCGCCCATGTCCATCCGCACAGGGACGCCCATCCCAGGCACTGCCAATATATTTCCAGACGCCGCGAGGTCTGGGTTGGTAAAACCCTTGATTATCTGATTCTTGATTGAGCGCCCGCCCAGATAGATTGTGCGAGCCCCCACTTCGGTATCTATGTCATCCTCTTCGCCTTCAAGCGCCAATTTAGCCAAGTCCTCGTTATACCCCAGGTGCTTGTTGATGCCACCGCCAAACCGCAAGGCTACTCGGAACATCGACTCGTCGAACCCCGCTGCCTGCGAGAGGGCCATCGCCTTCTCTTCCTCGCCGGAATCGTACAGTTGCTTTATCTGACGACCGACACGCTGCTTAATCTCCTTGTCGGTCGCTAGGCCTGCGAGGCCGCTGCCTGATATGTCAATGCCGTAAACGGCGAGGTTCTGCAGGAAGCCGGTGTCGCCAGTCCCCGACATAAGACGTCCGACATTGGACTTCCAGTTCCTCGTGACGGCGAGGTCGGACTCCCCCGAGCCTCCGTAGGCCTTGAGTACGGAGTCGGCGGAGACGTAGTGTGCGGGGTCCATCCCGCCGGCCATGGCGTGAGTGGTTTCCTTTATCTTCTGCTGGCTGTTCGCCCGCATTATGTCGATGAACTTCTGCGCAAGGCTGATCCCAGCCATAAACGCATTCGCACCCATGCCGAGCGGCCCCATGCCCGACACCTTCTGCCAATGGGCCATGACCTGCCCAACGCCCGGAAGGGACTTCGCCGCCGTGGAGATGTCGTAGAGCGTGCGGGTCGAGAGCTTCGAGTTCTTGAAGAAGTCAGGGAAGTTCTTGAGGACTTCCATGCGGAGCTTCTTCTCGGCGATGTCCTTGTCGCCGCCGAAGTGCGCCGTCATGTCTTCCAGTCGACGTGAGAAGTCGTCGAGGGAATCGCGGCGGAACTCCTCGGCCTGCCTCAGGTTATGGAAGCCATATTCCTTCTGGTGTTCCGCGTAGAACTCCAGCGTCCGGCGCTTCCTGTCCGCATCATAGGAACTCTCCCTGATGTCCTTGATGTCCCGGTCTTCGCTATCGGCCTCCGCGTAGAGCTCGGAGATTTTTCGGTTGGCCTGAAGGACATCCTGCGACCTGTTGAAGAGGTCAAGCCGGGAGGACAGGTCGCTTTTCGTCCTTTGGACAAAGGCGCGCAGGGACTCAACATCATACGCAAAAGCGTTGACGCCAGAACCCAGCCTGGAGAATGTGTCGCGGCTGCGGCGGATTTCCGTCAGGGCTTTGGCAAAATCCCCGCGGACCGCTTCTTCGTACTTGTCTTTCCAGTCGAAGAAGTACGCCATCCGCTACCTCCCCCCGTTGATGCGGGCTTCGGCACGGGCGCGTTCACGCGCCTGCCATTCATTGTATTTCGCCGTATAGGTGATTTCCCACATGTTGTACATATCCTCCATCGAGTAGTACTCTCGCAGCTCCCTGAGCGTAGCCTTGCCGGACTGGACAACCTGAGCCACCACCGCGTCCACGTTCATGGACGCCACCAGCGGGGCTACGAGACGGATGCCGCCGCCTGACGACCCACCCCCAATGCGTCGAGGAGGCCGCCATCTAGCAAAAAACCGAAGTTCTCCTTCACCATCTCGCTTATGACGGCCACCAGGTCGCGGTAGTCCAAGAAGCAGTTGTTGATGGCCAAGTCGTATTCCAGCGTGTTCCAGACCTCCCCGCCCTCCTCCTTCCACGCAACATACTGAAGGATGGCCTTGTTCGTCGCTTCCGGCAACTGCGAAACCCCGACGATGCCGGCGGACACCACCCTTTCCGACACGACGTTGTAGATGGGCATGGCCTTTGTCGCGGGAATCTTGGACACCGCGAAGATGTGGCTGCCTATCTTGACCTCCCTTGGCTGAATCAACTGATCGTATTTCATGCGCTTTTACCTTTTGGGGTTATGGTTGGAGTGGAGCCGGTCAGGAGTTCACGTTCTGCCCCGACCCCTCGTGGTCGTACTTCTCGAACTCGAAGTTGAACGTCCTCGACCCCATCCTGCCCTGCGCCGAGGATGTGGGACCGACGGGGCCGCTCTTCATCCTGCCGTTCTTGTAGATGAACTTCGAGAAGGAGGCGGCGTTTCCGCCAGAGCCGTCGATTGCGGGTGCCGCGATTATAAGGGATTCCACCTTGAGAGCGGATATTGGCGTTATGCTGCCCGGCATGATGCTGGCGGACATGAGCTTGTCCGAAAGGAATGCGTCGGCGTCCGATCCGGGTATCACGGTCAGCGAAACCTGGTAGACGGCGGGCGTTCTCGATGAAATCATCTGCCCGTTCAGGTTCTTCTGGTTGGTGGAGACATCCACGTTGCCGCCCGCGAAAGGCGTGCCTTCGTCCGAGAACTCCGTGATGGTGAGAGTTCCCCCGCCCTTGAACTTGATTTCTATTCTTGCGCCTACCGTAGAAATGTCTATCATTTCAGTTTCCTCCTTTTAGATTACACAAGGTAGTGTTCGCCTTCTAGCTTGCTGATGTGGTCGCCCTTGGCATAGATGAGGACATACACGACCTTGTACCTGCCGCCGTCCTCGACAAGCGTAGTCGCGATGTAGTACCCCGTCCTCTCGACGGCATCGGCGGCGGAGGATACGCCTGCCTTCGCGTTGATCGCGGCCCTCTGTGCGGCAGTGAGCGGTTTGTCCACCAGGATGCACCCGTTGTCGATCGCCGCCTCCGCCACACCTACAAGCATGGAGTAGACCTTAAGCAGGCCGTCGGCGTTCGCGGGGATTGTCGCGCTCGTGAGCATCGTCATCCACTGCGTCTCGGCCTCTCCCTTAATCCAAATCTTGTCGCGGTACACGCCGAGGTCTTCGCCGTCCAGGTTCCTGCCCGTCTGGTAGAAGTTTATGGTGTTGCCATGCGTCTTGACGTTGACGATGTAGTTGACCCTGACGTTGTCCATCGCTGTCTTCGTCGTAGAATCGGTGACGGTCGCCGTCGCGCCGCCGAACTGCTTGAACTCGATGGTACCGCTCGCCCTCGCCGCGGCGTAGTTGGCGGAGGCGTACCACGCTAGCGGCATCCACGCGCCGTAGTTGACGTCGGATTCGGGAACGTCCAAAATGACCTGAACGCCCTCCGTCTCGCCCAGGGCCGCCGTGTCTACGGCATAGCTGCCCGCCGTAGTCGGGAAGACGAGGACAAGCCCGAACTCGGACATCTTCGCCTTCACCTCGGAAAGCCCGGAAGCGGAGGCGTCGGCTATGTCGAGGTAGGTTATCGCGCCGAAGTTTGCATCGCTGTCAAGGACTCGGGTAAGCGCGGCGGACGGGGTGTCTCCTTCCAACCCGTACTTCGCCAGATACAGCCTGCTGGCTGCAACGGAATATCCGAAGTACTTGGCCGCGAACTTCGCTATCTTGGAGGTAGACCCGAAAAGGTCGTCAACCTCGGCAGAGGAAGAGACGGCTATCGGCTTGCCGGACGTGTAGTCCTCGCTCGTCTTGCCGCTGGCAAGCTCGGCGTCGGTGAAGACCAGCCCGAAGAAGTGACGCCCCGGAATGGTCCTCAGCGAAACCGTCCTGATGTCGATGTACTCTTTGATTGGAACCGCCATGATTTAAGTCTCCTTTCTTGCGCCGGCCGTCAGACGGGCATGATGTCTGGCTTTGCCACCTCGGCTATTTTGTGCCGAATCTTTAACCTTTTGGGAACGCAGAGCGTGAGGCGAATCGCTGACGGGTTCTGCGTCAGGCTGCTGTCGTCCTTGGCCTTCTTGTCCTCCTCCGCCTGCACGAGAAGGCAGGATACGCCGCTCCTCCTGAACTCGAAGCACCCCATGCCGTTGAACCACTCCGTCAGGACGGCGAGCAGGTCGTCCGCAGACATCTCGTCGATCGCCTCGCCCTGCCGCCTGCGCTTCACAACGGAAACAGACCAGTCCTGCATCTCGATGAAATCCTCGATGCGCGAGAAGTCGTCTCCCAGCCCGCCGTACTTGACCATAGGCCATCCGGCGCGTTTCTTGCCAGTCATCACAAAGGTAATGAAATCCGTCTTGGCGGTCGGCGGGGTCTGCTTCGCCTCCATTACCGTGAAAGCAGAGGCGTCTATGCCGTAGGCCTCCATCCCCGCAAGGATGTTGTCCCTGACAATCTTCTGCACCTCGAACCGCGTCTTGCACTCGTAGGACATGATGCGTCAGCCCCCCTCCCCTTCGGCGGCTGGAGAGCCGCCTCGCTGCCAGACGCCGCCGTGCTTGTCCTCGGAACACGCAAAGGTGTGCCACCCGTTGGCATCGTACCAGTTGGTGCATCGGTCGCAGTTGAAGATGCGCCCGTTCCACCTAACCTGGTCGCCGTGCTCCTGAATGTCGGCGGTGTTGAAGTCTATGCACGCCCAGACCAGTATGCCCCTGCGGGCCGGCTCCGTCCCCTCGAAGTCCATCAGGGCGGAATCCTGCGGCTGCACGGAACCCTCACACCACTTCCATTCCGAATAACTGGGTGTGACGACGCCGAACTCGTTTACGGTGTCGCCGATGTATGTGCGATACTCGAAATCGTGGGCGGCGGCGATCTTGTTCACCAGCGGAAGCGCCTTGGCGAGAACGTTGAACATGCCGCACCTCTCATCTCAGGGGGAGAACGGGAGTCCTCGATCCCACGACCGCCACGAAAGGCCCGCGCGTCCTTGTCAGGGCAAGGAACTCCTGACCGTAGGGCGACTTGTTCAGCCACCACTCGAACGGCCCGTCGGAGGACGAGTTGGGTGCCTGCATGGAAATGGACACGCCGCCCACGCCCGTCGAGGTGACGGGGCCGACGCCGAGGTCGCCATGACCGTCCGCGCCCCCGTCGCGCTTCATCTGGTTGTCAAGGTAGATGATATGGGCCGCAAGGAGACACGCCGCGTATTTGCGGCGTTCCCCTTTCAGCCACACGCTGTTGTAGTCCGAAAGGTACAGCATCGCCCTGTTCCCGCAGGCCGTCAGGAACTCCGCAGTGTTCGCCGGGGGAGCCATGTCGGGAAAGTAGTTCACGAAATGGTCGTAGGGGAACGGCGCTGGATGGTCTGCTGGGAAGAGCTGTGCCATGGTGTCTGTCGGACTCCTTTCGTCGCAGAGCGTCAGGACATCGCCAGCTGCGCGTCCTCTCCGCTCTTGCGGTTCTGCTCCTCAAGGCGGCGCTTGAGCTCGCTTTCAGAGAGCATACCCACGCCGTCATCGGTCGAAAGGTCGTCTTCGGAACCCAGCGCAAGGTTGCCGTCGGCAAGCATCGCCTGGAACACGGGATGCTCCTTGAGCCGGGCGAGGTCGTCCATAGAGTAGCGACGCTCCCTGATGTTGTGCTTGTTGCTGTCGGCGAACTCGGTCATCGCCGTCGTGACGACGAGCCCGTGGTTCTGGACGCGGGAGGTGCCGTTGAGGATGATGACGTCCTCGTCGGTAATCTGCTCCGCCTCCTTGGTGGTGCCGTCCTCGTTCTTGTTGAAGACGAACTTGATCGCGTCAGGCAGACGCGAGTATACCTTGCACTTTGCCATGTTTGGCTTCTCCTAACTATGCGCTATTAGGATGTTGGTTGAAAACGCCGAGTCGGGCGGGTGCGCATAATTACCCGTCCGCCCGGCGCAAAGCGAATCGGGACGGCCGCCCGCTTCCTCAGAGGGAGTCGGACGGTCTTCCCGGCGACGGCTTAGATGCCGCTGATCTTCAGGAGGCCGAGCGGCTGGCAGACCATCACGCCCGCAGTCGCGCAGGTGTAGTCCTCAGCGGTGTGCTTCAGGCGCTTCTCGATGCCGTTCAGGCGCATGAGCTGCGGGATGAACTGCTTGACGACGGGGGAGCCGTTGAGCTCGTCCGCAATCAGGAAGGCGTAGTCCGCGCCATTGGCGGCGGCACCCTTCAGGCGCGGGCCGACAACCGTGCGGCAGCCCTTGTAGTTGTCCTCGATGTACTGGCGGACGGACTTCCCGTGCTCGTTCTCGGTCGCGAGGGCGTTGAACGCCGAAGGAGCGAGGTAGAGCGTACACTTGTCGCCGTTGAGGCCGCTGAAGTGCGTATCCGTCTGCGAGGCCAGCGTCTCGAAGAAGAAGCGAATGTCGGAGGTGATCTGCTGATACGTCCGAGTGTTCCACTTCCCGGTCTGGACCGCCGTGACGGGCAGCTCGTTCGGGTCGGAGAAGAGGCCGCAGGTGACGCCAGCGCCGTTGTAGAAGCCGCGGTGTCCGATCTCGTCGAGAAGCAGCGAGAACGCCTTGGCGTTCGCCGCCCTCTTGAGAGCCCACGGGGACTTCATCCCAACGCCGGTCATCGCGGAGAGGCGGGCATCCTCGAGCTTGCCGACGCGAATCGCCAGCTCGAAGCGCTGCACAGTCCTCTTCTCGAAGTCGAACTCGAACGACGCATACGGCGCATCGTTGTCATCGCCATAGAGCTGCGGAACGCCAGCGCCCTCGACGAGAGGCTGGATGATTTCCTCGGTCTCCCAGTTGGCGACGATGCTGCGTCCGCAGATGTCGTCGATCTTGGTCGGCGTCGTCAGGGCCTCGATGGCCTGCCCCACGTTGTACTGGAGGTACTGCAAGGGGGTGAAGCCGGTCTGCGAGAGGACGGAATCGACGTCGGCGTCCTGGGCAATGGAAATGCCGAGGTCGTTGAGGTCGCCCATCTGCGCATCAGGGAACTCGTCGAACGCGAACTTGCGAACCTGTCCGGGATTGAACTCCTGGCGCATTTCGGTGAACTTGATGTTCTTCATTTTAGATTTTCTCCTTTCTTGATGGAAGGTGAGACTTCACCTTAGCCCTCGTCGGAACCTGCGCCCGCGTCGAAGATTTCAGGCGTGTTGATGGCGATCTCTGAAAGCCATTCCGTCTTCTTCGTCCACTTCGTGGCGTCCCAGGCGGCGGCTTCCGTGATGGCGGTGTTGCAGGTGTAGTACTCGTCGTTGTACTTCACCTTGTCGCCCACGGCGTAGGTCTTGTCTGCGTCGAAGTCGGCGTACTCGGAGACGTCGGAGGTCTTGAGCCACTTCGCGCCCTCTACCTTCGTAGCGCCGGAAACGAGCGTGTTGCCGTCAACGTCCGTGAAGACGTCGCCGCCGGCCGTGGTCGGGGCGTTGGCGAACACCCAGATGTGGCCGCGGTCGGCAATCGTGCCGTTCACGCCGTTCTGGAACATCGTGCGACCCGTCTTGAAGCCGACGATGACGTGTTCCTTCGGGTTGACGAGGATTCCGAGCGCAACGCCGTTGGCGGCGACTCCCTGAACGGCGACGGTCTTGGTCGCGCCGGTGGAGGCGTCAACCGTGACGCTGCCGAACGAGAAGAACTTGCCAAACCCAGGAAGGTTCGGGCTCTCGGGCGCGGCGGGGCCATCCTTGCCGAAGCAGAGGTAGGCGCGGGCGGACTTGACGGAATCGTCGGAAAACTCGCCGAGGATTCCAGGAACCTGAGTTCCGTAAATCTTTCTCTGAACTCCCATGACAGTATTTCCTTTCTTGGAAGATTGTGAACGTTTACTTTGCCGCAATGCCCTTGTAGCGGGCCATCACGGAGCTAGGCTGCCTGCCAGTGAGGAAGTCGGCGGCATCCATGCCCGTCTTCGGGGCGATACCCTCCGCCTTCTTGGACATATCGGCCATCGCCTTGACGAACGGAACCTTGGAATCCTTGGGAAGGTCCTTGTGACCCGTCTTCTCGCAGATTTCCTCGGCGACGTCATCGGCGTCCATGCCGCGCTTCCAGACGTTTCCACACTTTCCGCCGTTGGCGGCGGGAATATCGGCTGCGTCCTGGGCGAGCTGGCGTCCCTCGTCCTCCTTGGCATAGCGTTCGGCCATAAGGGCCGGAAGCTTCTCGGCGGCGGCGGCGTCAACGGCTGCCTTGAACTCCTCGGGGTCGAGGGTCGTGGGCGCAGGGGCCGCGTTGGGGTCAGCGTTGGGGGCCGCGTTGGGGTCAGCGTTGGGGTCGTCTCCCGTAGGCGCAGGCGCGGGGGTGGCAGGAGGGACAGGCGAGGCAGCAGGAGCGGCGGGCGGCGTGTTGGTATCCGCAGGCGCGTCAATGCCATCCTTCGCAGGCTCGGGGTTGCCGAGCTGTCCGATGAAGGCAACGATCTTGTCGATCTTGTCCTTGTCTGCCGCTCCATACGCCTGAAGCGCCTTGAGCAGCAACTCTTCCTTGTTTTCTGTGGGCATAAACTTAACCTCTTTCTGGTTGATGTCTATGGCGGAATCGCAGGTTATTTTTCTGTTGCCCTTGCCGCGGACCTGCGATTCCTTACGTCCGGGGGTGGCAAATTCTCCGATTTCGGCATCGTAGACGCCGCACTTCTCGCCCATCCGCCCCTTGGCGACGAGCGCAATGTGGTTTCCGACTAGACCTGTCTGGACAAACTGGTATGGTATCCCGTTCCATTCGCCCTTCATCGGGATGTAGTCGCAGTAGTATCCGCACGAAAGCTGACGCTTGCCGCGCTGGATGAGGTCTTTGACCGCGCCCGACTGCACTTTGAGCGTCCCCAGCAGAACGCCCTTCTCGTAGGGGCTGGGATGTATGTTGTACACCGTGCCGTCGATGCGCTGGTCGCCGCAGTCGCGCTGCCCCTCGCCAAGCATCTTGTGTCCGTCGATCAGGAACAGACCCTCGAACGAGGCCATCGTGGCTGGGTTGAGAATTTCCTTGGCGGGACGATAAACGTTGTAGCGCATGTCGGGGTTGAGCCCCAACTTGCCGTCGGAATCTATCTGGCTTCCCTTGTAGGGAAA
>JAEIGA010001519.1_pt1 | contig 36238 bp, 74 predicted proteins | sample 9270691 | NCBI WGS metagenome assembly JAEIGA01 (sample SAMN17057246, study PRJNA624740) | gut metagenome | biome: biome; isolation source: fecal sample | host: Bos grunniens | place: China: Xizang | collected 2019
AGGCTGGTAGAGAAGACTTGGCTTCGGAATGTAGAGATGAACTAGAGGTACTACGAAAGTTGCTTCCTGAGCCTGTGACAGCCTCTGAGATATATGAAGAGCTTCGATATTGGGCTGAAAAGAATCATTACATAAATGAAGAAATTGCATCAGAAATTAAGATTCCTAAGAAAGAGATGGGTGTGGTAATTAAGTATATCAAATCTAAGTTACCTACTGCTGACGGAAAGATGGTTAGTGAAATTGTGAAAGAAAACCTTGAATAATGTATCGAATATTATTCACTAGAGGAACTAAAGCATACGCTGTCGAATGTCGAGAGGAACTTAATACTCCAAGTTTTTGGAATAGTAACCTATTCGAAGAAAATCTTATAGAATTGGTTAATAACGGAGATTGTGTTGGATTTATATACGATATAGAAGATTTTGAAAGATATTTTCCGGATTATGAACTTGAAATAGTAGAAAGAGAATAATGTACAATTACACTTTTACTCTTGGGGACCCATCATGTGATGGTCATGGATGTACCAAAGAATATCATATTTTTTCTAGTCACGATGCTTCAGAAATAGCTAAAGCTTATGTAGAATTTTCTCAAGAATTTGACTTTAAGTATTTGAAAGAAGTAGGTGCAGAATATGAATGTTTTGGAGGTATTCCTAAAGATATAACAAATATATTATTTGAATTAGGAATACTTGAAGATAAAGATAGAATCATTCATTTTGACGAAACTGGGGAAAAATATAAAGACGACCGTTATGGGTTTTCAAAAAATTATGACTCACGATATGATGGATGTTATGAATTTGATTATTGTGAAGAAGACTTTCTTGATATATTCTTTAAGATTATCAAATATAAAATCCCTAATTTCGAATGGTATCTTCGTGATTTAGAAGAAGAACGTTTGACTATTTTACATGGTGCTGGTTATGGTTTAGTAAGTTATCCTTAATTAAAATGTTATGATTATTGGTGTAAGTGGTAAAGCCCAAAGTGGTAAAGATACAGTATGTAGAATGATTGTGTATACCTTATGGTATTATAATTATAGTCGACATTTAAAACCATTTGGTTTAGAACATTATAATAACACTTATGAAAAATTTGGTGACGTAATTGATTTTACTCATTGGTATAAGACATCTTTTGCTAATAAGCTTAAACAATGTCTTAGCAACATATTAAATGTAAGTATTAGTAAATTTGAAGATAATGAGTTCAAGAAATCTGAAGTAGAATGGTTAGGAATAACTGTACGAGAGTTATTGCAAAAATTTGGAACAGCAATTCGTAATGAAGTATGCGATGATTTCTGGGTAAAGGCTTGTTTGAAAGATTATGACAAAAATGATAATTGGATAATTTCAGATGTCCGATTTAAATCGGAGGCTAAAGGTATTAAAGACCTGGAAGGCATTATTGTACGAGTAAATCGAGAAGGTGCTGGAGCAGGTAATCACATTAGTGAAATTGATTTGGATGATTATTCATTCGATTATGTAATTAACAATGATGGTAATATGGAAGATCTTTTACTTAAAGTAAAAGAGTTTTGTATTGCTTACAATTTAATATAAGAATAGGGCGGTAGCTTAGACCATTTGGTCTAGGTTATCGCCCTATTTTTTTTACTCTTCAATTGGTTTGTTTTTATCTCTCATATACATTTTATAAGTATCTTGCATAGATCTAGGTAATGCTTGCATACCTACAATATATTCACCAAAAGTTTTATCACCGAATAACATTCTACCAGTATCGTTTAAAAATTTCTACTACCACTAAAAAGCAGCAGGCTTTGTATTGTTAATAACATAATCAAATATAGGGAAAGGTCCTCTAAATTCTTCATAGCTCGAAGAATAACCTTTATACAGAATTTCTGTTAAAGCATTTTTAATAACATCCTAACCATCAGATGTCTTTTTATGTTCCTTATATTCTTCATCTAATGCTTCCATTACTAAGAACTTCAACAACAAGAACATTAATAGGTCAGATAATCCTCTTAAAAGGTTTCTTTTCTATACCTTATTTCCTAATATTTCTGATTTAAATGTTTCCCATTTATTATTTTTAAATAATAAAATAGCTCCAAGATCTTTTAGAGTATTAAATACTCCTTGAACAATCAATGGAACGTCTTTAAGATATGGTGTATCAGTTACTGTTATAGTAATATTACCATCTTCATCAAGATATAATTTATTACCATATTCATCTTCAGCTTGAACTTTTTCAGTTTCATAAGAAGATTCTCGTCTTTGTCCAAAATAAACATCCCAAATACCATTCATCCAAGTAGAGAATACCGCAAATTGATGACCTAAAAACATTTGTTCATATCCTGCTTTCTCACTAGCACTATAAGCACCATATATAGTATTTCCTAAATGTTTAATTTCTTCAACTTGATTAAGAGTATAACCTTCAGGAAGGTTAGTATCTAAAGATACAGGAAGATTAGTACCACGTTCTTTATTGTAAGCGATAATCTAACTTAGATATAAAGCTTTTTGTTTATTATATTCTTCTATGTTAGATTTATTATTGCTAGCTAATAAACTAAATCGTTCATCTAGAGTCCAGTTATATTTTAATATTCCGTTTTCTACAGAATATGCTTTATAAGAACCATCGTGTTTTAATTTAGCCATGAATAATACCATTCTATTTAAAAAGTCTGGTTTTCTTAGAGTTGCATATAACCAGTTACCGCTTGCTAGACCCTGAGTATCAGATTTATAACCTTCTTGCTACTGTTCTACGTTAATATTTGATATTAAGTATTTGGTATTAAATTTGTCCAATAAATCAATAGTCATTGTTGACATTGATCCATGTCTTAATACATATTGATAAGCCCACATAACATCTTTAGCATCAATATCAGTACGATATTTAGTTAAAGCTCTAACTATATTAGATCTAAGACCTCCAATAACATCTCGTACAGCAGCAACAGGACTTAACATAATGTAAGCTTTAGTAACAGCTTTTCTAAAAGGCATAATTCTTGCTTCTACCTTTTGTAATTCTGGTCGCATTGTACTTACATTATATACCGAAGTCTTTAGATATTCATCAATAACTTTTGACTATCTTTGTTTTTCTTCATTACTTAACTCTGTCGGACTTTTTAACTATAAATACAATAAAATACCCTTAGTCTAAAGAAGCATTTTGTTCATTTCCTATTCCTAAATTGCTTTATGTATATAGTCAATAACCAAATTCTGGACATTAGTTTCAAAATAATCTTTACCATATCGTAGTATATTTTCACGACCTCTTTCAGATTCAGATATTTTAAATTTATTGAAAGCTTGTAAATCCTCCATATCTCTAGTCACTTGTTGCTACTAATCATCGGTTAGAATACCTTCATACATTTCTCTAAAATATTTTTTAGGATCTTCACAATACTCTTTCACTCTTCTACTAAGATCTTTAGCATACTCTAAAGGATTATGCCATGCTTTAACAGCCTTAGTAGTACTAGAAGCTTTTTCTAATGGAACATTTAAATACTCAGGTTTCTTTTCAATAAACTCTTCCATTTCTGCATCACTTCTTAAACGAGTTTCTCCTAAACGTATTTTATTAATATAGAATAATGCTTTTTTCAAGAATTTACGTTCATGTGGTAATAAATCAGCATTTTGATCATAAGGGTTTTTAAATATTAAATCATTATCCGAATCAAAGAACAATCGATCAAAAGTAATAACCTAGTCACCTAGAGTAAGGTTACGAAGTTTTCCATAATTTTCTGCTTCATAAAATTCCAAACAGTCCTGTACAAATCCTGATATTTCTTGGTCTAATCTGTAGGCAGTACTATGAATAGCATCCTATAATAATTTACTAACGATTCTTACCTACGAATTAGTTCTATCCTAAGGTCTGGCTATAACCCTATCCAATTCAGATATTTCCGAATCAACAATTCTTATATTTCCCTATAGTCTGTCTAAGGTTATTAAAGCCTAAATTAATAATTTAGAACATTCTTTCTTTTCTCTACTATCTGAAAATTTAGATAAATTAATTAAATTTTCTGGAGAGGTACTTTCTTTTCTATCTCTTAAGATTTTCTATAATGTTTTTACTAATTCCTATAGTCTTTCTATTTTAATTGCTGTAGTTTCTGCTGAGTGTAAAGATTCTCTAACACTACCATCAATTAAATGTTCCATTCCCTAAGAATCATTACCAGCAATAATTCCTTTTAACTGATGGATTTGACTATTTGTGAAGTTAGGATTACTATGTAAGATACTCCAATATTGATGAATAAACAATTCTGTAGGATCTACTTTATCAACATCAATATAATTATTAGACATTTGTAAATTAGGATCTATTTCCTAAATAATTTGACATGCTTTAACAAAGTTAGGAAGAACTAAATCTATAGGATTAGTTTGACTTCTAATGCTGCCCAATCCTAACCCACCGATAATAGTGATATTTCCTAATTTAACATCGGTTTTTAAAGTAGGTAATACTTCGTTTAGTAAAAACAAAACACGCATCATGTCAATATTACCATAAGTCGCGTCTAATAATTTTCTTCCTTGATTATCTTTTGCATTACTGTCAGATAAATGATGGTTTAAGATATTAGTCTATCCTTCATATATATACTTCTTATCTAAATTTAATTCAGATAAAGATATAATATCTATTTGTCCATAGTTATCCTGGAAAGCTATTACATTACAATTAGCTAAATCTTCACTTTCTACAATATTCCAAGTATATTTATAATATTCCTTACCATTTATTATTTCTGTAGTATGTTCAAAATAAGGACTAAATATTTCATTTAATACATCGGCACCTTTAATTGCTGCAAACCCCAAAGATCTTCTACACTCTTTTAACTGTTGGATAATATTAGGAGCACTAAGATCCTATTTTTTATTAAGCTATAATTCTTTAACAATTCTTACAGCATCTTCATTTGCAGATTTTGTTTTTGAACTTCTTATATAGTGTATTTCCCCATCTATATTTAAATTATATCCTACTTCAGGCTATTTACACTATAACCACTTACTCCAATTATTATCAATATAATCTTTAACGGTCTATTCAATACCCTGAGCCCTAACATTTCCTTCAGGGATAAAAGAAGTTAATTGTTTATTAACTTTGTCTAAAATATGACTTTCAATTTGTATTTCACTTACTCTAGATTCTATAAATTTAGAAGCATGTTCGAAAGCTTCGTACATTACAAATGCACCATTTCTATGGCTATAACACTCTGTATTCTACACATTAATATCAAGTACTTTATCATGAGTGTTATCATAATTGAATACTACTGGTATAATATTAAATCTAATATTTCTAGTATCTACCCCATTATACTATAACATTCTTGATAATAAAGCCATTCTATGCTAATACTTTTCTTTTTTAGCCCTATCCCATCTGGAATGCGGTTCATGAGAACATACTACTAAGAAGGCTTCTAAAGTACCATCGGGCTTTACTGCTAAGAAATCAATATTATCATGAATAATAGATTGCTCGTCATTTGCTAACTTAGCTGAGATTTTTACATTTTTAAATATTCTTCCAGTACTTTCATCGCCTAATTCTCTAGATGCTTTACTATTAGTAGCTCGTACTCTTTTTATAATATCACCATATACAGAATTACCATCCATATCTCTTCTGATGTATTCCGATAAATGGTCAAAAGCAGTATCTTTGGTAAGTTCTTTAACTTTTGCTAAAGGAGATTCATCAGTCATTCTTAAAATGATTTTATGAAAATCAGTAGCATCTTTTGAAATCTTTTTATAATTATTTTTTAGAACAGTAATAGCTTCTTCTGCAGTATCCTCATCAAGATCCTGTTCTAAATATTCATTTTTCTTTTTTACTAATAATTCTTCCATGTCATATCTGGGAATAATAGCTTTACCTTCATTAGTAATATATCTCCCAGAATCTATAAAAGAATAAGAACTGAATATAGTAGGCCCACTATGATCAGGATTATCGTTATTCGAATATACTTCGGCTCCTCCTGTTAAGTAATCAGATGTATTTGAAAATTCACTTCTAAAATTTGCAGTTCTTTTAGATTTTTCTTGAAGATTTGCAATTTTTTCTGTCATTATATCAAATTTACTTTTACCTCCATCTAAAGAATATAAAATGTCATTAACAGTGCTCATACTATTACTCAAAGCAACTACTAACTCATCATATGAAAGTGGTTTTCCTTCAGTTTTTATAATATATTTACAACCTTTTGCCATATTAACAATCCTCCGAACTTCTTAATATTTGTCCATTCTCAATTCCTTTCTATATAACATTTGCTATAAGTCGATTTTTCTACATTTTAGTTAAAGTAGCCTCATCCTTAATAAGTGTTCTTATAGTAGTAGGAAAGTTTATGTCATTATCATTATTTGCCTTTTTGATAATAGTTTTTATTTTATCATCTAATTCTATAAAACTTTTAAATACCATTTTATCTATCTCTGATACGTTTTTAGTGTTAAAAAATTCAGATTTATTAGTAATAGTATTAGAAAGACTTCTAACTACAACTTCTTCCATTCTATCTATCTCTACTAAATTAGGATAATATTTTTTGACAAAAGTTTTATAACCTCCTGGAGCAGATATATAAAAATGAGTTATGAGTTCTTCATATACTTCAGGATTAGAAGCCTTTATAGAACCAAATAAAATGTGAAAAGTTTCATGAATTAAATCATTAACATTTGCATTTTCTTTAACAATATAAATACTATTTCCGTGAACGAAAGCTTTTACTCTATCTAATATAGATGTATCCGGAAATAAAGGAACCATATTAGTAGTTGGATTACCTTCGTTATCTAACTCCTCAGTTTGTAACTATGCTATTTCTTCTTTTCTCTTAATTTCTATTTTTATATTAGAATCGCCAAATAATGTATTCTATAATGCTCTTTTTATATTATACAAATCTCTACTTCTAACTAAAGTATCAGGGGTAACAAAACCTCCCTATCTATTAGGAATAACTCCAGAAGAATTTATTTTAGCATTGTTTAAAGCTTTTAAATAAACCAAATAATTTCCGTTACTCTTATCATCCCATTTTTCTATAAGATAATGTTTTATAGGAGCATTGTTTATCCGTTCTATAATAGAATTAGCAACACTACGTGCATACATTATTTGTGAATGCACAGCATCACTTTCTAAAGTTTTTTCCTCTATAGCCCAATTACTCAAGTTTTCTATAGTCATTTCGTTTTGAGCCATTGCGTATAAAAATATCCCTATTTTTTCTGCAGTATCTAAAGTTTCTAAAGATATACCATATTTTTTATAGAAATCTTGTATGTCAGAAATATTTCCGTTATTAAATAATTTCTATTCTTGTGGGTTCAATTTAGTTTCTTTATTAATAGGGAAATATATTGATGATATTGCCTATCCCTATACTACAGGATGTTTTAATAATACACTTCTAGATTTAGGATCATCTGAATTAATAGCTTTTTTAATAGCTATATCAGAATGAACAGCAATATTAGCAGATCGAATAAATCCTTGAATTGCTAATTTTGCGTCTTTTAAACTACCAAATTTAGGAACATCATATAAATCTGGATGTAGGACACTTCTACTAACTAAGAATACAGAATTTTTACTTTTAGGAGACTTATATTCAAATATATAATATGATTTATAACTTCCGTCTTTTACTCCATCTCTATTTACAGGTTGTATTAGTTGCATAGTATCATAGCCAAAATCAAACTCATCTCGTAAAGTTCTGCCGAATTTTTTTAAACGGATATAATTATTATTATGTAATTTTTTAGCTCTATACTAATACACTAATTCTTTTCCGTCTTCAACAACTTTAATATCATAAGTCTAACCCTCTTTGTTAGTAAATTTAACGACGCCTCCAAAGAATTCTTCTACTCCAGCTACTGTATTTAATGCCTCTTTTTTTACTTCATTACCTTTTCCTAATTCTTTATTTCTTGCTTTTATAAGTTTATCTACCTAAGATTCAGATAAAACTATAATTTCTTCTTTAGTTTCTTCTACCTAAGTAACTTTATATCTAGACATTATTGGATCTTCCATAAAAAGTTCAGATAAAAGATCCTACATTTCATCAGTATCTAAATTTATAAAATTCTATAATCCTATTTCCTATATTTTCTATTTCTATTTTTCATCGCCTAAGTTAAGAATAGTTTCATACATATCCTTCTTACCAATTTTTTCTCTGTTATAGCGAATAGCTCTTAAACGACGTGCGATAGGAGTTTCAGAATCTTCATTAAACACTTGCTATTTTCTAAGCTCTCTACAAAAATCTGAAAGTTTAGACATAGCGTCTATATGCTATTTAGGTCCTTTATCTTCAGAATATGACATTAATTTTTGATAGTCCTTTTTATAATTTAAAAAATCTTCTATCAAGTGAGATATAGTAATTTCTCCGTCAAACTCCGGATTTACCTCTTGTATATGCTGTTTAATTTTTTTAGAATGTTTATTCTTAATAGCTGTTAATATATCAGAATATTTTTCTTTTAAGTAGTCATCTTTAATATTATTACCATCTATTACTTTTCCAGCTTCTTGCTTTATTAATTCAGTTCTTATAAAATTTTCAGCATCTTTTTTATCCCTAATAATATGAGTTACTACCCCGTTTCCTATTACTCTTCCTTTCAAAGGTTTTCCACTAACAAAAGCTTTATCCACTAAAGTTATATTATAAGGAGTATCTTCAGAAATACTATCCCATTCTTCTATATCGGAATATATATGTTTTAAATAACTTAAAGTAGCGTTACCTATAAATTGTCTATTTTGGTAAATAGCAGATGCACTTATTTTTTTAGGAGATCTATATAAAGATTTTAATAATCTAGTTCCTTTTTGAGGGTCCCAAGACTATGCTATAAATTCGGCTATATCTTGAATAGAAGAGAGTTCCTAAGAACTCTCTCCTTTTCCTATAAAGAATGGTATTTTTAAATTTTTAATATTTTCTTCAGTATAGTCTTTTGTACCTAATATGTCTAAAATTATATCACAATTCATAATTAACAATTAGCTAAATAAATTGACAATCGTCCTTCTCTAATATATCTATTTAATACTTCTTTTAATTTAGATACTGTTTCAGCGGTATCTTCGTTACTAATCTAGTCAAATATTGAAGTATCATTCATTCTTCTATGTAATTCTGGAAGAATATTTAAAGATTTACTATAGTTATATAAACGATATTCTAAAGTTTCTTTACTTTCTACTTCAGCACCTTCTAAATCAATCATTGCTTCAGGTGTTCTATCATATTTCCATTCTCCATTAGACATGTAGCCTTTATATACGTCAAAACCTGTCATAGGATTAAGAACTTTAACATAAGGTTCAGTTCTATAATTAAGAGAATTTACTGAATGTACAACTGGAGCAATAGCTATTAAAAGATCTCGTCTGGTAGGAACAATATATTTATATTTATTCTTACCTTCTAATACACTATTATCGTTATCTCCAAGGAATTTATAATAATCATATAGTGCAGAATTTGGAATAACAGATCCTTTAAATACTGCTGTTAAGAATTTACCTCCCACTTTAGTTCCGTGTACAGCCAAATTATATAACATTAATATATCACCAATAGAATACTAATCCCCAAAGATTTTTTCATTAGATAGTTCTTGAAATCCTAATATATATTGATTATATTGTTTCTTATTGTAGATGCTATCATAAACTTTAGATAAATCTAATCTTGTTCTAATAACATCCTTACCATAGTAAGAAGCAGCTATTAAATCTTTAACTAAAGGATTGTTTTTATAACTACTCTGATTTTGCAACCAAGGTACTAGAGAATTTTCTACGAAATGTTTTAGAGAATCTATTCCATGCAATGTATCAAGATGGATAAACTCGCTATCCACTAAATCATATTTTCTATCATAAACTTTAGCTCCCTATATCATAGATATATCAATAGGTTTATCACTTAAAGAAAAGAAGAAAGATGAAATAATCAATCTATCAACATAAGAAGTAATTTGCTTATATTGTTTAGGTGTTAAAGATCTATTTTTAAATTCTGGAATTTCTAGTATTTCGTCTATAATAACAGCTTTATTAGCAAATATCTATCTAGATTGTACTGAATAATTTAACAAATTTAAGTTATAATGATAGGTATGACTTCTATTTACTAAATCTAAAATGTTCCAAGTAGACTTTATAAGATTGTAATAATCGGCAGCCATTTCTCTATATCGAACTTCTTCTCCGTCTCTAGTATTATAAGCCATATTAGATTCTGGAACATGTACATATTCATTAGCTAAGAACTTATAAATATCGAAATTACCATAAATATCATATTTAACAGAATCGTGTAATACATTAAGAATATAATTATAATCCAATGATGGGTTATTATCTCTTATTGCTTGTATTACAGTGTTTAATTCTTCGGCAATTTTTCCTTCTATTTTTTGTCCCTGTTGTAATGCTATTATACAATTTAAAAAATCTTCTTTATCTGATTTTTCTGATTGTTCCTGATCTTCATCATAGTCTAATAATCTTAATTTATGCTATATAGGTACTAGTCTTCTAATCTTAAACTTCTATCCTCTATTATTAACACTTTTCTTCATATTATTAAGTAATTTAATCAAATCTTCATCGGTTTGAGGAATACCTTGATTAAGTTTTAACCATACTGAAGCTAATGTAGAAGATTCATTCGCCTAATCGGTAAGTTTTTCAAATTCTTCTAAGTCAATAAGAAAATCCTATAATGAATATTCTATACCTAATCGTGATTTATAATTACTTATTTCGTTTTCAATATCATTTATTATATTGTTCACATAATTAAATACGAAATTAGTGTTAAAATTATCAGTATCAGTAGGAAGAGTATAATTCTATATATCTTTCGCTAACTAAAACTCTGTATCCTCTTCAAAATCTGCAGGATTTAATTTTCCAGAGTATTTAAGTTTGGCGTTTAGATATTTTTGGAAAAAATCTTGTAAATCAGTAGCCCCTAATTTATTATAAATAGGTCTTATTTTATTTATAACCCAAGAATAAGATTCTACAGACTACCCTGCTTCTGCAAGTTCTTGTTGATATTCATACCAATCTGCTAATTCTTCTTCATTCATAGGAGCACTTCGCTCAGATATAATTAATTTAGAGAGAGGGAACTTTCCTTTAAGAATATTAACTGCCATAGAAGCACTGCTCTCATATTTAGAATATACATTAGATTTACTAAACTTATCAACAAGTTCTACAACAGGACAGGTCATGAAAGCAACAATATCATCTAAAGAAAATCCCATCATCATTAAATGTATATGATATTTAGCTAAATTAGTACCTGCATTAATTTTTGCAAGAATTAATTCTTTAGCGTTATCGGTCGCTGCAGATAATAACTAAGAAATTAACTGGTCTACATATTTATCATTCTCTTCTGGAAGATGCTAACCAAATACAAATTTTAGTTTAGTTCTTAATAACTCATCAGAATGCCATAAATCAGGGATAATTTTTACAGTTGCAGGTTTTAGCTTTTCTAAATTAACAAAATCTTTCGAAGCACGTCCTTTAATTCTGTTAAAAGTATGTTCCATTTTTAGATAAGTATGATCTTTAGTATTACCTTCTCTTAATATCTTATGATAATAATAAGTAATATTAAACCAGTCTTTTTCACCGTTAGCAGCAATACCAATTACATCTTTACCTACTAAGTTCTAATACTACATAATATACTTAGTTAATGGATTAACCATATTTAGTTGCTTTGTTTTCAAACCTTTAGGAGATTTTGCAGCCTAGTCTTGCATATCACGCATAGTAATATCTGAATAAGCCTAATCTCTATTAATAATACTATGAACCACATTAAAAATGTTCGCACTTGCAGAATTTTTATAAGCCTATTCTCTTAATTTCTTAGAGATTTTATGCTTATCATGTTTTACTATTTCTCCCATTACAAGGTCTTTTCTAGTATTATTTTTATTATATTTATATTTACCCCCATTATTGTTAATTTTTCTAATAAGAGTAGCAATAGCACGTATTCTACTTGCTCTATCAGTTATTTTTATAATATTATTAAGATCCTCATCTATATCATATTTAGAATCAGCTGTTTCAATAAATCCTATATTTCTAGGTAATGGTAACGTTTTACTAGCCATTAAAGTTTTAATAGAAGAATAATCAAAGAGATTACTCCATCCAACATATACACCACTATTAAACGACTAACCCATAATGTAGGCTTTATCAATATCATAGTCAGAACCCTACAAGAAAGTTTGAATATAACTTACATAAGCAGTATTATTTGTATCCCCTGTCCATCCTATACATTTCATAGGCATGAAAGATTGTAAAGACTGTGCCGGAATACGAGATGAAATAAAATATAAAGAGTTTAAGAATGATGTATATCTCTTTTTATAAAGACCTAGACCCCTATAATACTCACCATAAACTGAAGAATACTTACTATCAAAATCATCCTACAATAATAATTGTCTAACTTGAATCATATATTGTTGGAATCTAGGCAATTTCTTTATTTCTTCAGGAGTCATATTTTCTACACTCTCTTTATCATTTTCATCTTTTATTATTTTAGTATCCTTACCAACTTCTTGTAAATAAGTTGATATTTGCTGTCTTACTTTTAGATTATCCTCAGGATTTTTTAAAAGTTTTAAACGTCCTGGATTAATTCTAATATCATTATATCCATCCTATTCATAAATATTATTTATTATATGAGCAACCTAATTCTCTGCATCTTTTTCTAATTTCTCTTGTGCTTTTTCTGATAGTTTGGAATACTCTTTATCAGAAGTATTAAAAGATCTAGCAATATCTTTAATAGAACCTATTTTATATACAGTATAGGTAGTAGTTTGTGTTCTATCTCCTATAGAAACTGTATTCTATTGTAGATATTTTTCTAGATAATTTATTCTTTCTAATACTCTACCGGTTTCATCGATTTTGTAACGATCTTCAGAAATAAGATTTCCAAATTCGTCGTATACCTTTTCATTTTCTAGTTTCCATTTAGAAGGAATATATTTACCTATTTTTATACCACCTTTAGATTCATATATTTCATTATTCTCTTCATGCTCTGATTTGACATCGATTGGAACTTTTTCTAAGAAAGTTTTAGTATTCTTATATTCATGTTCTCCTAAATTTAACACATTATCCAATGATATCAATACATGATTTCCATCAGATTTTAATAATGCTAAATGATATAAACCATTTGGTAATTTTTCTATCTCATCAATTGCTTGATTTTTGAAAAATTCCGGACCTTCTTCTAGTACCTATGATAAAGATTTATTCTTAGTATCAAATACTTCTTGATACATATTACCTAATACTAGTTCAGCCTCTGTGTTTTCTAAAGAACCTTCTACGATACTTATTTCCCTACCATTTATTTCAAATTTACCTTTATGTAATTTATCAAGAACTTCTTGAATTTCTGCTTGATTAGTGCGAGTATTCCATTTATTCTTAATAACTGGATGATCATAAATAGTCATGAATTTGGTTGTAATATCTTCCTTTTTAGTATCATTTGTAATTGGTAATCCTGTGTTTCTATCTACATAATACTACCAACGAATTAATGAAGGTTTTAGATTATTAGGTTTTGTAATATTTAATTTATAAGAAACTGTATTAGTACTTAATACTTTTTTATATTCTTGTATTTCAGAATCTATAGTCTCCCCAGTACTAGTTACATAAGATACAGTAGTAGTTGAAGCAGCCTATAGCTCTGTGCCTACTATATTTAATAAATCCTAGAAGTCTTGAATACTTGCATCATCAACTTTTCCAGTTTCTTTATTAGGAACTATTGTAATAGTTTCTCCAACAGGTATTAACTATAAAGCAGCTGCAGTTAACTTTTGTTTTTCTTCTGCTTGTAAATTAGGATTTGTAACAATTCCCCATTTACGACTTGGATAAAAAGGTCTTACATTAATTTCCTTGCCCTTAATAGGTTTACCATAAACATCCTATAAAACAATAGTATAACCTCCTTGCTTACTCTGATTTATAATAACTCCGTACTCGTCTTCTATATCGTATAAACCATTTTTAAATTTATAATAGTCTTCCATAGCATCTAAAGCATGAGTAAATGTTCCTCTAGAAGTAGTAATATCTACTATATCAGTAGGCATAAACCATTCTTTCTGTCTTTCAGGTTCAGTTGCCTGAAGTTTATTAAGATACATTCGTACTAATGCTTTTTCACTATTTACTATATCCTAAACTAAAGTGTTTAGATAAGGTAATTCTTCGGGAGTTAGTAACTCTCTAGCTTTCTATACTATAGCTTTATATCCTGAAATTTTTAGCGATTCCCATGACTTTTCAGCCATTTTATCTTTTAATAAAGTTAAGGCTTGATTAATAAAATCACGTTTTGCAATTCTTACAACATCCTAGAACATATGTTTATCATATGTTTTTGTTTTAGGATTATAAACTTGAAAATATTGAATTACATTATATGCAGGAACCATTACATAAGCCGCACCAGGGTGTTTACGTTTAATTGATTTTTGATTAATTACAGCAGTAATACTAGAAATAAATTGTCTATACAAACTAGGGTCGCTAAAAGGAAGCTTCATATCCTTTTCAGAAGGTTTTGCTTTATTAGTTCTTAAAACTATTTCTACTTCCTACTTAATCTAATTAGTTAAGTCGTATTCTGAATTACTCTAACTATTAATAATCAATTTTCCGATTATTTTATAAAGATCGTATTTAGCCTGTTCTGGATTTTTTGCAACTTTAGTTAAGTAATTTTCTATAGATTCAAGTTCTTTCTATGAAAGAATCATCGCTGATTGTCCTAAACCATAGTACAATTCATCAGTAAATCCAAATTCCTTTCCATAAGCAGCACAAGCTGATACTACCTAAGAGAACTCAGTCATTTCAGACTTGATTACATCATGGTCCGCATTTAACTATATTCCTAAACCTGTAGTACTTACTGTAAAAGTATTAAGTTCTAAGTCGTCAGTCCAACGCTCTGCAGAGTTTACATTTTTAGCACCATTTTTAACAGCAGTACTATTTAATGCATATGCAACAAACTTATCTTTCAGTGGCTATACCACATCTTCTGCACCTTTAATATTACCTGGAGCTTTTTTATAACCTACATTGATGACGAAATTTGTTAAAACTTCTAAGCTAGCTTCAGAAGGATTTCCTTTAGTATCAACGCTTTTAATACCTCCCATAGCAACGAATAATTCAAACAAGCTATCAATAGTATGCATTTCTACACCTTCTACCTGTTCAGTATAATGATTAGATTGGTTATCAAAATAATGGTATACCTTTTCACTTCTAGCACTTCCTAAAACTTTTTCCATAGTATAGTAATTACCGCTATCATCCATTCCAAAATCAGTAATTTCTATAATTTGGTCATACATATTTTTGTATGTCAAAGTATTACCTTTAAGAATATGCTCTTTAAACCATCTAGATGAGTCTACTGAAGTGCCTTTAACCCTATAAATACTACTTGTTAAATTTAATCTCTTCTTTGGTTCTAAGTCTCTATCAGCAGGATCTAGATAACCTCCCCATCTAAGATTATGCATCTTTTTAAACAGGTTATAATCAGAAGCCGTAGAATCAGCAGAAGAAGACATACTAGAATTAGTAATTCCAAAGGCTGCAAACTTAGCTAAAAACGATGTTAAATCCTAAGTCTGAGCATCCCAAATAGGTTTACGATTAACCCCTACTTTATGTTCTCCTAAACTATAGTTTTCTAATAGCATTTGTATAGGAGACATTTTAGCACTACCATCCTAAGAATCAATTTCAGAAGAATATCTAAGATTATTTACAGGAGCACCCATATCTTGTATAACAGCTACTTTAACATAAGTAGACATACCATTAATTAATCCTGTAGTAGGAGTAATTAAAGTAGCAGGAATAATTACGTTACGTTTAAATTGAGTACCTTGAGCTGTATTTGTTACGTCTAATATAGAACGTTCGTATATAATATTTAATGCTTTATTACCTTTAATACCTCTTAATTCTGCTAAAGATTTATCATAAAATTTACTATGAAACTCGTCTATTTGACTCTTAATATCGTTTCTATATTTATTAAGATCAATTCTTACTCTTTTAGTTTGAGGATCATATATTCTAGCTGTAGCAACTTTAGTGAAAACATCTTTCTTCACAAGTTCTTTGTAATATTCCATATAATCAATATTACCTTTCTCATAGTCTTTACTAAGTTTTACAACTTCTTTAAATAAATTTTTTGATTTATCTGGGTGATTAATTTCAGATCCTGATAATAGTAATCTTAAATTATTACTATATAATCCTTCGATATAAAAGAATTTTTCAATAAAAGGATTAACTTCTTCGCCTATATTTAATATTAATTCTCCAGTATTACTAATCCATTTCTATGCAAAAGCTTTTCTATCTTTTTTATCCAATATTTTATTACTTGATAATACTCGTAATAATGCATTTGTTTTAAAATCAGGTAAATCTTCATTATACCATTTATCCAAATCAGCCTTACGATCAAATAATTTAAAAGACATTCCATAATTTTTCAAATCGTCTAAATATAGCTGCATTTGTTTATGCATATATGCTTTTAAAGCATTCTTGTCAGTGCTGAGGAAGGCATATTCACGAAGTATTTCATTGACTGCACATCTACCATTAAAAGTTCTATAATCTTTATCCAATTCTAATGCTATTTCATCATTAGGATTTTCTTTATTATACATTAATACTAAGTTATTAAGTTCTTCTGGAGAAAATTCTTTCAAGAAGTTATTAATATTTTCAAAACGATTACTAGAATATGCAGCATTATTATTAAACTGATATAATCTTATATAATCATCACTAGTTAATGCCTCTAAAGATTGTTTTAAAGGAGTGTTTGTCGCATTATATCCATCATATATAGTTGCTATATCTAAGTTATTAAAATATCCTCGAATAAAATATTGCTATAACTTTTCTAATTTAGCATAAGTTTGTCCTAAAATGGTACTGTGTGCTCCAAAGAAAGTTCTTCCGTACAAATCTATAGCTTTTTCAACTGTAGTATCTGTACCATCCATTATTATTTTTAGAGGATTATCTCCTAAAGCACTAGATAATTTAGAGTAATAGTTAAAGAACTAAATTTTATCCGAATATACTGTAGGTTGAAAACAAACTTTTCCGTTATTAATATAACTAGAATAGAATTTATCAACAACAGCATGTGAGAATAACTCAGCTTCAGTCATTTCTCTAACAGCTTTAACATCACCTAAAGGTGTAGTAATTTCACCATCAATCACTGGATCAGGGTCTAATATTGATGAATCTTCTATGAATAACAATTTAGATGCTGCCGAAGTAGATTGTTGATATTCATAAATTCTTTGATATACCTTAGAACCTGCTCTAGCAGTACTATAATTAGACACAGTCGCTTCTTGCTTGTTTCTAGTAGTAGATCGAGCCGAGTCTCCTGAAACAGACATTTGAGCAATTACCCAATTAGCTAAACACTAATCTGTAGTTTTAACTGCAGAAAAATATACCATAGGTCCTTCGAAACTAAAAGAACTAGGATTACCTAATTTTTTCTAATCTTCATAAAAGTTAGCATATAAAGATTCTCCTTGCTCTAAATAATTCTTCAAAGACATATCCTATTCTTTTGCAATCATTGCTTGTTTTTGAGCTTCTAATAATCTTAAAGAAATTCTTAAAAACCCATCCAAATAGTTAGCTGAATATAATCCATTCTTAGGATCTGCTTTATAATTGACCTTATAATTATGTAATACTTCTAGTCCATATTCAGATAAAAAATTAGAAACTAAGTAATGGTCAAACATGGATAACATTTCAAATAATAATCTTTCATGTTCAGTTAATCTAGAAAGATCATAACTGTTTCCATTAGTTATTAATTTGTTTTTAAAATCTAAAATATCTATGTCTGCCAATACATCTAGAATATCTTTAGTATATTCATGCGTTCCTTTATTCGGACCTCTGGTAATAGTTTTTTCTATAGTTACTTGATCATTTGCTTTGAGCAATACATTATCTCTAGTAAAAATATATCTTTGAGTATTACCGTACGTATATCCAAAATTATAACTGTTATTTCCAGTATTTAACTTTAACTATATTAGTTTATCATTAGATGTAAAATTCTTTAACCATCTAGTATTGTTATCAGGGTTATCCTAATCTGTTTTACTTTTTGATGAAATTTGTTCTACAACATTAAACAAATCCGAATCCCAACTAAACTTGGCTCTAGTTTCTAATGTTCCGTTACGAGTATCACAATCTAAATAATTATTATTTACATTTCTATGTAATATAGCTAACAAATCATTAGTGAGTTCTAGGAAGTTAGAAGTTCCCGAATTAAGTCTTTCAATTTCATTACTTAAATAAGAAGATTTATTAATTGAATCATTCTACAAAATATGTTTATAGAAAGAATATAAAACATTTTTTTGTTGTTCGTTTAATTTCTTTGTCCCTCTTAAATAATCAATCCCTCTAAATTCTCCTTCAAATAATAGCTTAAATATTTTAGTAATATTTCCAAACATATCATTTTGCTGAGTTCTTAAGAGTCTTTTAATTTGAGTATCAATATCTACACCTCCATCTTTTTTAGTAAGACCAATGTAAGCATTATTCTATAACATATCAGTCATAAAATCTTGCCAAGCATTATTAATACTTGCTAAAGTTAATAATAAAGGTGTTTCCTGATGCTCTTCATTATATTTATGAACGTGCATTGTTTCTAATAAATCTTTTACATTAGCACTAGTGTGTCGTTCACTACTTTCATCATGTGATGATTCAAATCCTGACTTATATAATTTATGCCCTTCTACAATAACATATTTAGTATTTATCTTACCTAAAGGTTCGGAACCTACAATATAATCTCTATCTATCTTTAAGTAGTCCCTCATTTCTTTTTGAAGTAAGTGGTCAAATTGTGTTAATATAAAAAAGTCGTTTACTAAATCTAAATCTATATCACCGGATTTCTTAGGGTTTTCTATTTGGTCAATTAAATTTATAACTGTTTCATTACCGTCTTCTATTTCATCCTATAGAGCTTCTTTAATTACCTTATAAGAATTAGAAAAACGATCTCCAGAAAACAGAAATTTCGCTTCGCTCTTACTTCTATTATTAGGAAATTTATTATCGAACCATTTAGATAACGCAGTATTACTTTCAATAAAATTAATTAATTTATTATAAGCAGCTTGTTGAGCTTCCTAATACTCCAAGTTATTTTTTCTACCAAATTGATCGTTCAGTATCTCATTAAGATTATTGATACTATTTAAATACTATTTAAACAACGATGTTACATAATGATATCCAGTAGCATTTAAAACATTACCGGTATACATACCTTTAATTCTTTTTAGAGCAGCATCATTTTGATACTGCTCTTTTGATTTCAAGAATGTTAATATTTTATTAAATTTGTCTTGCTTATAGCTAGATATTTTACCATTAACCTATGTAGTATTATAGTGATGTTTAATAGCTAATCCTGGATCAATAATCAACAACTCTTTAAGCTCTTTATAGAACTATTTAGTTACTCCTTCAGTTAAGTTAATATTAAATCTTCCATATATATCTAAAGATGCTCTTTCTATAGGAACAAGAAGTCTTTCATTCTATTCTTGCTCTGTTTCCATTGCGTTTTCTTCTTGTTTATAATTAGGTGCAGTCTCTGATACTGTAAGATCGAAAAATGTAGACATTACTATATCTCTGAAATCTTTCCATTCTTCAGTAAGTTCTGTAGTACTAGGATTAATTCTACTAGCATCAGCATACATATATTCATCTATATCATTATATAGCTATTCCATATCTTGATTAGATAAATTATCTACTGATATTAAAACACTACCTATATCTCCATAATTTTCTCTTAACAAATCCTATATCTCTCCAACAACCTCATCTATATCTCTTTCTTCTTCGATAGCTGAGTCGTACAAGTCTTTAAGATCATCTAAATCGCTATGAAGAGCTTCTTTCGATTCCTCAGAGTTGTATTTTATATTACATGCATCCATATTTTTTATTATTTACACATAAATTTACTAGAATCTAGTAGGTATTTTGATAATTTAGATTTATCAATACCTTCATCTTTCAATATCTAAGCTATTTGTTTTGCTTCTATTAGTTTTATTAAATTTCTTATCTTATCCTTATTTTCTTTTATTTTAATACTTTCTAAATAAGTATTGAAATCCTTTTCGTCTAATATTTCTAAAAGATTTGGGTCCGAATCCATCTTTCCTTGTTCAGAAACATAGTTCATTAATTTCTTAATAGCTTCTCTAAAATCATTATGAGTTAGTCCAGAAGATGCACTATCGTGATTATTAAAATTATCTTCTATACCTTCTTCATCTACTGATCTTTTAGGCTATTCCTCATTAACTGTTTTAGGAGTATTTTTTCTATTAGAAATTCTTAATTCGTCACTAAGAGAAGATTTTTTAATTTCTAATTTTCTACCTTCATAAAAGAATTCATACTTATTTCCAGGTTCATTAAAAATCATACTATCAATCTTACCTTTATCTCCTAGATTTTCATTAATTAATTCTATTATATGCTTAATATCAGATTCTTCGGTATATCTAATAGGGTTGTTTCTAACAACTCCATTAATTTTTTGCCATTTATAATCAGCAATAAATTTTTTATAACCTTCTTCATCATCTGTATATTTATCACTATTAAGTAATTCTGACTTATATTCATTAACATATAAAGCAGTAGAAGGTAGTCTTTCAGAATAAGTTTTGCCTGTCTTTTTCTCAACTTTTTTCTCTTCTTCTTTTCTTTCTTCTTTTACTTTTTTACCTCTATAAGTATCCATCAATTTATTCAAATTAAGACGAATACCTCCAGGTCTAACTTGAACGTTAACATCAAAGAAAATAAGATTAGTTCCGCATCGTAACAATGTCCAATTTTGATTATTGGTACCTCGTACGTTATCGTACATATAAGTTTCTGGAAGGCTTTCTAATTCAGGGTCTACAAAAATTCCATATTTAAATGGAGCTTCTTCTGTATAAGGAGATCTTTTTTCTCCTGTTCTTATATTATTTTCAATATGTCCATTAGTTCCATGAAAAATAAGATCGAGCATATTAATGAATCCATTATCAGAAACATCCTATTCTAATCCTCCTTTTTCAAAGAATGGAGCAATTTGTATATTAACAGAACTCTTTACATCTTCCTTATAAACATCTTCTAAAGTAGAAATATTAATAAATCCAGCATAAGCATTTTTCTAATAATGTTTAATATTAGTAGCTATTGAGGATAATATCTTAGGAATAAAACTAAATAACTTTCCGTTATCTATAGTGTATTCCCAAACGAATTTTGTAGAATCTTCAGGATCTACTTCACCAAATTTAATACCTTCACCAGTGGTTCTAATCATTCCAGTAGTCTTTCTATCATCGTTACCAATAAATGTTTTGGTATCCCAACTTTCATTTCTACTGTCTACAATTCGAATTCCTACAGGTTTATATTCGATATTATTAGCTTTATAAATATCAGGAACTTCATTAGTTGTTAACTGTCTTAATAAAGTATCCAACATAATATTATATCTTGTTACCGCTTTTGGAGATATAGCAATTAATCCTACTTTATTATCCTTATTCTTATAAGCCTATGAGCCAGTTACATCAAAAAATCTAACATAACCTCCAGATTGCTTAGTTGTTCTATCTGTACCTAGTCTAAATATAGGTATATCTAAACAATCTTCCAAGTTAAATTTCATTAACTTTTTAATATCTTCGATTGTAACTTCTGGATAACGTTGTAATACTTTTTTTACTCTATCAGAATTCTCATCTAAAATGGCGTTCCAATTATGTGACCAACCATCATCTTTAAATTCTTCATATAAATCAGCTTCAGCATTTAATATTGCTTCTAACTTATCTTCGTTACTATTTATTTTTTTATACTGTTTAAGGACATCCTAGAATCTCTATAATGCCGCTCTAAAGTTCCATATAGCAGTAAACATTTTAACCCCTAATACGTCCATTCTATGAGGCTTGCCCTAACCAGGGAACTAATTCTATATTCGATGAGTTATAAACTCACTAAAATTAACACCATGATTAGTAAGAGGAACCATTCTAACTACTGGATCATATCCTTCCGGATCTTCTTTTTGTTTTAACCATACTTCCGCAAGTTCGTCAGGACTTAAATTAGTATTTCCGGAAACAAAGACTGCAGCTCTACCAAAAGTAGATTCGTCTATAATACCTTTAAGAGTATCAGACTTTTTACCTACAATATAAACAGGAGATACTACTTTTCTATTATCTTTATCCATAAAACTATTATAGTCTTTAGGAAAGACTTCTTCAATTTCTCCAGTTTCTTCATTTCTTACTAATTCTACATTATTCTTATAATCAACATCCTATAAGTTTAAATAACCTCCTAATCTTAAAGGATAATCAATACTATGAAGACTTGTAGCATTGTTGCTTCTATACATACCTTCCTCTAGCTCTATTAAAGCAGTTCTTTGACCTTTATTCTTCATATCAGCAACAACTTCCTTAACAAAGCTTTCCCATTGTTCAGCTATATAGGTTAAATTTTTAACAAAGCTTTCAACATCAGCTCTTCTTGACTCAGGTATTCTACCAGTTTCTAATTTCTTTTCTAGATTATTTCTTATTTGTTTTTGAACATCATCGCGTTTAAGATAATTAGGATCATTTAGTAAACTAATATCATAAATAGCATCAAATGCAGGAGATTCAGCATCTCTACGAAGACCTTCAAGTCTTAAGACTACAGACCCTACATAGTTAGTATCACCTATTTTAATAAAAGTATTTTTTAATCCAGTTCCTACTCCGAAGAAATCTTCTTTAGTAGCTGGTCTAAACTCTACATAAAGTTTTCTATTATCCCATACTTCTCTAAAGTTAGAAAAATTAGTAGCCAAACCTCTAACTTTATGTTGACTATCAGAACCTTCACCATAAATAACGGCGCTCTAAATACTTGACAATGCATCTTGTATTTCTTTCTTTTTCTCTATACTAGTTACATCCTCGTATACAAAAGCAGAAGCATTTCTTCTAACATCACCCGCAACAGGTTCAGGTGCTCCTAACCATTTTCTATATTTTCTAGGCGATCCATCTTCTAAAGTATCTGTCCAATCTAAACCTATTACAGGAGCAGTTAAGTTGGCTTCTATAAATAAATCTAGATTTTCTTCAAGAACTTCAAAACCTTTTTCTTCATCCGTTCTTTTTTCTTCTAAAGATTCTAAATACTCATTCTATATTGATTCTTGTTGTCTTTGTAATTCTTCTTCTAAAACATCAGAATCTAGTTCAGGATTAGTTTTATCATTAAACTAATCTAGTTTTGGAGCATATTCATCCCCTATTTTTTCAACTTTTACTTCTTCTTTTTTTACAGTCTTATCAAATTTTATTTCTTCTATTTTAAGACTATTTAATTGTTGTAAATAAGGCTCTCTATATAATTTTACTGCAGGCTAAATATCAAATCCCGGTGATTTTATTGTTTCCTATTTGTTTTCTCCAAATATTTTAGAGAAACTATCCATAAATATAGTTCCTTGTTTACTTCTTGTAGATAATGTATTAAATCTTCCTAAAAAATCAATTAATTCAGTAGTAGTAGTGAGTCTGTCTGGATCTGGAATTTTTTCTAAAAAATCCACAATAACATAGTCAAACTCATCTCCTTGCATATGCTATTTACCAGCTATTCTCTACTCTGATAATATATTCTAATCCTGGAGTAATCCAGCATTTTTTAATTTAGCTGCTATAGGAGAATTCGCATCACCTACAAATCCGATTTCTTTTCCTTTTAAAGGCTCAAGTATTTTTATTACTTCGTCTATATCGGCACCTAACCAGTCTCCATTAATATCATCCTTATTATAAATTCGTAAATTAATTCCCTTTAAAGTTTTAGGTAATTTATGTAAGAAAGATAAAGCTCTATCACTTCCCGAAATATACTCTAATGCCCAAGTATCAAGAATATTATCAATATCACTGTTGTTTGCTTGTTTCTAAACATTACCGCTTCTTAAAGACTCTCTTAATCTAGAGGTTCTGGTAATAAAGAAGTCGCTAGAACTTAAACTTTCTGTTATATCGTTTTTATATCCATGTTGATTTACATCGCTTGCAGCATATACAGTACCTTTATTTATTTCTGCAAGTTTTCCGAGTAATACTAATTGTAAAGGATTTAAGTGTGCAGCTTCATCTATAAATATTAACGATTGGTCAAAATCCTTATTAAATACTATATTATCTTTAAGTTTATATTTAATACCAACTCTACCTCCTCCAGCGTTTTCTAATGAGGCTTTAAAGAATTCAGTGTCTATTTCTTTATATTCATGTTTCAGTTTAGGGGCTAAGAATAAACGCATTTCCTATTCCACTGTTTTAAAATCTGAATATATTTTATCCCACTGTGGTAAAAGTTTGGCGAATATATTATCGTTTCTAGATTCGTCAATAGTATAATAATCAGGTTCTCCTAAAATTTTAGCTAACTTATTAGATTGTTTTTCAGAAGGAGCTATAACCAATGCCTTTTCTTTATAAAATCTTTGTCTAATAGCTCTTAATACTACATCAGTTTTTCCTGCCCCTGCTGTACCGTCTATATGTACCATTTCTGGTATAACATTGAGGTTATCTATTTTTAGATATTTAGCAAGTGCTTTAAAACCTTCTTTATATATTTCTGAATGAGCAACCTGTCCTAATCTGGCCCCAACTTGCTATATAGTCAAAGGAACTATTCCTTCATTATCATTAATAAAATTAGATAACGACTGGTAATAATGATAGGGATCTTCAGATATTAATTCTAATATTTTAAGCGCTCTATCATAAGAAGTAAATTCTTCCATACCCTCTTCTAATATAGTAGTATTCTATAGACGAATTCCTTTGTTATTATCTTGTAATACAGTTTCCCAGAAATTAGATTTTTCAAAGAAATCCTTATATGAAAGTCCTGATTCTAATACAGCATTCATAAAGTTTTTATAAATCTGTTGTTCAGCATTAACTAACCCCTATAATCCTTCAGCAGAATTATCTATATTTTTAGTTAATTCATACTTATCATCGTCTATAGTTATAGTATGTCTAAGACTATCTATTAATGCTTTTTTCACTTTATTATAAGAAGCTTCGGCATTAACTAATCTATTAGTCTTATTTAAAATATTAGTATCAGAAATATTCATCCATTCTCTAATTTCTTTTAGTAATACGTCTACTTCCTGTTGTAATAATACTCCGTAGTCATTACTAATTTCAGGTAACGGTTTCCATTCTTTAGTAAGTTCTCTTTGATGGGCTTTAGCAAAAGCATTTATTTGAGAGGTATGTCCAAAATGATCACCCTAAACAGACGGATTAGATATTGAATAGATATAAGCTTTAGTTACTTCTAATATATTCTGAGCTTTCTTTAAAGTTTCTTTCTAAGTACTATTTAAATGAAATTTATTAACGTCTCCAGAATCAATATAGTCCTAATATACTTGCTATAATACCTCATTAACATCAACCATTTCCTTAGAATCTCCATACATAGCTTTACCTACTTTATTAAATAGAGCGGTTAAAGGAGTCTTCTAAGAGGTCTATAACTTCTACTACATACTAACTAAAGGATGTGAATTATACTGATTTATAAGAAAATTAACGTATTTGTCAATAGTTTGTTTTTGCAATTCTAAAGTTTTCCCTCCGTATGCCATTACTGAAGCACTTAAGTTAAGTATACCAGCAGAGGCATCTTTTCCAAAATCTAGAGGCATACTTTCTAATTCCTATCCTATAATTTCAGAAGCTCCAATATACATCTGCTTATCAATTTCTCTAGATAATACAGAGTTAGAATCTCGTAACATTTCAATCACCTACTGTATGGTAGTACCATCTCTATAAAAACCTAAACCTCTAATAGCATCAAATAAAACCTAACCAGCAGTATTTTTGGCTTCTTTAGTTCTATATTTAGGGTCGAGAAGTTTTACTTTTTCTATAAAAGCATCTTTAATTGATTCAAACTTTCCTTGTTGTTCTACTAAAAGCTTTTCATATTCATCATTATAAAGTTCGTCATATTCCTCCCATTCAGGATCAGGAGATGTATAAATAACTTCACCAGATTCGTTATATAAATCATATCCAGAAAGCTTAGTAGCATCTTCATAATTTTTATAGGCTTCTCTTAAGCCATTTATAATATCAGTTAATTTACCATCAGTATTATTAGCTTCTAAAGTATCAAAAATATATTTAAGATTTGCATCACTTTCTAAAGGATTTACATCCATTTCAGTAACTTTAGCTTCAACGTTATTATCTAAATAACTTTTAACAGCTGCTACTTGTTTTTCTATATCCTTTTGTCTCTAAAACAATAATATATTTTTAATATCTTCTGGCTTAGTAAAATCTAACTTATTAGTAATAAGATGTTTCATAGATTCTATTAATGCTGAAACTTCACCCTATTCTATATAACTTAAATTTTTAATTTCGTCTAACGCTTCCTTAACTCTAACTCTCATGAATTGCTAAATACGTCTATTAGTATTAGCATCAACTTCATAGCCAACCTATTGTAAATATTGTTCAAATTGTTGAAAATACTATTGCCATGCTTTTAGATTTAACTCGTAGGCGCGTAAATTTCTCATGGCTTTACCATAGTTGTCTAGAGTGTTTCTATTATTGTACTCTTCTTCAGGTTCTAAAACCCCTTCATCATCCATAAGTCTAGAATCGCCAGAATATCTTGTAATTTTATTTTTTTCAAAGAATTCTCCAATATTAAGATTTTCCTATTCAAACATCTATTTCATTATGTCTGAAAATTGTTTATATGGCTATTCTAGTTCCTGATACATTAATAGATTATTATATATAGTATTTCCCAGTCCTATATAAGCTTTATAAGCTTCAGGAAGACCTTTTAATAAAACTTCCTTTTGGTGTTCTGCCCATTCTTCTTGTAGTTTTTCAACATCAAAAGTTTCTGGATTTAATATATTATCCAATCTTTGATCTAACCATTCTTCATAATTTATTCCTAAGAAAGGAGCATTAACTCTGTGGTTAAGAGCAAATTCTAATTTTTGTACATATTCTAAAGAAACGTCTCCAGACAAAAATAAGTCTAAATCTTTTTTAGCTTGGTCTACATTAGACTATAACTAAGCAATATTTCTTTGTCTTAAAACCTTTTCTTCATCTGTTAAATTTCTTAACTATTCGTCTGTTAATATAGTAGTATCATTAGGACCAGCAGTCTTAGTACGAGTTCCAGAAGATAACGCCGATTCTGCCTTAGCAATCATATCTAAACGTTTTTTAAATTCTTCATAATAACCAGTAACATGAGATGCGTTTTTATATGCTAAATATCTAGCATCTCTGAATACCATATTTTCAAATAGTTGATCGTCGTTCAAGTTAGCATTATTACCAATAACAAAAGCTTCTAGAGCGTCAATTTTCTCTAAAACTCTTTTAGCAATTTGGTTATTTTGAGAATCTTCTTCATTTTCTGCAGTTAACCAAGTTACTTCGTTATCCTTTCTTGTATATTTAGTACCACTAACATCTAGACTACCTAGTCTGTTAGCATTCATATCCTTTATTACCTAAGCTCTCAATTCGTTAGCTCTATTGTTTCTAATAAGATCCAACATATCCCAGTCCTGAGTTCTGTTGTATTGAGGTCTATGCTAAATACCATATAGACCACCTCCTAAGAAACCTCCTAATAAAGACATCGCATATCTTTCTGCGGCATTTTCCCAAGCACCTGAAGATTTAATTGTTTTATCATAGCCCAGAGCAAGATTGAAAGCTCCATAATCATAAAGTTGTTTAGAAATATCAGTAATGAATTCTTCACCAACTTCTTCCAAACCTTCACCTAAAGCCTTACCTAGAATACCTAAATCCTAGTCTTTTATTTTTTGTCCAACATTTTTAATAGCATTTTTACCTAAATCAAATCCGGTTTTAAACCATTCTTTTGCAGACTTTTTAGTTTGTGGATTTACATAAATATCTTTTGTAACATCAGCATATTCGTTTTTAAGTACTTGTCTAACAGCCTTCACTTTTTCTATAGACATTTCATCAAAGAATAATTTGTCTAATCCTAAATACTTATCAATACCAAACATACCTATAGTACTTGCTGCTGCTACTAAAGCTGCTTCTTGCTAAGTAGCTCCCTTATCCATCATGGTATTATATACATCATAATTAGATATAAGAGACATATACATTAATGCAGCATTGGCTCCAAGTTGTTGTCTTTTTATAGCAGATTCTTCTATTGGTTTTAAGAATTTAGTTAATGCAGTTTGTCCTAATAATGAATTTTTCCAATCTTCACCGTCAGGTGCTATTAGTCTTGCAAATTTTGGATTCTTAGCATTAGTTTTATAAAAATTTTCAGCTAATAATTCAGCTTTCTTTAAATCGTTTTTGGTGTCTAAAAAATAGTTAACCGCTTTAGCTACCTATTGTTGTTGACCAAATTGTAAAGAAACATCTGAAAGTAAATTTGCTATGTTTTCGAAAGCAAAAATATTTTCTTTGGCATAATGTGAAGTATTAGAAGTAAATTTAGCACCCTATGCCGCTAAATTATTTATCCAATCAGGAGTCTCATATTCACTATCAACTAAACTATATAAGCTGGCTAACATAGGTAAAGTTTTACCTAATTCTTTGGCAATAATTGCTGTATAATAATATCCAGCTACCGTAGGGCTTATAAATGTAGGAGCTAATAAAGCAACATTTTTTGCTATAACTCCAGCAATACTTTTATCCAAGTCATCAGAATCAAAAAAGTCTATTTGATTTAATACTGAATTTTCTGGAGTTATAAGATCTCCTACTGACAATATTTGCTTACCTATTGGAGATCTATCTCCAAGTTTTTCATAATAATAAGTACCCTCATCATTATATTTATATTCTCCTTTTTTATGTTCTATACCGTATTTGTCTACAGTATCTTCATCATAAGTAGCTAAAGCTAAAGGCTCTCCTGCTACTATCTCTGTTAACCATTTAATTGGGTTACTAGTAAGAGAATAATCATTAGGAGTCGCATTTAAAAATTCTCCAGTTTCTGGATCATATATATTAGAAGATTGTGCTAATTCAGCTTCAGTTTTAGTTCTATCACTAATAGTTCTAAAACCTTCAATACCTTTTTTAACTCGGTCGGGATTTCCAGGCATTCCAAATTCGTTGACATCTTCTCCTAAATAGAAATGATTATCTCTAATTCTAGAAGTACGTCTTACATCGGTATCGAACATACTAAGTTCAACACCTTTAGCAAACTTGTTATCTTGTAATTGTTGCCATTTTCTTGCTGATTCATCATAAGCATTATTAAAGGCATCTTCTTGAAAAATTCCATTTTCGTCTGTAAATCTTTCCTTTATAATATCCTATCTTTTATAAGTTTCTCTATCCAAAAATTGGGTGTTAGAGGTATTTAGTTCCCCCATTGTAGTTAGTTCATACACATCTAAATGGGGGTTATATAAGTTTTCTAAAAGCCAATCGCGTTCTTTCATAATCATTTAATATAATTAGTGCCTGGGGCTTCATTATATCCCTTAAGAGACATTTGATAATCACTTTCTTTTTGATCTTGTGCAGATATTGAATAGTCTGACATAGCTGCAGCTTTATTCGGATCTATAGGAATATATAAAGTTCCTCTATATATATGATCATAAGGCAATATTCCTCCCAATTCTCCTATAGCATCAAAAGTATCTAAATCAGCATATTCTTCAGCTTTTTCAGGATTAGCCTCAGATAAATATTTAATTATAGATTTATACAGTACTGGGTCAGATTTTTTGTCGGCAACAAAATTATTATCTTCTTTAATTCCTGCTAATTCTTTAGTTGTTGTAACATCAAATACTAGAAAAGGTCTAAACATTTCTTTATTGGGTTTACCATTAGCATCTAATAATTCTGTTAGTTCTTTATATTCACCCTATAACATACTTTTTGCTGTTTGTTCGGAAACCTATTTCATTGCTTTATATTCCTCAAATAGTTTAAACAACTTAAAATTAGGACTTTTTGTAGTTTTATCTATAGGCATTTCGACTCTAGCAAAGGCTCCTTCTGTATATAATAAATCTTTTAATTTTTCTGGAGATACTTTTTGATTTCCTAAATAAGCTTCGTTTGTTCTTGTTATTTCCAATAACCTAGATTCTTGTAACATATTAAGAACTGAAGTAGTTCCTACATAATTACCCTATGGTGTTTTAACACCTTCATATACATCCATATCAGTTTCCATCTTTACAGATGATTCTGGATTAAGTGTGAAAATATCTCTATGAGCACCTTTACCCGCCTATACTTGTAATACAAAGTTACCTTTAGTTTTATCACCTTTTTCTGAATCTACGCCAGCAGCTTCTTTAGTAGGTCCTCCTACTAACTATGGTTCGAACTTTCTAAGATCACTCTACTTAGAAGATATGAAAGTAGCAACTAACTCAATGGCCCCTAAATCAGTACCCTATCCTGACTTTAATTTTAACAAAGCTTTTGCATTCTCTGGAAGTACATGATATAGATATTTTAAAGCTTGTTCAGCTTGTGGGGCCTAAGATTCTTCTAATAAACCTACTTTATATAAATCTTCCACACTAGTATACTAACCGCCTCCATTTTTAACTGCTTTCAAATAAGAATTAAGACCATTAATTAATTCTCCTGCAGTCACTCCAATATACCCAGATACATATTCATTTGTAGAAGTTTTTCCTAAATTATTGATAGCATCGGAAAGCATTTGAGTTACTTGTTTAGTACCCATACCATTAGCTACGGTATAAATAGCCTTTGTGTTAAACGCTAATCCACCAATACCTTTCTCTCTATAATTTAATAATTCTCCATTAGTAACAATATCATATCCAAGTTTTTCTCTATTTTCATAATATTCCTCAGGAGTAACCCAATGAAAACCGTCCTCCGTAGCTACCATAACTTTTCCTCTAGAATCAATAGCTGCTTCAGATAAATTATTATTAGATATGGCAGTATCTCTAGCTTTTTCAAATTCTTTAGACTAAAATTTAATCTTATCTACTAAATTTACAATTTCTAAATATTTAGAAGCTATAGAACCTGTTCCTCCGAATAAGCCGCCGCCAAATAAACCATCGTCTGGAGCATTTAATTCAGATTCTATACTAGAAAATAGTTGAAGTAATTGCTACATAGCTAAAGCATTGTCTCCCTAAAGACCGTTCAAACCTTTAACTAATTCAAAGACATCTTTCAAATCTATACCTTTATCCTTCTTTTTCTTTTCTTCTTTCGATGTAGCCTATTCAGTTACCTAAGTTCCCAATAATCCAGAAGGCTAATATACAACAAACGGTGGGGTAAATACCCCACCCTATTGATATTTCATATTCATTTTTTCTTTCTTTGTTGTTTAATATAATTATACATTCCTCTAGTAGATCTATCCACAGCTTTATTATAATTTTTATTAGCTTCTTTTATATATCCTAATACCACTTTTGCTAAATCTACATCAATAGTACCTCCTTTTTTCTTTTGTAAAGCTCTGACAACACTAAAATCTGCCGCAGCCTAAGCTACATCTTTAACACTTGTATCTACGTTAGCGGTATTGTAATATAAGAAATTATAATATATTTGTTGAGCCTTTTGTTTTAATTCATTAAATATTTGTTTTTCGGCATCTCCTAAAGGTTGTCCTTTAATACCTCTTTTCCAAATACCGTCGTGATAACTATTCCAATCTGCTAAATAATTTTGAGGATTTTTATAAATATCATATTGTAAATTAAGTGCATATACAGCATCCTATTTCTTATCCTTTTTAGCTTTTTCGGTAATATAATATTTCTACATTTCGTCAACAAAAAGTTTAGTAGATTGATAATCAGCACTTTTCTTGGTTGCCTCTGCTTGAAGTTTAGTAACAGCAGTTTGATGCATATTTTCTCTATTTTTCATAGCGGTCTAATGACGTGATATTTTATTCTCTTTTTCCTATTGCCAAGCGGCTTCAGAAGTCTGTCTCATCATTTCGTCATCGGCTTTAAATCCTGCTTCTACATATTTCTATCCTTGATTCTAAGCATCCATCATAGCTGCCGTCTATAAAGACCCATCAGAAGTTAAAGGTCTAGAAGCTATACTTCTTAATTCAGCAGCTTGTCTTCGACCTTCCTAAACAGCTCTAAGATTACCGTGTATTGAACGATGGTGTTCTATAGGATCATATAATAAAGTAGGAAGTTTTTTAGAAAGGTTTAAAATATCTCTGTTAGTTCTTAAAGCATTATAATAATTAAATGCTGAGAATAAAGGAGATAAGTCGGGACCATTATTTCGTAATAGTGGTTCTCCATTAGCTCCTATAGGTTTACTATCATCACCGGGAATACTTACTTCACCTTCCCCATTTTCTCCGTTTCCTCCATTTCCCTTACCTTTTTCATCTTTTGGATCAGGAGTACCTTCTTGTTTAGTGATAGTTAATTCTGGATTTCCCACGTAATAACGACCTGTACCATCATTAGTAAAACTATTAGTAGAAAGAATATTAAATAAACCGTCATCTCCTTTATATATATCAAATTCTTTTAATTCTTCTTCTGTAAAAGGAGCTATAGTTACTTTTGTTCTATCTATAGAACGTCCCATAGTGGTAGAGCCATTTTGGTTTTCAGAACCCTTATGATAGCCATGTAATGCAGGTCCATTCTAAGAAGTGTAATATCCTAAATTACTTCTATTAAATTCTCCAGTTTCTTCATTACCCTAACTTGTTCCGCCAGTATAAGTAATACCTTTATCAGATTGTTTAAATCCATACATCTTATCAATTCCGGAATTATAAAGCTCTAATAACTATTCTCTAGTCATTCCTTTTTGATAGTTATTTGCTACCCAATTAAGAAAATCACCCCTTCTTAATTGTTCACCACTACTAAGTCCTTTTTCTGCATCAGCAACTTGTTGATACATTTTTCTACTTTCAGCATGAGCATTCAAATCAATATTTTTAGTTTTATCTGGAGATGCAAACTAATCCTATAAATAATCATCTCTTAATTTATCATTTGCTCCTTTAAAACCAATACTAGTGGCTCCTTCTTTATATAGAGAGGATTGAGGAGTATATACATATTTATCAGTTCCGTATACCTAACTAGGTAGAGTAATATTTAAACCATTATCAACTCCCCATTTAGTTAATGCTTCACCATCATAACCATCTATAAGAGAGTATGTTTTATCAGCATCATTATAAGTAAAATATTTATCCCAGTCCTTATAAGATTGAAGATTAATATTGTTTGCATTAATTTTTAAACCTGTGGAAGCTTTTAAAACACCACCTTGTTTAAAGAATCCTTTCAATAATTCATCCGCTTCATCCGCAGTATATTTTCCTTTGTTAATCAAAGCGTCTTTAGCCTCTGTATATTCTTTACGAGGTTTTGATGATCCCCAGAAATCATTCCACTTATCTTTATAACTTTTCTTAGGAGCATTTTCTGATAATTTTCTTAATAACTAATCAATTTCTTTTACTTCATCATCTGTTAAACCTCTTTCTCCTTTTAATTTAGCTTCTACTTTAGCTCTTAAATCGTCTAACTTGGGTTTACCAGTAGTTCTAGGTGCTGAAGGAGTATCTGTGCTAGGTTTTTTACCCATCATTCTTCTTCCTGTTTTATCATCACCTACCATATATTCTGTTAATTTTTGAGTCTTTTTATTACTACTACTTGCCATCTATCTAGCTAAGTCTGGATTATATGTATTTTTTTCACTAAGTGGTAAACTTGTTATTTCTATTCCTCTATCAGAGAAATTTCCTTTTATGTCTTCTACAGTATTTGCTTCTTTTAATGGCTTAGATTCAGGGCCTTCTACTACATATTTTCTTGTGTTGCCTTGAGTATCTTTACCTTTTACTACAGCGACTTCATTAGGATCAAGTTTTGTTTGTTCTCGAATATTTTTAAAATCCTTACCCGTTTTATAGAACTGTCTCAACTATATCATAGAAGTTGCCAAATGTGCTATATTTGCCCAATCTTCTTTAGTCATTTCTCCATCTTCCAAACCTATGGCTTTACTTAGAGATGATTTCATTAAATTAAAAGTTTCCTCCCCATGCATAGCAATTAAAGGAACGCTAGCTGTAGAGGTTAATCCCATTAATATAGGACCTGCTTTTTTAAGTTTTTGCCATACTTTATTAACGTTAAGTACATCTCCTACCCAAGGTAACACTCCAGCAGCTGTAGATAAAATATTTAATCCATGTCTCCACCAATTAGAACCTCTTTCCTCATCATTTACAATTGTCCATATATCACCTCCCAAACCTGCTAAAGTTCCTGTTATAGGTTCTGGGTTAACTATAGAAACAAAATCTAAAGCTATAGGTCCCCAAACACTTCCTATTTCGTCCCAATTTATTTCATTTTCTAAAGAATTCTAATTTGTAATAATTTGCTAACCTCTAGGATCTTGGTCAAGAGGTATACCAGTATCCTTACCCTCAGTATCTAACCAGTTGTTTTTTCCAAATTGAAAACCTTGTGCTTTAATGTCTGCAATATCATCACCAGTTAAAACTGTTTTATCAGCTGTTAGATTATTTCTTTGACCATTTTCTTGACCGTTTCCGTTAAGTTTAGGGTCATCTACTACAGGTTTAAAAGCTAAAGGGTTTTTAAATCCTAATATTTGCATTTTTTTAATATCATCATCACTAACACCGTCTGCTAAACTAGTATATAAAGAATTTAACATCCCCTTATAATAATCAGAAGTCACATTAGTTTTAGAAAAATCATACTAGTCAAATCCTTTATCAAGATAATTAGTTTTAATATAATTTCTTAAATGTTCATGTAATGTAGTTCCATTAGCAGTATCTTTCCAATAAGAATAATTACTATCCAATCCAGTAGGGTTATATTCTGTTTCAAATTTAGCACCTATAAAGTGTTTTTTAGGATCGAAGAATTCTTTTGAAGGTTCTTCTACTAAAGGTTTTTCTTTAGGAGTAGCATTACCTAACGCTCCTTGTTTATTAGCAATAGTATGTATATACATTGCGGCATGTTGATGTCCTCTATTATCTTTCTTCAGATAACCTTTATTATCTCTAAAAGTACCAGAGCCACTCATGGAAGTAATATAGCTTCCGATGCCCTAGTTTATAAAATCTACAGCAGCTCGAAAATCTTGTTCTTCCTAACTAGTTAAACCTGCAGTTCTTATATATTTATCAAGATTTTCTCTTATGTTTACATCAAACGCATCCTTATATAATTTATAGGGACCGTAACTAAATATATTTTCGTCTTCCATAACATATAAAATAAAGAAAGGGCATATCCAGACTTAAATCTAGATATACCCCTTCGTATTAAACTTCTTAAGCGTTGATACGTCTTACTAAACGTCCACCTCTGCGATAAACTGGTTCGCCTTCTGCAGGTGCAGGAGCGGCTTCAGCAGGGGCAGCTTCAGCAGGTGCAGCACCACCTCCAGCTAATTCGAGTAACATTTGACATACTTGCATTGCAATCTGACAATCTTGTGCTTGAACAGCTTGTTGAGCACCTTGTAATAACATTGCCATTGGGTCTTCACCACCTTGAGGTGCGCCAGCAGGTGCTCCAGCAGGCATTGCACCACCTTCTTGAAATTTTCTTCCTAGTTTCATAATTTAAATATTGTTTTTTAAAATAATTGATCAATTATCTAATACATTTTACTATTTCAATATTATCTATTCGTGATTATATTACAAAGCTAAATTTGTAATATGTCTATATA
>JAEIGA010001520.1_pt1 | contig 36236 bp, 25 predicted proteins | sample 9270691 | NCBI WGS metagenome assembly JAEIGA01 (sample SAMN17057246, study PRJNA624740) | gut metagenome | biome: biome; isolation source: fecal sample | host: Bos grunniens | place: China: Xizang | collected 2019
CTCGTTGCCGTCGCGTTCGCTCCGGCGCCTCGGGGCTCCGATTTTCTTTTCCCCATACCGGGGGCTTGCGCCCCCGGCTATGTGTCTGTCGTCCTCCGGACTCTTGAATTCCGTTCGCTGCGCTCACATTAATGCGCCCCACAAATTGCAATTTGTGGGGCTATCAACTAAAAACTTTAACAGAGCGTAATACAAAACAGCAATTTGCCTCACCCCATCCACTTTCAACATTCAATATCCAACATTCAACATTTATTATTGTGAAAGCAAAAGCTGCGACGGATGATAGGGGCCGGAAGGAACGGTGGCATCCCAATAGGTTGACCAAAGGAGATTCCAACCGCACATGTCGGGAACATAAGAGCGTGGTGCATCGACCACGCCCGCGGGATAACACTCCATGGTGTAGGAGTAAACGGGAGGCGCCACTTGGCTAGAGGGCTCCGGCTCCTCCGCTTGGGGCTCTTCCTTCTCCGGCAAGGGCACATGCACCTTTAACCAGTTGACGATGCCCTTGCCGATGGTGCGAGCCAACTTGCGCGCATTGGCGTCGTCGGAAATAAACTTAACGTGCCCACGATTATTCACATACACGGCCTCAAAAATAATAGCCGGAATCTTTTCCTCATCAAGGGTGTTCATCCATCCGGCGCCGGACTGGGAACCAATATGGCGAACCAGCGTTTTAATACCCTTCTTGCCGTTGGGCATGCCGCCGGGTTGGTCCAAAAGGTCGGCACGCATGGCTTCGCAAACGGATTCAGCCAGCTCGTTGCCGTGATTTTTATTGCAGATAATCAAGCCCGTGGGCGGGGTATCTGACCACTTGGAACCCACGCTATTGAGGTGCAGAAAGACGGCGCAGCAAGCTTTTTGGTCGATGGCGTAATCGGCGCTAATCATGCCGGCGCCAATATGCTGCGGGTGGTGGGTAGAGGGGTAACGCTTAGCGTTTTTATCCGGCTTATTGAGGTGGATAACGCCGGATTCTTTGTTATAAGTAGCAAGGGGCTCTTTGGTAGGCGCCTCGCTACGGTTAATGAGAATGCAGGGATAACCGGCTTCTTCCACCTCTTTGCGCACCACGGCAGCGTAACGAGCCCAAAAGGCGTATTCGTTAATCTTACCGTCCGGCGACTCAGCGCCGGATGCCGTGTATTGGTGACCAATGTCGATGACCACGGGGCGAACCGTTTCATCTGCCCATGAGGGCACGCATAACACCGCTGCGCAAAGAAGGAGGAAGAGCCGTTTCATCCTTAAATTTACTCAGTTGCAGGAGCTGTTACACCCTTGAGCAGGAGGTAAAGCTCGTTGGCAGCCTTCTTGTCACCACCAATGCAATCGATGGGGGTCTTGCCGGCCTCGGTCTTGGCATTAGTGTCGGCACCGTTGGCAATAAGCCACTGCACCAATTCCACATCACCTGTGGCGCAAGCATAGTGCAAAGCCGTGTTACCCTTGGTCTCGGTGGTGGTTACGTTAACATCGCCACCCTCGGCAATCATGGGAAGCAGGGTCTGCAAGCGCTTCTGGTACAGCTGACCGGTAGCGGTGGTGGGGGCGGAGCTGTTTACGCGCTCCAAGTAACCGTTAACGGTGGCAGCGCGCTGAGCAGCAGCCTCAGCGGCGGCGGCGGCAGCTTCGGCAGCGGCGGCTTCGGCGGCAGCCTGGGCAGCAGCGGCTTCTTCAGCAGCCTGGTCCACAACTTCCTCTACAACCTCCTCCACGGCGGGAGCGGGCTCTACGGGAGCTACCTCCTCAACGGCGGGAGCGGGTTCTACAGGAGCTACCTCCTCCACAGCGGGAGCGGGTTCTACGGGAGCTACCTCCTCCACAGCGGGAGCGGGCTCTACGGGAGCTACCTCCTCCACAGCGGGTGCGGGCTCTACAGGAGCTATCTCCTCCACAGCGGGAGCGGGCTCTACAGGAGCTACCTCCTCCACAGCGGGAGCGGGTTCTACGGGAGCAACCTCCTCCACAGCGGGAGCGGGCTCTACAGGAGCTACCTCCTCCACAGCGGGAGCGGGCTCAACGGGAGCAACCTCCTCCACAGCGGGAGCGGGCTCAACGGGAGCTACCTCCTCAACGGCGGGAGCGGGCTCTACGGGAGCTACCTCCTCAACAGCGGGAGCGGGCTCCTCTACAACGGGGGCCAACTGGTCAACAGCCGGAGCGGGTTCCTCCACAACAGGAGCAACCTCCTCAACGGCAGGAGCGGGCTCTACAGGGGCAACCTCCTCTACAGCAGGGGTGGTCTCTTCAACAGCGGGAGTAGTCTCCTCTACGGCAGGAGCCGTTGTGTCTACAGCAACGGTCTGATCAGCAGCCTGCTCGGGAGCAGGAGCGGAGGATTCCTCTTTGCAGCTGACAACGCTGACACCAACGCCTACAGCCAAAAGGAGTGTGGCAACACCGCTAAGGGTGTTCTTCTTCATTTCTTCAGGAGTACTCATGATGCGTATAATGAATTGAGTTCGTGCATGCTCGGCAAGGCCTGCCATGCCCGGTTCGCGGCGAAATTTAGCACGGAGGGTCGAAATAGTCAAGTTTTATTTATAATTTACCCCCAAAAAAGGCATAAAAAAAGAAGAACAAAGTAAACTAAGCCTTTGAAAAGACTAGCTTACTTTGTTCTTCGGAAGCTTAAAAGGCAAGTGAGGGATTAGCCCTTCATGCCGCTGATGTTGCCATCGGCATCCACGCGAATATCGCAAGCGGAGGGAACCTTCGGCAGGCCGGGCATGCGCATAATGTCGCCGCAAAGGGCCACGAGGAAGCCGGCACCGTTGGCGATTTCAAAGTCGCGCACCGTGATGGTGAAGCCGGAGGGGCGACCGAGCAGAGCAGCGTTGTCGGACAGGGAGTTCTGCGTCTTGGCCATGCAAACAGGCAGATTCGTGAGGCCGTTTGCCTCCATGAGGGCAAGCTTCTTCTTAGCAGCAGCGGTAAGCACCACGCCGTTGGCACCGTAGATGCTGCGGGCGATGGTAGCCATGCGCTCCACCACGGGGATATCCAAGTTGTACAGGCACTCGAAGGGAGGATTATCAGCCTTCTCGATGCTCTCGGCCACAAGTGTAGCCAGCTCCTGAGAGCCGGGGCCACCCTTACCGAACACATTTGCCACAGCGCAGCCTACGCCCATAGAGGCGCAAAGCTCCTTAACAGCAGCGATTTCTTCCTCTGTATCAAAGGCCTCGAAGAGGTTGATAGCCACGGTGACGGGGCGCTTGTAGAGCTTAGCGCTCTCAATATGAGCCTGCAAGTTGGCAAGGCCACGCTTAACAGCCTCGACATTGGGCGGGTCGAGCTCCTTCTTGTCTACACCGCCGTGCATCTTGAGGGCACGGATGGTAGCCACGATAACGATGGCATCCGGGGCAAGACCGCTCTGGCGGCACTTGATGTCCAAGAACTTCTCGGCACCCAAATCAAAGGCGAAACCGGCCTCCGTTACAGCGTAATCGGCACAGGCCAAAGCCATCTTGGTGGCAATGACGGAGTTGCAACCGTGAGCAATGTTGGCGAAGGGGCCGCCGTGCACAAAGGCGGGCACACCCTCCAAGGACTGAACCAAGTTGGGGTTGATAGCCTCGCCCAAGATAGCCAGAAGGGAATCTGTTACACCAAACTCCTTAGCATAAACAGCCTCGTTCTCGGCGGTGAAACCTACCACGATGTTGTCGATGCGTCGGCGCAGGTCGTCGCGGTCCTCAGCAAGGCAGAAGCAGGCCATAATCTCGGAAGCGGGGGTGATATTGAAGCCGTCTTCGCGAGCAACGCCATTGCGGTTAAGGCCGATGACGATGTTGCGCAAGGAGCGGTCGTTCATATCCATCACGCGCTTCCAGGTTACCTTGTTCTGGTCGAGGCGTGTTGTTTTGTAGAAGAGGGCATTATCAATCACGGCAGCCAGCAGGTTGTTGGCAGCGGTAATGGCGGGGAAGTCGCCCGTGAAGCCAAGGTTGATGCTCTCGCCCGGGGTAATGCTGGAGGCACCACCACCCGTTGCACCGCCCTTGCGGCCGAATACGGGGCCCATGCTGGGCTCACGGAGGGCCAAACATACGCTCTTGCCGTTGGCCTTGAGTCCCTGTGCCAAACCGATGGAGACGGTGGTCTTGCCTTCGCCGGCAGGGGTGGGGGTCAGCGCACTGACCAAAATCAATTTACCCTTGAGGGGACGCTCGCGCAGCACTTTGAGGCTGACTTTGGCTTTGTCGCGGCCATAGGGGATGATCATCTGCTCATCCAGCCCGAGGACAGCAGCCATCTGCTCTGTAAAGCTCTGAGTGGTCTTCATGTGCGCTCATGCTACCACATTAGAACTAAAAATGCAACCCCAAATGAGGTACGAGGAGCGAATTCCGAATTTCGGATTTGAAGCTAGGCGAGCGCAAGCGAGCGGAACTCCCCATTCGTCATTCGTAACTCGTACTTTCCCTTACGGTTCTCTCAAATCGGCCATCCATTCATCGACGGAACGGTAGCGAGCATCGAGAGTGGGAGAGAGGGCACGATCAATGCCGGCCAACAAATCCGTATGATAAACAGAGGTTAAGGCAGCGCGAGAGGCAAGCGGCTCAAAGTTATCGTACAACAGGCGCTGGCCGCTCGGCGAAGGCGGATACCCGGTGAGCAGGTAGCACAAGGTAGCGCCCAAGGCATAGATATCCGACCACGGGCCGAGGCGCTCGCCGCCTTCCAGACTTTGCTCCGGCGGGCTGAAGCCTACGGTTTCCACCACCCCGGCTCCGGTATCGCCGAAATTCTCGTGAGCGGCGCCGAAATCAATCATGACCGGGCGCCCGTTGGAGGTAAGCAGGATGTTGTCCGGCTTAATATCCAAATGCAAAATGCTGCGGGAATGGAGGTAGTGCAGCGCATCCAACAAACGCACCATGAGGCCGTAAAGCTCGTCTTGCGTAATACGGGTACCGGCTTGGCGGTGGTACTGGGTTAAATCGCCCAAGCTGCGGCCATCGATATACTCGGTCACATAGTAGAGGGTTTGGTGGGCGGTAAAGGAGGAAAAAATCTTAACAATGTTGTGGTGGTCGAGCGTGGCCATGAGGCGCATCTCGCGCAGGAAATTGCGGCGAGACCACTCCAAATCCTCCTTTTTAGCGGGGTCGGTGAGCTCTACATTCAAGGCACCGCAACGGCGCTCGCACAGCAACTTGGGAAAATGCTCTTTGATAACGACGCGGCGCCCCAACAAATCATCTGCGGCCAAATAGGTAACACCAAAGCCCCCTGCCCCCACGCAACGCTCGATACGGTAGCCGTTGAGCATGTGGTTGCACGGCAACTCGCGCGGAGCGGGACACAGGTCATCCACCTCGATAGAGGCAACCCCGTCGGCAGCCGGGCTTATGCGGTTCAGGATGTCGTCTGCAAAAGCACCCGCATGGGGAGCTTGAGAAATGGGGCTGATGGGTGATGAATCCTGCATAAGGCGATGAGAGATAGGAACGAGGCTGATTATCGCTTAGTTAACTGCTCGATAATCCAACGGCGGCACACATCGTACGCAACAGTGCCATCTTGATGAACCGGAATGGATTTGACAGGGAGAATGTGGCGGGGGGTCCACTGCAGGGGCAACTGCTTGTTGCGCAGGTCGCGCATCACATCCGAGCGGTCGCGCTCTGTTACCGTTTTGTACACCGTGGTCAACAGCACCAAGCAATGCCCACCAGCGGAGGGGTCCTCTATGCCGATGAGGGCAAGGCGGCGCTCGGGGTCATCTGCATTCACATGCATGAAATTGCGGTAGAACGCCTCGGCTTCGTCGTGGGAGACAATGAAGCCGTTGACCATGCTGAAACGGTCCAGCGAGCCCAAGGCTTGCAGGGTACCGGCCTCGGCCATGCGGCCAAAGTAGCCTAGGGAGTAGCATTCATCCGCCGCATCCGCCCCGGATAACAGGCTTGGCAGCACGGAGGGAGCAGAAACACGCACCACACCCGGCGAGGTTAAGGGGTTCTGCACACTCTTTTTACCGAGATTCATGATGTTGATGGTAAACCCGGGCAGCAGGCGCCCGCCATCTGCCGTGTAGCGTGCAGCCACGGGTTGCGCGGCATCTGCATTCGGCATGGTGCTGTGGGTATGAATAACCAAGGGTGCTAAGAAGGCGGGGACACGCTCGGTGGATTCCAGCGGCAGATTGAAGAGGGAGAGGGAGTCTCGCACCAACTGCGGGGACGGCTGCCCGGCCACCAAATGGAAGTGGCGAACCGTGTTGTATTGGTGCTCTGCCCCGTACGAGAAGAGCTTGCCGGCATCATCCGGGGTAAGCACAACATGAGCCACGGAGTAGGAACTGATGAGCGTATTAATGCGCTTACCTTTGCCCACAGACGGATACGTTACCACATCCATACCGCTAAGCATGGGGATGAGGAACACGGGCACCACGGCCTCTGCATGGTACAGCGGCAGCGCATACAACGAGGCCTCCGTTTGCTGCATGGCAAAATGGCTTTGCAGCTGCACCACAGCCGCCAACAGGGCTTTATCGGAGCACGGCACGAGCTGCAGCTCGTTATCCCCCGTACGCACGGTAGTGTACAGGGCAATACCGTCCGGCCTGGCGGCAGAGGACAAATAATGCGCAGCCACTCGCTTAGCGCTGAATATTCTTGTATAAATCTCGCAGTGTCTGATGGCAAGGGAGCCGAAAGAAAGCAAGATGCTTTCAATGTTAATGATATCGCGAGAGCGCGGCCAGGGGAAGTTGCTTTGCTTGCTGATGAACTGCGAGGTGGTGATAAAACGATCGATGCCGGCAGATTCGCGCAAGCGCGTAAACTCTTCCTCTTCCAATTCGTAATCCACATTCAGCGGGGTGATACCGGCAAACAGGCACGCGATGTTGGCTATGAGAGAGAATTTGCCCGGGGGCAGGATAATGCCGATGCGGCTCAGGTTGGCCATGTGCTGCAATTTACCGGCCAGCAAGAGCGAATAAGTCAGAATGCGGCGGTAGGGCATGTGCGAATCGTCCACGCCGTCAATAATTTGCGAGTACGGGTGCGCCATGAGCGACTCCAGCAGCAGGCGGGAAACGCTTTTCCCCTCGACTATAGGATGCTGCGCAATGAACTGCGCATCTGCCCCGGCCCAGGCCCCATACACACGGGCCGCCAAATGGGTGCCGGCTTTTTCCTCCGGCAAAAAATGCAGGGCTAAGCGAGCATAGGGGGCGGCGCACACGCGGGCATTTTGCACCGCATTGTTATACATGCACACCGCCACAGGTACGGCAGAGAGGGTGGTTTCGTCGAGCATGCGCAGAAAGCCCAAAGGCATGTCCGTAACCGCGGTGCTTCCCTCTTGCGTGGGACCCATTAAAACAACATGGTAGCCGGCGTCTAAGCATTGGCGCAGGTATTTAATCACCGGTTCCTTAGCCACGGTTTGCATATCAAATGATACACCTTTGGCTTTTTGGTCTTGCAGGTAATTTAAAACGCTTGCTGCGGGAGAAAAGCTTTTTTCGTACAGCCAAACAATTCTCTCCATGCCGCCCAAAGCACGGCTCAACTCTGCTACAACGGATGTATCTACACGAGACGGAATGACCAGAGACGCATGCTCCGGGAGGCGGCCGAACAGTTCCGTGGAGAGAGAATTCATCATAGCGGGGCGGAGTATAGCACAGTGGCAGGGCTGATTCAACTCTTGAATCCGGATTTCAGGCTTGCATGACTCACATCTCGCGCAGGATGCGGAGGTATTCCTCGCGTGCTTGCTCCGGGGTGAGAGCCGGCAAGGCCGGCTTGGGCTGCTCTTTTTCTACCGGTTTTTCCTGCGGTTGTTGCTCTTTGGGTTCTGCAGGCTCCGGCTTTTGGGGAGCAGGCGGGGCCGGCTTGGCGGGCTTGGCCGGTTTGGGTTTCGGCTTCACCACATTATCAAGCGCCGAGGAGGGCAAGGAGACCGTAAAATCTGCAAACTTGGGGCGCAAGTAGACGGCACGACCGGTTTCAATCTTGCGTTTCCACACGGTTTGGATATTGTCCTTTGTGCCTACAATGAACACGCTACCGCGCTTCTTGCCGCTGCCGCGTGCTATGTAGTGCGTGCCATCCGTCTTAACGGCTCGCAGCACCTCTTCGCCCTCATCGCCCTTGGCTCGCCAGCGTGCCTCGGATTCATCGCGCAGGGTGGGAAAGAGCATGTAGATAACCTCCTCCGGCTTAACCCAAAAGCCCGATGTGTACTTGCCACCCTTAGCCTCCACATACTGCACCTTCGGTGCCCGCAAATCTAGCGTTAGCTCCACCTCCACGCCATCCAGCACCATTTGGAACTGGCAGGCCAACCCGGCTATGGTGCCCAGCTCGATGCGCGAGTCCTCATACGCACTGAGCAGGTTTTGAAGGGCTTGGCAACGCGTCTCGTTCAAAAAGTTTTCACTCTCGCACGCACGCAGGGAATCGTAATACAGGAGCGCGGTGCGCCCATCCACCGATACTAACTCTTTGGGAGTGTAGGGAATGGCAAATGCTTGCGCCACGCGCTCCTTCACGCGGTTCAACGCCTCACGTCTCTTGTTCTTGTTTTTGATTTCGGGCGTGCGAATAAAAATGAACTTCACCTCGCCTTCCTCGTTGGCCAGTACAATAACATCGCTGTTATCATAGCGGAACAACAGGCAGGTTTCATCGTGCAGCTCACTGCCGGACAAGGCCTTGTGCAGCATGCCGATGTTGATGTAGTTCAACTCCTCTTGCTCTACACTCCCACTCTGCGCAGCGTGCGAGCCAGGCGACACGGCCCCCTGCACCGCCGGAGCCAATGCCAGGGCGCTACCGCATAAGAGACTGAAGAACAGATGTTTCACAAGGCGTTACTTTTGCATGTAGGATTTAACCAGCCTGTTGATGTACTTCTCCATGCTGGGCAAGGCCTTGTAGATGCTGCGGGCCAAGGCAAACTGATTGCGGGCGCGAATGAGGTTATGGCCGGGCTTTTCAACACGGAAGTATTTGTCGCCATCCAGATAGTCTGTAAGGAATCGGATGCCGATTTCCGTGGTAATCAACCAGCCGGAGAATGCGAGCTGAGATATCTCATTCTCTGTAAGGAAGTTGTGCGCAGCATCCAAATACCCCTCTGCCAGAGACTCAAAGAAAGGCATTTGCATGACTACCTTGCTCAGGTCTTCTTCGTCCTCACTGGCCGTGCAAGTTGCCGTGCGCACCATATCGCCGAAATCGTATAGCGACAAGCCGGGCATCACGGTATCCAAGTCAATCACGCATACAGCGCTGTCGGTGTCTTCATCCAGCATCACGTTGTTGATTTTGGTATCGTTGTGCGTGATGCGGGTGGGCAGCGCACCGGATTTCTGCATATCCACCAAGCGGCTCAGCATGGGAGCCCATTCAGCAATTAGCTCCAGCTCGGCACGGCACTCGGCCACGCGGCCCATAGCATCTGCCTGCACACTGGCCATCAGTGCTTCGTAGCGCTTGGGCGTGTTGTGGAAGTCGGGGATAGACTCGCGCAGGTCCTCCGGGTTCATGTCGGAGATGAGCTCTTGGAACGAGCCGAAGGCATAGCCTGCCTGGTATGCTTGGCGCGTATTCTCCACAACATCATAGGTATGCGTACCCTCAATGTTGTTGTAGCAGCGCCACATACCGCCCTCCTCCGGCAGGAGGATGTAGTTGCGGCCACCACGCGCCGGGTAGAGCATCAGCGTCTGCCCGGCTGCGTTTTTGCGACGGCGCAATATCTTCCAACTGATATGGCGCGTCACCTTCTCTACGTTTTTCATGACCATAACGGGGTCTTTGAACACGTAGTCGTTGATTCGCTGGAGGATATAGCGCTCCTCTGCGCCATCCTCCGTACGATAGCAAGCGCGGTACGTAGTATTGATGTGGCCGTTGCAGAGCTCCTCGCCATAAAGGAACTCGCCATTGATGGCAAACTGGTCGCCAATGCGGGCAATGCGCTCTGCCAACGGGCCTACGTATAATCTACCGGACGGCATATCTGAGTTGCAAGATAATGGTTAGTGTGCCAAAAATTACTCTGCCAGCTGAACGCTCAGCATTTTAACGCCGTCGCGAGCGGGATCATCCACCAAGATGGAGATTTGAGACTGGCGCTCAGATACAACGAACTTGGAGCGGCGCAGCGAGATATCGCTCTTCACCTTCATCTTCACGGGCTTGCCTTTGGCATCCGTTACGGTACGGCCCTTGGCATCCTTCTTGCGCTCCTCCTTAACGCCTTCGTAGGAAATCTGGAAGGCCAAGGTATCGCCATGAGAGGCGCCCTTGAGGCTCCACTTGTTGGAATCGCTCACGCCCTTGAGGTTGCCACCCTTCAGCATGGTGATTTTGGAATCGGAGAAGTCGCCCTTCTCAGAGATAGCAATCTTCACGTTGCGGCTGGAAAGGTTGATGAGGTGCACGCCCTGCTTGGGGAAGTCGCTCTCGCTAAGCATGATGGTATCCACCTTGGTCTCGGTCTCGGGCATCACAATGCAGAATGCCTTGGAAGCAGCCTTGGAGGTATCGACAGAGAAAACCACCTTGGGTTCCACCCACTTCTCTTCCTTAGCGGATTTGTCGCTGCCGGATTTCTTGTCGGCGGTGGGAGGAATGGGGTTGGACTCGTAGAAGTCCACCTTGCCGTTCATGGGCTTAATGCGGGGGGTGGCAGTACGGGCAGAGATGGTGACCGTTTTGGCTTCTTCCTCGCTCACTTTGTACCACAGCGGGCTCTTTACCTTGGCGTTTTTGGCAGAGCAGATAACAAAGCGAACACCGGATTTAGGCTCCGCGGGTGTCTGAGCGGTATTAGCACGACCGCTACGAGAAGAGGATTGCGCCTGCACTGTGGTGGAGAGCACCAATGCAGCCATCAGAACTGAAAATGCAGTAAATTTCATAACGTTACAATTCTACCTCCCTACTATACCAAGTAGCAGCCCCCATGGCAAGCAAAAGAATGTACAATTGTCAATGTTTGATTTTGAATTTCGGATTTTGGATTTGAAAATCAAACTTCCAAAATCAAAAATCCAACTTGTCAATCCCTCATCGCTTTCTGAATATGCGCAATCACTTGCGTAGCATGAATGGCGGGCGGGTAGCCGGCCCCCGCCTGCGCATAAGCAGCAGCAAGGCCGCACACATAGGCCCCCAAGGCAGCGGCCTCCAAGGCAGGCACCCCCTGAGCCGCGAGGGCGCCGATAACCCCGGCCAACACATCGCCCTGCCCGCCGTTGGCCATATAGGGGCCACCGGTGCTGTTGTACACCGTACGCGTGCCATCCGATATAATGCTACGCGCCCCCTTCAGCAGCAGTGTACAGGGATTCTCGCTGACATAACGCTGCACGGTTTCTGCGCGAGTGAGCTGCGACGCTTGCGGATAAAGGCGGCGCATCTCCCCGGGGTGAGGGGTGAGTATACAGTGCGGGGCAATATTCCACGCGGTGGCAGCGGCCAGATTAAGTGCATCGGCATCCATCACCACCGGCACTGAAACGCGATGCGGTAAATGGCGCAGCACGGCTATCTCCTTGGCCGGAGGGCGCCCCAAGCCGGGGCCCATCACAAGGGCGCTCATGCCCTCCGTGGGGACCTCCCGATACGAATCGACCGGGTACACCATCACCTCCGGCGCCACGCGGGCTGCTAAAATCGGGTACACATCTCGGTAGCAATAAAGAGCCACCAATCCTGCACCGGCAGCCACGGCAGCTTCGGCACACATTTGCGCAGCGCCCACATAACCAAGGCTTCCGGCAATAATATTGACACGTCCGGCAAGATTTTTGTAGCAACCGTAGGAGCGGCGAGGCAGGTAGCGCAACAGCTGCGCGTCCGCCACCTCGGCAGTAGGCTCCTGCGGTAGTTGCACTTGCGGCAACGGTATACACAGCAGGCGCCCCACAAAGTTTTCCGCCACCAGCATGCCGGGTTTCACGCAACCTATCACTGCGGTAACATCGGCCTGCACCACGCTGCCCAACAGCTCGCCGGTGTCTGCCTGCAAGCCTGTAGGAATATCGATAGCCAGCAGGAGACTATGCGGCGTGGCGGCACGCAGGGCGTTCATCTCTTGCACTAATTGCTCATACTCTGGGCGCAACTTGCCGCTTACACCACTACCCAACAAACCATCAATAATCAGGGTGCACCCGTGGGGCTCCCCTTCTCCGACATGCTGCTGCCGTTGCATGAGGGCTGCATATTGCAGCTGCGTTTCGGCAGAAAACTCCTCCGGCGCACAAACAGCGCGCAGCTGCACGGGGCAATCGAAGTGAGCGGCAAGCCCAATGGCATCTCCGGCGTTGTTGCCTTTTCCGGCATACACCACCACGCGTGCAAAGCGGCGGCAGCAAAACTCAGGCTCGTTATGCAAGGCGTGCCATATCTCATCTATCACATATTGCATGAGCGCGGCAGACGTAGTGATACCGGCCTCGAAACAGGCCTGCTCGGCACGGCGTATTACGGAACAGGGGAAAACTTTCATCCTTTGTCTCCTATCTTTTAGGAATGCTCAGGCAGCTATGGCCGCCACACGGTAAACGACTCTGCCATTATGCCCCACACGCCGCGCCTTGTCAAGCGTGTGGCTGCGCTTGCCGAGGCAAGGGGATAGCAAATTGAGGCACACCAAGCCCCTTCCCTACGCTTTTGCGTGTCATGCCACACAAATAACTTGACGCCGCTGCCAACCTGTGGCAAGATTTCCTCGCCTTCGGGAGCTCTTGGAGGCATGGCCGGAAAACCCCGTCAGGACCGAGAGGTAGCAGCGGTATTCGGACCATGCTTGTCGAGATGTCTCTCGAAGGCATTTTGGTTTTACAAGTTTAAGTTTTCCGTTGTCAGCCCCATCAATAGCAATTTGTCTATATCGTAGGGTGGGACTTCAGTCCCACCTTTTTGGCGGTATGGTTTGATAATAAATGTTGGACTAAAGTCCAACACTCCGATAGCATTTCCCCCACAACTACCAATTCCCAACTCGTACTTTCTCTCAACAAAAGCAGCCATCCTCCGCACATGGGGAGAATGGCTGCTTGTTAGAATCTTACGTTGCTTTACAGAGCCTGGGCTTTTTCCACAATGTTGGGAACATTCATACCCAGCTCGCTCAGTACAACCTCACCGGGAGCGGAGAAGCCGTAGTGGTCGATACCGATGATGGTACCCTCGGTACCAACGTAGCGGTACCACAGGTCGCTCTTGCCGGCTTCTACAGCCAGACGACGTGTGCAGGAGGGCGGCAACACGAGGTCGCGGTAGGCCTTCTCCTGACGGTTGAAGCGCCACATGGAGGGCATGGAAACCACGCGAACATCCGGGCCGAGCTGCTTGGCAGCCTCCAAGGCAAGGTATACCTCGGAACCGGAAGCAATGATGATGCGGCCGGGTTGCTCTGTTTGCTCGTGCAGAGCAATATAGGCACCCTTGAGCGTACCCTGGCGACGAGCCTCGGCGCTGATGGGCGTGGAAGCAGAAAGGCTGGGCACGTTCTGGCGGGTAAGGATAAGGGCGGTGGGGCCATCCTTACGCTCGAAGGCGCACATCCAAGCACCGGCAGCTTCTTCCTCGTCGGCGGGGCGTACTACATCCAAATTGGGGATGACACGCAGACCGGTTACGGTTTCTACAGGCTGGTGCGTGGGGCCGTCTTCACCCACGGCTACGGAGTCGTGAGTCAACACATAGGTAACGGGAAGCTCGGAAAGAGCAGCCACACGAATAGAAGCACGCATGTAATCCACGAATACACAGAAGGTACCGGCAGATACACGGAAGAGGCCATCGTATGCAATACCGTTGCAGATAGCACCCATAGCGTGCTCACGAATACCGAACCAGAAGTTGCGGCCTGCATAGTTCGTTGCAGAGAAGTCGCCACCCTTGGCAAGATAATTCTTATTGGAAGAGAAGAGGTCTGCACTGGTGGAGAGGAAGCCCGGGCAAGCATTTGCCAAAGCATTTTCAGCCTCAGCACCGGAGGCACGTGTGGCCAACTTGGCACCCTCAGCAAAGGCGGGAATGAGTGCGGAGCTCTTCTCTGCAGAAAGACCATTGGCAGCCAGGTCAATACCTTCTGCCAGCTCAGCCACCTTATCGGGGTTGGCTGTGCACCAGGCCTCGTACACCTCGCGCCACTGCTGGTAAGCAGCCTCGCGCTCAGCCTTCACACCCTGCATGTACTCGCGCACCTCGGCAGAAACGTAGTAGCGCTCATCGGTAGGCAGACCCCAGTTGGCGTGAGCCTCTGCCCAAAGCTTAGCACCGCCCTCGCCGTGGCCCTTGGTAGAGCCCTCAAAGCCGGGCACGCCCTTGGCAATGATGGTTTTAGCAATGATGAGTTTGGGGCGACCATTCTTCTCCAAGCGTGCGGCACGGATAGCGTTGCGCACCTCGGTAAGGTCGTTACCGTCGATGGTAACAGCATCCCACCCCTGAGCCGTGAAGGCAGCGGCAATGTCGTCCACCTGTGTTACTTCAATGGGGGCATCGAGGGTGATACCGTTGGCATCGTAAATAAGAATAAGGTTATCCAGCTTCAGGCAACCGGCAATAGCCGCGGCCTCGCGGGAGATACCCTCCTGAATGCAACCGTCGCCGGCAAGGCAGTATACGGTCTGGTTGAAAATCTCATGCTCAGGCGTGTTGTAGCGAGCTGCGGCATGCTTGGCAGAAATAGCAAAACCAACGGCATTGGCAATACCCTGACCCAGCGGGCCTGTGGTGCACTCAACACCGGGGCAGCAACGGTACTCGGGGTGGCCGGGTGTGTTGGAGCCCTTGGAGCGGAAAGCCTTAACGTCATCCATGGTAACACCGAAACCGCTCAGGTGCAGCCAGGAGTACAGGAACATGGAACCATGGCCACCTGAAAGAATGAAGCGGTCTCTGTTGAGCCAACGCGGCTCTGAGGGGTTGATGTTGAGCAGTTCGCCATAAAGCACAGCACCGATTTCCGCACAGCCGAGCGGCAAACCCATGTGACCGGATGCCTTATCAAAAATAGCATCGATGGCAAGACCTCGGGCCTCATTGGCAGCCTTTTGTAAAATTTCCGTGTTCATGTTGCGGATATTATAGCAGTTTTTCTGTCTATGTAAAGACAAAACGGCTACGCCACGGGGCAAATGCTTTTGAAAACAGCTACAAATACACACAATCGGCGCGTTTTCTGCCACAGCCGCCGCATTCAGGGCAAATTGGCAAGGGCAGGCAAGTACCCGGTGAGGCTCCCGAACCGCAGCATAACAGGATTTCCTCTTGACATCCGCGGGTGGGTGGTGCTATTCTGCGTGCCGTTATTTGTGGAACCCACTCATGCCACACATGAAAGCACCCCTCATCCTTACCGCCATTCTCTGCCTTGCATCATTTTCGTTTGCCGCACAACCGAAAACGGAGGAACTTACCCCCAACGCAAAACTGGCGCTGGAGGTGTATGCCGAGCTGGGTCTTTACATGGATGCCATGCACAGTGTCCTGAGCAGCATGCAGGATAAGAACTCTGCCGAAGAACACGCTCTGTACCTGATTATCGCCTGCGGAAAACTGAAAGCACACCTTGATATTATTAACGATCCGTACCAAATGCTCAACAAATGCGCTAACAAAACGGATCGCTACCACATGCTTATTCTTCGTGGCCAGTTGTTAGACAAAGGCGCGGCCGTGCAAGCCGAGTTAATGCGTTTGGCTGAGGTGGGATTTTACGGCTCTGCCAAACTGATTCACACCCTACAAGAGCTGGAAATGCTGGATGACGACGCCTCGGACCTGATTCAACCCTAATCCCCCCCTTCCCTTTGAGCGCATGAATATTTACCCCTCCTTGCTCTGCCTTGCTGCCGCCGCTGTAATTGCACCGGCCCAGGCCGAAACCACCCCTGCCGGCCAGGAAATTTTGAACGATATTACGGCCTTCAGCAACAACATACGCGCCATTAACGAAATTCTGGAAAATGTGAAGGACCGCGAATCTGCCGATGCTGCAGCCAAGCCCATGCGCCAGCAAACGCGCGAGATGTACATCAACCTGCGCAAGATTCAGGAAACCAATATTAACAACACCCCCAGCAGAGAAGACCAAATACAGCTTACTCGCCAAGTGCTTGAGCTGCAACTTCTGCAAGCCACCTTTGAGCAACACTGCCTTCGCTTGGCTGAAAACAGATTTTACGACTCCATTCAACTCGCTCGCCTCTTCCATGCCATTGCCAATATCTACCAGCGCCAGCAGTTGATGGAGCAGCAAAAAAAGTAAGAGGGTAAAGGGGTAAGCATGGTGTTTTTTGCATGAAAACGTGCCATGCCCCCAAATTCCCACCTATCCGCTATGTAAATACGCTTGACATAGCAGGCGGCGCGTGCTAATGTTGGGAGCATGCCCCACCAGCGGGCTATGTGCTTAACCTACAATCCAAGACAAGAGATGAAAAAACTGTTCAGCCTCCTCGTAGCCGCCTCCTGCATGGCCGGCCTTACCACCCCTGTGCAAGCCGAACAAACGCCCGACGGCCTGATTGCCGTAAGCCACTTTGAAAAGCTTGAAGGGTGCCTTATTGCCATGACAGATGTTCTTGCCTCCGTCAAAAACAAAGAGAGCGCCGATGCCACGGCACCCAAGCTCATTGAAGCTGCCAACAAACTGAAGAAGCAGCTGAACGCCATGGTTGCTCTGCATCACACCCTCAAGCAGGAACCGAACGAAGATGACAACAAGGCCTTTGAGGAATGGAACACCCGCCTGCACGTAGCCGGCATTGCCCTGCAGCAAGAGCTGGCCCGCTTGGCTATGGTCGAGTTCTACGGCTCGGAGGAGTTCATTGCCGCGCTGATGTCTCTGCAAAGCATCTTCCAGTAATAGCCCACACGGCAGAGCCTCCCTGCTCTGCCCCCCTCCACCTTAAGCAATAAAAATCCCCGCTCCGACCGCACCCATGCGGCGAAGCGGGGCAAATTTTGCACCGAAATCGAATCGGTTACAGCCTTATTGCTGCTCCAACTTGGGGGCAAGAATAAGCTTCATCACATCCTCACCCGGTTGCTCGGGCTTGGGCTGCTTATCCAGCTTCTTCACCTCCCAGGGCTTAAAGTCGGCCTCAGGCTTAATATCACCACCCGTGGCAAGGGAATAATAGCCCAGCTCCGGGTTCAGTCGGCAATTAATCTCCATATTCGGGTTGCCGTCCTTCGTGAAACGGAACTCATTGGCAGCCACCCATTCCTTGCCTACCCAGCGCCATGCAGGGCCAAAGGTGGCACGGCGCTCGTGCTTCTTGGACTCCACATTGCGGCAGAAGTCCTCCACAAAGCCACAACCGCCACCCAAGCCACGGCTCAGAGCCTGAATGCGCCAGCAGCTCAGCAGCTCCCACTGCTGCGTCTCCGGATCCCAAATGTAACCGGCAATCTGGCGGAAATCCTCGCCATCCGGGCGCTCAATGACCAGCGTGCGAATCACATCGCCCTCTTTCCAATCAAATACGCGCATGGAGTTACCGCCCGTGCCCTCGCCACCAAAGCGGCGGGTTGTTACCAAGCGGCCCTTCTGAACCAGCTTAGCACGCTCCTCCTCAGGGGCGGCATGGGGATTATCGCCACTATCCTTGGCATCCCAAATAGAGAAAATGGCCTTGCGCACATAGCGAGTACCATCCTCGGTCTTCTCGCACATCTCCTGCACGCCAATATAACCACAGCCAAAGTTATTGGCCGCAAAATACGTACCGGGAGCACTCTTCTCAATCACCATCTCTTGGTAAGCAGCGGTGTGCTCCGACACCGTGGGCAGATATCCCAGGTGCACAGAGGTGCACTGGCGCTTTGCCATGTTCTCCGGGGCCCAGTAGTCAGAATTGCGGTCGGCCTGTGCCTGCGGTGCCACCGCAGCCACCATTGCCACCACTCCGGCCAGTATGCTTGTTATGGATTTCATACGTGCGTATTATAACAAAACCATACAATTTTTCAAGATTTTTTATTATTTGCGCGAATTCAAAAAATCATCCACCGTTTTTTCATATTGCAGCATGGACGGCAATGCTTTGAACTTGGCGGCATCTGCTGCCGGCAGCATGAAACCGCCGGAGAGCGGATGATAACGGAGGCGGTATTTCTCCGCTTCCTCGCATACCCCAAACTGATGGCGCAGAGCATAGTCATCAATCACCTTCCCCTGTGCATCCAAGAACTCTAAATACGGGTAGCAGTAAAATGAAATCATGGTAGGGGGCTGTTTGCGCTCGCGTTCCTGCTTTTCCCACGCCTCGCGGCAAAGTGCCGGCTTATCCTGCATTCTCGGCATAATGTCCCGAATAACGGACAATTCATCCTCACTCAAGGGTATAATGGTATCCGGCGTATCATTGGCATCCCATGATATACGGATTTGGGCGCGGGCCGCAGTTGCAGCCGCTTGTTTTAATTCCGTCAGGGGGGCGCTTTCTTTTTCTCTCTGTGTTATGTACTCGGCATACGCCGCGTCCATCTCCCAAGCCTCCTGCCACTGCTGCACATACGCACAAGAACTGAGCACCAACACCCCACTCATTATACCTGCCTGAAAAATATTCATGCGCCCCATCATATAGATTAAAAGCCTATTGTCAAGGAAATAAGCACTGTGCTTGACGTTGCATTCAGTATATCTGCACTAGCCCCACAAATCTGTCCACAACAGAAAAGCTCCTAACAACCGCGCGATTTATTCCGAAATTTATTCCGAAATTTATTCCGAAATTTTGTTTCGGAATAAATTCACACATCCGGCATCAGCAGCTTCCATTTACCGTTTTTGCGGGCTCCATCTCGCTGCAAAATACCCCTTTTCTTCATTTCGGTCAGGTGCATTTCAATAAGTCTCGGCGAAACACCTGCACGTTCTGCAATTGCTTTGGCTGAAATCGAAGCATTTAGCTGTATACAATTAATAATAAATTGCTCCTTTTCCGAAAGCTCTAATGATGCAACCACCGACTGTCGCAACGCTTGCAATATCTCACCCAACATAAAATCAATGAACGGTGAGCAATTTGACAGCGCACTACTCTGCTCAATGGCCTTATAATAGCCATCTTGAGATGTGTACACCATATTCTCCACCGGCAAATGAGGGAACGCCGGATGCAATTTTCCCAAAATGAGCGACTGCCACAACCTCCCTATGCGGCCATTACCATCCGCAAAAGGATGAATAAACTCAAACTCATAGTGAAACACGCAACTGCGTATCAACAAATGATCCTCGGCATGCTGTAACCAGTCGAACAATTGATGCATTAACGTGGGCACCATCCCCGCAGGCGGTGCCATGTGAATCAGCTTTTCACCGGCAAAAACACCTACGCCCCCCTTGCGAAAAGTACCTGCATGGGGACACAGCCCCTCCATCATACAACCATGCGCCCTAAGCATATCCTCCAGCGAATACGCATCCCACTTTTCACTCTCCTCGTAGGTGCGTATGGCATTGCGCACCTCTTGCAGCTGCTGCAGCGGTGCTACCACACTCTTGCCCTCAAGCACAGTGCGCACTTCATCCTCACTCAGCTCATTACCTTCTATTGCCAATGAGCTGTGAATTGTCTTAATGCGGTTGGCCTTGCGCAGTAGCAAGCCGTCTGTCTGCTCCAATCGTATGGCATACCGCTCCACCAGAGCACTTATCTCCGCCACCAAACCGATAGCCTTGGCGCTCACGCTGAATGGTGGTGCATACGTTCCCATAATGATGCGCCTATTATAGCATGTAGAATAAAAATTTCAAGCACGCACACATGCAATCACTTTTGCATGATATCTTTTAGCGATTTACCTTCTTTCGTCTGCCATTTTTCCCAACCATTAATACTACCGCCGCCTACAAAAGCTGCGGCACCAGAAGGGGTACGGAAAAGAATATCCTCTTGTAGCAGCTCATTTTCTATTTTATCTTCATACAATTTTCGTGCACGCTTTGCAGCCTCAGGACAGGATTCAGGAACAGACGAACGCAATCTACTACCCTTAAATACAATAAAACCATTTTCCGTATATCGTCCGTGGCCATCACAATCCGGATGTTTCAAATGAAGAACAGGAGAGCTGTTAGGCTCAGCCTCATTCTTGATAGGGGTGAACACATTTATCCCCAAAGAGGTCATAAGAACCTTTGCATGCAAAATGTACTCATCTAAATCCGCACGAGACTCTTCAGACACTGTCCCCTTAGGTGGCGTAGTCAAATTAAGAACCACACACCGCTTAGCCTCCACCGCCATTCTATAAAACTCATTCTCCAAATAAGCTAACTCTGTAGCCTCCAATTCATCATTCTTAGTTGTCAGAGCTACAGCATATTCCCAATCATCTATGCGGTATGATTTCTTGGTAGGTACATCATGCACTTCTTGTATACGTTGAGTCATCCCTTTACCGCTGGCTCGTACAGAGGCCTTACCTACATAGATAGTCTGACGTCCATCTTCTCCTTCACCTATCAAGAAGTAAATTCCTCCTCCCATTAAACCTTCCACGTTTTGACATTTAGATACAACTATGTGCGGAATCTTATAAGCAACGGCAGTCCACACCTTACGTGTACACTTGATGCACCCACTCTGCTCCCCTCCCAATAAGTAATGAGTAATCGCTTTTGGCATAGCTTTCTTCAATAATTGATTTTACAATCTTTTGCGTTATTAACCACTTTATTATATATTACTACGCTGATTGTAGCAATTTTCAAAAAAATAGCCAGCGAAAACACTCAACTGAAACGGCAGTTATCTGAATTTTAAGATAACTTATCACCCCAATTTCTGATCCCTGTGTTATCGAGAATATTTACCATCTTACATAAGTCAAGCAAGTCCCACCAGCTGTGGGACTCAAACCCACTGAGCCCTTGGTACCCCTCCGGCACAAAAAAACGCATCCCCAGGCAGCGGGAGCTGCGGGGGATGCGGAAGGTTGAGTCAGCCTGAGCGGCTACGTATGGATTACTTCTCGGAGAGGGCGGCCTGTGCGGCAGCCAGGCGTGCGGTGGGCACGCGGTAGGGAGAGCAAGATACGTAGGTGAGGCCCAACTTGTGGCAGAAGCGTACGGAGGCGGGGTCGCCACCGTGCTCACCGCAGATACCCAGCTTGATGCCGGGGCGAGAGGCACGGCCGTATTCTACAGCCATCTTCATGAGGCGGCCAACGCCGGTCTGGTCGATGGAGGCGAATACGTTTGCCTGCACGATTTCCAGATCGCGGTAGTTGTTGAGGAAGGAGCCGGAGTCGTCGCGGCTCATGCCGAGGCCGGTCTGGGTGAGGTCGTTGGTACCGAAGGAGAAGAACTCAGCGGTCTGAGCAATCTCATCAGCGGTGACGCAGGCGCGGGGAATCTCAATCATGGTACCCACCTTGTAGGAAACGCGCTTACCCTTCTCGGCAAATACCTGCTCTGCAACGCGGTCGATAACTTCCTTCTGGAGGTCGAGCTCGCGCTTGAAGGATACGAGGGGAACCATAATCTCGGGCTTCACCTCGAAACCTTCTTCCTCCTGCACCTCGATGGCAGCCTCGATGATGGCGCGGGCCTGCATCTCGGTGATTTCGGGGTAGGAGATACCGAGGCGGCAGCCACGGTGGCCGAGCATGGGGTTGAACTCATGCAGCTCTTGCACGCGGCGCATGATGAGCTCTACGGGCATGTTGAACTTCTGGGCGATGGCGAGCTGCTGCTCCTTGGTGTGGGGAAGGAACTCGTGCAGGGGGGGATCCAGCAGGCGGATGGTGGCGGGACGACCGGCAAGAGCCTTGAAGATGCCCTTGAAGTCACCCTTCTGGAAGGGCAGCAGGCGCTCTACGGCCTCCTTGCGCTCGTGGAGACGCTCGGAGAGAATCATGCGGCGCATGTAGTCAATACGGTTGCCACCGAAGAACATGTGCTCTGTACGGCACAGACCGATGCCGCTGGCACCGAAGGCGATAGCAGCCTCTGCCTGTTCGGGGGAGTCGGCATTGGTGCGCACCTGCAGGCGGGTGGCCTTTTGGCACCACTCCATCACGCAGGCAAAGTCGCGGTAGGACTGGCTCTGCTCCGGGGTCATAGTCTTCTTGATGAGCACCTGGATAATCTCGGAGGGGGCAGTGTCAATCTTACCGGCATAGACGAGACCGGCCGTGCCGTCCAAGGAGAGGTAGTCACCCTCCTGGTAGGTAACACCGGCGATGGTCACGGTGCGCTTCTGGTAGTCAATCTCCAGCTCGCTGACGCCGCAAACGCATACCTTACCCATCTGGCGGGCTACAAGGGCAGCGTGGCTGGAAAGACCACCGCGGGCGGTAAGGATACCCTCTGCGGCAATCATACCGCGCAGGTCTTCGGGGGAAGTCTCAAGACGCACCAACAGCACGTGCTCACCCTTCTTGGTGGCCTCGATGCAGCGGTTGGCATTCAGGTAAATACGGCCGGAGGCAGCGCCGGGGCCGGCGTTGAGGCCCTTGGCGATGGGGCGTACCTTCTTGATGGCGGCGGCATCAAACACGGGGGCAAGCACCTGGTCCACCTGGTCGGCGGGGATACGCTTAACGGCTGTCTGCCAGTCGATGAGGCCTTCACGCTCCATATCGCAGGCAATGCGGAAAGCGGCGATACCGGTGCGCTTACCGTTGCGGGTTTGCAGCATGTATACCTTGCGGTCCTGAATGGTGAACTCGAAGTCCTGCATGTCGCGGAAGTGCTGCTCGAGGGTCTTGCGGATTTCGCAAAGCTCCTGGTAGGCGCTGGGCATTACCTCGGCCAACTTGGCAACGGGATCGGGGGTACGTACACCGGCTACTACGTCCTCACCCTGTGCATTCATGAGGAACTCGCCGTAGAACTCGTTAACACCGATGGCGGGGTTACGGGTGAAGGCTACACCGGAGCCGGACTCGTCGGAGGTGTTACCGAACACCATGCTCTGTACGTTTACAGCAGTACCCCACTCGCTGGGAATGCCGTACTTCTGGCGGTAGGTGATGGCGCGCTCGTTGTTCCAGCTGCCGAATACGGCGCCGATGGCACCCTTGAGCTGCTCCCAGGGGTCGGAGGGGAAGTTCTGGCCACTGCGGGCAAGAACGAGGGTCTTGAAGCGCTTAACGAGCTCGCGGCTGTCGTCGGCGGTCAGCTCAGAGTCGTTGATGTCCTTACCGTAACGCTCGTGCTTGAGGGCATGAATGACGCTCTCAAAGGGTTCGAGGTCTTCGCCTTCATCCTTCTGCACGCCCATCACCACATCACCGTACATCTGTACGAAGCGGCGGTAGCAGTCCCATGCAAAGCGGGGATTGCCGGTAGCGGCAGCCATGGCCTCTACGGTGTCGTCGTTCAGGCCGAGGTTGAGGATGGTATCCATCATGCCGGGCATAGACTCACGAGCGCCGGAGCGAACGGATACAAGAAGCGGCATGGCGGCAGAATCACCGAACTTGCAGCCAACGTGACCCTCCATCTTAGCGATACCCTCGCGTACAAGGCCGTCGAGCTCGGCGGGGTAGGTCAGGTTGTTCTCGTAGTAATAAGTGCAAACTTCTGTCGTAATGGTGAATCCCGGAGGCACAGGCAGACCAATGCGTGCCATCTCTGCAAGGTTTGCGCCCTTGCCACCCAGCAGCGCCTTCATGCTGCCCTCGCCGTCGGCGGTACCACCACCGAAATGATAAACTATTTTGTCCATGATATCTAAATAAACTGTAAAAACGTAATGTTTGAGGGTTAGAGTAACACATTAGCCCCCCCTGTCGTCAAGCTCAATCTCAGACTTAACAAGCCTTATGTCACGACTTTATGACATTGAGCCTAAACTATCACTTTTATGTTGACAACTATTCGCGCAATTTATATACAAAAGTTCCAAATAAAATAAACTTCCTCTGTTCCATCCTTGCTATAGAACGAACAGAGGAAGCACTTGTTAAAAGCTCGCTACAATTATTAGACCGATAGATAATTAGCCTTTCGTTGTCTAATTACAACGATAATGAGAAACAATGCCGTCAAAGCCATAATGGTATAGTACCACTCTCGATAGGGCATACGGAACTGCATCTTCAGAGATATTGGTTTATCCGACTGCGGTAAATGAATAAACATACCACCTCGCTCAGTGGGGGCAATTGTTAACTCCTTATCGCCCATAAAGGCTTTCCATCCTTTATGGTAACTCTCCAATACTGTCAGCGTTTTGCTATGTGAAGGAATCGTCAAATATATACGATTGCATGTTCGATGAGTGGGCGTGATTACAGTTTGTTCATCAACTAGATATCGCCCCTTGTAAGCAGGATTAGCAAACAAATCGAAATCTTTCCCACTCATGACTAGCTGCCAACCGGGATATTGCATTTTTTTCCATTTAGTATCACTCATGATATGAGAAATACCAGCTTGGGCAAAATCCTCCGGATTAAATTGCCCCTGTTCCAATGGTTTAATATGCTTCGGCTGAAAGGTTTCGTAACCATACGCCAATCTGACTCCATAACTGGATAGCTGGTTATTACACAGGAAATCTCCATCACCACCAGGAACACTGGAATAAACGGTACCATCCTTTACCTTAGCCTTAACTTCAGACATCCAAACCGGTGAATTAAACAAATGAGGTCCCTCCGGTTGTTCTGCGTATGACATATAGGAATAGGAGAACACAAGCATCTCCATATAGGTAATAGCAGCTACGCAACTAGCAAGCAAAGCATTATACCTATTACCAATCTTTATTTTGCAACAACAGAAAATCCCAGCCAAAAGCCCGATTACCAAAAGAAGATTCTGCCAGTTCCACAACAATACCTGTGATAACAGCTTTTCCACTCTCACTTCCATCCATGCAGCTCGAGCATAATGATGGACATGTGTCATGTTAGCATACAGCATCTCTGTCAATTTGTTCAATAACTCAGCATGACAACAGATAATAACAACGGACGCAACTAGCCAAAGGGCACAGACTCCCAATAGAGCATAGCCCAGACGTTTCCAATAACGAGCACTGAATTGCACCTTAGACAAATCACAAAGTTGCCATGCTGCTAACCACGCCATTCCCAACGCCATCACAACAGTTGAACGACTGTAAATATAGGTGGCCAATGGCGTGCACACAGCCAACAAACTGACAACGAAAATAACCTTAGCTTCTCGAGGGGCATTTCTATTAAAACACCCCATGAGAGCGAGAATCAGCACAACACTTCCACCAAATTTGATTTCGAATAAGTTAGAACCTATATACTTACCTACATCTATAGTTTCAGGGATTCCCACCACATTCGGGAAAAGGGAAGCAATAAACATAGGTATATTTTGGTAGCCACCATAAAATGGCATTCGTTTGCAACCTTCCATTCGCGGCAATGTATCAACAAAAACATCTAAAGAAAGCAAAGCTGCAATACTACCTATGAAAAGACAAGATAATGTAATTCTCGAAAACTCTTTAACCGTAGGCCAATGTCCATTTTTCTTCCATACAGCAGCGCCCCACAAGCAAGCCACTAACATAAACCCAAATGTACAAGCTTGGAGATGCCCCGTACGCCAAATTAAAGCCATGAAAATAATAGCTGGCACGTTGATTAGATTCCTCTTATATTTCAACATTGCCCATACTAAGAACGGAGACCATATCATCGCCTCCATCCATCGATGGTATATCCACAAAATAAATTGAGAATAAAACGCAAAACTAATAGCCGCAAGCAATGCCCCCCAAATAGGCATTTTATAATATCGGGTCAAAACTATCATGCCGCAACCAGCAATAAAAAATTGAAGCACGATAGACCAATCCCAAGCCGTCCAGAACGGTAACACGGCATACAACCAATTAAATAAATCTCCGGGACTGGTCATTGTGTTTTCCGGACAGGCCGTGCCATTAAAGGAATAGGGGTTCCACCCCATATAGCCATCTTGAGCAAACGATTGTTTCACTGCCCACTTATACGGCAGATATTGAGAGACGCCATCCACAGCAAATTGATTATGGACCTCTTCTATCGGCTTCTCCGCAAAAGGTCTAAATACACACTCCATACAATCGATTGGAGCAATCACCTTATCGTTAAAGACAGAGGGAGCAAAAAAGCCCATCACCAACCCCAACCATATGGTTAAAGTAAGAAATAAAGTTTTATGCAAGCGAAAAAATTGAATGAACGAGTCTTTCATGTGAATACTTTTATTTATCTACGATAGAAACCATATCAGTCTATTCATTGTAACCAAAGTCAAAACAGCATGATTACATTGACCTGATACCTGTTGTGAGCAACTTATACCATAATACCCAGTTGCTCGTCAAACCATTTTTAAGCCACACATTAGAGCTTGACAATAACGGTAGAGTTAGTACAATGATATTGGTCGTTGTTATGGTCTGCTACATGTAGCGCGGTACATGACACCATGCCATCAGTTTCACATCAACCAATACAAGCGCGGATTCTTCAACTAATTTTTCCATGAACAATAAATCCCCTCACGTCGCAGTTCTCATTCCGTGTTTTAATGAGGAAGTAGCCATTGCTAAAGTGGTATCAGATTTCAAAAGAGAATTACCCGAAGCGGATATCTACGTGTACGATAATAACTCTACAGACAAAACGGCAACCGTAGCAGCAGAAGCCGGAGCGATTGTGCGGCATGAGTTCAGACAAGGCAAAGGCAATGTTATTCGCTCCATGTTTCGAGACATTGAGGCGGATTGTTATATCATGGTAGATGGTGATGACACGTACCCGGCAGAATCTGCTGAGGTTCTGAGAGATTTGGTACTAAAACAAGGTGCAGACATGGCCATTGGCGATCGTCTTTCTTCTTCATATTTTGTAGAAAATAAGCGTCCATTCCACAACACTGGCAACCGTTTGGTCAGATTCCTCATTAACTGGCTTTTCAAAAGTAAGATTTGCGATATTATGACCGGTTATCGAGCGTTTTCCAGACACTTTGTTAAAAATTTCCCGGTACTCTCAAAGCAATTTGAACTCGAGACAGAAATGACCATTTTCGCTCTATCTCGCAATTTAGCTATTAAAGAGGTTCCCGTCAATTATAGAGATAGGCCTGCAGGAGGAGTGTCAAAACTTAATACTTTCAGAGATGGCATTAAAGTCCTCATGACTATTTTCCGCTTATTCCGTGATAATAAGCCCATGCTATTCTTCTCAATTCTGAGTTTGATTTTGCTAACTATAGCAGTTGTCTTATTTACTCCAATTTTCACGGAATATATTCATACTGCTCTCGTACCAAGATTTCCCACATTAATTGTATGCGCTACTCTGGTCATATGCAGTATACTTAGCTTCACCTGCGGCATTATCTTAGAATGTCAAGAGAAAAAACATGCGCAACTTCTGGAGATTCTCATGAATCTTAACAAGAAATAACAATCATCCATCTTACCTTAAAAACCGCGACGTGGATAATACCTCCGTCGCGGCTTTTCTTTTTTGATTATACCAAATCGCTCATTCCGCAATTTCTTTCAGCGGCACAATGATGAACCCGATGCCGTGCATATCGCTGGACTCGCTGACATGGGTGGACTCGTAGATGATGCCCACATGGTCGTCATCTACCATAGCAATGCAGGAGTAGCCCCAACATTCGCGCGTATCGTAGACGTAGCCCTTGTTCCAGGTTTTACCTTCGTCGCGGGAGGCGCGGAGGGTCATGGTATTGCGGAAACGCACAGGAGAATTGGGGTGCGAGTAGAGCAACAGGCGGCCATACTTGGGAGAATCCACCGCCACAAGGGAGGCTTGGCAGGTGCAATCCTGCAAAGCTTTGAGATGGGTAGAATGCTCCTTCCATGTTTTACCAAAGTCCTTTGTGGTGAAAATTGCACGCTTACCGGAGCGCTGCTCGTTGCGGCAGGTGAGCATGAGCGAACCGTCGTTGAGCTCTACCACTTGGCACTCAGAGGAGCGGAAGGGCACACCCTCGCCATAATGCCATGTTTTGCCGTTATCCTCTGAATAGCAAATGGTGCTTTGGCTGGGCTCTTTTTTCTTGGTGTCCCAAATCTGGGCGGGAAAAACGAGTACCCCTTTGCGGGTGCAAATACCGCAGCCGGGGCCGGCAAGAATGAGGGTCCACTCATCCTTTTTGATTTGCTTGGTCACGTTCACAATGTCGCTCCAAGTCTTACCGTCGTCATCACTGTATACCATCTCCCATTGGCCGGTCTTGGCGGGGTCGGTTCCTGTAGAAGAGCATCGAATGCTGGCCCCTCGATTAAAGTGGCAGGCCAGCGCCTGCATCCAAATGCGACCGGTGGTGGTATCTTGCAGAATGCAGGGGTCGCCGCAACCGTTATCAGCCCCGGGGCCGGCATCCATGTTCACAGTGGGTAGGCTCCAGGTTTGGCCGCCGTCCTCAGAGCGCACCATGGCTACATCAATATCCTCACACAGGTCATTTTTGTTGCGATAGCGGGCATCAAAACAGCCGATAAGCGTACCCTCTTGCGTGCGAATCAGGCCGGGAATACGGAAGCTCACACAAGCGCGGGTCTCGCCTCCGCGCACAGGGTTCACCACCTGCTCACCCGGCATGGCAAGAAAGTAGCCAATGCGCTGCTTCACGCGCGGTGTTTTCTCGGCTCTGCGCTTGCCATCAATGCTGATACCCAGATTGGCAAAGGTAACCTCGGTGCCAACCTTAGAGGCGGCAGAAGGAGTGGCATCCACCCACAAAATATTTTCGCCGGTCTGCAGCGCGCCTTCGCATTCAAAACGCACGGTTCCCTCAGCATCCGGTTTGCCCTTCCCTAATACCACACTGTTGCGGAAGGAGGTACCATCTGCATTACCGGTACGCAGTGTCACCTCCTCAATGGCATCTGCCGGGCTCACGCGTAAATGCACTTTCTGCACCTGCACGGGGTCTGCGGCACCCACGGTGGTGATTTTGTAGCGCATCACCGGGTTGATAGGAGCCCGCTTAAGCATGGGGTAGGCACCGGGATTCTCCAGCTGCACCTCTTTCACCACCATGGTCTCCGAATCCAGCAGCATATCATCCACCAGCACACCGCCCTTCTCTGCCGTGGTGCTCAGCAGGCGGATTCCGGTGGTACCAGCCGGCAACGCTACCTGCACATGCTTGGTGTACCCCTTCACAGCCATATTTTTAAGGTGCAGCAGCTGCACCTCGCCATTCGGAGTATCAGCCAACAGTTTAAAATCAAAAGGGTTAGCCTTCGTCCAGCGCTCCATCCAAAAGCTCAGCACGCTTGCCTTCTGTAAGGGTTGCGCAAAACTTAATTGCACCTCGCGGTCTTTACCACCCATGATGTGGAGAGTCTTTTTACCGGTACGGGCTAATTTACCCAGCACCTCGGCATGCCCGGCCGCTGCGGTTAGTGCGCCGTACTCGGTTTTCAACTCGCTCACTGCCCCGGTGGGGCATTTCTCAAAGCTTTCCTTTGCGCAGGCAAGCCCGCACATCAACAGAGTTATCAAGGCTCGATATATCATACCATCATGTTACCATATTTGCCACAGCCACGGCAAGTAAAAACAGAAGTTTTGGGCATGCGATGAAAGAATGTGCAATTTTTTATTGCTTTACCATAAAAGGCCAAACTGCTATAATGCGAATGTTATGAATCTGCGTATACTCCCCTTACTGATGCTTTGTGCCCCCCTTACGGCTGAAGAGCCGGGGGTAATGGCGGCGGTAGCCGCACAGAATCCGGCCGGTGAATATGCAGCCCTCTTGCAGCAGATAACCACACTACTCAACGGGGTGCACGACCAAGCAGGTGCCGATGCTACGGCAAAACATTACATATCGCTGTATACCAAGCTCGATAGCATGGAGGATAACTGCCCTGAGGATATTTCCGACCTCTATGCAGCCTATGAGGCAAGCAAGGAGCGAGTGGAACAAAACTACTTTTATGGTTCTCAGGCATTAGCCAATGCCATGGTGGGCAATCCATCAAGAGGCATCTCCCCTTCTCCGGTTACGCCGCAAATCGAATCAGAGCTCGCAGAGCGCCTTCAACTCGCCTACTCCTTATTGCCGGACGTGGTAAAAAAGGGAGTGAGCGGAGGCCCAGGCCTCAGCAGAGAGACAGCGTGGTTAATCACAACCGAAAAGCCCCACGCTCAGCGAGCAGAATATATCTTCACCCACCTTTTCCAACCGTACAGGCTCATTGGCTTAGAAGATGCCACATCATCCACCTTACTGCGAAGCCGAGTTGAGCATACAGAGACCCACATTTACCGTATCTACAGCCTCGAGCTGCCGCACCGCGGGAAACTCCACCATGTGGAAATGTGGGAGGATGTTACCGGTTGTTACAAGCGCGTTTCTGCTGAGGAAGCACGGCAAGCTATTGCCGAGTTCTCTGCCCTGATGGAAGATTGGATTACCATGCTGGAAGGGGTCTGCACCCCGGAAAGCGCCCAAGCTGCCACCGCCATACTGCAACAGCATAGGCAGAGATACTTTGAGCTCAAGCAAATTCTGGTAAGCAGGCCACCAGCAGAAACAGAGCCGGCCGAACTTGCGGAGGCGCGCATGCATGACCTCCTTTACGATAAATTGGATACACAACCGCTTGATTACGTTTACGAGACCGATAAAGAATTAACGAAACCGGACCGGGAGCGAGCCTTACAAGCCATTCATCAGGAAATACTGAGACGGCTAAACAATGCGCAGGATAAAGCCTCTGCCGATGTTGCAGCTGATTTTTTGAATGACATGCACGGCATTGCCCACATTTTTTTGCACCGCTCCATAGACTATGACCTCGAGCGAAACGAGGACATGAATCCGCTCATCCTGCAAGAACAAGAACGACTCAAAGCCACCCGTTATTATGGCTCTGCGCCGCTGGCAAAAATACTGGCACATGAGTACGACGCCTATGAACCACAGGAGCTTACCCCGGAAGCGGCGCGGGAAATTGAGCGCCTCATTCGCGAGGCCCTGGCACTCTCCCCCCGCGAAGAGCACCGCAGTTTTACCGGAGGCCCCGGCTTCACTAAAGAAACGGCTTGGAACATACCGGCAAAAACGCTCATAGCGTTAAATAATGACCTGCAGGAGATTCAACTCCCCCTGATTATTCTCTTCCCGGATTACCGATTCGAGATGAACGGCAGCTATACCACGGAAGAAGGCTTTTTCCAAGGCCGTTTGTACGAACGCACCCCCATACGCGTGCTGCTCAACGGCAAACTGTACCATTATGCTATGTGGATTGATTTTACCGATGGCCGCTATGTGCCAACGGAAGAGGAATACCACACCGAGCGTGCAAAATTCGAAACAAGCTATCAAGAAAGATTACGCATCTTAGAGTCTGTGCACGATACAGCCTCAGCCAATGCAGCCGCCGGGCTTTTGCGTGAATGGAGAGCAGCCCCTGCCCCGCTCTGGCATCCTTTAGGGAACCATCTCAGCTATTTAGAACAAGCTCTCAACTTATTCCTGCAAATTCAAGCAGCAGAGGAGAAACTGTGCAAGGTAAATTGTTACGAATCCACGGCGCTTAAAATTCTGCTCTACTCCGTCAAGGGAAAAGGAACAACCGCCAATTTGGAGCTAAGCCCGGCGGAAAAAGAAGCTTGGCGCCGGTGGCGCACGCAGCAGTCTCAGCAAAAAACGTACCGCTACGTGCAGGTGTTGCAGAAAGAGCTGCCGCAGGTTCGCGACACGGCGTCTGCTTTGGCATTAGCCAAAACCCTGCATGATTTGGATGGTGAAAGCATCTACTCACACATCAATCTGCTGAAATACTACGATGCCGATGCGTCCACAAACACCCTTCCTATCCGCCGCCACCTCCAGCGCATTAAAAATGCACTGTATTATGGCGCTATCGACCTCGCTAACATCCTCGAAGAGCGTTCCGGTCCCAGCGGCCCCGGATTCGTGGAGCAGGAACACGATGATGTAACACCGGCAGAGTAATAACATTGACACCGTGTCATCATCTGACTATCAAGCCTATAAAAAACACTCGGAATAATCCGCAATATTACTGCGTAAAATACGCAGCACCATTGCGGATTATTCCGTTCGCTTTATAACACATTCTAGCTACGAGCATTACAAGCGGAACATTTTTTTCAACCGGCTGATTCAAAGCATGGATATGGGAAAGGCAGTGCCTCCATGCTCTAAACCGTACATGCGCTCGGCTGTGCAGAACACAATACCGGGCCGCAACTCAAACATACCGGTAGGGATTTTAGCAGCGTGCTTCAAATCTGCCGCCGAAGGGGAGCTGCTACGCTTCACCTCCATGGGATAAATGCCGCCGTTCTGCATGAGCAGAAAATCCACCTCTGCCGTTCCCCTGGCATCGCGGAAGAAATAGAGCTGCGGACGCAGCCCGTTATGGCAAAAACTGCGCATCAGCTGCCCGTACACATAGGTCTCCAGAATAGCGCCGGCAAAGGGACTGTTCATGAGGGAGACGGGGTCATTCCACCCCGCCAACCACGAGCAAAGCCCTGTGTCCATGAAATAGAGTTTCGGGGTCTTGGTAAGCCGCTTGATGGAATTCGTGGAGTACGGATACAGTAAGGAGACAATTCCTGTGGTTTCCATGATGGAAATCCACGCCTTCGCTGTATTAGGCGACACCTCTGCATCGCGAGCTAAGTCGCTATACACCAGCTGCTGCCCGGTACGGGCTGCAGCAGAGCGCATCAGCTTAATGAATGAAGCGCGGTTCTCTACCTGCGTCAGTTGATTAACGTCTCGCTCCAAATAAGTGCGCACGTATGATTCAAACAAAACACGCGGCTCCAGCTCTGTATCTTTGCTCAAAACCGGGTAGCCCCCGCGCCATATCCGGCGGTAAAGCTCATGCATGTCGCAGGCAGAAACACCGGCAGCGTAGTCTGATAACGTATCCGGTGAAAACAAGGGGGCCGCAGCCTCGCCCAGCCCTAGACACTCACGCTGAGACATGCTGTAAAGGTCTATAATACCTACGCGCCCGGCCAGGCTCTCGCTCACGCCCTCCATCAATTGAAAATGCTGAGACCCCGTCATCCAGTACATGCCGTTGCGCTTAGCTGCATCCACCCGCATCTTTATAGCCCGAAACAGCTCCGGGGCATATTGTACCTCGTCTATAAACAAAGGCGCCTCATGCGCACTCAAAAAGCCTATCGGGTCTCGCCGCGCTTCCTCTGCAAGCGTATAGTCATCCAGCGTCACATAATTCATACCTGCCGGCAATACCTCCTCCAGCAAGGTGGATTTACCCACTTGCCTGGCCCCTGTCAGCAAAACACAGGGAAAGTGTGCAGACATGTATTTTACCCAGCCTGCTGCCGTGCGTGTATAATATGTAGTTTCTGCCATAACTCACCCCTATTCTGGCGTTTATGCGTTGCTTTGTCAAGCACAATCACACAATTTGCAACACTAATGCGTATTTTCCGCAGTTGTATTGCGGATTATTCCGACACAAACATAAGTTATTTTATATAAACACCCTACAATTGGAGCAAAATTTTCCGCAACGCCACTGCGCAAAATACGCAGCAGCATTGCGGATTATTCCGAGCGCTTTACAACACGTTGTTGCCGTGCAAGTTACAAACGGAACATTTTTTCAGTTGTTTCAGAAATAAGCTTTCGGGCGCGCACGATATCGTCTGCATGGGAGTTCCCCTTGCTGCGGGCAACGGTAAAGAGGGCAGAAAGCCCACGATTGAAGGCATCTATAGCCGCCTGAGCCTCAGGAGTATCGAGTTCTGCGGCACGCTCACGCAAGATACGGATTTTCTCCGCCGCCTCAATACCATCGCGCAGGCGCTCAAAGCGAATGGAGCTCAAGCATCCGCGCTCTGCACCACCGGGGTACACCAAGAAACAATCACCAGAAGGCCATTTGCCGAAGTCCGTACATTGGGTGGGAGATTCATTCCACGAGTTATATGCCCAGCGCAGGAAGCCATCCAAATGATTAGCCGCCACAAAGAATCCAATCCACTCCGCCTCTGCAGGGGGAGAGAACGTGAAGGTATTGGGTTTTTGCGGGTGCAAGCACACGTAAATGGTGGTCTTTTTCCCCTGCTCCTTGCGCTCGGCCAGCAGGTCGCCCATCACCGTACCGGCATGCGTAATGATGGGGGAAAGGTTATACACCTCGCGCGTAAAGGCAGAAGGTTTATCCACGGCAGAAACGATACGCAGCTCCGGGGCATATTTGTCCACCATGCTTTTGGCGGCGCGGGCCATGTGGTCCGGGCGCTCATCTAAGGCAATGCAGGTTTTCTCCAGCCATCCTTTTTGCTGCAAATGGGCCCGGAAGGCGGTAAGGAACGGCCCCCAAGTCTCTTCCCACACAGGTTTATTCACCTCCAGCTTAATATGCTTGTATTGGCAGGTGGCTTCATCCCAATAGCGCACCTTCATGTGCCAAGGCACCATAGTGTAGCATGAGATTTGCTCCGTAATACCAATATCATTCATCATGAAATCCACCCAAGCATCAAAAGCAGAGAAATCATAGCGCCATGTGCCATCTGCCCCCTTAATCCACTCAATGTTGGAGGGGAAATCATCGTGCGTCTGCCCGTTCCAGGCTTCATCCAACAGGGTGCAGGTAATCACTTTTTGCCCCGCATCCGCCAGCATCTGCATATACGTGCGCATAGCGGCAAAATGCTCCTTACTCCACGGCTTAACCCCATGCACGCGGGCAATGCTCTGCGGGTGCTGCCATAAATCTAGGTGAAAATGCCACTCGCCGGGCTTAGGCAACACGCCATTCTCCACCACCAGCTCTACCGGAATCCGCCCAGCCTCTGCCCCGGTCGTTGTCACCACCAGTTCCCCACGGTACAGCCCGGGAAGCGCCGTCTCCGGAATATCCACCTGCAATAAGTAAAGCTGCGGTTGAGCACTCATGGCAAACTCCGGCGTATACACCACATCTGCCACCTTTTTATTGTGAGCACGCACATAAGAAACCGCCTTGGGGGCAGCCGCAATCCTCCCACCACCACTTGCAGCGCTCAGCTCACATGTGGCCTCCACAGTCACCCCCCATTGGTGGGAGGCGGAACCCTGAATCAGCCCCACAAACTGAGCCGTCACGCGCTCTCCTCGCCAGCCGCGCATTTGCAGCACCTGGCATTCATTTTCGGGCGCAACCTGTTCCCCCTCAACCAAACGCACATGCGCATTAAGCCCGGTCAGTTGAATACTCATGGAGTCCGCAGCCTGCCCTACCAAGGGCAATGCAGCCAGCAAAGAAAAGAGCTGTTTTTTCATATTCAGAGTTCAGAAAATCAAAATAAAAGGGAGCAGTCTCACCTCTACGGCAGGCTGCTCCCATGAGATAAAAATGAGAGTATTTGCTTAGAATACGTTGTCGAAGAGTTCCTCCGGCTTGAAGAAGCGCTTCACCTCAGCCTCTGCACTTTCAGGAGAATCGGAGGCATGGCAAATGTTGAGCATGCTATTGGTGCCGAAATCACCACGGATGGTGCCCTTATCAGCCTTCATGGAGTTGGTGGGCCCAAGGATGGTGCGCACGCGGGTGACAACACCGGGGCCGGACAGCACGAGAGCCACAACGGGGCTGGTCTGCATGAATGCGGAAAGCTTCGGGAACAGGGGCTCGCCATCAATCACAAGGTCAATGATGTGGCCGTAGTGCTCACGCAGGATTGCGTCGTCCAGCTGCATCATCTTCATGCCGCGCAGGTGGAATCCCTCTGCCAACAGACGCTGCAAAATCACACCGGACAGGTTCTTGCGCACGCAATCCGGCTTAAAAAGAATCAATGTTTTTTCGTCGCACATAATAAACTATCAGTTTGTGTAGGTATAAATTACACCGCCATGCCAACATTTGTCAAGCGGAAAGCCCCTTCCCCCGCGATATTTAGGCGTATGCCCCCACAAAATCCCGCGGATAAGGTTAAGAACTCACCGATGACGGTGTGGGGTACATTGTCACATCGTGCAAAGTGCTTGCGGAAGGTAGAGAATGTTGGACAAAGCCGCTTTTATGCCTACACTATTGGGTTACTCAAGCGTCATTAACCGCTTGTGGATTCAATAATGATAAAAATAAATAACAACACAACCAACGGTGCCCTCGATTCCGAGGGCGTGTCTCCTACCTCCGATTTCACCTTCACCCAGAGCGCTAGCCCCATTGGCTTCACCCGCACCACCTTCACCGCCCCGCC
>JAEIGA010001521.1_pt1 | contig 36223 bp, 50 predicted proteins | sample 9270691 | NCBI WGS metagenome assembly JAEIGA01 (sample SAMN17057246, study PRJNA624740) | gut metagenome | biome: biome; isolation source: fecal sample | host: Bos grunniens | place: China: Xizang | collected 2019
GAACAATCGGTTTCGCAATCCGGCCGCATGGTGTACTGTCCGGTTGAAAAACTGGATCATGTATGGGGAGTAAAACGAAATGTGTATAAAGATAGAAGTGTTCGAGTGATGTAAGTAGTTGAAGTAGTAAGAGTTGAACAACATCCCCCTCCGGCGCGCACATAAAACGAAATGTAACATTGCATAACATTGATATAACATTCGGCCCGCACTGTTCGAAGGGTATTAGAATAGAATATAACATGGCGTCATAGAAAGCCTCTAAAAATGGCTAAAAACGGCCTTAAAGACCGCTGCAGAGCATAATCAGCCTGGCAGCGGTCTTCTTATTTTGGGGTGTTAGAGTTGTCGTATAAGGCTTCATTTTGATAGGCCGCCATAGCGAGCTCATGGACCATTTATTTTGAGTTAGGACTACAATTAGGACTACAATTAGGACTACAAAAAAAGCACTCAAAAAAACGAAAAGTATTCGTTAGGACTACAATTAGGACTACAAAAACAATAATAAAAAATACTTCTCAATGGTTGAAACAATGATAAAAAAGCAGAAATAACGCCAATTAATGCAAACTCAGATGCGATAATAGCATAATAAATAATATAAAAATATCCAATAACACACAGATTATCAATGTATTTTTGGATAATATTCTTAAAATAGGGAGAAAAAAACGCTATAGTATATTAATCAAGCGAAATAGAACCCACAACGATGGCCACCTTCGCAATCTCAACTTGAGGTATCACCCATTCGGGATAAGAAGGGTTTTCCGGCTTGACCCGTACCAGTATAGTGTTCTGGTGGTGTTCGAATACCCTTCCAAAGATAATCCCTTGGTGGCAGGTTAATAGTGCATGAACTTTCCCCCATTGATAATACGTGTCGTAGCCTACATTCCTACAAGCAAGAAGATCTCCGGGCTTGTACTTCGGATACATTGAATCCCCTGGTATCCTCATCAGGAAGTCTGCGTTGCGAAATTCTTCGATATAGTAGTATTTGTCCGCTTTGGTGGTTTGAGGATCGTCCACGTCCATCACCGCGAAGGCTAGTTCATTTATCAATGGAATCTTACCCCCATTGTCATTATTGATATACTCGAACTCATCTGTTTTTGGTAGAACTAGTTGCTCCATTTGTGAACAATGTCTACTTATTGGCTCTTCAGATTTGAACATTTCTCCTTGCCCAGTAATAAGCCACTCAATGTCGATTTCTTTGTATGTTTCGATAATTTTTGAAACAGAATCCCAACTTATATCTCTTTTCTTCTTTAATGCAGTGGATATAACTCCATTAGCCAACCCAGCCTGTAATTCAAAAGAGCGCATACTGAGCCCTTTTTGCTGTATAAAATCTTGTATTCTGTCAACAATTGTCTCCATTATTTAGATAACTTCTTAAATTTATTTTGGAAGTATAGAAATATATCTATACTTTTGCACAACCTTACACGGTAAAACAACGGCAAAGGTAGAAAAAAACGAAATATATCTATACACACAAAAACAAAACACTATGGAACAAGTAAGAACAAACAAAGGCAATGTGATGATTGGCTTTGAGAACTTTGATGAAGCTAATGATTTTGTCCGCAACAATGGAGGAGAGATTGTGGAGATCCATAAGCGTGATGGTGAGCATACTTGGAAAAACGACGGTCAAACAAATCATCCCTACAAACTTGATGGTGACACTTATGGTGACGATTATATGACATACACCGATGCCGAAGAATGGTGGAAGGAAGAGTGTCAATCTTTCGATATCAGAGAATATGGTTGCCCGGATCAAGCTATTGAGGCTCTGAAAAAGATGAAAGATATTTACGACGCTATATTATGGGATCTGGAAGAAAACCAACAATTGTTGATTCATAAGCCCTCTTTGAGATATGAAATCATCGCCATCGAAACAATGTCTTACCGAGAAGATGTCTACACTTATAAAATCGGAGTATCCGTAGTGGAGGAATAGGTATGAGAACAGTAGAGATCGCAAAGGCACTCATCGGTAAAGCCATCCGATATTACAACCGATGGAATGGCGAGTGTTCAGAGTTCACTATTGGACACATCGAGGTTTCTGGGAATAACATTCGCGTACGCCAAGGCAAGAACAAGGGTTGGGGCGTGTTCATCCCCAAGATCTTCATTGAATCCCTGATCGAGTTTCAATATTATGCCCATATGACGCACATCAATGGTGCATGCTACCTGGAAGAATGGCAACTATCGTAACAATCGTAACAAATAAACACCTATCAATATGAGAAAGTATATCAGAGTAAACCCGGCAACCCGCGACCAAATTATGGCAAAGTATGGAGTAACCCGACAAACCGTATGGGAAGCCTTGAGCTATGTAACCAAGTGTGATCGCGCTGATCAGATCCGCCGTGACGCCCTGGCCATGGGTGGCAGCTATCACGAAGAAGACTTCATCCCTGAGTGCAGCTTCCAGCGCACGTCGAATGGTTGGATTCAACGATTCGCAGCAGGTGTTACTGTTACTGTTGATGGCAGCACCGCCACTGTTCGCATAGGAGACAAGGTAATCTCCGAGCATTACAAGGTGACAATGAGGGGAATGAGCAACATTCTGGCACAGGCCCAGCTCTATGCAGAGCACGGTATGTTAGACATGTGCGGTAATTCAATAGTGATTTCGTAAATATTTTTTGTAAAAAATATCAGTTTGGACGCAAATTTGATTACGGAGAGATAGGTGCTAAATGGAAGTATTATGAATACTCAATCTCAACCGCTTCATCTCTCCACACTCGTGGTCAAGAGTCTTTCTGATTTTCAATATTAAGGTTTCCGGAATAGTTCAGCAGGTAGAACACAGTCATCCATTATGACTCATGGTCAGCGGTTCGAGTCCGCTTTCCGGAGCAAGAAGATAACGCATAGAATATGGAATTCCTAGGCAAGACAGTAGCGGTAACAGTGGCAGAACTGACCCGATCAGACGATGGCGCGGCGGTGATGAGTTACAAAAACTATCAGATGCTCGCTTATCGCAAAGCATTGGTGGTTCTCCGTCCTGGAAAGGGTCTAGCTCACCCTGCTCTGATTGACTGGAACTCCATGCCTATGCGTTTTAAGGATGCATGGATTTCGAAGTATGGCGATCCGAATGAGCTGCGGAAGGAAGATCTGGAAGAGCTTCGCTACGACACCCAAGCAGTCAAGTTCTATGCAGAGTACCAGTTGGCCGATGGCACCTATCTCAAGACTGATTTTCAAAGCGAATATGTCTTGAACGCGACGGTTCTGAACCGCCTGGTGGAAATGGCCGATGATCAGAAGGTCGTACGTGGCCGCTGCAACATGTCTTCCCGAGTGAACTGGGATGGCATATACAATGAGTGCGAGTTCTTGAGAGAGACTTATGGGCATACCCTTCCGAAGAACGTGGCACGTCTGCGCGACAAGATCCGTCAATATAAGGCTGAAGGATATGAATGCCTGATCTCTGGCAAGCTCTGCAACGCCAACACTCAAAAGATCACCGTCGAGGCTGGCAGATACATCATTGCCTTGAAGCGTTCTCGCTTCCCTCGTAGAACCAATCCTCAGATCTTCGAAGAGTTCAATCGAACAGCCTTAGATAAGGGTTGGAAACCCCTTAAATCTCTCTCCAGCCTCGTGAACTTCTTAGGACGTCCGGAAGTGGAAGTGATGTGGAAGGATATCGAGATCGGAGAACACGCGCTAAACATGCGTATGCGCCGACAACACAAGACCATCATGCCGACCTTGCGGGATAGCATCTGGTATGGTGACGGTACCAAGCTCAACCTCTATTATAAGGTGCTTGACACCACCAATGGCGGCTGGAAGCTCGCCACCACCTCGGTCTTTGAAGTTGTGGACGCAGCCACCGAGACCCTTCTTGGCTACCACATCGCCCCGCGTGAAAGCTTCGAATCAATGTATGAGGCTTACCGCATGGCCCTGGATTTCTCCGGCCATCTTCCCTATGAGCTGGTATATGACCAACAGGGCGGTTCTAAGCGTGCAGATGCACAAGACTGGTTTGAGCGCATCTCAACACTCTCCCGCCACACGGCTGCCGGCAACGCCCCCTCAAAATCGATTGAGCTCCTGTTTAATCACTTCCAATCGCAAGTGCTTGGTCAGAACTTCAACTTCTCAGGGATGAACATCACGGCCCGTTCTGAGCGATCACACGTGGACATGGAGTTTTTGTTGGCCAACGTGCAACAGCTCCCCACTTATCACGAGGTATGTGCGATGTATGATGACTGCCGCAAGATCTGGAACGCTATGCCGCACTCGAAGACCAAGCAGCCCCGTATGGAGATGTACTTGTCGCAGGTGAACGAGGCCACCGTGGTGGTGACAGAGAGCATGAAAGATAGCCTCTATCGCATCAAGACCAACAAGCCTGTGCGCTGCACCAACAATGGCATCACCATCCAGATCAACGGCGAGAAGTTCACCTATGAGAAGGTGAAGAAGGATGGCAAGACCCCCGATATCGAATGGACCGGCAAACACCTGGGCGTTCACTTCTACGTAGAATACGACCCCCACAACCCCGCAGCAGATGTCAAGCTTTACTCCAAGGGTGACTATGGCTACCAATACGTCTGTGACGCGAAGGAATACGCCACCATCCACAGAGCTCTGATTGAGCAAGACTCCGAAGAACGATCGTTCATCCGTGCGATGGAGTGGGACAACAAGGTAGCCAGGGTGCGTTTGTGGCTGGAGAAGGTCGAGCTGGAGTCTGAACATGGCGTAGCACCGGAGCAACACGGGTTCAAGACCCCCAACATCAAGGGCGTATCCAAAAAGGAGTTTGACAAGATCTTCAACATGCTCCTTGCCGAACGCGCCCAAGCTGCTGCAGAACAGCAGCTGCCGGACAACGCCTCGCACGTCTATCCCGATAGCCTTGGCAAGGTGCAGAAGGAGGTCAGCAACACAACAGCTGATAACGCTTCTTACTGGAGCATAGTTTAAGAATACAACACACACAAACAATATGATAACAAATGATCAAAAGAGCAGAATTCAGCATCAATTAGATGCTCTCTGCGCAAGGTATGGATCACAAAACAAAGCAGCCAACTCTCTCAAGGGCGTATCCGTGGCCGTCATCAGCGATATCCGCAACGGCAAGTGGGATCGGATCTCTGACGAGATGTGGCGCAAGCTAGAAAGCCAACTTGTTGTCAAAGGCGAATGGAAGGTCTACGGCACCACTGCCTACAACCAGATGACCTGCTATTTGGATGGCTGCAAGAATGACCAGCTGGTGATGTGGGTGGTTGCCCCTGCCGGTACTGGTAAGAGCACCGCAGCTGCAGAGTTTCGGAACAAGAACAAAAACGTTTTCATGCTTACCTGCAGCGAGGATATGAACAAAACCTCATTCATCCGAGAGCTGGCCATGACCATCGGCGTGAAGGCAGATTGTATGACTGTTCGTGAGACCCTCGCGGCCGTAGTGAAGGAGCTGGTGAAGTTGGATCGTCCGGTTCTAATCTTCGACGAGGCTGACAAGCTTACCGATAGAGTGCTATACTTCTATGTGTCGCTGTACAACTCCCTCGAAGGCAAGTGCGGTATGATGCTGCTGTCAACACACTCTATCCGTCGCCGCATGGAGAACGGCATCATCCGTCAGAAGAAGGGCTATGACGAGCTTGACTCTCGCATCGGCCGTCAGTTCGTCCCGCTGCATGCGGTGACAAGCGCCGAGGTGGCGGAGATATGCCGAGTAAATGGCCTGTTCAGCTCAGCAGCCATCAACAAAGTCACCAAGGAAGCTGCGGAGGTGCAAAACGACCTTCGCCGCGTCAAAAGATCCGTGTATAAGGAATTGCAACAATTAACAGCATAATAGGAGGTTCTTATGAAAAAGAGAATCGCATCATTCTTACGAAGAATGGCCGACAGATTAAGTTCTGATCAGATCAGTGGACATGCACGCATGGCCGTGAACTACATCCCGTATTACAACATCGACAACTACCGCTCACTGATGTTATCTGGAGCAGAAGAGTCGGCCGGCAGGATGAAGCAACGGATGTGCTCCCTTGCAGAGATGAACGCCCTGGTGGACGTTGAAAGCAAGATGCGCCAGCGAGGCATCATCCGCCTGGAGCACAACCTGGGCACTCAAGATCGCATCGTCGATGGGGTAAGATGCCAGGCAGAGGGTGTCACCGTGATCATTGATATCAATCGCTACCGGTCATGAGACGCACAATCTCCGGAGTCCAGCTGCTGACTCTAAAACAGAACCTGATGCACCTGGGTGATGGCTGGGATGAGTGCCTGGGTGGCATCCCCAAGACAGGAGTGGTCGTCATCTGGGGGCACTCCGGTAACGGAAAGAGCTCCGCGGCGATGAGCCTGGCAAAGGAATGTGGTGCACACGGAAAAGTTCTTTATGTAGCTGCTGAGGAAGGGTTCAGCGCATCGCTCCAGAACACCGTCCGACGATATGATGCAGCCTCGTTGCACTCTCGGTTGCAGATCTGCGTGGACAACTACAACGAACTGATGGAGCGCCTGGAGAAGCGCGAATCAGCGCACTTCGTGGTGATAGACTCGCCCCAAGCCATGGGGCTGAAGAAGTCCCAGTTTCAAGAGCTGCGCTCCCGCTATGCCAACAAGAAGCTGCTGATCTTCGTCTGCCAGGCAGATGGCAAGCAGCCAAAGGGCAAGGTCGCACAGGACATCAAGTTCATGGCAGACATTAAGATCTGGGTGAGCGGTTTTAAGGCCTTCAGCCACGGACGATTCTACGGCGAGACCGGTGAGAAGGTCATTTGGGAAGAGGGAGCAAAAAGAGCGTATGGACGCGATAAAAAGGAGGTAGACGATGAAGAATAGACGACAAATAGCACGATGGCTTGAGAAACAAGAGTGGTATGAGGCATGGATTGACAATATGAACATCCAGGGATATCTGGACCCGTAGCAGATGGATGAGTTCATCTTCGGCCTTAACGATGAAGAGACCATCTTCAACTCCATCGTCTTCCGGCAGACACCCGAGGGGCAGGAGTTTTGGGAAAATGTTAATCAACAATTTTTAGACTGGTACAATGACAACTAGAGGCAAGAATGGCAGCAGATACGCACGGTTCTGGTGTCTGCTCAAGGGGCGAGAGCTCCACATAGACAAGGAAGAGCTGGTTCTTCAGTACACGGATGGACGCACCAGCCATCTGTCACAGATGACAGACTCTGAGTACCTGGAGATGTGTGATGCGATAGAAGGGCGATTCAACAAGAGTGCCTACGAACAGAAAGTCAAGAAGGCACGTTCGGCAGTGCTGCTCCGGGTCGGACGCCTCGGTATCAACACCATCGACAACTGGGACGAAGTGAACGCCTTCCTGTTGTCTCCGAAGATTGCCGGCAAGCTCTTATATGACATGAGCCTTGACGAAATGAAAGCTCTGGTCAAGAAGCTGGAGGCCATCATCAACAAGGGCGGGATTAAGAGCCTGAAGGAAGAAGAAAACAAACAGTATTTGGCTACAATGCCAGTAGTAATAAACACCCAACAAAAGTACTTATCATGATGGAAGCAACAACAGTGGCCGTCAACATGACGGAAGCCGAAAAGGCACAATTTGAGGCGTTCTTGGCCGCGAAAAAACAAGAAGAAGAGAAGGCTGCAGCTAAGCAGATGCGCACCGACTACCGAGATATGGTTGATCAGACCATAGAACAGGTGATGCCCAAGCTTATGAGTGTATCTGAAGAGCTGGCGAATCAGAAACGAAAGGTGTTCGAAGAGTTCTCTACGATCCTCGAGCTTAAGGCAGAGCTCTTCAAGATGGAGAAGGGCGAGGATCTTGACAACAAATCCCACACCTTCACCAACTCCAAGGGCAACATGCGAATCGTCTTAGGGAACTACGTCACTGACGGATACCTGGACACCGCCGAAGAGGGCATCCGGAAGGTAGAGTCGTTCATCCAGTCTCTTGCATCGGACGAAAACTCCAAGGCTCTTGTTCGGATGGTCATGAAGCTCTTGGCCAAGGATGCGAAGGGAACACTCAAGGCATCACGTATCATCCAGCTGCGCAAGATGGCAGAGGATAGTGGTAATGCCGAGTTCCTGGAGGGTGTATCAATCATCGAAGAGGCTTATCACCCGCAAGTATCACGCACCTTCTTGAAGGCATATATCAAAGATCTTGAGACAGGCGCATGGGTACAGGTGCCATTAGGTATGACGGAGGCAAAATGAAAAAAAGATGACGACATGAGTACAAGTATTAACATTCTGTTAGATGAGGTTGCCAGTGCGACCAAAGCAGTAAGTATGATCAACAGAGGTGGCGATGTAGAAATCGCCGTCTCTTCGCCCACCGAGCGAGTGGTATTACCAGACGACGTGGCATACACTGTACAGAACGCGATTAAAGAGTATGTCGACAAGCAGAAAGACTTCGTCGCTAAGGCGCTGGCCGATCTGCAAGAGTAATAAAAAAATGGCTAAGAAAGGAAGAAACCTGGAACTTATCAAAGAACGAGACCAGAAGATACTTGAGCGATTCATCTATTGGACAGAGGAGCAGAGGTTGCGATCAGACGATGCATTGACCATCCTCTCCCGCAACGAGTTCTTCATTTCCGAACAACGAATCCTGAGAGTATTAAACAATGCATATAGCAAGGCTGGCAAGAAGGTGCAGGTGGTATTCCATCAACCTAAGCCGCCAAGACTGAATCATTCACAGAAAAACCTCATTAAAAATGGATCAAAAACAATTTGAGGCACGCTTAGTAGCACTTGATGCCGACTATCAAGAACAGAAAGCAGAAATCGAGGATCAGATCCGTAATCTGCGCATTGAGCTGGAAAACGAGCTCGCAATACACGACCAGAACGTCCATGACTGCAAAGTCAAGATCAACATCAAAGAGAGCGTTCTGAGTGGGTTCAGAAAGGAATACATGCGAAAGAAAGCGGAGTTGTACTACGAGCTTGCGAAAGAACAATAATGGCAAAGATGACCATCGGCAGCGTATGGATGCACCGGAACTACGGGCGAGAGGCCGTCTTAGTGAACCGTATCGGAGACATATTCGTGTACGTGTGGCTGCATCGAGACAAGAAAGGCCGTCGACGAATGTTCCAGTGCCCCGCTGACCAGTGGTCCTCAAGATTCAAAAGATTATAAAGAACTATTAAACTACTATTAAATGGAAACAAAACCAGTCGTAGGCCTAGACTTCAAGTTGACTGTATCTATGGACACGGTTGCTGGGAAATACCACTTGAGCAACACCGAATGGGAAGTAGAAGTATTTGTTTCGCCGGATAAGGTCGTTACTTTCAAAAAATCACAGGCAACGAAGATCGATGAAAACAACTACTCTGTCCCGGTTGAATCGGCAGAAATTGGAGCAGGAAGATATTACACCATTCTGAGTGTGAAGATCCCAGATTCCGACTTCCAGAAAGGATATCGATTGGAGACATGGCAACGATTCTCTGGAGTGATAATCTATCAGAAATACGATGTATAGTTGCATTAATTTCACCATGCAGCGAAAGATGGGAGAAGCTCCATCTATCACTGCCACCACTGCGCTCAAGTTTGGCGTCAGCAATATGTCAGAACGCTTAAACTACTCTACGAGCATATTATGCACCAGTCCATCCGATTTTTATCTTGATGTCGAAGATAAAGTGTTTTGGCTGACCCCTGACAATGACTTTAGTGAAAACATAGAAGTCCATTCAAATGTAACTTGGAGAATTGTATAACACTCAAAACTTAAAAAAAATGGCAAAAGCAAACTGGATTAACACCAACCCTTCGCAGGGTAGCGGGGACGCAAATGTAAATGTTTCATCAAACACGCCTCACACTGGGCGTAAAGTAAGAACAACAATACTAACATGGGAAGCGGCTAACGTTCCGGATGTAGTACGGACCTTTAACCAATCCGGAAAACCCGAGTACGTGGACATCGATGCGTCGGCAGCCTCCGACAAGGCAGGAAAGGTGGTGACCATCTCCGGGGTATCAAACTCCGAAAAACTGACCTTTTCGCTCGGGACTGGAGACTTGGACATCTCGCTTCCTTCATCATACACCGCAAACTCGGTGACAACAGCCAATGGTGCGAACATCAGCGGAGACCCTGGCGCGTACACTGAATACAACTTTTCAATCAAGATCACTGTGCCGGCAAACGAATCAACAACACCTCAAACACGTCAGATCATCGTAGAGGACAGTGCTGGACATCGTGACATCTGCTTGTTGACACTGGCTGCTGGTGATGCTTACATCACTATTCCTGACACTGTCTTTGAACTGGATTGGCAAGGTACGCCTATCACTGTTGAAGTTAAGTCAAACACTACCTGGACGATCTCATAATGGCAGAACTTGTCAAACCTTGGAATGATGGTGGAAACCTCTCCGTCACCTACACCGGTGACGGGGATGGTGAAGCCGTCTTCTCATCAGATAGCTACGAAGGCATCGACAGAGAGATGTCGGTGGAGTTCTCCGGTGGTGGAGAGTCGGAAAATGGCACGGTTCGCCAGGTGGGGCTCCGGCAACGGTACATCACATCCGATGGCAAGGTGTTCAGAGTCGCTAATGGTGGCAGGTACGGTGTGCTCCGTGACGGAGGTGTTGAGCCTCCTGCTCCGCCGGTGATGGAAACATACACACTCCTCTCGTTCATCGAGTCTACCGGTGAACAGTACATCAATACCGGTTACATTGTACAAGAGGATGATGTCATTGACATGTACTACATCGCCGAGCTGCAGACAAATGCAGACAAGTGCTTGTTTGGTGCCTATGGCGACAACGGACACTTGTTCGTGTCCATCTATTCGAACACCGCCTATATCCGCTTCGGAAGTACCACATCTTCGACAATATCCAACGCCAGGACAAAGTATGTGCTAAGTTTGAAGAAGGGAAGTGCTACTATTGACACCAGTTCAACGTCACCGAACTTCGCTACCATGCCTCAGTATCCGCTATATCTTTTTGCTAATAACAACAAGAACACGTCCATTAACATGTACGGCATCTACCGAAGCATGGGATTCAAGATTAGCAAGACAAGCGGAGAGATAGTAATGAATCTAAAACCATGTAAGCGGGATAGTGATGGTAAGGCAGGGATGCTCGACCTTATAAGTGGGGAGTTTATGCCGAACCTCGGTACCGGCGCAGACTTTATCGTCGGCAATGAGATGAAGATAACTGATGACTATGAACTATTGGACTACATCGCATTCAACAACGACAAGACATACAACACCGGCATCCTTGGAAACGAACGATCAGGCGTTGAGGTGATGTTCCGTCGGACAGACACAAGCGGTGCAGACTACATGTTCGGTACATCAGCAGGTGCACGGATAACTGGATACCTTACAACGAGTGGGTATTGGCGTTTCGGTGCTGGTTCGCCTACATTCAACACGAACAACAAGAACTTGAACTATGGCGTAGTGACACCCGGGAAAACAACTGTCTCCGGCTCATCAAAGACATATTCAATCGGCAACGACTTCGTGACAGATAACCCGATACCAGTCGGTGGCCATACCCCGTCCTCGGGAGTGCCTACGGCAACATACCAAGGTTATATGTTTTTCTTTCGCATGAAGGAGGACAATGCTTATGTAGTGGACTTTGTTCCGTGTAAAAGGAAGTCCGATGGCATGGAGGGATTCTGGGACTGTATAACTCAGCAATTTATTGAACCAAATTAAATGACAAATTATGGAAGATTACAATAGCAAGTACACCGGGGCGCAGATAGATGATCTCCTCGATCGCATAGCACAAGGCGGTGGCGGCACACAAGGTCCAAAAGGAGACGATGGTGTTGGCATTGAATCGGTAGTCCAAACTACCACATCATCTGAAGATGGCGGCAGCAATGTTGTGACCGTCACATTGACTGATGATACCAAGTACACTTTTACAGTGAAGAACGGCTCAAAGGGCAGCCAAGGACCGAAAGGGGAACAAGGCGAAACCGGGCCAAAAGGAGATACGGGCGACCAAGGGCCGAAAGGGGACACTGGCGAAACCGGACCAAAAGGAGATACTGGTGAGCAAGGACCGAAAGGTGACCCCGGTGAAACCGGACCAAAAGGAGATACTGGTAACCAAGGACCGAAGGGTGACCCCGGTGAAACCGGACCAAAAGGAGATACTGGTGAACAAGGACCGAAGGGTGACCCAGGTGCTACCTTCACTCCGAGTGTAGATGTTGATGGCAACCTCTCATGGACAAACGACAAAGGTCTGGCCAATCCTCCGACGGTCAATATCAAAGGGCCTAAAGGCGAGAGCGGTGAAGGTGGCAGCGGTGAAGGTGGCTCGTCGCCAAGTGTCGATAAGGAGATCGTGGAAATTACTAATGGAGTGATTGAAGAACTTCTGCCAAACAAGATTTATTTGGTCACTGTTTTATCTGATTCAGTCAGAATTAATTCTATTCCCATTCCTGATGAGTATTACGCAGAATACACTGTGATAGCTATGTTTGGCGGTGGCGTGGGCGGAGGTGTAGTAGCCGCGCCCGCTTTGTACCTCCCAGACGGCTTATATTGGGCAAATGGAGAGATTCCAGCAATAGATGGGTTCGCATCTTTTGAATTGAGCATCGTCTATTCGGCTTCGATGGTTTCTGATGAATTTCGTGCTGTATTAACACCATTCAAGGACCGATAGTGATGAGAAGGAGATTGTTGATGTCGATAGGAGAAAAAAACCTATACGATAGAATCGAATACTTGGAATTTGATGGAAGCCTGATTTTTGATACAGGAATAAAAGGGAGTAGTACCACACAGATCGGAGTTCAGTTTGAAAATACTAAATATGTATACGCAGAAGCGTATCTATTTGGTTGCGGAGGTAAGACCCCATTGAATAGCCAACTTGGAACTAATGGTCTTTGGAGATACGGTACCGGATCTACATACTTCGACACTAATGCGGTCGGCATAATATTCACGGCAGAAGTTAGACCTGGAAAAACAACAATTAATGACCAATCAAAACAATTCAGTTTTAACGGTTTTACCACCACTGATTACACCATACAAGTAGGGGGGAACAAAACTTCAAACGTCACCGCTTATCCTTCATTTATTGGACGCATCTATTATTTTAGAATGCTAAACAATTACCAACAGGTTTTAGATTGGATTCCAGTTCGCCGTAAGTGTGATGGATTGGAGTGCTTTTATGACACTTTAAGACAAAAATTTATTGAACCATTGTAGATTGTAGATATGAAGCAATACAAAAAAGAAATTGACGGTGTCACCGTCATTAAGACAAGAAACCAAATTGTCATCCATCATGATGGCATGAACATTTACAACCCGACGGAAGAGATGATTTTTGCAGACGGATGGGTCGTTTATGTGCCAACCCCGAAAGAACGGAGTAATAGCCCTTCAGCTATCATCAGATCCATAGTTCTGGAACAGTACAACTCCCGCACCGACATCCCTGATGAGGAGGCCCTGGAGCGCGCTGTGGTGATATACAACTGGGATCGCTATATCGGCAAGCCGCTGAACGCTGGCCAGGTGGTGGTGTGCGAAGACCAGGTGTATCGCGTCAGACAACAGATAACTGAAGTGTTGTCTATCTACCCGCCGTCATTGGCCACAGCATCGTTGTACGAGGCCATCGTGCTGACCGCAACCGGTGAGATCGACGACCCGATACCATACACCCCGCCGATGGAGATTTTCAACGGAAAATACTACACCCAGGAAGACGTCAAGTACAAGTGTACACGCGACAGCGGAGTGGCACTGACGCACAACCTGCGTGACCTGGTGGGCATGTACGTTGAACAAGTATAAGAGGAAAGCGCATCGTATGGTGCGCTTTTTTTATTGGTTTGAAATATAATTCATTAAATTTGGCACATTAACCTCTAATCCCAAACATTATGAAACTACGCGAAGCAAAAACAGTTGCGGACTTAAATCCGAGAACTAGGAAGATCCTACTCACATTATTCTTTCTACCCATTCTTTTGTTGTTTATAGTTCTCTTAATACCAGGAGAATCTAACCAAGAAGAACAGACAGATGAAAGTGTTTATATTGAAGGGCTAGATCCCTGGTTGAGCAATTCAGCCTTGAAAGAATATGGATTCACAACTGATAGGGATATGTCTACCGATGGTTGCACTTGGACCGCAGAAAGAAAGGATCTCGGGATCACTTATACGACCTTAATCTTTTCTCACAAAGATGCCGATAAAGCTTCGAGTTTTCGATTAACAATTATGGTAGAACCTGGCATTGAGAATATCCGAAAAGGCAAGTGGATGATGAAAGAACTGTCTGGTATTCCATACGCTGGATCAGACGCAGTGAAAGCATACAACTGGGTCGATGAAAACTACAACAATGATAATGCATCAATAGATATTTCCGGTGTAAGATTTACAATTTCTGCTCCAACTGATTTTGTCAGAATTCTGAACCTAAACAAAATAAATCCGGAGACGGGTGACATCTACTACTAGAAAGAAAAGCGCATCGTATGGTGCGCTTTTCTTTATCGTTGTGCGGTGATCCTCGGACGGACCATCGTTGTTTCGAGGACATCATTCACGTTTTCCGATACAGTGCATGTGTATGTGTTCTCGTAGACCTTGATGCCATGGCTTGCTGTGTAGTAGTGAGAAGTTGTTCGAATCAGTTCTGAACATCCTTCAATGCTGAGTCCTTGAAGAAGCTTGTGCAACTTGTGTACCTTCTTCATTCTTGCCTTAATCAGCTCCGTAGTGCCAGAACCTGCCTGTGTGTCATCATAGCAGTCTAATGCTAGTCTAACACGAACAGTCACCAGGCCTTTCTGGCTAAGATTACCAGCATTGCTCCATGCTACATCTGCAGCATTAATGAGTACTGCAGGGAATGTCAGCGGATAGGTGTCCTGATTCTCCTGCTCAAGCATTTCTATTTGGCCGTAGTCTTCGTCTACGACTTCCAATTCCGGCATCATCTGCGATACCAGGTTGATGAGTTTAACGAGTAGATCTTCCATTGTTACTAAATTTATTGGCGAACTCATAGAGTTCTTTGTCTATTGTTTCATTGATAATCTTGTTGACCTCTGGGTGTTCTCCCATGAACTGGCGTTTGGGAATGGTGATCTTACTTCCGACTTTCTTGACTGCCATGTTGCGCCAGAACTCCGCCTCCAGGGTCATGCCACTGCGCTTGTATCCGCCTGCTTCATGGTACTTGTGCCAGAAATAGCCCTTCATCTTCTTGGTCACCTTGATGTCTCCGCCCTCGTTGTGGATGGCGGCATAAGGAACCGTCGTTCGAAGAGTGACACGCCCAGGCGAAGTGATGTGCTCGATGGACATCATGAGGTGATTTCGCTCGGATGTCAAGGGCCGATAAGGCGGGCCGGGGAACACGGACGTGCGAAGGGGCTGCTTCCATGGATCTGTGCCGTAGAAACTGCCTTGCCGGAAGTTCTGCCGGATTGAATTCTTAACCTTGACGCCCACCTTGGTGGGAAGCTTGCGCTGCGTCAGCTGAAGCAGTTCTTGCATTCGGGTGTTAACAAGTCTTGAAAAATCAGGGGTTGACATAAAAAAACTCAAATAATATTTGGATATAAATTTTTTTTCTATATTTGTCATCAGAAATAGCGACCCTTAGTTATCGTCAGTCTTCGGACACACGGCGAGGAAGACGAGGCGTCGCTATTTTCTTCTCATATAGTATAAATATTCACCGTCTTTATTGACTTTTGTCTTGAATTGATATACTACTCCATCTATTTCTCTTTCATAAACCTTGAATGTTTCTTCAGCAGCCTTATGTGACTCGTGTCGAGGTTCCTCTGTTCGGGGTATAAGCTTTGCCTTTTTGAGATTAGTATGTGACAATTTTGCGATCTCCAATCTTTCCTGATAGAATATATCATCCGTATATGATGAGATTATTTTGTTATAGAAGTTCTTATTCACAATGACAGTGTCACCATACTGTGTCTCAATAACGAATCTCTTGGTTGGAGCTCCGTTCAATTCTTTTGTTGGCAGATTTGTCTTATACCACTCTACCAATTTTTTTGCGGCTGCTCTATTCTCTTGCTTCCTTTGCCGTATTCCGGAAGTAGACATATCTCGTCCCATTTTTACCAGGTCTTCAGCAAGCTTAGATTTGCTACTGCTGATAATAGATTCTGCGAGCAATGGATCTCGATATTGTTTTCCGTTAAGGATGCTAGAGATTATCTCAGCATTATATTCAGCCATATTGGTGGCAGCATACTCAGACAACTCTTTTCTGACTATTTTCTTGTCCAATAATCGAACACTTCTTTGTGCGGCATTGTCATAGTCTGCAGGATTAATTCGATAATGGATGGCGTGGCTCAGTTCATGAAGCACAGTGTTTTTCTGAGTGCTCCAACCCTCACTGGCTTCTTTTAATTTGGACCATTCCTTGACAATAGCTTTGTTAATGTTCAGTCTAAGGGTGTCAGTATTGGCTGAGTAGTTGCCCGCAATAATACCGAACTTTGTTTTCCCTCCCAAGTCCTTGAGCTCTATTGTTGGAAGGGGAAAATCTTTGTCAAGACGTAGTACCTTGATAGCAGCCTCTACTGCATCGTTGTACATCTCTTGATAGGGGATTTTCTCTGCCCACTCTTTTGCTTTCTTGTAAATCTCTTTTCTTTCCTGCCAAGTTTGTCTAATAACTTCTTCCTGCTCTTTGCTCCGCTTAGTTTTACCAACAACGGTCTCAACCGCTGCCTTTGCTCCCGGATATGCCTTAGCGATATACGGGTGACTGTCGGAGAAAAGCTTTCCATCTTCTCCGGGGTTGTTCTCGAGACCTGCCTGTTGTGCTACCGGCTTGAAGTCTTTTATGACTTCGTCGTTGGTGGGCTCATCCGTCTGCTCAAGTGAGCATTTGCAGTTCCATCGGTCTCCGGGGCGGTGCTCCTTCCAAAAGGGATGGTTGACAGGCAACGTAAGTTTGTTGCGCCAATACTGGGCATGCACGAGATCCTGCTGCGGGCTCGTCGTGGGCATCCACCGGATGTTTGGGAATACGTCCTGTTCTGCCTCGAAGTGCTTCCAGTCGGCGGCTTGGTGAGCTCGCAAGATCGCGGTGTTGTACTCCGTCTTGAGCCATTGGCGCACGTAGTGGTTGGTCATCCCCTTGATGTCCTTCACCCACCGTTCGAACGGCTTTAGGTTGCCGTTCTCATCAAGCAGCTGCGATGCAATGTCGTTCTGCATGCGGTGAGTCCTGAAGGCCGTCCATATGGCGTTGTTGGTGCGCAGCTGGTTGATGAACTCGTCGGGAACATCCTCTGCCCATCTTGAGTCAGAAAGCCCCTTGGATGCTGCCTCGTTGAACAGGCGCAGGGTCTCCCGGAATATGTCGTTTTGGATCTCGTCGCGTACATTCATACCACGATAGATCTCTTCAAGCCCTTTGGCCAACGCCTTCGGGTCAAACTCCACGCCCTGCATCGTGGCGTTGTGGAATCCGCCACAGCAGTCGCAGGTGTCACCGTAGTACAGTTCGTTGATTAGAACGGACAGTCTGCCCCGTCCTGCGGGGCGTAGGAGAAAAAAGAGCGGACGCGATTCCAGAAGTTGTCATCTGCGATATCGGTAGGCATTTCCGCCTTCTTGCCCTTCTGCAGCTTCTGCATCAGCATCTGCTGTTGCTTCGCCTTCTCGTCAGCCTTCTGCTGCGCTTCTGCCTTCATCTTGTTGTAGGCAGCAGGCTTGTCGATATCGAATGTGTCATAGATGTAGTCGTCATCGATGGGCAATCCTCGGTCCATCATCTGGGTGACCACTTGCAGCTGGATGGTCTTGTCTACGTTCTTGACTTCGACAAATCGAAACTCCCCGCCTTCCACGTTGTATCCAAGACTCATCATGATCTTCTTCATGGCCGATGAGTTCAGTACTGCCAGGATGAGTGCCTGGTCGTCGTTTTTGATCTCGTCCTCTTCCTCTTTGTGTACGGTGCCCAGGGCTTGTGTGCCGGTCTCCTTGGCATCTGTTGTCAAGGTGTTGCCGAGGATGGCAATAGACATCTGCTCATCACATTCGTCCGAGAAACCGCTATACAGGTCCGCAGATCCAGTTTTGTTGCCGCTCTCGTGCAATGTCAAGGCCGAACCTTCCGGGTGGATATAAACAGCGTTTGCGCCCTGTTTTCGAGCATCTTCTACCAGACGTCTTCTTGCCTCTTCGTCTCCGGCATCGTAGGTATACTCCCGGATGGGCATGCCGAAGATCTGACAGAACTGCGCCCAGTCGCCCATGTTCCCTCTCTTGTAGAGAACATAAGGCATCACGGCCGACATCAAACCAAGACCTCGAGGATCATTGCCAACCACAAGTGTGTTACTGAATGACTCAATGGGTGCTCCTTCTCCATCTGACTGATAGCGCAGAATTTCTCGCCGAACAGGGTCATAGTGTTTGCGGGGGATTGAGTCAAAGTTGATGTTTCCGTCGATTTCCTTGTAGAATTGGAGCAGGGAGAATCCCCAGAGCTCCGAATCCACCACCTCCTTGCGGAAGCGTCTGAACCACGGCTGCTTCAGCGCATCGTTCACCTGTTCGTCGGCTTTCTCGTTGCGGATGAACTCAATGGGAGTACGGCACGCACCGACGAGTCGTTTGCGGTGGATGCCTATCAGGTGCGGGTCTGTCATGAATGCCGATGTGTACATGTCATAGAGCCGACTGCGGCTATACATATCAATGGCAGTTGCTGACTGCAGAGAGCTCATGTAGGAGCCAATGTCGAAGTGGAATAGCTCCGGACTTTGCAAAATTATGTCCAGCCGTCGCCGTTCTTCAGCTATCTGGGTGTATCCACCGGCGGTGATCCGTCTATCCTTGACCGGTCTTCCTTTGGGTTTTTGTGCCATGTTCGAATAGTGCTATAAGGGTATTAGAAATGTGTTGTTCTCAGTTCATTGTTCTCCACTTGCCAAGGGCTTTTTTCGGCTGCTTCTTCTTCTGGCAGTCTTGGCGCTCCATCGATCGTGATATCGCCCTTTGCCACGCCTTTGAGCCAGTCAATGGCCCGCTCATATCGGTCCTTGCGGATCTGCGACATCTTGTAGGGGTTGTGGATGCAGAAGATGTGGTAAGTGGCAATGTCCTTGGCCATCATCAGCACCAGGGGATGACGTTCGTTGCCCTGTGCGCCGAAGATCTTCTCAACGTCGTACACTTTGTTCATGTATGACTTCATCTCAGCGATGGCTTGCAGCTGGCAGTCTTCGATGATGGAGCTGTTCTCGGATGCGTCGCCGCGCAGCAGAGAGTCCAGGATGTCCTTATGGATTGTGCTGTCATAGTCTGACAGCTGAATAAATGTGCTCATATTACATTCGGTTATTGGTGTCGGTTAGTTCTCGATAGGTCACACAATCCACCTGTGCGGTGGTCTCTCTCATCTTGCGGTCCGTGAAGATCTTCGCCCCTTCAACACAGTCGGGACCGTCGGCGCAGTACGGAAGGTGCATCTCAAACATCTTGAACTGATCCATCAGCTCGATCATGTGCGGGTTGTCTCTCTCTTCTTCATTGAAGATCAGCCGTCCCTCACGGTCTATCGGTTCCAAGCTGGCTTCAATACGGGTTGCCTTATCTCCCTTCTTACGATCATCGCCACGGATGTACAAGCTCTCTCCCTTGAGTTGATTCTTCGTGCGGATCATCGGCATGAATACCTGTTCAAAGAAAGGGTTTTGCAGGGTGTTGTTCTCCTGGACGAAGTAGACAGGGACAGAGCTGCCAAGGACGCTTTTAAGCGTGTAGAACCACTCAATATACTCGTCGTTGCTGGCATGGGCACAGAAGGCTTTGATGACATAGTAGGCTCCTTTGTAGTAGCCCAGGGCCACCACCGCCTTGGTGGAGTTCTTCTTCTCTGATTTACTGTTGGAATCTGCCGGGTCTCCATACACAACAATGAACTTAAAGTCCTTCAGCTTGGGGACCTTCCCAAATCGCAGGTTCTTGAAGATCTTACCCTCAGAGATAGGGTTATTCATGTACTCTTGCTGGAATGCCTGGGTTGAGATTTGCGAGCGAATCCGCGCAATGTGCTCGGGGGTGTTCTTCTGCGGCCATGCGCTGTTCCCATTCTTATCCACGATGTTGACGATATCCCAGTGGTCAGCTTTGGCGCCCGCTCTGGCCACGCAGGTATCTTTGGCGATGATGTTACCACAGAAGGCAATGAAGGTTGGTTCAGACACTGAGCGTGTCGGATAGAGTGCATGTTGCCACCAGTCCCACTTCTTGTCCAGTGTCGTCTTGTTCCGACAGTCGGCATCGGTGTCGTAGTCATCCAACAGCAGGATGTCGGGGCGGACAGCTTCGGCTCTCGAACCCCGGGGTGCATTGCCGGCACCGATACCCAGAAACGAAGCACCATTCTTGAGAACGAATTCTACGCCTGTCCATTGACCGAGGTTCACCTGGTCTCCATAGAAAGCCTTCAGCCGGCCGTTCGCTTCAAAATTCGCTTTGTAAGGGCGCAAGAGCCGTTCAGCAGCATCTTGTGTTGCGGCAGCGAGGATGACATTCTTGTTCTTCCCGGTAAGCACGCGGTACATCACCACGAACATCACTATAGTAGACTTTGCCAGCTCCCGGCTCCAGCTGAGCACCTCATACCATTCATCGTTGTTGATCATCCGCCGGATTGCCCTGATCTGGAATGGTGCGAATTCGTACTTGGCGTAGTTCGGGAAAAAGTATTTGATCCAAGCGATCGGGTCTTTCTCCAACTTGGCACGCTTGCGGGCCTTCTCCGCCTCCGAGAGGTCTGCTTCTACGGGTGTGGCATTGGCAATATCCTTCAGATAGTCCTTCCACTCTCTTAGCCGTTGTTTTTCTTCCTGTGTCATCTTAGTTCATGATTTCGGTTAAGAAGATATCCCAGTATTTGGCAATTTTTTTTGCCTCCTCTATGTCGACGGTGCGCATGTAGTTGCAGAACCGGATGCCGGCATCGATCAGGCCGGTGATCCCGCAGTCGTTCTCGAGCTTCTTGATGGCGCTTGCCAGTTTAATCTGTCTATCCGCCTCGGTGCTGCTGGCGATGCGTTTGTCCGGTTCTCGGCTAAGGATGGCCGTTTGAATGTCGTTCAGCTGCTGGTAGAAGCCACGCAGCACTCTATCCTTGCCGACTGTCATATACACCTTCAGATCTTCCCATTTGCCGGCCTCTGCCCATCGGGATACTGTTTGACGTGTGCTTCCAACCTTTTCTGCAATCTCAGCATAGGTAAAACTGCCTTGAAGAAAGAGTTCTCTGGCAAGCTCTTTTTTTTGATCATTGGTTAATGTTCCCATAGATGTCTCTTTTTGACAAAGATGGGGAGGCTATTGATTTTGATAAAACTGAGAATTTATCATAGACAAACTGTTTGTTCATGATAGACAAACAGTTTGTTCATCATGAAAATGCAATTTGGAGGGATTCTGCCCACATCGCATTTTTGTGAAAAAGTCGTTATGGAAAGAAAATTCTTAAACATATTGCTCCCCAAGCACGACACGGATGCCGTGGCTGTATTGCTGTACGGCGCTATTGGAAGAGACGAGAAGGTTGACTGTTCGTCTGTGGTTGCTGAGATCATGCAGCTGTCAGACAAGTACAAGAACATCGATATCCGCATCAATAGCCTTGGAGGGGAAGTCTTCGCGGGCATGGCTATTTTCAATGCGCTGCGGACCTCTCCCGCGAATATCAACATCTACGTTGATGGTGTAGCAGCATCTATGGCTGCGGTCATCGCGCTGTGTGGACGACCCCTCCATATGTCTAGATATTCACGTCTGATGCTCCACCAGGTATCAGGAGGAGTGATGGGCACTTCTGCCGAGATCCGCTCCTATGCTGATCAGATTGACTCACTCAACGAGGTACTTGTCAGTGTTGTCTCCGAAAGATCTGGGCTGACCTCCGATGAGGTGAAGGCCCGTTGGTTTGATGGAAAAGACCATTGGATTACTGCTCAGGAAGCTATCCAGCTGCACCTGGCCGACTCAATCTTTGACATGAAAGAGGGAAAGACACCGGAAGAAGGTGCTTCCGCAGAAATGATTTATGAATTCACTAACCGGCTGTACATGCAGCCACAAATCAATGACAATATGGTATTAATTGAAGAATTGAAGAAAAGACCTTCATTCAAAAATGCAACCTCAGAAGAGCAAGTTCTGGCCGAGGTTGGACGCCTTGAGAACGAGGCTGCAAAGGTGCCGGCATTGGAGAAAGAGTTGAACACCATGCGGGCAGAGAAGGCTGCTGCCGAGAGAGCAGCGCACGAAGCATTGGTAAACCAAGCGATCTCTGACGGACGCATTCAAGCTGCCCAAAAAGAACAGTTCCTGAACCTGATGGGTAAAGACTTCGCAGTTGTGAAGGCAATCCTGGAAGGTATGCCGAAGAGCAACCGTAAGATCAACGACTTCATCAACGAGACCGGGTCAAAAGCAACAGCTCGCCAACAACTGGAGGCTATGAGCTGGGACGAAATTGACAAGGCAGAGCGACTGATGGAGCTTAAGAACGAACACCCTGACCTCTATGAGGCCAAGATGAAAGCAAAATTCAACGCATAATCCCAAAAGAAATGGCAGTACAAAAACAAATTTGGCAGAACACGATCATTGAAGAGTTCTGGCCCGATGACTCCTTCGCCTCCAAGGCGACCAACGACTCTGAGTATGTGAACCAAGGTAAGACCGTTCACATCCCGAATGCCGGCAGTCCTTCCGGCGTGAAGAAAAACCGTTCTACCCTCCCGGCAGACGTGAAGGTTCGCACCGATGTCGATGTAACCTACGACTTGGACGAGTACACCACCGACCCCGTGCGAATCCCGCATGCGGACACTGTTGAGTTGAGCTACAACAAGCGTAACTCAGTGATCAAGCAAGACCGTGAGCACTTGCGCAGCAAAGCTCACCAAAGCATCTTGGAAAAATGGTCTCCCGATGCAGCTCATCGCATCACCACCTCTGGTGCTGAACGTGCGGCATACTTGCCCTCTGCTACCGGCAAGCGCAAGAAATTGACCACCGAGGACATCCTTGGCTTGCAAACCAAATTCGACTTGCAAGACATTCCTGCTGAAAACCGCTACTTGGTGTTGGATGCAGTGATGTATGCTGACTTGCTCGGCGACATGGTAGAAAGCCAAAAAATCGGCTTCTTCGCTACCGCTGATGCCAAACGCGGCATCGTGGGTGAGCTCTACGGATTCAAGGTGATGAAGAGAAGCCAAGTGCTCCGCTACACCTCTGCAGGTAACGTGGTGAAAACCTCCGAAGACGCTACTCTCAATGCTACAGACTTGGCAGCAGGCTTGGCATTCCACCAAGATGCAGTTTCTGTCGCAATGGGTGAAGTCGTTATGTTCGACAGCGCAAGCAACCCGACCTACTACGGTGACATCTACTCCTTCTTGGTACGCACCGGTGGCTCGAAACGTCGTAACGACGGAAAAGGCATCTTCGCTATCGTAGAAGGCACAGTAGCGTAAGCTCTAGCTCAATAACAACTGAATGCTCGCTCTAGGGCGGGCATTCTTAAAACTTAATCTTATGGCATTACCGAAAGTAACAATCAAATATCTCAACGGTCTGCTTGGTGTCACTCCCGAGTCTCAGGACGGCCTCCTTGCGCTTGTGTTGCTGGGTGCCTCAGCGGTGAGCAACACCTTCGAGTTGGGCAAGCCATACAAGGTGTATGGTGTGGCGTCTCTCGAAGATCTTGGTGTGACCGAGACTAACAACCCCCGGCTGGTAGAGCTCGTCTCTGAGTTCTACTCCGAAGCGACTGAAGGTACACCGTTGTACATCATTGGACAGAGCGGCACGATGACCGCGTTCTGCAACAAGGATACCGGCTACCTCGTGCCGTTGGTAGAATCTCTCAAGGGCGAGGTGCGAGGCGTAGTTGTCGCCAGCACTGCCGATGATGAGACCTCCTCCGGCATGTCTGCCGACGTTCAGAGTGCTATCCCCGTAGCCTATGCTGCTGCAGAGCACTGTGCAGATGTGTTGTATGCACCCGTGTTCGTGATATTGGAGGGTAGAGCCTACGGCAAGGCTGCAGATCTGCCCGATATGACCAAGCAAAACTACTCCCGTGTAGCAGTTGTGTTTGGTGACACCAAGGCTAACAGCAAGGATGCCGCCGTAGGTCTTTTGGCCGGTCGCATCGCTGCTTCTCCTATACAACGCAACATCGGTGCGGTGTTGAGCGGTGCTCTTTCTACTACTGAGATGTATCTGGGAGCCGAGCTGGTGGATACAAGCATGAATGACGTTCGCACCATTCATGACAAGGGCTACATCGTGCCCCGCATCCACGTAGGACGCACCGGCTATTACTATAGCGATGACGTGATGTGCTGCGATCCTACCGACGACTATGCGCATCTGACAGCACGAAGAACTGTAGACAAAGCAGCGCGCATTGCCTATGACACATTGCTTGACTACCTGTTGGCCGAGATTGAAATCAACGAAGACGGCACGATGCAACAACCGGTTGTCAAGAGCTGGCAAGCATCCGTTGAGTCGGCTATCGATGCACAGATGACCGCCAATGGCGAGCTCAGCGCTATCAATGGCAGTGGATGCAAATGCGTCATCGATGCTTCGCAAAACGTCCTCTCTTCTGGCAAGGTGGACATCACCCTCAAGGTGCGTCCATATGGCTATGCCCGAGACATCGTCTGCCGTATTGGTTTTTTAACGACTAACGCTTAGATATTATGAGATTCAATAGCAGAGAATATGAATGGTCCGACGTGAGCGTCGTTCTTGCGGGGAGAATGGTGACTGGTATCCGCGGGGTATCTTACACCTCGTCCCAGGAGAAAGAAGCGCTCTATGGCAAGGGCAACAAGCCCCATAGCATTCAACGTGGCAACAAGAGCTACTCTGGTAGCATCAAGCTTCTGCAGAGTGAACTTGAGGCGCTGCAGCTGGCCGCCAATTGCGATGTCTTGGATATCAGCTTCAACGTCGTGGTCTCCTATGGCAACCCGACGCAAGGCGATGTAATCACCACTGACCTGTTGGTCGGTTGCGAAATCACCGAAGTTCCCAAGGGCCTCAATCAAAACGACAAGTTCATGGAAATTGAGCTGCCATTGATCATGCTGGATGTCAAACCCGCATACAAATAGCATCACGCCTCCGGGCGGTGTTATAAGGCCGTTCTGGAGGCGTTTTAATAACCTTCTAACAACATTACAACATGAGTGAAATTACCAAAAAACAGATTGAAGAATGGAAGAAACAACACGGTGATGTTGTCTCTTATACCGTAGAAGACAAGGTGGGCTATTTTCGCAAGCCGACACGTCAGGAAATCTCTTATGCATCCGTGGCAAGCAATCAGATGAAGGACGTCATCAAATACTCCGAAACCTTGATGTCCAGCTGTTGGTTGGGCGGTGACCGCGAGATCCTCGAGCGTGACGAATACTTCATCGGCGCCATGTCCGTGATCGAGGCTCTTGCCGAGGTTAAGATGGGCGAGGTAAAAAAGCTATAAAGCTGGCGGATGGGAGCCCAGATGCAGATTTTATCGGCTACTGCAACACGATGATTCGATATTATCTGCATGTCGACCCAGACGGGCTCACCGACCAGCAATGGGCAACAATGATAGCCCAGTTACAGGATATCCGTAAACGAGAATCAGGACAATGAATGCAATTCAATTCATAATCGACATAGCTACACGCGGTGATCAAGCCGTGATGCGCAGAATCAACACCATTCAGCAGAGGCTGGGTGGTGCCGATGCTGCTGCTCAGCGTCTGGCAAGGACCACCGGAGGCGAGCTCAGGAAGGCCTTCATGTCGCTTCCTGGTGTATCGTTTTTCTCCAACCCTATTGTAGCCTTGTCGGCTGGTATTGGTGTGGTCACGAAGCTAGGCATGGAGACAGAAAAAACTGCAACGGCGTTTCGTGTGTTGGCCGGATCGGAAGAGACATCGGCCAAGCTGTTGGGAGAATTGAACAAGTATGCTGACGAAACGGTGTGGAATCGTCCGGAGATCCAAGAAGCCGCCAAGACGATGATGGGCTTTGGCGTGTCTACAGAGACAGTCTATAACGATCTGAAGATGTTAGGCGATGTAGCTATGGGCGACAAAAACAAGCTGCAAAGTCTTGCGCTCGTGTTCGGTCAGATTTCTTCGGCCGGAAAGCTCACCGGCCAGGATCTGCTTCAACTCATCAATGCCGGCTATAACCCTTTGCTTGACATATCCGAAATCACCGGTAAATCTGTTGCACAACTGAAAGATGCGATGAGCGAAGGGGCTATCTCTGCAGATCTTGTTCGTCAGGCGTTCGAAAAAGCGACAGGACCGGGTGGTCGATTTGAAAGGATGATTGACAAAATGGCGAAGACGGCTCCAGGAGCCTTTGATCAGCTCAAGGGCAAGGCAAGTGCCGGTCTATTGTCACTCTACGACATTATACAACCCTATTTGATACCCGCATTTGAAAAAATGGGGAAAGTGTTGGAGAGCCTGTTTGGCATTCTTCGGGGAGTAATCAATTTCTTGATTGACTATGGAAAATGGCTGCTTCCTGTCATTGCCGCAATAACGGCATATAATGTTGTAGCCAATGGTGCTGTGATAGCTCTCAAAGGGTGGATAGTTGCTCAGAAAGTTCTGAACTTCGTTATGAATATGAACCCCGTGGGGCTCATTGTGTCTGGAATTGCAGCCCTGATAGCTATTATCGTGGTATGCTGGAATAAGTTTGCTGGATTCCGTGCGGTAATATTGACAGTGTGGGATACGATGAAGGGGTTTGGCAATATGCTGAAAGAGTTTGTGATTGACCGTATCACGGGCATCCTAACAGGTATTGGCAAACTTGGGCAGGCCCTGGTGATGTTGTTTAAGGGTGATTTCTCGGGCGCTTGGAATACAGCGAAAGAGGCCGGATCAATGCTTATCGGCAAGGATGCTATAAAGAATGCCGTATCATCAACTAAAGATGTCATCGGAGGGGTGAAAGGGAGCTATCAAAGCAACCTGGCTGAACAGACAAAGAAACAACTGTCAGCACCCAAGGGTGCTGCAGGAACAGACCAATCAACCGATGTGTCTAGCTTGGGTACTGGTGCATTGAGCACCACCGGCCTTGCTAACGACATCACCACCGGCGGAACGCGCAACACATCCATCACCCTTAACATTGGCAAGTTCTGGGAGGATGTCAATGTATTCCCTGCGGAAGATATGGATATGAATACAATCTCAAGGAAGGTCCTTGAGGCTATCAACAGGTCCTTGGAGGCCGCAACAGCTGCAGCAAGATGATGACATTTGACATTGAGAAAGAAACGGGGAAGACGTCAGCCGTTTGGAAGATCCCGCCATACATGCGTTTGCAGCATAAAGCCATTGCGAAGGTTGACCCAGACGAGTACTCTGACAAGGTCATTACACAAGATCAGCTCCCCTCGGAGGCGTCAAACGCTTCCGGTGTGCCGATGCAGTGTCCACTATGGATGAAGCGAGAAGAAGATGCTGAGTATTGGCTGTTGCCTTATGAGCCCATCATCACCATCCACGGGAAGAACATCATCGCAAAGAAGCAGGTGGCCAAGGGCAAGGTGCGCGGATCCATCAAGGAGCGATGGGCACAAGACGACTATCAGGTCAACATCAGCGGCATCTTGATGGCCGAAAATGGATATCCTGAAGCCAATGTCAAGAAGCTACGCACCATTTGCGAAGCGACCAAGGTGCAAGTGATGGGCCCGATCTTCGAGCTGTTCTCCATCGACCGACTAGTCATTGAGAGTTTTGACTTCCCGTTCACCTCCGGACCTGGCAACCAGGCATACACTATCGGAGCAGTCAGCGATGATATCTACAAACTGCTCCTGCGCGAAGAAGACTTAAAATCGATGTGAAATGTTTACGATGCAATATGACATACAGATAGGACAATATCGTCTTGGCTTACTAGACAAGGTTGAGATCAACCGGTCTGTCGAGCTCTTGGCCGATACGGCGACTATCTCCCTGCCAGCCGCAGAGTACAACATCGCATTGGATGTCGAGTCGAAGATCAAACGCGGAGATAAGGTAGTGATCAAGCTGGGCTATGCTGAGACCGGCCTGGTGGAAGAGTTCTCTGGCTGGGTGCAGCGTGTCGGTACAGATAGTGGCACAATCACCATCGAGTGCGAAGACGACTTGTTCCATTTCCGAGTTGGCCTGAAGGATCAGCAGAAAACAGATATCACGCTGGCAGAACTTCTCAAGCTTGTAGTGGATGGCGTCGGAGGAGGATACAAGGTGGATAGCAGCTATTCGTGGAAGTACGACAAATTCACCATCAACAGCGCTACCGGCTACGATGTACTGAAGAAGGTACAAGAAGAGAGCGGCGCAGATATCTACATCCAAGACAATGTCCTGCATGTGCATGCGCCTGGGCAGAATGTCGGCCAAGAACGCATCTATGACTTTGCACGCAATGTTCAGAGCTGCAATCTGGAATACAGGCGGGCTGATGAGAGGAAAGTACAGGTGGTAGTGAAGGCAGTCCTGCCGGATGGGAAGGTAAAAGAACGGCACTATGGCTCTACCGGTGGAGATAAAGTGGAAGTGAAGTGTGCCACCTCTGACGATGCATCGATGAAGCTCCGCGGAGAGAGTGAACACAAGCGTCTGAGCTTCGATGGCTATGACGGCAGCATCACCACGTGGCTAGTGCCTTTCGTTGTCCCTGGCGACACTGCAAACCTGTACGATGCCGACTACGACTATAAAAATGGAAGATACTTCGTTCGAGCTGTGAAAACCGAGTTCAGCAGCTCTGGAGCGACAAGGGAAATAGAACTCGGGTTTAGACTGACATGACACCTGAACGCCGATTGGCCGAGAATATACGCCGCTTAAATCCTGTGGCCATGTGGATGACACAAGGAGAGGTCATCGCCGTAGATGGGCAGACCTGCACCGTGCAGATCGGAGATGCGCAGATCCAAGGGGTACGCCTTCGGGCTTCTCTCTCGTCTCGAGAACGTCAGATGCTTGTTGTTCCCAAGATTGGTAGTCCGGTGACACTCGGATGTCTGACGGGTGACCTGAATAACCTTGTGGTGCTGCAGGTAGACGAGATCGAGAGCGTCACTATCAATGGCGGCAAGCTGGGCGGACTGGTAAACATCGAAGCGCTGACCGACAAGATAAACGAGCTCGTGGATGCGTTTAACCGTCACAACCACACGCTGGCACCAGGTGCCGTCATCACGATCGCAGGACCAAACACCAACCCCGTAACAGTTCCGGCACCCGCAAGGAAGGCATCACGCCTAAACAAACAAGACTACGAAGACCCTTCAATAACGCATTAAGATGAAAGGAATACAGCTGACAGACTACGACCTTGCTATCAATGTTAAGCGAGACAAGTATGGTAAAATCACCTCCGGTTTGGTGGTAGGTGACATCCTACATCAGAACCAAGCCATCATCTTGACACTTCGTCCTGGCGAGCTCAAGGAGAATGCTTCTGTGGGTGTGGGCCTTGCCGACATGCTGTTAGAACACAATACGATGGCCATTCGGAGAGAGATTCGACAACAGCTGGAGATGGATGGCCAAACGGTGAGCTCTGTAGAGGTGACCAACAAGCACGTGACAATAGACGCAACCTATTAATCAGATATATTATGGAAAATTTCTTTGGACCCTTAAAATCGGTATTGGTGACAGCTCTATGTGCTGTTTTTGCATTTTTTGCGCCAATATCTAACTTGATTTTCGCAGTTTTTCTGATTTTCTTGCTCAACTGCATCGCCGGTATTGTGGCTGACGTGGTGACCGAGAAGAACTCGTTTGACCTGCGCAAGTTCTTTCACTGCTTGTTTGAAACGATGGTGTTTTATGTCATCATTATGGCGGTTTATGTGATTGGCGACTATCTGTTGAACCTTGATGGAGCCATACAGTGCAGCACCGTGATCGTATATGCTATCCTCTATTTCTACGGCACGAATATCCTGCGCAATACCATCAAGCTCTTCCCGGACTCGAAGACCCTGAAGTTCTTGTACTACGTATTGAGCTTCGAGATCATCAAGAAGCTGCCCTACCTTGACAAGTTTAAGGACAAAGAGAAGGAAATCGAGAAGGCCATCGCTGACGAGATTAACCCCAAGGAGGAAGTGTAATGGCAGATGTACATGCGCTTGCTCCCTTCATCCTGCAGTGGGAAGGCGGGTTTGTGAATGACCCTTGCGACAAGGGCGGTTCAACCAATATGGGGGTAACGATGGGCACCTGGAAGGCCGTCGGCTATGACAAGGACGGCGACAATGACATCGACGTTGATGATCTTCTGATGCTCACTCCTGACGAGGTGACTGATAACGTACTCAAGCCGCACTACTGGGACAGATGGATGGCCGACCACATCAACTCCCAACGCCTGGCCAACATCCTTGTTGACTGGGTATGGTGCTCCGGGAAATGGGGTATTGTCATCCCCCAGCGCCTGTTGTATGTCAAGGATGATGGTCTCGTAGGCCCGCACACCCTGAATGCCATCAACACCATCGATGCGGAATACTTCATCGAGCGTGTATATGATGCCAGGAAGGAGTTTTTGAAACAGATCGTCCGGAAGGACCCGTCACAAGAGAAGTTTTACAAGGGGTGGCTACGCCGCCTCAATGAATTGAGATAAATATGAACCGTTTGGTTTTTTTCATAGTTATGTTGTTTGTTGTGTGTCTGACATCCTGCGGTACTCAAAGAACCGTGGTATCGCAGGAGGTTCAGACTGATTCGCAAACATTGTCCAAGGACAGCACCTACTTTCAGAAGCAGATTGACAAGATGGTGCGTCAGACCATGGACGAAATCTTGAACCGGGAAGTCGAGCAAAACATCACCGTCAAGAAGCTGCAGTGGAGTCCTCCTGACACTTCCGGCCACCAGTATATTCAGCAAGAAGTCGTCATCGATGCTGTGGTGGTGTCTCGAGAATCCAAGAAGAGAGAGATTGAAGTCATAGAAGATGTGCGTGAGAAGATTGACAGCACCGCAGTGGCAGACACGTCTTCGGTAGTGATCGTTGACTGCAGCGAAGATGTGGAGCAAGCCAATAGAGAGGCTTGGCTGCCGAAATTAGCACTCATAGCGGGAATCGCTATCTTTTTATTGTTTATCCTTAAAATCCTTGTAAAATGACAGTAATTGTCCAAAATCGTCAGACCTTGTCTGACATCGCCATCCAAGTGTATGGCACCAATGCCGGGCTTGTCTCGCTTGCAGAAATCAATGATGTAAGCATCACCGACGAGCTTCCCGCCGGAACAGCCTTGGAGTGTCCGGAGGAAATCTATGACAGATACCTACAGAACTTCGTGCGCATCCGCAAGGTGCAGCCGGCGACCGCAGGAGAACTCGAATAACAACACAACTATGGCACGTACTATACAACAAATTAAGAAATCTATGACGGATGAGTTCGTGGCAGACCCGACCATCCGTGAACGCTATGGCCTTGGTCAGAACGACACGTTTGAATCGGCATTCAGCCTAGTATCTGTGGAAAGCATCCTCTTTGGCATCGTGGCAACTGCTACGTTTGTTCTTGAGTCGATCTTTGATGCGTTTAGACGGGAGGTGGATAGGAAAATCGCCTCGTCCATCGTTGCGACCATCCCCTGGTACCACAAGGTATGCCTTGAATATCAGCACGGGGACAAGCTTGTTTTGAACCCTACTACTTACGAGTACGGTTATGAACAGATGGACGCCTCTAAGCAGCTGGTGAAGTATGCTGCTTGCCGTGACCGTGGGGGCGGGGTGTATGTTCTTGTCGCAGGACAAGGCGCAGACGGTTATCCACAAGCACTTTCTGATGATGTCCTATCGGCATTCAAAGAGTATATGAATAAGCGCAAAATCGTTGGTGTTGTGATGGAGGTGTTCTCATATGATCCTGATGACATCTCTGTGTCATTGAAGGTGCAATATGACCCTGTCGTGATGAACGACGACGGTTCTCTGATTTCTGATCCTTCGGTGTATCCTGTAGAAGAGGCAATCAATGAGTACCTGGCCAACGTCGTTTATGGAGGAACCTTCAATATCAACAAGATGATTGATGCCGTACAAGGTGCTGCTGGTGTCGTTGACTTGCAGGTGGATAATGTACTGGCTAAATCATCTACTGAGGAATCATTTGCAGAAGTAACGGGCAACAACTATACCTCAATGGGAGGTTCTTTCAAAGCAACAGACTTAAGAAACACTATCAGTTATGTACTCTCGATTTGACATTGACCGATTTGCATTGCAGCAGTTGCCTCCAATGCTTCGAAAAAAGAGCATCTATGCCTTGCTCCGTTGTCTTCTAATTGGTCTTGGCACGATTTATCGTTCATTCTCAGGGTATCGTGAGTCTGTATTGCTGCAGGTCAATCATAACAGCACAACTGCATCACTACAGAAGTTCCTGAATGACCTATTTGGCCTCCAAGATAGCATTACAATTACCGACTTCAAGGACGTCAATGTCTATCTTCATAACAAAGATGAGACTAACGAAAGCGTCTACATGGGCTACCTGGATGAAAGTATAGCGTTGAACTTGTTGTCAGTTGCGCCCAATATGGTGACCGGCGGATTTGAGGTAAACGTGCCCACGAAGCTTGTATCGGCAGCCAATCTTAAGACCATTCAAAAGTGGGTTGAATTTTATAAACCCGCAGGAACTACGTATAAAGCAAAAATCAGAACAATATCATAAGCCATGAACAAATTTTTGACATTTCCCGGCATTCAGCCGGTGTATCTCGGGGACATCGACTTCATGCAGACATCTGTACGGGATGCCTTTGCACAACTGCTACGAGGCTTGACTGGTAGTGACAACCCCAAGTGTATCATTGCTCCTGCAACACAAGACAAAGATGGCGTCATCTGCATTGATGGCGAGATTCTTCCGCTGAGATACTCTACTATTTCCGCAAGGACCTGCTATCAGGTTATTACGGCAACATCTGGAGAACGTGTCATGAAGTCTGGAGAGACTCGTAAGTGTTGGGAGGAACGATATGTTATGGGCCTCAATGGTCTAGAAGGAGCTCCGAACAACGCCCGCTACTTCAAGAACCTCTCAGAACTCTTAGTGAGAGACATTCCCACCCAAATAGGACACTCGGAGATCAGCGAAGGGGATATCACCACCATCATGCGTATCGTGCAGGATGGGAACGTGACCAGCGTGAGTGGCACAATGCAAGTGAACGAAGCTACTGTTACCACAGATATTATTGTGGGTAAGCAGACAGATCTGCCTGTTGGGACGTGGATGTTCCCAGTTGTCTACGAGTCATACTCGCAGCTAAAGATGGTGCCTGCCAAGCTTGTTGTAGCCTATGACGAAGCCGATGGCGTGAACAAGTGTACGCTCACAACCAATGAGACTTCATACAAGAAGGAAGATGTGGGTACATTCTCATTGATCATCACATAAGAGTGATATCAACTATCTGTAGGCCACAGTGGATTAGTCCAGCTGTGGCTTATTTTTTGCCGTATATCGGGGCGTTAACACATATAGCTATGCAAAAGAAGGTTATTTGTGAGCGTATCGTCGCTCTAGTAGCGCAAACGACGGATCTGACCGTCGAAGATATCCTATCTACTCAGAAGAGGGCAGATATTGTGGATGCAAGGTATCTGGCAGTATATGCCATGCTTCAACAGGGTGTTACTCTCTACTACGTGGCCGAGTTTATGAATATGACTCAGCGTAATGTTTATCACATTCAGGAGCATTTTGACGAAAGAAAAGTCTATGGAAATCCTGCTTTAGAAAGGTATTATAATACACTTCTAAAAGCCATGAAACAGTTCTGAAAGCATCACGAAACAACACTGAAACATCCATTTCTTGAAGACACAATTTGTAGTCATTTTTGTTCTGTCTCACCAGGTGGTAAGACGCCAATCCCTGAAGGCGTAAGACGGGGCAAAAACAATAAATTATGGATGAAAAAAGTGGTGTTTGGGGACAAAACACCGGAATCTGGGCAATCGTCGCAGTCATTGTAGTCATCGCATTCTTATGGTGGTGCCACAAGTCCGGCGAAGACAAGGCGAACCTCGCCGGTAGCATTCAGAAGTTGTATGGTCGCGTAGATGCCATCGAACCGGCTCTGACTGCTACGGCCAACAACGTCTACAACATCAACAATGTCTTGGCGAAGACTGTACAAGGTGTACAATGCATCAAGGAGAACGTTGACGTACTCGATGGAGCGGTATTCGTCTCTCGATGTGACGCCCGCCGAGGAGGATGTGGTTGCAACGACACTCGCTATGTGGCCAAGAACAGCTACAACCTTGCAACCTCTACCCTTGAACAGATCGAGACTTGCGGTGGTTGCTGAGTTTAATTTGGGAGGGCTACGGCCCTCCTTTATTCATTAAATACTATGTTTAACAAGAAAGAACGAGAGGTGCCAACCTTCAGTAGCCGTGCAGAAGCGTTTGATTACATGTTCTCAGAGATGTGCGATCGTGGGGCTGATCTTCACGATGCCGCCAAGAGGGCAGACGAATTTGCCAATATTATAGCCAAGAATAGGGCATTGCCTGACGCCCCCGAGAAGCAGAAGAATGTCATCGAGAAGTGCGTGGTATATCTTCAGCAGATATCTGTGATTAAGAAGGAACACCCAGAGGTTTGGAATCTCGCTTCAGGAGCTCTCGGCGGATTGATAGGCGCGTTTGTGGGCTCAAAATCAGTTCAGTCAGAAGAGAATGGACCTTCAGACATCCCTCCACCTCCGGACTTTGACAATCTAGAATAGCATGGGGAATTATAAAAAAGTCTACATCGCCGTCTATTGTGATAGCGATGAAGAACAACAACAAGCGCAACGAGTGGCAGAAGATCTGAGCAAGACCTTTCGCTTATCCGCCAAAGACCTTGTCGGCATGCACCCGTTGATAGTGAAGAACGGCCAGCTCATCGGCAGTGCCGTCAGAACAATATCGAAAGAAGGCGTATCTGGTGTCGCCAAGATGTTACCTCAACTGATGAAGATGAAGCGATGAAATGTATTGGAAACTGCGTCAAGTGTGAGCTCGTAAGTAGCGACGAAAAAATGACCTGCTGCGCCTTTCAGTCGCTCAAGCAACAGGTCGAGATTCGCACCCAGCTCAAGGTCATCCTTGACAAACTGGACTTAATAGCAAGCAGCCATGCCGTAGAAGGCGTCTGCGACACTGAACTTCCTGCAGTGGATATTCAGGAGGACAAACCCAAAAGAACGAAGAAATGAACTCAGAGGAAATGAAATCAAGGTATCAACACTTGTATGATACCATGAAGACGTCAAAAGACGTGGAGAAGATGATGGTATTTGGCAAGGCCGAACATCACATCTTCAACAAGCTGGCAGCGAGCAATCCATCATTGGCCAAGGAATGGCTGGAGATGCTTGAGGCTGTATGCTGGGACAACTACCTGTCCGAAATGCAAGCAGAGAAATTGGCAAGCAAGATCGTAAATCAAGACGGTTCTGCAGGACCTTATTGGTCCATGGACACCTTCTTCAGCGTAGTGCCGAAGCTCGGTGGTAAGCTGGAGGATGAGCCGTACTATAACAAGTATGCACTGTGGCTGGTGGCCAATGCCCACTATTCGGACTTTGCCAAGTCTACATCAGAGGATATGGGCTATCAGACTATCTCAGATGTGCCTGCCGAGAAGATGGCATTGTCGATGTATAAGAAGGCCGTTGAGAGCCTCAAAGATATTGACCGGTCTCATTATATTGCCGACTACTACCACATCTAAAATGGCCTGAAAGCCCTTGTCATCTGCAGATATGTACCCGAAAGCACACAATCGGGTACATATTTTTTTGATGTGTACCTATAAGACCATTTTCGTGACCTCACGAAAATGATATACAAAAAAAATGCGCGTCAAAAGACACGCATTTCGTTTTGTATGTGATTAGACGCATTTCGTTTTACTCAAGCGTACTTTTCGTTTTGGCGATTATAAACAGATAATCTTTGGAACCGCTCGCTTTAAGGTGTATCGTGAAAGCCGTGACCGGGTA
>JAEIGA010001522.1_pt1 | contig 36206 bp, 46 predicted proteins | sample 9270691 | NCBI WGS metagenome assembly JAEIGA01 (sample SAMN17057246, study PRJNA624740) | gut metagenome | biome: biome; isolation source: fecal sample | host: Bos grunniens | place: China: Xizang | collected 2019
CGGGTGTTTATCTTGGAGTGGATCAGCTGCCGCCGGTCCTGGCCTATCTGATCGGCTGAGTTGGCACGGGTACCGGCGGGGAATGGGGCCAGGCGGGGCTGGGCGGAGTTAGGTGTACGACCCCCGAAAAATTCAAAAAGGATATTAACAAGAAAACACTTGACAAGAAGATTCTTGAGTGTTATAGTGTAAATACAAACCACTTGGAGGTGCGTTATGAAAGCAAGAGAACTCATTAAGGTAATCATGGAAAAGCAAGATGTGAGCAATGCTTGTATGGCAGATCGTTTGAATATCACCCCTGCTGCATTGTGGGATCGTCTTAACACTAAGAAGGCTAAGGACATTCCTGTGTCCCTGTTGAGCGAGATGCTCCGTGCCTTGGATTACAAGGTAGTCCTTGTTCCTCGTTCCAGCCGGGTTCCTTCCGACGGATATGAGGTGGAGTGATGATTTACGGATATGCTCGTGTAAGTACCAAGGGCCAGGCCAGGGACGGAAATAGTCTTGAGGCTCAGGTGAATGCCCTGATTGAACGAGGGGCGCAGATCATCTATAAAGATTCCTTTACCGGCACGAAGCAGCATCGTCCTGAGTTGGATAAGCTACTGAGTGTTCTCAAGGAAGGGGATACTGTTGTAGTGACCAAGTTAGACCGAATCGCCAGAAGCACCACCCATGGTATTGCCTTGATTAAATTACTTTTGGATAAGGGTGTTGCTGTGAATGTCCTGAACCTGGGAATGATGGATAATAGTCCCAATGGTAAGTTAATCCGAACAATTTTCTTTGCTTTTGCGGAATGGGAGCGGGATATGATCGTCGAGCGCACCAGTGAAGGTAAGGAAATTGCCAGGGAGAGAGATGACTACCAAGAGGGTCGTCCGGCCAAGGAGATCCCGGATTTCGAAAAATTCCTGCAAAAACAAAAAGACGGTCAAATGACCGTCAGTGAGTGCTGTAAGGCACTGGGTATTGGCAGAAGCACCTGGTATGCTAGAGTCAGGGAGTTAGCTGTTTAACTGAATGGGGAAGTAATATGGACGTTCTTTGTTATGCACGCAAGCGACGAGACGATGCTGACAACAAAATAAGGGTGGCCAGGTGGGCGGCTATTTTGTTGTGTGTCTTGATGCTGGGTATGGCTTCTTGGTTGGCTGAGAACTGGTTTTCCTACGAGGTAACGACATGGAAGACTAAAAAAGACCCATATGAGTACGTCATCGGAAAGGTAAACACATATGTGTGCTATACCACCCTATATGGTGAGTGCTATCATGCGTCGGGGTGTGGGTCTCTTTGGAATAGTTCTTTCAAAACAACCGTATACGAAGCAGAGCAGAGGGGTTATCGGAGTTGCTCAAAATGTACCCCAACGCAGAGAACGACGCTGACGCTGACGGAGACCCGATATAGGGATGTGAAATACTCCGTAACCGAAACCACGGAACCTGAGGTGGAGGTTTGGCTCTGCGGTACGGCTTTGATCATTCTTGGATACTTTGTTGTTACCATCCCCGCTAAGCGAGATAAGAAGGCCGCGGAGGCGGAGATGGCGGAGATATCACAAAGGCAAGCCCAGTTTTAACTGAAACATTATTTTGGAGGGTTAATTATGGTATATACTTTGCAATCCCCATGGGATGTGTCCAAAACTTGCGACATTATCGAGCGAACCGTCAAATCTATGGGCGGTAAGGTTAAACGAGTTTCTCCTGGGAGTTTGGAAGCAACATGGAGAACCCGTCCCTGCCACAGTAAGCAGTACTACACAGTATTCCCTAGTAAGTATAGATTTTATGTTGGAGATGGGATCATTCGGGCTGTTACGGGCAATGCTGAGTTTCCGTTCATTGTCATGCGATTCAAGTTGGGTGGGCTTCAGATAGTCTGGAATGCTTTCCTGGAGTCCTTGACGAAAGTTGCCCCGGGTGTGGACTTCGGTATCAAGCCGGGCGATGCTGAACTTGTGGCGGTACAATTCTATGGGGATGATATCGAGCAGGTGTTCGTATCCACCACCGTTCATTCCCCGTCTTGGAGCGGTGCGATCATGGGCGGTCTGCTGTTTGGTACTGCTGGTGCGATCATTGGCGGATCGGCGGGAACAAGTTACACAACGGGGAGTACGTCGTCAAGATTCTCAAATCAAGTCTTGGCGAGAGCAAGATATTCCAATGGCCTTCTGGCAGAGGGAGTAGTGTTAAAAAGCGACCCTGTTTACCACGAGATCTTGGTAAATATGAGCCGGTTATCTGAAACTAAATAACGTTCATGAATTTTGACGGCGCATTATTGCGAGGGAACTAGGGTCCCGAACAGTGATGTGCCGTCTTTTTGTTTTAGGAGGTAATGTGAATATGGAGATGCTGCTGTTTGCGATTTTCCAAAAAATACAAAAAGACCCCGGAGACATGAGAGCCTACCGGGATCTGCTGAATATTTGCCGTGAGACGCTGAAGAAGGATATTCCGCTGGCGGTAAAGTATATGGAGAAGCTGTCGGATTGGATTGAGGAGACCATCCCTAAGATTTCTGATATCGACAAAATGCGAGAGATGTTTGCTTTCCATCGTGAGGTGGTATTCGCCGGTGCCAAGGAGTCGTTTCACCTGTGCCTTTTGGCTGTGGAATGGAATCGTGACCCGGACAAGAAATTCTACCCGCCCCGCAAGATGGTGCTGCGACAGGTGGTACAAGCACTACAGGAGTTGGAGGAGAGAAAGCTGGACCTCCTTGCGGTCAGTATGCCACCTGGTAGCGGTAAGACCACTCTGGCCATCTTTTATTTGACATGGATTGCCGGCAGACATCCTGAGGAGCCGACGCTGACGGGTTCCCATAGTAACTCCTTTGTCCGTGGCGTTTATGATGAGTGTTTGAGAATATTTGATCAGAGCGGTGATTATCTTTGGCAAGAGGTATTCCCGGAAACACAGGTGACGAACACCAATGCAAAAGATTGCCGCATCGACCTCGGAAAGCGGAAAAGATTTGAAACGCTACAGTTTACCTCCATCGGTACCGGCAACGCTGGTCTGTATCGTGCCATGCATTTGCTGTACTGTGATGACCTGGTCAGCGGTATTGAGGTGGCACTGAACAAGGAACGATTGGACAAGCTGTGGGAAACCTACACCACCGACCTCCGCCAAAGAAAGATCGGTGACCACTGCGGTGAGTTGCATATCGCCACCCGCTGGAGTGTGCATGATATCATCGGTCGTCTGGAGCAGATGTACGGCAACAGCCCCCGGGCCAAGTTCATTGTCCTCCCGGCTATGAATGCGGATGATGAGAGTAATTTTGACTATGCCTATGGCGTTGGTTTCAATACCCAGTTCTACCGTCAGCAGAGAGATATCATGGATGACGCAAGCTGGAGAGCGTTGTACATGAATGAGCCTATAGAAAGAGAAGGACTTCTGTACCATCAGGATGAGTTGCGCAGATACTTTGAACTGCCGGAAGGAGATCCCGATGCGATCATCGGCATCTGTGATACCAAGGACAAGGGTACTGACTATGCTTTCCTCCCGGTGGCGTATGTGTATGGTCAGGATTATTACATCAACGATTGCATCTGCGACAATGGCCTCCCGGAGATTGTGGACGCTAGATTAGCGGATATCCTGGTTAGGAACAAAGTGAATCAGTGCCGCTTTGAGTCTAACTCCGCCGGCGGGCGTGTTGCGGAGAAGGTGCAGCAGATGGTGAAGGATAGGGGAGGCATCACCCACATTACCACCAAGTACACCACGGCGAACAAGGAAACGAAGATCATTGTCAATTCGGCGTGGGTCAAGGAGCATTGCCTCTTCCGCGATGAGAGTACCTATAAGCGTAACAGCGAATATGGGCGATTCATTAATATGCTTTGCTCTTACACTATGGCGGGTAAGAACAAAAACGATGATACTGCGGACGGCATGGCCATGCTGGCGGAATATGCTCAGAGCCTGGGTGCATCCAAAGTAGAGGTCTTCCAGCGCCCGTGGTGATCCCATTGAAAGTCAACTGTATTTTGTGCAAAAGTTTTCAACAAAACACAATATATTTTGTTCAAATGTATTGACATATACTACATATTGTGTTATAGTATAAGTGCAAAAGTAGATACTTAGTTGGCGCATTATTGCGAGGGATATGTGAGATCCCGAACGATAGTGCGCCATTTTTGTTTTTCTGAAAGGGGTTCTTCTGGGATGCGAAATGACTTCGATCTCATTGTGCATGAGATTTGCGACAAGGAAATAAAAATCTACCCGATCGCGGATGTCCATTTCGGCTCTCTGGAGCATGACACCCACGCATGGACGAAGTTCTGTTCCAAGGTGGCAAGCGAACCCAACAGTTATCTGATTTTGGCGGGCGATTTGATTAACAACAACCTGCGTTCCTCTGTTGGATCGCCTTGGGACGACCGAATTCGGCCTCGTGAGCAGAAGAGGTTGATGGTTGAGTTCCTGGAGCCTCTGAAGGATAAAATCCTCTGCTGTGTCAGCGGTAATCACGAGCGTAGAAGCCTCAAGGATTCCGACGATGACCCTACCTATGACATCATGACAAAGCTGGATTTGGAGGATCTCTACCGACAGAATGCTGCTTTCATGAAGATTCGCCTTGGTGCGAGAACCCGTGATGGTGGCATCGGATATGATACTTCCTTCAAATTTGCCGTAAACCATGGTGCGGGTGGCGGTATGACGGGTGCTTCTGTCAACCGCAGTGAGAGATGGGGAACCGTTATTGATGGTGTCGATTGTGTGGTTACGGCTCACACTCATAAGGGTGCCATCACCCGGCCTTCCAAAATCGTCATTGACGACACGAACGATATTGTGTCCATCAAGGATTTTGTGGTACTGACCTGTGTACCATGGCAATCCTTTGGCGCATATCCCATGCAAAGCATGATGCAACCGGCTGCTACCAGCAGACCGCAAAGTATCCGTTTGATTTCCCGACCCAAAGAAATTGAACTGGTTTGGTAATTTTTGAGTAAAGGAGGGGTCGGATTGGATACGAGACCCATGCACGGCAGACGGATGATCACCACGGATGTGACCGAGATTACTGCCGAAAATGTTGTGGAAGTCCTGGAAGAGGCCATGAAAACGCACGACTTGAATCGTGGCGAGATTGATTACCTCTGGAAGTATTACAAAGGCGAACAGCCCATTCTTACTCGCACGAAGACGGTGAGACCTGAGATCTGCAACAAGATTGTGGAAAACCGTGCCAATGAGATTGTGTCCTTCAAGGTCGGTTATCTCTGCGGTGAGCCTATCCAGTATGTGGGTAGAAGCAGTGAGGAAGCGATCACCAAGGGTGTTGGTGATCTGAATGAGTATATGTTCCTTGTGGATAAACCCGCGCTCGACCAGGAGGTCGTGGAATGGGGTATGATCTGCGGAACGGCCAACCGAATGGTGCTGGCAAATGATGACTACGAAGCCGAGTCTGATGAGGCTCCCTTCGATATGTTCACCCTGGATCCCAGATATTACTTCGTGGTGTATTCCAGCGAAGTGAAGCGCAAACGGATGATGGGTGTGAAATACAACACGGACGCGTTCGGTTCTAAGACGTTCTCCGTGTATACCGATAGCCTGTACTTCACCATCAAGGATGGGAAGGTGCAGGAGGCAGCTACCAACCCGCTTGGTACTGTGAACATTTTCGAGTACCCGGCAAACAACGCTCGTTTGGGCGCGTTTGAGATTGTCCTTCCGCTGCTGGATGCGATCAATAACATCGAGTCTAACAGAATGGACGGCATTGAGCAGTTCATTCAAGCGTTTGTGAAGTTCATTAACTGCGATATCAGTAAGGACGATTTCGAGGCTCTGAAGGATCTCGGTGCCATCAAGGTGAAGTCCATTGACGGTCAGGCCGCTGATGTGGATATCGTCACGAATGAACTGAACCAACAGCAGACGCAGACGCTCAAGGAAGACATTTACAAGGCGATCCTATCCATTTGTGGTCTGCCGAGTATGTCTGACGGGTCCACTTCTGACTCCTCCAACAATGGAGCGGTGGTTCTGAAGAATGGTTGGCAAGGTGCCGAGACTCGTGCGAAGGATAGCGAGTTGATGTTCAAGCGTTCCGAAAAGGAAGTGCTGAAGTTGGTTCTGAAGCTGTGCGATGGTCTGGCAGACCTGAAGCTGCGGCTGAAGGATATCGACATGAAGTTCACCCGTCGTAACTACGACAACATCCTCAGTAAGTCCCAGGTGCTGGTGTCTATGCTTCAACAGCCCAAGATTCATCCTCTTCTGGCGTTCACTCACTGTGGTATGTTCTCTGATCCTGAGAGCGCATACACCATGAGTAACGATTACTACGAAGAGCAGATGGAGAAGTGGGAGCCGGTGGATGTGGATGAGAATGCTGTAAGCGAGGAGAATTCCGATGTACAGACTGGCTGATAAACTTCTGGAGCAGTTGAAGAAACTGATCCGCAGAGAGTTCAACCGATTGGGCATCTTCGGTTTTGACGAACTGAATGCCCCACGCATCACGAGAGAAACTATTGCCTTGTATGACAGAATGCTGGCCGAGAACAAGAAGCGGTTCCTGGAGGCGGCCAAGAAAGCATACAGCGACGCTGTTGCTACGGCCGTCGCGGCCGAGTACCGGGAGCAGGGTGCGATGAGAATCGATGATGTGTGGTTGGATGCCCTCCTGGGCGCATATAACTTCGTGTCCGGGTTTCTGTATGAGTCCGAGGCAGAGCGGAAGCGCCTGAGATTGGCGGAACAGATGATGACCGCCCGGGAGTATCAGAATCGCCCCCTGTACAACGAAAGTTTGAGGCGGGCCGCCAACTTGTGGTGGACGCAAACCGCCCACTATATGCTCGATGCCGTCGATGCCGCTACCTTGGATGGGTACCGGGATTGTGGCGTAGAGAAGGTTAAATGGATTACAAACATTGATGGCAAAGAGTGTATCACCTGTCGTAGTCGTCATGGGAAGGTTTATGACATCGACAATGTGCCTCCCAAGGCGCATCGGAACTGCCGGTGCTACCTCTTGCCTGTGAAGAAAGAGGGTGGCTAACTATGATGCAAGGTACTACTCCGACACATCGGTTTACGATTCCGTTTGATGCGTCATTCGTTCGCCGAGTTCGTGTGTCTTATTCCCAGAACGGAACGTGTGTTCTGATTAAGGAAGACCCTGAGTGCCACGTGGAAGGTAACGTGATTGAACTGAAGTTGTCTCAAGAGGAGACGCTTAAGTTTGATGAATTTTCTTCGGTGCTGATTCAAGTGCGAGTTCTCACCGTTGATGGAGATGCACTTGCAACCGATCCCATTCGAGTTTCTTGCGGTGCTGTCCTGGATAACGAGGTGCTGGAATGAGATTGGATGTTAAGTTCTCGGAAAAAGATATGACTTTTGCCGTTCAGGTATCTGAGGGCAACGAGTCTTTTAATGCGGATATGGGCGAGATCCATATCCTACATGATGGGCAGAACGGCGCAACCTTCACCCCGTCCGTGTCCGAGGACGGCGTTATTTCGTGGACGAATGACCGTGACCTCCCGAACCCGGAACCCGTCAACATCAAGGGCGTTCCCGGAGTCAAGGGTGATCCCGGACAGCCCGGACAGCCGGGTAAGGACGGCAAGGATGGTTACACCCCGGTAAAGGGCGTGGACTATTTCGATGGTTTGCCCGGTAAAGATGGCGCACCCGGACAACCGGGTAAGGATGGAGAACCGGGGCAGCCCGGTAAAGACGGAACCGCTGGCAAGGATGGACAGCCCGGTGCAGACGGCTTTTCTCCTACTGTCGCCGTTGCGGACATTGACGGCGGTCATCGTGTTTCTGTCACCGACAAGAACGGCACAAAGACCTTTGATGTCATGGACGGAAAAGACGGAGAAGGTGGCACAGGTGGAAGTGGCGTAGGTCAGGTTGATCCCCGAAGCGATGGAACCGGCGAAATCTTTAATGATTATGCTGCGAACGAAGCGAGCGGAATGAATTCCCATGCGGAGGGGTCTTATGCCCACGCGAGAGGAAACCAATCTCATGCTGAAGGTGTTTTTACTTCGGCAAACGGAATGAATTCCCATGCGGAGGGATATCGCAGCACAGCTGTGGGTTATTGCTCGCACGCCGAGGGGGAAGACACCGAAGCATATGGCAGCTGTTCGCATACGCAAGGTAAGTATAATATTCGGGATTCTGACGAAAAGTACGCTCACATTGTCGGCAACGGTACATCCGAAGCCCGTTCTAACGCCCATACCATTGACTGGGACGGTCTTGGTTGGTTTGCTGGCGGCTTGAAGGTCGGCGGTACAGGGCAGGATGACCCCGAAGCAGAGGAAATCCCAACGAAATCCCAAGTGCAAAAGATGATAGACGATGCTGGCACTGTGCCTTGGAAAGATGTTGAGAGCAAGCCTGTTGTGTCCTTTGGTGGAAGCAACACACTGACTTGGGATGGTAATACGGATGGCTTGCTGAGAGTCGATGTTCCCGATTTTGGGACTTTCTATAAGGTGTCCGATGTGGTGCTGACCCAAGAAGATGTGTGGGGTGTGGACAACAACCGCTATTACATCGCTCGAGTGGATTGGGGCGAAGGTGACTACTATTATGTCGGTAGCAATGACGAACTTATGGCTACTACAGACGACATTATGCGTCAGTGTACCGATAATACGCAGGGCTATTATACCGGGGTACCGATTGTGTTCTATATCGACAGAGCAATCTGCACGATGGTGGATAATTTCACTCTGGGAGAATGCGTTTTCCCAGAAGCTGGTGTCTACTTCGCTGTAGGCACACATTCCCTGTTTCTCTTAGGAGTTGACCGCTTCAATGGCCAAGAGAAAATTGCACCGTCCCATCTGTATCAGCCCGATTGGGCGCAGATAGACGGAAGCCAGCCCGACTTCATCCTGAACAAGCCGTTCGGTGAAATGCCCGGCGCCGATACGCTGACATGGGACGGTAATACCGATGGCTTGCTCGAGGTTGTGGATATGTGGGGCAATAAATTCTACAAGGTGTCTGATGTCGCCTTAACTGAGCAAGATGTTTGGGGGTCACTCGCAGTTTATTGCGGTGGCGAATTGTTCGTCGAGCAGATAGGTGACCCAAGCATATTTTATGACGAGCGGAATGGGATGTTTTACGAAATTGGCGTAGGTAATTTGTTCCAGCTTATTTTGTGTGCGCCAACGGATAACCACACTTTCCACGGAGCAGAGGGCATTGTCGCTACTTGCCCCGAAAAGGGCATTTACTTTGCACCGGATGTCAGTTCTTTATATATCGCAAGCGCACCTTTCACCAGCACCAAGCTGATAGATTCCAAGTATTTGCCCATGTCCGATATCACGGCGGCTGTCCTTGCGGCTTTGCCCATCTACAATGGGGAGGTTGAAGAAGCATGAGCCATAACATCATAGTAGAGGGTGGGAAGTCTTACCGGCTTCCCACCGCAGGAAAATACTGCGACAGGGACATTGTTATTACCGCAGAGGGTGGCGCAGAGGATTTGAACGCCGTGCTGACCGAGCAGGAAGCCTTGATTGCTGAATTGCAAGCGACACTTAAAGGCAAAGCGGCTGGTGGCGGTACTGAACTGATAAATGCGATCCTTGACGGAAGCGTTGAAGAATTGGAAAGCGATGTGACAACGATTGGGCAACGGGCGCTGAACTATCGGAAGAACTTGCAGAATGTGTCACTCCCGAATGTGACGAGTGTAGGCGCATATGCGTTCTATGAGAGTTTTCGGCATGACGCACGGCCAACCATCGTCTTTCCGGCCCTTGTATCCGCCGGGGAATGTTCGTTCTACGGATCGGGTGTTAATGTCGCAATTTTGCCCAAACTCGAAATCGTCAGTTCGCAAATGTTCAACAATTCTACTGTGCTGGAAAAAGTTGATTTAGGGGCAGCTACGCAAATTAAAGGAGCCTCATTTATCAATTGTTCTTCGTTGGCAACCTTGATAATTCGCACCAATTCCGTCTGCTCCTTAGCTTATGCCACTGTTTTCAATAGCACACCAATGCCGAAGGGTACTGGCTACATTTATGTTCCGTCTGCCCTTGTAGACAGCTACAAGGCGGCAACAAACTGGTCTACCTATGCGGCGCAAATCCGAGCCATTGAGGACTACCCTGAAATCACAGGAGGTTAATGTATGGCGATTATTACAGAATACTACATGACCCGTGAGGATGGTGTGGTTCTTAACCGCACCTATTCCGACAGGGGCATGATGATTGAACGGGATGGCGAACGGTACGGCGAAGCCATTGACCCAGCAGAACTGAATCGGCAGTACACCGAAACGGACGAGCCTGTCGAGGACGAAGCCACCGAAACGGATTACCAAGCCGCCCTTGCAGAAATGGGGGTAAAGGTATGAAAAAGACCGAACTGACCGCCGCCGTGGAAATGGCAAAAGCGGAAACAAGGGATGCCTTGCAAACTGTCTATGATGTTTTGAATCATGGTCAGCAACAGAAAATCCTAAAGGACGAAAAGGTGAAAGCCTTGTTTGACCTTTACGGCGTGGAGGTGTGAGATGACGAACACAGAACGAATCCAAGCGAATAACGGGGAACTGCGTGAGTGTATCACCATTGCCGAAAGCCTCCCGGAAGCTGGTGGCGGCGAGGTGGTCGAGTCGGTCATTGAACCGCTTGCTATCACGGAGAATGGCACATACACTGCACCCGATGGAGTAGATGGCTACTCTCCCGTTACTGTCAATGTTCCGATTCCTGATGGATACATCGTCCCTAGCGGAACGAAGGAAATCACAGAGAACGGCGCACATGATGTCACGGCATTTGCTTCCGTGAATGTAAATGTGCCTACTGGCGGTAGCGGTGACCTTCCTGCTGGATGGTGGCGGTGCGATTACATCCAGTTTACTGGCACTCAGGCCGTTGACACCAGAATTATCTGCAATCAAAACACCAAGATTCAACTGGCGTTCACGAGAGAGAAATCCACACAGCACTATATGTATGGTGTCGCCAGTTCCGATAACACCGCATCGGTAACTGCCTACATGGGCGGTAGCTGGCGATTCGGCAATAAGACCGCAACGAAAACACCCACCACCAATGCGGATATGATTTACAGCGGATTGGTGCATAAAACCACCGTCACGATTACAGGTAGTGCATCGGCTATCAGTTCCGTGAACGACTTTGAAACAGTCGGCTCCTTGTTGTTGGGTACTTGTCGAAGCGGAAGCGGTGAAGTGGGTGCGCCGCAATTTGAAGGAAAGATGTTGTTTTTCTTGATGTGGGAAGGTGCTGAGCAAGTGTTGAAACTGGTTCCGCTCACGGATGGCACGGTATTCCGATTCTATGACATGGTTTCCGGCGAGTTTTTCGATTCCATCACAGACACGCCACTCGAAGGTGGTAATTTGTAAGTTGAGCAACAAATAACATTCAGAAATTCGTGGCGCTGCCACTTAATTCAAATGTCAGGGAAGACATAAATCGCAAACACGGGGAGACAACCCTACCAAAAACAGAACATAGTGCAGAGTGAACTGCCTTGTTAAACGCAGGAGGAAAACGGTATGAAGATCCAGGATTTGCTGAAAGATGCATACAAAGAAGGCATGACGATTGAGGAAATCAACGCCGCACTCGCGTCCGTTGAGATCCCCGCCGATCAGAGTGCCGAAATCGAACGCCTGAAGGCTGCTCTCTCCAAGAGTAACTCCGAGAATGCTGAGTGGAAAAAGAAGCATCGCGAGGCTCTGTCGGAAGAGGAGCGTAAGGCACAGGAAATGGCTGACAGAATGAAGCAGCTTGAGGAGCAGAACGCAGCCTTGCTGCGTGAATCCAGCGTATCCAAGCACAAGGCTAGAGTCCTTGGCATGGGATATGAGGAGGCTCTGGCGAATGAAGCTGCCGTGGCAATGGCCGATGGTGATATGGAGAAGCTGTTCACCTGCCAGCAGAGACATCAGGAGGCACTCGAGAAGAAGATTCGTGCCGAGGCCCTCAAGAGTACCCCTAAGCCCGGTCCCAACGCAGACCCCGGTCCTATCACCCGTGAGCAGATCGCAAAGATGTCCATCAGTGATAGACTCAAATTTTACAACGAAAACCCCGATCAATACAAAGAAATTTATGGAGGTAACTAACTATGGCTAACACCCCTTATGAAAATTTTTTCCTCGCTTCCATTGTCGAGGATCAGTTTAATTCCCACCTGGACCTGGCCCGCTTCTGCACCGTGGATACTTCTCTCCAGGGTACTGCCGGCATGAAGAAGATCATCAATGTTTACTCCGCCACTGACGGCACCGAGAAGTTGGCTCAGGGCGAAGGCAACAGCAAGTCCATCACCGCCGGCTTCACCCAGAAGGAATATGAGATCCTGCTGGCTCAGAACCGCTTCGAGTGGTACGACGAAGAGGCTATGAAGGATCCCCAGTTGGTGCCTGTCGGCATGAAGCACGCCGGTACCGACCTGTTCAACACCATGAATGCCGACATCTTCGCCGAGTACAAGAAGGGTACTCAGACCGTTGCCGTGTCCGGCAATGCCTACTTCGACGCTTTCGTCGATGGCATCGCCAAGATGAACGTGGAGAACGACGAGAACCTGGAAATCTTCGCCTTCGTCAGCCCTGTTGTCAAGGCCAAGCTGCGTAAGGCTCTGCGTGAGGATCTGAAGTATGTGGAGGCTTTCGCCCGCGCCGGTTACATCGGTACCGTTGCGAATGTCAACGTCTACGACAAGAAGGATGCTGAAGACAACGAAATCGTCATGGCCACCAAGGAAGCTGTCCGTCTGCTGGTCAAGACCGGCACCGAGACCGAGCAGATCACCAAGAATGCTCGTTCCGAGACCGCGGCCAATGTTCGTCTGAACACTGCCTTCTCCCGTAAGTACTACATCGCTGCCCTGGACAACGACACCAAGGTTGTTCGTCTGACTCTGGGCGCCTGATAAAATCCAAAGGGGGCAAGCAATATGAAACAGACGGAAAAGTTAACGCTGCTTAAAGCGATGGTAGGGAGTTCCGATACTGACGACGTATTGCTTGCCTACCTTGACATCGCCGGTGCTAAAATCATGAACCGGGCATATCCCTTTGGCACGGATGAGACCGAGGTTCCTGCTCGATACGAGTTCCTTCAGTGTGAAATCGCCGCTTATCTGTTGAATAAGCGCGGGGCAGAAGGCCAAACCGCCCATGGGGAAAACGGCATCTCTCGTTCCTATGAGAGTGCCGATGTCCCGGAATCGATGCTGGGTGCCGTCACCCCGTTTTGTGGGGTGATTTGATGAGAACACTGCATCGTAACAAGGTTCGCATCTTCTACGCCAATTACCGCGACAAACTTCCTCTCACGGATGAATATGGGAATCTGACGGGTGAGTATGAAATTTCCTACACAAATCCTATTGAGGTGTGTGCGAATATTTCTGCCGCCCGTGGTGAGGCCACTACCCGCCAGTTTGGCGAGGAGGAAAGCTACGACAGGGTCATCGTATTGGATGACCCCGGGTTCCCCATCTCCGAAACTTCCATCTTGTGGGTTGATACTCTGCCGGAGATCGCCCGTGATGGTAGCACAGATACGCCGCACGATTACATCGTCAAACAAGTGGCACGAAGCCTGAACAGCGTGTCTATCGCAGTAAGTAAGGTGAGTGTCAATGTCTAAGCGAGTAATTCATATGAGCCTAAGTTCTAAAAGCGTCCAAAAGGCAATCAATGAGTTGAAATCCTACCGGGATTCACTCGATGCCAAGAAGGACAAACTGCTGGAGGAACTGGCGAATATCGGTGTGCGAGAGGCATCTGTCCGATTTACCACCGCCATATACGATGGTCTGAATGATTCTTCGGTTACACTGGAGGTCATCTCGGACGGTTACTGTATCAAGGCGGAAGGCCGGGCAGTTGCGTTTATCGAATTCGGCGCCGGTGTTTATCACAATCCCGGAGAGCCTTATCCCAATCCTCGTCCCGATGGGATCGTGGGTATTGGCGAATACGGCAAGGGATATGGTAAACGACAGGCATGGGGTTTCAAAGATGAGAGCGGAACGCTGGTCATCACCCATGGTAACCCGGCGGCAATGCCTATGTGGTATGCAAGCGAAGAAATGCGAAATGCAATAAGACAAAAATTCGTGGAGGTGTTCGGATGATCGACATCGAGAATGCCGTCTTTAACAGGGTGGCTACAAAAGTTCGTGAGGTATTCCCGGACATTTTCATGACGGGAGAGTATGTGAATTCTCCCTCTTCTTTCCCTGCCGCATCCCTTGTGGAGATGGACAACAGCACTCGCATCGAAACGATTGACAGCGGTTCCAATGAGAACCACGCCAATGTGATGTATGAGGTGAATGTCTACTCCAACAAGACGACCGGGAAAAAATCCGAGTGCAAAGCCATTATTGCACTCGTTGACCAAGAGATGCTGGCCATGGGATTTTCTAGGAGTACGCTCACTCCTGTTCCCAACGAGTACGATTCCACCATCTACCGAATGGTGGGTCGGTACCGGGCCACAGTATCCCATGACCACAATATTTATAGGAGGTAATTATCATGGCTAGTTCTACTTATAAATCTTTCCTGATGGTGAAGGCCACTTCCACCTATGAGAAGCTGGTTGACATCAAGTCCTATCCCGACCTGGGTGGCGCTCCCGAACTGCTGGAAACCACCACCCTGTCTGACAGCATGACCACCAATATCTTGGGCATTCAGAGCCTGGACGCTCTGGAGTTTGAGTGTAACTACGACCTGGCGGATTACACCAAGCTGAAGGAGATGGAAGGCGAGACCAAGGATTTCGCTGTGTGGCTGGGCGGCACTGAGGCCGGCGGCGTAGTCACTCCCACCGGCTCCGATGGCAAGTTCGCGTTCAAGGGCCAGTTGTCCGTGTTCGTGAACGGTGGCGGTGTCAATGAAGTCAGAAACATGACCGTCAGCATTGCCGCTTCCACCCCCATCACTCTGGACGCACAGTAATTTACGGAGGAGAGTAAATCATGAGTAAGCAGCTTAATTTCGAGTACAAAGGTACAAACTACACTCTGGAGTTCACCCGCAGAACGGTGGAACAGATGGAAAAGGAGGGTTTTGTGGCGGAAGACCTCAAGACCAAGCCGATTACCATGCTGCCTGCTCTGTTCGCCGGCGCATTTAAGGCCCACCATCGCTATGTGAAGCCTGATGTGATCGATGAGATTTACTCCAGGATGACGAACAAGGCCGATCTCATCGGCAAGCTGGCCGAGATGTACAACGATCCTATCATGGCGTTGCTCGATGAGCCGGTTGAATCTCCGGAAAATTTGACCTGGACTCAGAGTTGGTAACTTCCTCGGAGTCCGCTAAAGGGGGCGGACACTCCGCCTCCTTTTCAAATAGTTACACCAACACGTTTTATGATCAATTTCCATATTATCTGTCAATCGGCATGACTCCTGAGCAGTACTGGGACGGAGATCCCATGCTTGCTAGGTATTACCGCAAGGCGGAGGAACTTCGTAGAAAGCGCAAAAACGAGGAGTTGTGGCTCCAGGGTATGTACATATACGAAGCACTGTGTGATGTTTCCCCGGTGTTGCACGCTTTTGCCAAAAAAGGTACGAAGCCGGTTCCTTATCCTGATCATCCCTATGCACTTACCGCAACTGACCGTGAGGAAGAGAAAAAACTCAATGAACAGCGGGAGCGGGAGAAGGCCAGACAGTATATGGAGGCCAAGATGGCCGCGATCAATAAACGATTCAAATCTAATTAAGAGAGGATGTGAGTGTTATGGCTGATGTTGAACTGCAATCCCTGGAGTTGCAAATTACCGGCGATGCCAGGGATGCGAAAAATGGCCTAGATGCTCTAATGGCAACTCTCGATACATTGAAAACCAAGGTGAAGGGCGGTTGCGGGTTAGGTGCTGTAGCCCGAGAAGTAGGTAAACTCGCCACGGAAACCAAGAAACTGGATGGCTCGGAAGGTGCAAAGCTGGAGTCCCTCGCTAAAGGGCTGAATGCTCTCACTAGCTTGGGTAAAATCAAGTTTCCATCCAATGTGGCGACCCAGATCGCATCCATGGGGAGCGCTATTCGGGCGCTGGACGGCGTTGACTTTAGCAAAATCAAAGACCTGGCGGTGGCATTGGCTCCCCTGGAAACCCTCGGCAAGTCCAATCTCGGCTCCATGCTGAATCAGCTTAAGAAGTTGCCCGAGATCGTAGCGGATTTGGGCAAGGTTGACATGGATGACCTGAAGAAGAAAATTCGGGCATTGGCGGATGCTTTCAAACCATTGGCGGATGAGATGGCGAAAGTGGCGGCTGGTTTCTCTGCCTTCCCGGCTAGAATCAAGGCATTCCTTTCGTCTAGCGCCAAGGTGCCGTCTGCGAACAAAGCGTCTGCGTTGTCGTTTGCAGACCTCGGTGCGAAGATACTTGTATTCTTCCATTCCATGAAGAGAGTAGCTTCCGTCGTTGCCTCATGGATCAACGAATCCAACGAGTATGTGGAAAACCTGAACCTCTTCACAGTGTCTATGGGAGAGTATGCAGCGGAGGCACAGAAATATGCCGAATCTATCGGCGAAGTGATGGGCATCGACCCCTCGGATTGGATGCGTAATCAAGGTGTGTTCATGACCCTCGCCACCGGCTTTGGCGTGGCTACGGATCGTGCCGCCACAATGTCGCAGCAGTTGACGCAGTTGGGATATGATATCTCCTCCTTCTACAATACATCCGTAGAGGATGCCATGCAGAAGCTGCAATCCGGCTTGTCCGGCGAACTTGAGCCTCTGCGTAGACTCGGTTATGACCTGTCTCAGGCGAAATTGGAAGCTACTGCTTTGAGTCTCGGCATCGATAAAACTGTGAGCAGCATGACCCAGGCGGAGAAGGCAGAACTTCGTTACTACGCAATCATGACTCAGGTCACCCAGGTACAGGGTGACATGGCGAGAACGCTGAATGCCCCTGCGAACCAGTTGCGTATTTTCAAGGCACAGTTGACTCAGACGGCACGGGCATTGGGTAACATCTTCATCCCCGCTTTGAACGCTATCCTTCCTTACGCAATTGCCGCGGTAAAGGTAATCCGTGTCTTGGCGAATGTGGTGGCCTCTCTCTTTAACTTCACCCTCCCGGAAATGGACTACTCTGCTGGCAGCAATGTCGGAACGGATATTGCAGATGGCATGGAGGAAGCTAACAAACAGGCGGTCAAACTGAAGCGAACCCTTCTCGGCATCGACGAGTTGAATGTTCTCCCTGACACCACCGGCAATGGTGACGATATTTACGGCGGTGGCGGATTCGATTTCGAATTGCCTACCTACGATTTTATCAGCGAAGCTATCGACAACCGGGTTAATCAGATTGTTGAGGATATGAAGAAATGGCTCGGTATCACCGAAGATATCGATACTTGGTCGGAGTTGTTTGACACCCGGCTCGGAACCATCCTCAAGACAGTGGGATTGATTGGAGCAGGATTACTCGCATGGAAGGTGACGACCACTACCATTGCAGCAATTAACGCTATTAAGACATTGCTGTCCAGCCCCACATACTCCATTGCCATTGGTGTGACGGTGATAATTTTGGGGATCATTGGCTTTGTAGATGCTATCAAAAATGCTATTCGGGATGGCCTCGACGGGTTTAACTTCGCTGAAATTCTCGGAAATGGGTTGCTGGCCACTGGTGGTGCGGCTTTCCTTGGGACTAAGATTGCCACTTGGATTACTACGGCCTTTTCCGGGAGCGGCGTGGCAAACGCTTTGACTACCGCTGCGATGAATCTGTTCGGTCAGACAATGGGTCCCGTTTCCGCAGGAGCCATTAGTGCGGCGGGCGGTGTGCTTATGGCGGCCATTGGTGGCATCATTGCGGGTATCCCGATGTACATTACCGGTATCTGGGATGCGATTCAGAATGGTATCGATTGGCTGAGTGGGTTGCTTATCCCTGCCGGTTCCACGGCTGCTATCGCCGGTGTAGGCGCAATCATTGGTATGCTGGGAGGCCCCATTGGTGCTGGTGTCGGTGCGTTGATTGGCCTTGCCGTTGGCTTGGTAACAGATCTCGTGATCCTGGTTGTTCAGAATTGGGAGGTAATTACCAAGTGGTGCGCCGATGCGTGTGCGACCGTTGGTCAGTTCTTTGTTGACCTGTGGAACGGCATTACGACGGGCGCGGTTGCAGCGTGGGAATGGGTCAAATCGACGGCCATAGCCGCTTGGAACGCCATTAAATCGGCGGCCATTTCCGCATGGGATGGGATCAAATCTGTGTATGCGACCATTAAGACCTGGATCAATGCGAACATCGTGCAACCGGTTGGCTCGTTCTTCAGTAATATGTGGAACGGATTCCTCAACGGAGCCAAATCCGCTTGGGCAGGCGTAAAATCGGTGTTTAGCACGGTTGGCACGTTCTTCAAGACCACCTTCGAAAATGCCTGGTCGGGCGTTGTGAAGGTATTTTCCACTGCCGGAAATATTTTCACCGACATCAAGGATGGCATTCTCAAGGCATTCAAGTCCATTGTGAACGGTCTCATTAAAGGCTTGAACAGCGTTATCGCAACTCCGTTCAACGGAATCAATAAGGTGCTGAGGGATCTCCGCGATATCAACATCTTGGGCTTGACTCCCTTCGCAGACCTGAAGACCATCTCCGTACCAGTGATTCCGTACCTCGCCGAAGGTGGTGTGGTTGATGCCGGGCAGATGTTCGTGGCCAACGAAGCCGGTCCCGAAATCGTAGGCAATGTTGGCAGAAAGACCGCTGTCATGAACAACGACCAAATCGTTGAGTCTGTGTCTCAGGGCGTATACCGTGCTGTGGTACAAGCCATGGCTCAATCGAGTGGAGATCAGATTGTGGAGGCTAAGGTCAACGATAAGGTGCTGTTTGAGGTCGTCGTGAACCGCAACAGACAGGAAACCATGCGTACCGGCTATAGTCCCCTGATGGGAGGTGTGTAAAGATGGCAAAACTGGATACTGCCGGTGAGTGGATGGTAGATGGCAAGCATCTTTACATCCCTTCCGCCGGGATCAGAGTCGAACATACAAATCTTGCCGGTTCCTCTTCGGGTAGAACTGAGGACGGCGTGATGCACATTGATTGGATTCGTAGAGATATCCGAAAGGTGTATCTGCAATGGAAGGTACTCACGGCTAGTGAGTTGAACTATGTGTTCGGGCTGATGCAAGGCAAGGAGTTCACGCTCACGTTCAAAGACAGAGGTAGCGTTCATACCATGAGGGCGTATTCGTCCGATAGCACCTATGTTTACTATAGCGCTGCTTTGGGCGAGGATATTTATACCGATGTCGCAATCAATGCTATCGAGATGTAAAAGGAGGGGTCGATGAGATGTTAAGAAACAAGCTGGTGCGAAGTGATGGCAGTATCATCGACTCCTCTGTCATCATTTCGTGTGAGTTTACAGAGGAAGTCAATTGCAGCGAAAATCTAACTGTGGGTGATGTAACATCGTCCGAAATCAATTTGGAGATCCTATCCACCGATATGGTAGAACAGGGCGAAGTTCTGGACTACTACATTATCGAAGATGGTGTGGAAACCCATATCGGTGTATTTAACGCTGAGAAACCAACGGTGGCCTCCAGGACATCCATTAAGTTCTCGGCATATGACAACATTATTAAACTGGAAAAAGTCTTCTCGGGGTGGTTAAGAGACAATCAAGACCTGTTTCCGATGACACTGGGTGAGTTGGTGTCGAAAGTCTGCGAGTATTGCGACGTGGATCTGGTAGACACGTCGTTTCCGATGGCAGATGTTGAAATTGGTGCTTTTTATGCCGACGATATCACCTGTAGGCAGATCCTCGCCTGGGCGGGTGCTATTGCTGGTCGGTTTGTGAAAGCCAACCCGGAGGGGAAAATTGAGTTTGCATGGTATACCGATACCTCACATTTGACGGCTTCTCCGAGCATGATGGTATCGACTAACCATGTAGAACTGATTGATGATGGTGCCGGTAATGTGGCGCTGATGAGTGACGAGGGTGCCGTTAATGATGATGGTAGTGGCAACGTAGTGGTTGACATTCCCTCGGTCAAGGCCCTTAATAACGACGGTGTTCTGTCGTTGGTATCGGAGATGAATATTGCCTACAAGCAAGGCGGTTTATCGTACGAATCATATTATACTGATCTGATTCAGCGCGTACAGATCAAGCAAACCGACGATGACGTGGGCGTTATTTACCCAGCGGATGCCACTGGTAACTGCTTCACTGTCCGAGGGAATATGTTGTTAGCTACTTGCGGTACGGATGTCATCACCCAGGTGGCCGTGTATCTCTATAATCAGCTAAATACTATATCCTATGTACCGGCAAAAATCTCGTTGCTGCGGACAATTGCTATCCGAGCCGGTAATATCATCAGGGTTCAGGATCCCCGAGGCGTTGAGATCACGACATACGTCATGAAAATGTCGGTCACCCCTTCCGGAACTAACATTGAAAGCACGGGCGACAAGTCCTACGAGAGCAATGCGGCCGTGTCCTCAGAACAGTATTCCAATCTTAGCGGTAAGATCCTGGAGATCAGGAAGAGCATAGACGGGCTGTCTGTTAAGAACGAAGACCTCGCGGGAAAAATCAGCGGGTTGGAGATGGACACCGAGTCCCTCAGAACGTACGTTGAGAACACCTTTGTATCTGATGGGGAGTTCAGCAAATACAGAAGCGAGGTCGAGCAAACTTCGAAGGATGTTACCGCAAGATTCGAGAGGGTTGAAGGTGCTATCGGTGAAACTACTGCTCATATCAAAGTGGGGGAATTGGATAGCAAAGATGACGGTACGCCGGTAATCGGCATGGAAATCGGTCAACGGACTACTGCGGATGGAGCGGAAACCTTTGATGCGTATGCTCGCTTCACATCCGAAAAGATGTCGTTTTATGACAGTAATGGCAATGAGGTTTCGTATATCAGTGACAAGAAGCAGTATGTAACCCATTCGGAAGTCACCGACTCTTTCAAACTTGGCGGTTTTGCAGATACGGTACTCGCCGATGGCAGTGTAGTTACCAAATGGGTAGGAGGTGTGTAAGGCATGGCTAGTGGTGTTATAAATCTGAATGAATCTTCGTCCTCGGGCGCGAGAATTGTTTCTAAGGTTGAGTGGAGCGCAACAAAAGATGCCACCACCAACACCTCCAAAAATGTGACAGCTAAAATCTATGTGCGAAAGTATAACCCGGATCTGATACTGACGATTCCCACGTCTGGCACATGGTCATACTCCATCACTATTAACGGGAGCAAAAAGACCGGCTCAATTAAAGCTGATGTCCTGTTGGACTGGGTGCTGCTTGGTACATATACCATTGGCAGTATCGCCCACAACTCGGATGGAAGTAAGTCCATTGCTATTGCGGGTTCGGTCACCGCACCGTCTGGTACAAGTCTTGGTGGTCATGTTTCCAGCGGTAGTGGCACTGCAACATTTGACACTATACCGAGAGCATCTAGCATAGATTCCCTCACGTGTGCCACCCGGTATTTTACCGGCAATATGACCTTCCAGTATAGTCCGAAAAGCACTAGTTTTTATAACCGATGTAATATCGCGCTGAATATCAACGGGACATATACCCCAGTTAGAACCCTCAATCTCGGTAAGAAACCCGCATCCCGGCAAACAGAAACGGTAGTCCTGTCCGATGCCGAACTTGCGACCATTTATAACAAGTTACCGAAGACCGACGAAGGTACTCTGCGGTTTACCTTTCGCACCTATTCCGATTCGGGATATAGTACTCAAGTCGGAGACCCCGATGATAAGGAAATAACTCTGTTCATTCCTGATGATACCACAACGAAGCCCACTGCGACCGTGACGGTTTCCCCGGTGAGTTCTATGCCGGCTCCGTTTAACGCTCTGTATCTCGCCGGTAGATCCAAGGTGGCCGTGACTTTTGCTAATGGCGCAGGTAAGTACAATGCTACGATTACTGGCTATAACATGAGCGTTGGCGGTCTACTTTATGGATCCCCATATACGTCCGGGTATTTGTCCATCGAGGGCAATGAAAATGTTACAGCACGGGTTACGGACTCCAGAGGCTTCACCCGAGAATATGTCACAGCGATCACTGTCATTCCATATAGCACACCCAAGATCAAGAATGTAGTGGCCGAAAGATGCGATAAAAATGGCAACGTCAGCTTGAGTGGCACCTATCTGAAAATCACGGCAAAACGTGAATACAGCAAGGTCGTTTCGGGTGGGGTGCAGAAGAATTTCTGCAAGATCAGATACCGTTACAAGCTGAACAACGCCGCATCCTATTCGTCTTGGGAGACAATCCTGGAAGGATCCTCGCTGACCAGTGATACAATTGTCACGGGGGCATTGTTGGGCGGTGCCTTGTCGGCACAATCCACTTACTTGGTGCAGGTGCAAGCAATTGACGATGTAGGTGAGCAAGGATATACGACCATCACCATTCCCACCGAAAGAGTATACTGGCACCGGGACGGAGCAAGGAGATCGCTTGGTTTCGGGGAATATGTGGAAGAAGATAACACATTCAGCATTGCTGGCGATATTACCTTCAAGGTCAAATCTGACACCGGGAAAACAGTGGTGGTAAGTGACACGGGGTGGATTAGCCTGGGTCTGGCGGATACAGTGGCCGAGTCGGCCTCGAATTTCGGCAGGAATGGCCGGGGGTGCTACTACAGAGTGATCAACGGTAATCACGTGTTTGTCGCCTTCAACTGCACTTTCCAATATAGTGGCAGTGCGGTTACTGTCGGAGGTTCAATGATTCCGGCTCCCTATAAGCCACCGAGAAATCAGTACGCATTGTGTACTACAAATGGACGAGGTATTGCGAGAGTCTTTGTAAATTCGACCGGTGATGTTCGTATTGATTACGTGCAGAACATGGCATCTGCTGAAACCACCTCGTCTGTCACAGTAAACTGGATCGATGGTTACATCGATTACTGGGTCTAACCCAACGATAAGGAGTGATATCATATGGGCATAATGAGAACGCTCACCATCAACGGTGAGAAATATAATGTGACTCCCGTTGTACCAGCCGCCAGCGTAACCCTGTTGGCGGACGCCTGGGTGGGCGAAGAGAACGCATACTATCAGGTAGTAGAAGTGGCTGATGTTACGATTCACACCAAAGTGGATCTCCAACCCACGTCCGAGCAGCTTGCTGAATTTCATCACAAGGTGCTGGGGTTTGTAACGGAAAACGATGGCGGAGTGGTCACGGTGTATGCTATCGGTGACAAGCCCTCCGGTGATTATTCAATCCAAGCCACTCTGACCGAGGTGGAGGGTGTCGGCAAAATTAGAGGTGACACTGTCGGCAGCACGATGCCGAGAGCGAACCTTGAACAGGAAGACCCGCAAAAAGCCGACTATGTCCTGGGGAGAAATACTTTCATGACAACGGCGGTAAGTGCTGCCCTGCGAGAAGCCAAGGAAAGTGGAGCGTTCAACGGCGAGCCGGGACAGCCGGGAACCTCTTGCACACATCATTGGGATGGAACGACCCTATATGTGACCAGTGCTAGTGGCACATCTTCCGCGAACCTCAAAGGCGATACCCCGAGGAAGGGGATTGACTATTTTACCCCGGAAGATAAGAAAGATATGGTAGATGCCGTCTTGGCGGCGTTACCGAGTGCGGAGGGGGTTGGTTTTTGATGCCTGATACATTCTACTCCATCAAGCAATCAACAGTGACGGCAATTGCAGACAGCATCCGGGCGAAGACGGGGAATGTGGGACAGATTCTGCCCGAAAATATGCCCTTAGAAATCGAGGGCATTACTACTGACATCCCCTCTTGTATCGTGAACGTGACATTCACTGCGGCATCAGATGTCGAAAGTCATTTGTATATGCACTACACCGCAGTGGAAAATGGCGCACTCGTGACAAAATCGTACGTTTCGGATACAGTATGGCAGAATAAAACGATAACCCTTGCCCTTAACTGCGTTAAACATAGCTTACTATGGGTTGACTCCGATGCGGGTTTTACAGCCTTGCCAATCAGTTCCGGTGAGTTACTGCATTACCAAGCGCACGGTAATTATTCGTCACGGGTTCTTTTCGCACTAGGCGATTCCGATAGTATCGATATCACGCTGGACGAACGGGAATAAAGGAGGTAATATTATGTTCAAAATCGCATTAACCGCAGGGCATTACAAAGGCACCGCCGGGAAGAGGTGCATGAAATCCCTCGACCCCAACGAGACCCGAGAGTGGGTACTCAATGACCGCATCGCAGATAAGATCGAGCAGCTATTGAAGGAGTACACCGGATATGAGCTACTCCGCACCGACGATACCACCGGTAATAAGGACATTTCCTTGATTGCCAGAACCAATGCCGCCAACAACTGGAAGGCAGACTTCTACCTGTCCATCCATCACAATGCCGGTATCAACGGCGGTAAGGGTGGCGGTATCGTAGCCTACATCTACACCAAGGCCAGCGCAGCCTCTGCTGAGTGGCAGAAGGCTCTGTACAATGCCCTGATCGCAGAGACCGGCCTGAAGGGTAACCGATCCACGCCTTTGCAGAAAGCAAACCTCCATGAGTGCCGCGAGACCAATATGCCCGCTGTGCTTCTGGAGTTGGGTTTCATGGACTCCGCTACGGATGTGCCTATTATCCTCACCGAAGAATATGCAGATAAGTGTGCAAAGGCCATCGTCAAGGTGCTGGTGGAGCGTGGTGGCTTGCAGAAGAAAGCTGCCGAGCCTACCAAGTGGTACCGCGTTCAGGTCGGAGCCTACTCCGTGAAGGCGAATGCCGAAGCTATGCTTAAGAAAGTTCAGGCTGCGGGATTCCCCAATGCCTACATCAATGAAGGTTAATGGAGGGGAGAAAATGGACGCAATTATTGTCGCCTTGATCACGGGCGGTCTGTCACTGGTTGGTGTCATCATCAGCAATGTGAGCAGCAGCCGTAAAGTTGAGGCCGCCCTGGAAAAGGCGCAAGCCGTTACTGATACGAAGATTGAAGAATTGACTCGCGAGGTTCGTGAGCATAACAATTTTGCAAAAAGAATGCCGGTTGTTGAGAACGACATCAAACACATCACCGCAGAAATCTCGAAGCTGAACTCTTATCACCAACCGAATTAAGGAGGTACATAGTATGGATATCCTGAAAAATTTCGCAGCACTGGTTAAGGTGAAGACCATCGTGACCCTGGTAGTGATCACCGTCTTTGCGGTTCTGAGCCTCAGAGGTGACATCACTTCCGACAATGTGATGATCGTGGTGTCCTCTGTAATCGCATTCTACTTCGGCACTCAGACCGAGAAACACGCACTCTAAGTTGATAAAAGGAGCCTCCAAACCGGAGGCTCCTCTTGATTTATATGGGAGAATGTGCTATATTGCTTGCATCTTAATTGGTGAAACGAGGTGTACATCATATGCAGTTAGATGAACTGAACTGCACAGGATGTACACATTGGGTAGCCTAAAGTCTTAGATAAATTACCAAACCCACCTCCACGGCATTGTGGCCTGCGTCCTTGGTTTTCAACTCAATCTTTTTGACTATCGCCTTTAAGAGGCGATTTTTTTCTTCCATAGAGATGTCAGGATCTTTCAGACCGGCAATGGCCGCCTTCAGAGCAACGATCTTCTCGGCATAGTTTACTTCCTTTGGCATGGTGGCCTTCGCTCTATAGATTCTCTCTTGGCAATCTTCCATCTTCTGACGGAGGGCTGCGTTTCGTTTGTCAAATACATCGGGGGAATATCTGCCGGTTTCGAGGAACTCATACTGTTTCTCTTCCTGTACGCGGTAGCTTTCCATTTCCTTTTCCAGACTCGCAAGAAGTTTCTTCTGGATCACGATTGACTGGCCAGCCCCACTCTCCCATTTTGCTTGTAAATCCGGGAGTTCTGACACTTCCAACGCAACGAGTACGGCATCGATTACCTCTGCCATCTTCACAGACTTGCCACACCTTGGTCTGCTTCTGCATTCCAGTCTGGTTTCTGCGTGTTTGTAAGGATGCTGTGCGATTGCTTTACCACACACCGCGCAGACCATGATTCCGGCGAATGGATTCTGGAGGGGGTAACCTTCCTTTGCCGGTGTGAAGTTTTCCTGCACTTTCTGCTGAGCCTTCACAAAAGTCTTGTGGTCGATGATGGCTGGGTGCTTTCCCTCACCAATGATCCAATTATCCTCTGGCTGATTGATTCTTTTTTCCACTCTCTCGCCGTTCTCAATTGTGGTGACACCCTGTACCCTGTTGAAGCATACCTTTCCATCATAGTGTGGGTTCTTTAGAATATAGCGGATTGTGGATTTACTCCAAGTCTTTCCTTTGGCTGGCTTGACTCCGATAGAGTCCAGTTTCTTTGCAATCTGGTAGTAGGTCATGTTCTGATTGACAAAGCAGTCAAAAATCATCCTCACGATATCGGCATTTTCGTCTGGCTCCAGAGTATGGTCCTTTCCGATCATGATTTTGCGATACCCCAGTGGTGCTTCCTTGTGGATGTATAGGCCACGGCGAACAGCCTGGTGCCTGCCCATGAGCAGCTTCTCCTTGGTGTAGTCAAGGTAGTCTCGGCCTCTCATCAGCTCTCCCTCAAAGAACTTCCGCTGCATCTTATCGTTCATATCATAAACGATCATCGGTGTAGCAACGAATGTGGCCGTAAAGCGCAGTATCGAAATCAATCTGCCGCAGTCCTCCAAATCGCCTCTGGTCAATCTTTGGGGATCTGCGACCACCACACCGGCCACCCTTGGATCTTCCATTCTAGCGAGGACTTTGCGCATCTCCTCTCTTTCGTCTATGCTTTCACCACCGGACACAATCTCACGGTAGATGCATTCCTCCGGGATTTCACGACCGAGATTATGCCTTGCCCAGTCTTGGAGCATGATTTCATGCTTAGAGAGGACTTCTTCCACGGTTTCGCTCGGATCATCTTGACGAGATTTTCTTAAGTACATTAGCCAAATTTGATGCTTCATTTCAGTTGTTAAAACATTGTAAGTCAATAAAATCAACTCCTTTCAAGTAATATGTTTTAGTCTTTTTGTTTGATCAGCGAATGCAGAAGTTCAATGTGCTTATCCTTGATAGCAACCTGTTCTCGGAGGAAGTCTATCTTCCTTTGAGCCTCCTCACGGACTGCAGCCAACTCTGTTTTGTATTCTGCGGACAGGGTATCGAGCGTGGTCTGTAAATGTTGGCATTGGGCGATGATGACAGGATTGTCAACATAGATTTCTTTCTCGGTCTCAGTGACCAGGACACACGGGGATTGACCCCACGATCCGTTCACCAAGGCTTTTGTGACTGCTTGCATAGTGGTGATTCGCAAATCCTTAACATCACCGGCCATGATTCGCTCGACGGATATTTTGGAAACACCGGCTTTTTCTGCAAGCGTGGAATTCTTCCATTTTAAGAAGTCTCTACGAAGGTGGCACCACTCGCACCACCTTTCTACTGACATGGCCAAGAAATTGGGACCATCACAGGTCTGGCCGATACGTGAACAACTCACGCAAATATTATGGGGCTTTTCTTCCAGTGTCTCAGGTGAAAACGGCATACGTAACCTCTCATTTCATCAGATGTGATGGTTCTTACCATCAGATATGATGGTGGCACCATCTAATGTGATGCGAAAACCATCAGATGTGAGTATTGATAATTTTTTCGTGAAATGATAGGCTAATACCAGGTCAGCAATGGCCTATCATCCCGGTGTGGGGGTGAGCAGTTTGGCGACCAGCGCCCTCACACTTTCACTATCCGTCCTGTTAATCGGACAGATTTCGACAAATTTTTATTGACTCTTCTGAACATTTATCCTATACTGATTTTAGAACAATCGTTCGGTATCGTTTATCATGAAAGGGGTAGAGTATTATGAGTGAGAATGAAATGGAACTAATTGGTATGATTCGTGAAAACGATAACCCGGGTCTGGCATTGAATGCGGCCGTTGTCATTGTTCTTGGCTACCTAAGGCAGCTCGAATCATCTGAAGAACAAGTTTCTGTTGATCTTCAGGCACTCGGTTAAAAAGATCGAGTAGCATCTTTTCTCCCTCGGTGAGTTCTGGCTCACTGGGGGAGTCTTTCTTTTCGTCCCATCCCATAAGGTATTCCTGAGACACATTGAAAGTACGAGATAACTTTTCGATAACATCCAAGGGTATTTTTGTAGTTACACCCGAGGCATATCTCTGAAGAGAGGATTTTTTGATCCCCGTCAGCTTCTCCAATTCGACATACGATAGCTCTGACTTATCGATTAACGCTTTTATTCTCTCAGAATGGATAGACACTTATTATCACCTCCTATTTATATAATACTCATTTATCCCGAAAATGCAATAGGAAATCAAAAAACTTTTTGATTTTATCCCAAAAAGGGGTTGACAAGATTCGACACATATGTTATCCTTTAGACATCCCACATATGGGATATACAATTGAGAGGAGGTACAACATATGGTAGATGTTCAGAAACTTAGATCTCGTATGGTGCTAAAAGGATACAACCAGGGGGCTTTGGCCGCTGAAATGACGGCTCGTGGTGTTAAAATTAGCGAAAACACGCTTAGCGCCAAGATGACGGGCAGATCTAAGTTTGACACCGATGACGCAAGGATTATTTGCGAAATCTTGGAACTCGATGATCCGGCTGATAAGGCGGCTATTTTTTTAGCATAACCATCCCAATAATGGGATAGAAGAGGTGGTGTAGCATGACTTCCGAATGGACCACCAATGTGCATGAGGGCTACCGCACGAAGGTGATTAAGGTAGGAAATTGCACCATTGAAATTAACCGCCCGATTCTGACCCCCGAGGAGCAGAAAAGGCAAGAAGATTTAGTAATTGAAGCGCTGAAACGCTTCGGAAAGGAACCCCATTATGAAGAAAACTGATGGAAAGATTTTGAAAAGGGGACTCAAGCGTACGGCAATAGCCCTGCTGACGGCAGTTACGTATGCCTTCGCAATCGCCGGATTCATTGTAACGGCCTTCATTCCCGGTTACCTCGCGGTGCTGATGTTCGCCGTGTCCCTCTTCGCTGTAGCAGTTGGTTACTGCCTGTTGTACGGTCAGGGACTCAACCGCAAGGCCAGTGTGGAAAGCAAGGGTGAGGCGGAATGAACGAGATCTCTCCTTGCAAAGGATGCACTGAACGCCATCCGGGTTGCCACGATTCTTGCCCTAGATACCAAGAATGGAAAAATCGGCACCTGGCGCAACAGAAACACCTGGCCGATAACCGCTACCGCTCCTGCCCTCCGTTCACCGAGTCTCGTGAGAGGCAATATAAGCAGTACAGCAGTTTCCTAAAAAGCGGTTTCAAGAGAGGGGGATATCAATGAGCAATAAGAAGGTAGGAAATCAATTCGAAGTGGAGTTGTGCGAGATCCTATCTATGTATGGATTCTGGTGCCACAACTTAGCGCAAAACGCCTCCGGGCAACCGGCTGATGTAATCGCCGCAAAGAACGGCAAGTCCTATTTAATCGATTGCAAGGTCTGCTCCACCGTCAAGGGATTCGCCCTCAATCGTATGGAGGAGAATCAAGACCTTGCGATGGAACTGTGGAATGAGTGCGGCAACGGCCAAGGGTGGTTCGCCGTGAAGCTACCGAACGATGACATCTTCATGCTACCGCACTTCGTCATCAAGGCTTGCCGGCAAACCCAATCCTATCTGACTCCTTCGGAGATTTACGAGATGGGCAAGCCTATTGAAAAGTGGGTGATGAAGTGTCGGTAATCGTTGGAAATGTCATTACCATCGACAACCCGTCGGCGGAACTGATGAAGTGGTGCCGCCAAAATCTCAAACTGCCAAACCCGGACTACACCAAGAAACAGCGGATGCACCTCTGGACGGGCAAAACCCCTGAGTATCTGAATCTTTATGAGACCCATGGTGATAAGCTGATCCTCCCGTTCGGCACTCTCAGGCACATATACCCCATGGTAGCTTCTGGGGAGTTCAAGACGAATTTCCTGGTGGCGGAGAAAATCGATTATGGCTGCGAAGTCCCTTTGTATGACTACCAAAAAGAGGCGGTGGACAAGGCGTATTGGGCGCAATACGGAATACTCCAGAGTCCCGCCGGCTCCGGGAAAACGCAGATGGGTATCGCACTGATCGCAAAACTGGGTAAGAGAGCATTGTGGCTCACCCACACGATTGACTTGCTCAACCAAAGCAAGGAGAGAGCCAGACAGTACATGGGAGAGGCGCTCCTCGGCACGATCACCGAAGGCAAGGTCAATATCGGAAGAGGCATCACTTTTGCCACCGTGCAGACCATGTGCAACCTGGATCTGAGTCAGTACAAGAATATGTGGGATGTCATCATTGTGGACGAGTGCCACCGAGCGGCGGGAACGCCCACTGCGGTGAGTCAGTTCTACAAGGTGCTGAATTCCCTGGCGGCTCGTCACAAGTACGGCCTGTCCGCAACGGTACACAGATCCGACGGACTCATAAAGGCAACCTTCGCTCTCATCGGAGATGTGGTCTACACGGTCCCCACAGAGGCTGTAGCAGACAAGATTATGAGGGTGGGTATCAATCCCGTTCCCACCGGCATTGGTCTCTCTAGAAGCTGTCTGAACACCGACGGCACGCTGAATTACGCAAAGCTAGTTAGCTACATCGTAGAGAACGAAGTGCGGAATCGGCTGATTGTGGAATGTGTCACGGCAGAGCGAGATAAGCCGGCGCTGATTCTGTCAGACAGGCTCTGCCATCTGGAAACGCTGATGGCGATGCTCCCGGCAGATATGCGAGAGGATGCTGTCATGGTCAGCGGGAAGATGACCACCAAGAAGGGCAAAGCGGAGCGTGAGCAAGCGATTGCAGATATGCGAAGCGGTGCCAAGAAGTATTTGTTCGCCACTTATTCACTGGCGAAGGAAGGGCTGGATGTTCCTCGCCTGGAGCGGCTGTACATGGTCACTCCCCAGAAAGATTATGCGGTGATCACTCAGGCCATTGGGAGAGTCGCACGGACATCCAAAGGCAAAGCCGATCCCGTGGTCTACGATTTCGTAGACGATATCCAGTACTTAGTAAAAGCATACAAAAAACGATGTGCGACCTATCGGAAGAATGGTGCGTACTTCGTAGAGAGGTGAATAAATGAAAGTTGTTGTATTTTTTGCCGGAACACGAAGCATTGAAAAACCATTTGAAGCGGCTGGTCACGAAACCTTCTCTATTGATTGGGATAAGAAGTTTGAAAACATTGACCTTTATGCTGACATCTTGACAGTCACCGCGGCTGATATTGTCCAAAAATTCGGTCTTCCAGATGTCATCTGGGCAAGCCCGGATTGCACAACCTTCAGCATTGCCGCAATCAGTCACCACAGACGGAAGAACCCTGAAACGGGCAACCTTGACCCTGTGAGCAAATACGCAAAGTTCTGCGACAAGGTTGACCAACACGTTCTGGAACTTATCGCAGAGTTGAACCGTATGCGTTTGGAACAGGGGTTGCGGGAACTGATTTTCTTCATCGAAAATCCCCGTGGTGGAATGCGGAAGATGACATGGATGCAAGGGCTACCCCGGTACACAGTCACTTACTGTCAGTATGAGCTTGATAAGCCAGTAAACGAAAGACGAATGAAACCTACGGATATCTGGACGAACCACCCCAATCCTGCATTCAAACCGATGTGTAAAAATGGTGATCCGTGCCACGCTTCCGCACCTCGTGGAGCAAAGACAGGAACACAGGGCCTTAGAGGCTCAAAGGAACGGTCTGTGATTCCTAAGATGCTGTGCGAGCATATCGTTCACATATGCGAGGCGGGGTGATTGTCTATGAGGCTAATAACCTATGACTGCGAGGTGTTCGCCCACGATTGGATAGTAGTCTTCAAGGATTACGAAACCAAGCACTTCACTGTCATCCACAACGATAACCAGGCACTCCTGGCGTGTATTGATGATGACACCGTCTACTGTGGTTTTAACAGTAAGGGATATGACCAATACATTATAAAAGCTATCTGTGCCGGATTCTCCCCGGAGGAAATCAAGCAAGTCAATGACTGGATCATTACCGGTAACCAAGGTTGGGAATGTCCTCTGCTGCAAGGTGTCCGCTTCTGGTTCAATAATATCGACATCAAGGACGATATGCAGATGGGTCTGTCCCTAAAGGCCATTGAGGGTCACCTCGGCATGGATATCTGCGAGACGGAAGTTGATTTCACTTTGGATCGCCCACTCACCCGGGAGGAACTGGAATCTACCATTTTCTACTGTAGGCACGATGTGGATGCCACCGAGAAGATCCTCGACCTCCGCAAGAACTACCTCCAAAACAAAATCAACATCGGAAAGCTAGCCGGTCTCGATGAGGTCAAGGCCATGAGTATGACCAATGCCAAACTGACGGCAGCGATGCTGAAAGCCAAATTGGTGGAGCATGACGATGAACGATGCTATCAGTACCCGGAAAATCTGCGTAGGGAATATATTCCCCAGGAAGTGTTCGATTTCTTCGACAGGATGAAGGATGACAGCCTCTCCGACAAGGAAGTGTTCACCGGCAAGCTGAACATCACCATCGGTGAATGTCCTGTGACCATCGGTTACGGCGGCATCCATGGTGCAATCCCGAATTTCATGTGGGAAGAGGCCGGCGACAGAATCATTCGTAACTACGACGTTGCTTCATACTACCCGCATCTGATGACCCTATACGGATATACTTCCCGTAACATCCCTTCCCCGGAGATCTTCTCAGAAGTTCTGGAGAGCAGAATGAAGGCCAAGGCCACCGGTGACACTGCCACGGCAAATGCGCTGAAGCTGGTAGTGAATACCGCCTACGGGGCCGAACTCAATCAGTACAATGACCTCTACGACCCGCTGATGGGGCGGTCGGTCTGTGTCACAGGACAGTTATTCCTATTGGAACTGGCGCAACATCTATACAGAGATGTGCAAAACTTGCGTATTGTTCAGCTAAATACTGACGGCATCATGATTGAATTCGATGACAGCCAGTACGATCGGGTGCAAGAAATTCTCACCGAGTGGCAGACCCGCACCGGGTTCGAACTGGAAGAGGACAGTATCGCTCAGATTGCACAGAAGGACGTAAATAACTACGTTGAGGTTCAGCCTAGCGGAAAATTCAAAACCAAAGGCGGATACCTTGTGCGTGGAATTTCTCCCGCCGGTGCTTTCAATGTCAATAACAACGCCGCCATCGTGGCAAAAGCCCTGGTGGAATACTTCGTCAATGGCACACCCCCGGAGGATACCATCAACGCCTGTGACGATATCTTCCAATTCCAAATCATCGCCAAAGCCGGTGCCAAATACCGGGAGGCATACCACATGGTCGATGGGCAGAAGATCCCGGTGCAGAAGGTCAATCGTATCTACGCCACCGCTGATCCCCGCTACGGAAAGCTGTTCAAGGTGAAAGCCGAGAATGACTCCGAAGCGAAAATCGAAATGCTCCCGGAGCATTGCATCATCGACAACGACAACCATTTAACCATCGCCGATGTGGACAAGCAATTCTACATCGATATGGCAAAGAAACGCATCAATGATTTTATGGGCATCAAACCCGAAAAGAAAGGAAGGAAAACAAAAATGGCAAATCCCACCCCCAAGAATGTCTACCAGAAACTCCTGGAGGCAAGAGTCCTTTTCATGGAAGAGGATGTCAAGAAGTCCGGCAAAAACATGAAGATGTCCTATAAGTATTTCGAACTTCAGGACATCGTCCCCGTAGCACTCCCTATCTTCCAGAAGGTCGGTCTGCTCCCCGTAGTCACCTTCGGTACCGAGGTAGCACAGATGGAGATCGTCGATGTCGATAACCCCTATGACCGTGTCGTGTTCAGTTCTCCCATGCGCGAGATTGAGCCTATTATCAGCACCAAGACTGGCGGCGAAGTAACTAATGCTATTCAGCGCCTCGGTTCCGTGGAAACCTATCAGCGCAGATACCTGTACATGGTGGCACTCGACATCGTAGAGTCCGATTCCATCGAACCCCAGACCGGTGACAACCCTCCTCCCACACCCAAGCCTTCTGCTCCCGTGACTCCCGAGAAGAGACAGGAAGTGACCAAAACCCTCACTGCCCCGGATGGCAAGGCTACCGAGTTGCAGATTAAGGGTCTGAAGGCCGCCCTGGCAAAGCTGTTGGCTGCGGATCCCAGCAAGGAAGACTTCGTGGCACAGATTGCCATGCAGACCAACGGCCTGACCGACATCACCAAGGCCGATTGCGAGAAGCTGGTACAAGCTATCACCGCAATGCTTGAGGGAGGCGGTCAGGATGAATAAGCAACCGGAGTACCCCTGCAAGTTCAACCATGCCGTCGTCTGCGAAGGACCCGAGTGCTACCACTGTGGTTGGGACCCGGAAGTAGCGAAAGAGAGAGCCAAAAAGATCATCCCTAACCTCGTCGATGGTGATCTGTATGTAATACCCTTTACCGGCTACTGCGAGGTCTGGGCGGAATCCCCCGAAGAGGCGCTCGAAAAAGCTGATGCTGGTTATATGTTCTTCGTTCACTATGACTTTGATGAAGAACCGGAGGTGCGTAAATGAGTGATATTAAATGGGCGGGCAATCACCTTGAGGTTGCCCCGCCTAAGAAACCCAAGAAAATCACGGCCACAAGATTCGCTACGATCCTGGGTCTGAACCCTTGGTCTACCGAATTCGAAATGTGGTGCGAGATTACCAAGACCTATCAGAAACCCTTCGAGGATACCATCTACACGGCCGCCGGTAAAACCATCGAACCGAAGCAGATTGATTATATGCGTAAAGCCTACGGTATGTACAATCTGAAGACTCCCACCGATATCTACGGCCCCGATTACTTCAAGAAGACCTGGGGCGATTTCTTCGGCAGCACTCCCATCCTCGGTGGTATGTGGGACTCGCTGTTGGTAGATGAGAACGGCCGGCCGGAGGCGGTGCTTGAATTCAAGACCACCAAGCGTGCGGAGGATTGGGCAGACGATGTCCCGGAATACTACGCTCTACAGGCGGCGCTGTATGCCTACCTGCTAGGCGTGGACGATGTCATTATGGTGGCATCCTTCCTGGAACCCTCTGACTACGAACACCCCGAGAATTTCGTACCGAGTGCCAACAACACCATCACCGTGGAGTTCAAGGTCTCCGAGCGTTACCCGACCTTCGGAAGAATGATCGTACAAGCGGAGAAGTGGTGGAAGGCCCATGTGGTCACCGGCGTCAGCCCGGACTATGATGAGAGAAAGGACGCAGAGATCCTCAAGGCACTGCGTACCAACAGCCTTTCCCCGGATACAAACATTGATGCTTTGATCGCCGAAGCGGAGAGTTTGAAAGCCGAATTGGAGGCGGTGTATGCCTCTGTGGCTGACAAAGAGAAGAGGCTGAAAGCTGTAACTGAGCAAATCAAAAAGACCCTTGTGGGAGCCTTCAGACCCCACGATATTGCGGTGGAACACAAGGGCGGCCAGTATGTGTGGGCAGTGAGCAAGACCGAGTCCACCGAACTGGACAAGGCGGCCATCGAGGCGGATGGTCTGCTCGACAAGTATTCCCGGAAGAAAGAAACCTTCCGCATCACTACAAAATCTATTTAATTCAAGGAGGATTATTTATCATGGCAAGAATTCCTATGACCGGTGGTTTCCAGATCATGCCCGAGGGCGAACAGGTGCTGAAGATCACCAAGGCTGAGTACGATGAGGATTTTGGCAAGGCCACCTTCACGCTGGTCAATGCCAAGGGCCAGACCGCACAGGAGCGCTTTAGCCTGCTGAACCAGGACGGAACTCCCAATGAGAAGGCGTTGGGTGCTTTCAGCTTCTTCGCCAAGACGGCGCTCAATGACTTCGACATCGAGGATGTTGACCCCGAGGAACTGGTGGGTCACTTCATCAAGGCGGAGGTCATCCATAACAAGGTGCCTTCTACCAAGGATCCCACCAAGATGATGACCTTCGTCAATCTGGGCAGCAAGAGTCCCGCCGACGGTTTCGAGGGTGCGCCCGCTCCCAAGGCCAAGGCATCCGGTTTGGATCTGTCCGCTCTGCTGCGTGACTAATCCGATACAATAGCAAAAC
>JAEIGA010001523.1_pt1 | contig 36199 bp, 60 predicted proteins | sample 9270691 | NCBI WGS metagenome assembly JAEIGA01 (sample SAMN17057246, study PRJNA624740) | gut metagenome | biome: biome; isolation source: fecal sample | host: Bos grunniens | place: China: Xizang | collected 2019
CCCCTTTCTGCCGGGTTACAACGCCACCCGGCGGGGCGAGTCTGTCAGTTCTCGAAATTTGCCCGTTTGATCTGCTTTTCGTTTAATATGCCACGTTTAAGCAATTCCTCTTCAATGGTCTTTCTGTGCCGCTGAATCTGAATGATCCCACGGTCAAGCACATAATTTGACGATTCTTCTGCCGCCGTTTTGACGTATTCAACAATCAAGTCCCCGTCAGAAGCGGTCTTCATTTCACGCTTGTTCATGCAACCTTTCCCCCTTTCTTCTGCTTGCGCTTCCACGCTTCCAGTTTCGCCCGGTTCGTCTGTTCGATCTGAACGTGAACCTTCAACCTTTCTTTGAATGTCATTGCCCTTGCACATCCTTTCTTCCGCATTGGTGCGGACTACAAGCGGCGAACGTGCGCCGCCTGTCTGTCTGCATCAAATCTCTGTCATGATGTACCCGCCGCATGTGCCTTTTGCAATCCGTTCGTCAAGGCGTTTCGTGAACTCCATTGCGTCTTCAAGGCTTGTGAACGCCTTTACAATAATCTTGCCGTTCCTGCCGATGTACTCAACCAATGCCCTAATCATTTTGACCCGTCCTTTCTCCCCCGGATTTGCCGCCGGGGGTCGGCGTTAACTTTACTTTGTAACGGTTTCGCAAAACTGAACCGCCGCCTTGATCGTGCGGAAGGTGTGAAACTCTTTCCAACCTTTACCTTCCCGGATGTTCACATAATAGAAACCGTGCGTCCCCTTCATCCGGTAAATTTCAAACCCGTTAACTACCTTGATCGTTTCGTACATTGCCTTGCCATCCTTTCCGGCGGGGTTGCCGCCTTTCGATGATTTATTATTGCACACTATGCGCATAGTGTCAAGGGGTTTTAGAAAAGTTTTTCAAAAAAATAGCCGGGGGAGTCCACCCCCCGGCAAGTCATACCAAGTATTGTTTGCCGCCGCATTCGTGAATATCAACGGAAATGATTTCTGCGTTACTGCGCCAATACTCCGTATTTTCCGGGTGCTTGTAGGAATACGAACGCCTTGCGTCACATTCCCGCTTATACCCGTACTGCCGGACAAAATACGGTGTCATCAGATCACGGGAAACGAATTTGTCGGGCGTATCCGCAAGCAACAAATATTCGTCCTTTCCGTGAATATAAACATGAGTTTCGCCGCCGTAACTCTGATTGTTAGCGGTTGCCTTGCTGACCGTCTTAACCAAGTAGAACCGTTCCATGTTTACGCCCCCTTCTTTTCTTCCCATTCGTCCGACCACTTACCAAGGGCAATCCGTGCGCCCCGTTCCGTGTTGTAGGTCTTGCGGTAATGCTTGCCGCCGCAAAAGACCGTAAGGGTTGCCGTTCCGTCCCTGTGCGTCTGAATGGAAGCAGTTGCCCCGTAAATGCTCTTGAAATACCGTTTCATGCTCTCCCGTCCTTTCTACGGGGTTATACCGCCCCGCCCGGTCTGTCTGTGTCAAATCATCCAACATAAGTTACATTCGCAATCGGAATGACCTTACCGCCGATCTTGCGCACAATCTGATACGCTTCATCGTCATAGTAGACCGCCGATCCGTCCTTGCCGTACATCGGGCGGTATTCATTGGTTTCGTTCCAAAGACGCTCCCAAAGGTTGTCGGAAATCCCTTCAATAAGCGGGTGAACATAAACCTTGATATCATGCCAAACGCACGAACCGTTTTCCCATTCGCCCGGTGCAGTTCCACCGAACCCAACGTAAATGCCTTTCTGATTTGCCATTGCCCTTGCCCTTGCCTTTCCGGGGCGTTGCCCCTGTCTTATTACGGTATTATCTTATCACTATGCGCATAGTGTGTCAAGCGTTTTAGAAAATATTTTTTTGAAATTGGTAAAAATCAGCATTATTTTCCGGGTATACCCCCGTTTTGGTGCGGAAAATGGAAAAATAATGTCATTTTTACCAAATAAAAAAAGTCCCCCGGAAAAATCCGGGGGTTGGCGGGGACTTCCCCGCCGGGGGCGGCAACCTGTGCCGGGGTTATTCTTTTGTCTGTTTGGGTGCTTCCGGGATACCTGTAGCAAGCGCCATGAGAATGGCAATTACAAAACCAAGACCACCCGCCGAAAGTGCCGCAAGCCAATCAACGTCTTTCAACACGATTGCGCCAGTTCCGATATAGGCAAGCATACTTTCAGCAAAAGTACGAACCGCACGAATCAAGGTAGCCTTCCAAAATTCCCACGTAAACAAATGCAATCACCCTTTCATAAGGTCATCAAGGCGTTTATGCGCCGATTTCGTGGACGCTTCCACTTCAACCACCTTTTTCGTTAGTTCTGAAACGTCCTTCTGAATAGACTTGTTGTCCAGTTTGATTTCGTCAATACTGGTACGGATATAGGAAATGTTCGCATTCATTGTTGCCCGTTCTGCCGCCGTTGCGCCTGTGTCCTTGTCTGCGTTCCTTTTGAACGTTAATGCCGTGAAAATCAGCGCAATCAGCGGGACGAATATTGCAACAATGGTTTCGATTGACATGGTATTACCCCCTTTCTTCCGTCTTTGTTGCGCCCGGATACTGCCGCATTAACGCATCGGCTTGCGATATGGACAAGTGCGGAATAGTAACGGTATAAAGAGTAGCGGGTTCTGTCTGATCTAACGCCGCCCATGTCTTTTCCCCGATGATTCCATCAATTACAAGACCATAGTCCTTTTGGAAAGCACGTACCGCCTTTTCGGTAGCCGCACCGAATTCGCCGTCCGCACCGAAAGAACCGCAGGAATAACCTTTGTTAATCAATTCGGTCTGCGCTAATGTGACGTACTCGCCCTTACTGCCACGGCGCAAAGTCGGTTTCTTGTCGGGGGTAGGTTTCGGTTCGGGTGTCGGGGTAGGGGTTTCGTCAACGCAAGCGGGTACTCCCCAATGCGTCCATTTTGCTTTTCTCTGTGTGAAGTGCTGAATACCCGCCGAACATTCAACCGTTTCGTTGTTCAGACCTAAACCCGTATGCGACATGGTTTTACCTTTCTGAACAAACAGGCAACACAGGGTGTCTTTCGGCATGGTATCAATCGTGCCTTTTGCTTTCCAATTATCATCGTTGTTCCATTGGGACGTTGCACCCGCCCCCATTAACTTCCACCCGTACACTTGAAGAAGAATCCAATACGGGAAACCACGGCAATCAAAAAACCGTGTTTTCTTGCCGGACGGCAACCACTTGCACCCGGAACAATCACCCGAATCAAACCCTTTACAGGCGGTCTTGATTGTCGGGTGTTCGTCCCCTTTGCTTGCGTAATACTTGCGGCGGTTCGCCGGGGTGCAATACTCACCCCGTGCGCCGAACACATACGCCCAACCAACGCAGTTCAAAGCGGTTTGCCATGCGACAGACGAAAGGGGAATGCCGGACGTTTTCAGAATGTCAATTTGATTACTGACATATTCGGCAGAATTCATTTTCTCACCCACTATTCATTTGTATTCTGAAGGGATTAACTTTGCGTTATGCCAATTCTACACGCAATACGTGTTCGTTATTACGGAAGGACTTTTCACAACTCATGTTGGAAACAATGCGTTTGAGAAAAGGGGTTAACAGTTCGGAATTGACCGCCAATTCGTCTGCGTTGTCCCAATCGTTCCCGCATGTGACAACCTGTATACGGTCAATATGGTCTTCCGAACAATCAAAATATTGCAACAACTGTTCAAGTGTGATCTTCACGATTGACACCCCCGTTGCGTATATCAAAAATGTGGTTAAAGCAAGGGCAATTTGCCCCCGGCAATAACCACATTACAACAACGGGAAAATCCTGTCAACCCATTATTTATCAACGCTTCCAAGGTTTTTAGTTAGTTAACGAAAACTTACTAATCTAAAGGTCACTTTAATTTACTGACAAGTTCCAACGCAACAAGCATTGCAGACTTCCATCCTCTTATATACTCTTCATCTTCACTGATAGCCTTATCCGCATCATCAAGATATTCTTTTATTTCTTTCAGGATTTCTTCTTTCGTCATAATAACTCCTTGGTTACTTTTATTGCAATTCATTCACCTTAAACGAGAATTTGCTAAAAAGTTTATCGCCAACAGATAACGTTTTGCCATTGTACATATCAAAGTAGAACTTAAATCTGCCATTAGCGCCATAATCTGTAATGTATGGTGTAAAGTATTCGTTATCACATCCGACTTCTGCTACAAGCGACAACGTTGTATTGTCCGGTAAGTAAAAATTTCCTATGCGGGTTGCTTTGTCAAGGTTTACTGTCCCAACATTGCTTTTTGCACCCATCGGAAGAAGCAAATCTGTATCCCAACAGTTGTTACTAATCATCAAGTCTTTGGGGCATTGCATTAAACAAAATGCCCCACGATACACAGTACATGGAATAGAAGCAACCCATTGTTGCTGAACATTAAAATCATTACCGATGATTCTTACTCGTTTGTAACGTTTGAATGCTTCATCTGTAGTTCCAAATTCGTAAACTGTTGAACTCTGATATAGCATTACTGATTTGCACGAACCGGAAACGGATGTTGATATATCAAGGATTGTATTATCAATATATATAGTTGCATCGTCATATTTCTCATATCCGTGGAATCCGCTGATAAAATGCGCTTCGTCTTCTTCAATCAGAATCGGGCCTTCTGCATCCGTTCCGTTCCACATTAACTGATATGCATCATTGACCTTTATATATCCTTGAAACAACCGCCATGAATCAAGTTCTATATTGTTATTTATCTGCCTTTTAATGATGTATTGTGTCTTGTCGCAAGTCAAAGTTAATGTCTTTGTTGAAGAATCATAAGAATATAATACCAAATCTTCATTTGATACTTGACTAATTTGATTGCTATTCAGCATTACACCATTATCAAGCATCATTGCAGATTTATTGCTGATAAGCGGAAGCGGAGAAATCTGCAATGTGTCTTTATTGCTTACTCCATTATATACAAAGAAACGAATATATGCATCATCATTTCCGACAGAGAATACACCACTTTGTGAAGGAAGGTTCTCCCTTGTTGCAGTACTCTTGTCAGACGGATATTTTATTATTCCTATTGTGTCTGTTGCTTGACCACCAAAGTAATAATAAAATGTTTTTGTTTCAGACGTTGAAATATAATCGTCAATATAAATGCTATTGGCATCAGTTTGTAAAGAACCATCCGCTTTGTAATAACCGCCAGTTTTTATCTGATTGCTATTAAAGATATTTGTTTCATATGCAATTTTATTTACTTTGTCGTCAATGTCATGGTATACCGTTGGCAAAATATCCTGCTCAACAAGGTCACTAACTTGTTGTAACTGTGCATTGTTCAAATTTACGGCATCTTTCAAAGTTGATTTTGCATATCCATCAACAAGCCTTGATCCAGAAAAAACCATCTCACTTGCTTTGCCCATGCCGTTATATAAGCTAAATCTAACATATGCGACCGTACTGCCAAGAGTAATACTTGCGGGTGGTGCGTTGTTGTTGTTCCGTGAAATAAAATCTTTGCTTGAATTATATGAGCAAATATTTATTGTTCTACCATCACCCGCCGGAAAATTAAAATAATACTGTTTGCCGCCAGTCACGGGAATATATTCTTCTGAATAAATTGAAATATTGTCTGTTTGAATATCGCCATTTGATTTATAGTATCCACCATTTTTAAACGTAACACCATCCAACAGGTTTTCTGTTGTTCTGATGCTCGCCATATCGTAATGCAAAGCACTCTTTAAGTCAGACACGTCATCCGACAATTTAGTCTGCACCCAATGGGAAGAAGTCCAACTTTCGCTTGACGAAATGGGAGTAACGCACCGATAAAGAAGGTTGTTATAAATGCAGTATTTCCCCAACGGGACGGGATAAGTTAAAGACGCATAGGGTGTGGCAATAATGTTCCCGGTGTAATTCTCAACCGTCTGCAATGCGGCGTTGATTGTGTTCGTCCAATCCGTCACAACAGAACCGGGGTCAACCTGTGTATCCGTCCGTGCTTCAACAACCGTTGCTACCAAAGCGGCAAGGGTTGTTACCGTTGTCCCGGAAGTCAGCATGATTGTAACGCAGACATTGCCCGGAACGTATGCGGCGGCGGGGAGAAGGACAGACGCTTGATTCCCGGACAAAGACCCGGTACATGGTACGGTTGTGCCGTCTTCGATAACCGCATACCCGGAAACCGTGCCACTCAATGAAGCGGCAGAACCGTTATCAAACACCTTCACGCCAATACGGTTTGCGTTCCCGTTGTGACTAAAAAAACTACCGCACAGGTGTTGCACCTGTACGGGTTCTTGCAAATCCTGTGTCAACCATGTTTCAATAACTGCCATAATAACACCCCTTACAATACAGAAGTTGAAATTGCCGCAAGCGTTGTTGTGTAAATCCCGTCAATCAGAACAAGCGTAACAAAAAAGTCCCCCGGCAGGATTGCGGAAGACGGAATTGTAATGCTTGCCGTATTGCCGGACTTTGTGCCGTCAAAGGATACTGTTGAACCGTCTGAACGTTTTGCATATCCCTTTACAGACCCCGTAAGGGTAACAGGTTCGCCGTTGTACGTTACAACCGCTCCGATCTTGTTGCCGTTGTTGTCCGTTCGGAAGTAGTTTCCGGGCAATGCGTGTACTTTAACAGGTTCAAGCAGTTCGCATTTATACTGAACGTCAAGAACCGCCATTATCTGCACCACCCTTGTCAACATGAACGCCGTTTATCTGTTTTATAAGTGAATTGTTCATGCGTTTAAGTTCGTCAACCTTTTCAACCATTGCGCCCATGTCCGTTTTGATTCCACTTTTCAGATTAACAATTTTCTGCGCCATTTCCGTAATCATGGCGCAAAACTGGATATACTGCCCGGATAGTAGAATCTTTGTCAGATTATTCAAATCAAGAAGTAAACTATCACATAACCCTTCATTGTTCAAAAAACCATTATTATCATTAACGGTTGGTTTGTTATCCATGATTTGCCCCCCATTATGTGCTTGCACGTCCCAAGTAGTGCAATGTTTCAATAGAAGAGTCTGTTACAAGACTCCCGCTATGCTGTTGCCCGTTAATATCCTCATAAGTAAAAGACCCGCCTATTGACAAATATCGTGCGGTATATTGTTTCCATTGAACGGCATAATTCTGATAAGTGAAACCAATTTCTGCATTTAGTGCGCCTGTTTTTACTGTGTTCGCCCAAAAACTTGCGCATTGTGCGTTGCCTGTCAGAAGGTCGGAAATTTTCGTTGTTCCGTTTAATGCTATACGTTCAGCATTGATTTCAAACGATGAAGCATTGATTGCAATAATGCACCCTTCAATATCAATGCAATCTGCTTGAATGGTTGCCGTTGTGCCGCCGTCTGCGTTGATTGCAAGGACGATTTGACCGCCCTTTATATACTTATTGCCGGAAGTTTTACCAACAACCATTTCAATCCAACTGCCCATTTCATCGGTGTTTGCAGACAGGTCATAGAAGGTGTCATACACCTTCTTATCTTCATTCGTTTGACCTCTGCCGCCGCCCCCGCCGCCGCCCCCGGCTTTTTCGTCCGTTTCCCGGTTGATATAAATAATGTTCGGGATATAGTCACCAATTTCCGGGTGCGTTTCGGTTGGGTCAAGCAAGTTCACATCAAGTTTGATTATCTCTTTTTCAAACGTTTCGCCTGTTTCTCTGATCTCAACAATTACAATGTCATGAAGTCTTAAAGGTTCGTCATTGTACCCCAAACGGTAAAGGTCTGTGACCGTGCCGGAAATACTAATCTTTGGGGAACTCGCTTCCTTTAGCGTTTCCCACGTCTTTTCAAGCAACGTATTTCCGTCTTTGATGTCCCCGTTCTGATAATACCCGTACCTTGGTCTTGGCGGGTTTCCACGCCCGTACAAGGCGGTTTTTGCGGGGTCTTCAATGTATGTCTGCCCGGATGGTTTCGCCGGGTGTGAACTTGTAGCAGACCAAACAATATCAGCAAAGTTAAGTTCTTTGGTTGTGTCAAATGTAGACGCTTGCGGAACGTCTACCATTCCACCATAACCGTACATTGCTGTTACAACTTCAGAATCATCGTAGATAACGGAAGCGTCCGTAATGTTCTTCTGAACGGAAAGGCGCACACCACGCCATGTGCCTTGTGCGGGTGCGATGTCCAAATATCTTCCGGTAATGCTCCCGGCGGCGTTGACCGTGACCCTTGGCGTAATATATACATTCCAGTTCGTCATAATAGCGGTTACGCCTTGCCATACGCTACCACGGGAAACGTCTACGGATGAAGTGCCGCTTGCGGTATTGTTGCCGACACTCCACAAAGTACCTGTCAGAACTGTCCCCAACGCTTGCGCCGCTGTTTTGCTTGAAATCTCCGTTGTATTGATATGTTCGTCTGATAGTTCGGAAATTACGATATGTTCCGCAATCAACTGTTGATAATGTTCGGGTTCAATGTTCGTTACGTTCCGAATCTCAAACATTTCAAGCGTGTTGGTTGCCGGGTCACGAAACGCAATGCGTTGCCCACGTTCAATGACCTTCCCGGCAACATAAGGGAAAGTGGCGTTGACAGAATATTCTTCCTGCGTCCAATTCCCTTGTTCCATATCATCCCGGACGAACAAAACCGTTCCTGCGCTGTTCAAAAACGTTGTCTGCATTATTCCCACCGTTCCTTATATTTGACCGTTCCTGTCCCTGTAATGGTATGCGTTCCGACCGCCGGAATAATAAAAGACCCGGACGCTTGATAATACTGCATGATTGACGTTGAACCAACCTTTGCCGTTTGGTCATTCAAATCAATAACCATGCTTCCCGCCGGGATTGTTGAAAACGTCATTGTATCCGTTCCGTCTGAATAACTTTGGTCTGAAGCAGAACTTGCTAACGTGCGTTCAATCCGCATAAGTGGGGGAGCATCACCCAACACAGTAAACGCCGTTCCACAAGCAACGCTTTTTTCCTGTCTTGCTGTCCAATACGGGTTGTTGTAACAGGTGAAAACAAGTTTTAATTTATTCTCCCACCAAGCACGGGTTGACGGTTCGGGTTTGAACGTACACACACAGACTAAATACCTGTTTACGTCTGTCGGAAGTTCAAGTTTATACTCTGCGTCCGTCCTTGCCCATTTTGACAGGTTCATCAAACTTTCATGCCTGTTTATCATGTCTTTGTCCAACAGGGCAAAGGAAACGGTTACTGTTCTTTCGCCGCCGCCCATTCGTACAAACTCCGATCCGAAACGAATCGCACGTGGGCGAACAACAGGGTTGTACCGGATAGGGGACACCTTTATATCCTCTATCCGTACACCCGCAACACTATCCAAAGAAACGCCGTTAAAAACAATCATGATTGCCACCCACTCCGTTGAAGTTGTCTGTAAGACCGACCCTGTTGCGATGAAATGACACTACCGACAATCTTTCCGTCAAGGTATACGTTGCCGCCGGGTTTCACGTTGTCACGCATAACCCCGCCCAAATCGTCAAGGCTGAACCCGGCAACGCCGCCGCCCCGCAAGGCGTTCCAAATTTCGTTTTCCTGTGCCGTCAAAACACGTTCACCTTCATGCAGACGGGCAAGGTATCCATCATGCGGAACGAAATCAAGCCCCATACGTGAACCTTCAGCGGTTTCACCGGAAGAAGTTGTAAACGTAATCTTGCCGAATCCACCGAAATCAATACTGATCCCGTACCCGTTCAAACGGTTCAGTTCGGCAAGCATTGCGTCAACCTGTGCCGCAACATCCGGGATATGTTCACCTATCGCATCGGCTATTGCTTGCATTGTGCTTCCGGTCTTTTCACTTGCCGGAATTGCTTGATCCAATGCGTCAACCGCTTCCTTTGCCTTTTCCGCAAGTGTTTGATACGTTTGGTCAACGGATAACTGTTGGTTTGCCAATTCTTCCGCAAGTTTGGCTTTTGCTTCAGTTATTTCCCGGTATTTCTTGTTAATATCTTCAATCGTTGTCCCGGTTTGCCCGTTAACTAACGCATCAAGGTATTGCGCACTCTCAACCGATCCGTCTGAAAGTTCTGCAAGCAAGTTAGCATCAACGCCCAATTCCCTTGCTTTTTTCAAGTTTGTGAGATAGTCACCAAGGAAATCGGCTTGATTCTGAAGGTTCTTGTAAATGCTGTCTGTTGTTATTAACTGTTCGTTATACTTTTCAAGTTCCTTTTCTAACGCAGAATGCTTTTGCTTCCATTCGTCCGTACCTTCTGTAAGACCATTTAACTGCTTTTTGATGTTTTCAATATTTTCGTTTGCGGTTTTATAGGTGCTATAACCCGCCGAATCAAGACCGTGCGCAACGCTGTTGACAGCCTTAACAGACGCTTCATGAACACCTGTGGCATAATCTTCCATTGCCTTAACCGCTTCAGCGGCGGCGTTGACAACAAGTTTGATGTTTTCTGCGTTATCCTGCCAAAACTTATCAGAAGCAACTGCCGCATCCTGTTCAGAACCCGCAAGTTCATCAACCGCTTGCCGTGCTTCTTTAAGTGCTTCTTTTGCTTCTTCAAGTGCGGCTTTTTGTTTTTCGTATGCCGCTGTTGCAGAATTCGCCGCATTTTCAACGTCTGCTTGTCCGATTGCTAAATCGTTATACGCTTTCCAATCCGCATTAGACATACCATAGGCATTTGCATCTTCTGCTGTGAATGTGTTTGAATAATCAATGTTGTCTTTTGAAATTTTATACTTGTCAAGGATTTCGTCCATTTTCTTTCTATAATCACGTAAACGTTTCTCCGCAACAAGCATATCAAGTTGTAAACCGGGTAAATCTGCAAACCGGGACGAAAGCGCACTTTCCTTTTCTTCTAATGCGCCAAGCATGATAAGTTTTGTTTGCCCTTCTTCCCATGCCTTTATATAATCATAAACCGCCTGTGTGCCGCCTTTGATTTCGCCTGTTTCCGTGTTAATAATGGAAGACAGACCGGGAATTGTTTTTACAAGGTTTTTACATATCTGCAACCAAAGTGCCTGTTGTTCTGCTGTTCTCTCTGTATTGCCGCCAAGGTTTTGTATCGCCCAATCAAGAACAGAAGAACCGTTACCAAGGCTTGCGAAACTATCCCCAAGTGAAGAAAAGAAAGACGCACCAAAGTCGGTATCTTCAATACCGGGTAAACCTTCCTTGATAGAACTGATTAGTTCTGCCCAACCCGCCGCATCGTCTGCGTCTAAAGTGTTCGCCGCACTTGCAATGTCTTCCAACCACGTTTTAGCACCTTCAGCAGAAGAACCAGTAAGGGCGGCAAGTGTTGGAATATCTGCCGCAAGCGTTGAAATGAAGTCTTTGACAATACCCGCCTTGTCTTGGTTAAGGTTGATCTTTGACAGGTTATCCGCAAAAGTTTTTACAGTATCCCCGGCTTTTCCGGCGTTCGTGCTACCAAGTTTGTCAAGTTGTTCAACAAGTTCCCGTGCGTCTTCTGCCGTTTTTCTAATCTGTTCAATCTTTTTCGACGTTTGTTCATCAATCCCGGCGAAATCGTCAAGAACGGTTTTATCACCGCTCCGATCCGCAAACAGTTCATTGATCCCGGAAATCAGCGGGTTAACAATATCAAGAAGAACGTTACCAAGGTTCGTTTTCAACGTTGTAAGGTTCGTTTCAAGTTGGCGCAAAGAGTTGGCGTACCCCGTGGAAGTCCTTGCAAAGTCCCCCTGTGCGTCTGCTGTTGCTTGCATCAAGTATTGATACCGCAACACGGTTTGTTCGCTTTGGGACATTTGGCTAAAGGTTTTCTGAAGACCTTGCGCCAATGCGTATGCGTTCAACGTGTCAACAGACAAATCAATACCCAATTCCTTCAAGGGCATTGTCTGCCCGGAGATACCCGAACGGATTTTACTGAATGCTTCTTCAAAGTCAAGGTTGTAGAAACTCGCCATGTCAGCGGCAAGACCCGCAAGGTCTGTGGACATACTTACGATTTCATCACCCGCCAACCCGGAAGACTTCAGCATTGCGCCCATTGTAGACGTAAACTTCTTCGCCTGTGTTTCGGTCAAACCGAACTGCGTACCGGCATCCTTTGCCCATGTTTCTATTTTGTTTGAATTAGACCCAAACGTTGTGTCAACAACGTTCTGAACTTCCTGCAAATCGGAAGCGGCTTGCAAAGCATCTTTACCAAGGTCAAGCAATGCCTTACCGATCTTGACGGCAGAAAACCCGGCGGCAAGTTTCTTCAGCATCCCGGAGAACTTACCTTCAATACCGTCCGTTGCTTCTTTGGCGGCGGCATCCCATTTCCCCGTTTCCTGCTGAATTGCCTTTGTGATAGCCTTAATATCGGCAATAGCGTGTTTACCGTCTGCCGTTACTTCAAATACGATCTGTCCGTCATTCGCCATTGTTTACCACTTCCTTTTGCTCCCGTTGAATCATTCCCATAAGTCCGGCAAAGATTTTCCCCGCATCTGCGTCATATTTCTTTGCCTGTTCCTGTTCGGTCAAATGAAGCGCAACACTCTGTTTCGCTTTCATCAACCATTCACGTTCTTTGGTATTGTATTTAGTCGGGGCGGGTAATGGTCTTGCCCGTATCCCTATTGTTTCTTCAAACCTGTTCCCTTCCGGTAAGTTCTGCAACAGTTCGACAAACTCAAACCAATTCAACTTGTCCCGGAAAAGGTCAATATGATAAACCTGTCTGAATGCCGCACGTATTAAACCCGCATCCTGTTCGTATGACATTATCCGTGTTTTTTCGCCCGATTCCACGGGTCTTCCAAACAACATGACACATAATTCATTGTAGACCGTGGAAGCGGTTTTAACGGGCATTCTGCGCCGAATAATGCACTTCACGCAAATGTAATCCCGTGCGGTTAAATAAATATCTTCCCGTTGCATGATTTCAAGCATTTTAAGGACGTTACGGAAGTCGAAATCACACTTATACTTTCGCCCGTCAACTGTGATGGAATCCGGCAGACGGTCAAACAGGCGTATCATACTTTCATCTTCTTTTGAATCTTTGTGATTTTTCCCGCCAAACGATCCTTGAAATACTGTCCGCAAACAGAGATAACACAGGCGGGGTCATCCGCATAGAACGCCATGATTTTTGCCGCCTGTTCTTTTCCAAAGATAACCGCCGCAAAATATTCAGCGGCTTCCTTGACTTGTTCGTCTGTCGCATCTTCAGTTAATTCTTTTAGTTTCTGTTGCGCCTTGTTCAATCCGGCAACAATCCGCATTGCATCCCCGTTGACGGTCAACTTTAAGGATTCGTCACCTTCACGGATGACAACCGAATCATGTACCCGATTCAAGGTCATTTCGTAACTTTTCTTGAATAACATTGCCCTTTTCCTCTCCATTCAAAAGAAAGGGCGGGAGAAGTTCCCCCGCCCTGTGTGATTAAGTTGTAACTGTGGGTTTGCCGTTGAAACGCAGAGTGCAACCAAAGGCGTTTACGTCAAGCGTTGCGCCGCCAAAGGAAGTAATTGCGCCGATGGTAGCGTCACAGGTAATGGTCTGACCTTCCGCAACGATCTTTACGGAAGTGTTCCGGGCAGTACCAAGCGCAAACTGTTTGGACACAATGTAGTCCTGCGCAATATCACCCGCAATGCGCCGACCGGAAATAACAAGTTCCGGTGCGCTACCCGTGGTTTCGTTGTGAGCAAAACCCTGTCCGCAAAGGAAGAAATACTGCTGATTCTGTTCATTTTCGTTGAACTCCATGCTTTCGATACCTTTGCAGAGTTTGGCATAAGTCCATGCCCCGTTGTCTTCAACCGTGCCTACCCATACTTCATTCGCCCAGTTCGGATTCATTCGGTTCGTCATCCTTTCTGTAAATTTTGACAATCAAATCACAGGCAACCAACCACATATTGTTATCTTCACGCCCGATAATCCGTGGAAGATTGCCGTTTGTTATGTCCACGATCTCCCAACCGTCCCCGGACGGGTACGATTTTGAACGGGTTAGCGTGTCCATAATATTGTTTACGGTGTCCAACAAGACCCGCAAATCATAGTGTTTGCCATTCAGCGCAAGCGTAAGTTGAATATATGCGTTCTTATCAAGGTACACTTCCGTCATGTTGGACGGTGCTACCTCGCAGGATAGTCCGTTAACCGTCCCCAATGCGCCCCGTGTCATTGTCGCAAAATTGTCCATTGCGTTGATAAGCGTAATCACGCTTTCAACTGCAAGGTTGATCTTGCTTGTTGACGTGGGTACGGGTGTAGGTTCGGGGGTCGGGTCGGGCGTTGGTTCGTCCGTTACTCCCGGTTCTACAATCGTGTTTTCGTTAAGTTCGCTCATTTATACAACCTCATAATTGCTTGCGCTTGTTTTGCCCAACGGTCTTGGTGCTGTGACTTTGCAACCTCGCACCAACGCCAAGAAGCATTTGAATTCACGTCCTTATAAGCGGTTTGGATTTCGTAATACTGCCGTGCGGCGTAAGGCGTATTCCAAACCAACCGCCCCCGTTTCAAGTCAGAATGGATAAGGCTTGACATGATTAACATACCTGTATCTTCCTTGCAGTATTTGTTACAATCCGCAAGAATGATACTGGAAATCATTGCTAACCCGCTATTCCAGTTCTTGTCTATAACATCAACAATGTGGTTTTCGTCAATCTTGATCCGTACAGGCATCAAATCAACCCCACTTCATAGTGATGAAGCGTATCTGTATCGTCCCGCAATGCGTCAATAGTAAGTACGGTATATTCTTCGCCCCGAATGATAACCCGCATATCACCAAGGTTAGCGTGTGCCGTCTGTAAGAGCGAACACCAATCAAGGTGCGGTATGCTTGTTTTTGCATCCACAAACAGAACAGAACGCAGGACAATATCTGTGTTGTCCTGCGTCTTTCTGATCTCATTTGTTGGTTGAAGATGTACTTTATTGACCGTGTAATCTGTGTATTGCTGATTCTGATACATATCCACACCGGAACATACCTTCACGGTTGCGGTACTTCTCAATATCCTTGATGGTATCGGTTTAAGCACGATTACCACCAACCTTCAATACACGGAATTTGCGGGTTCATAAGTCCCGTCTGTTCAAGGTATCCGATTGCCAACGGGGAAATACTTTCGGACAGTTTCCCGCCACAGGACGCATTAGCCTTTGCGTGAACGGTCACTTTCCCAACCGTAAAACCGCCGGAAGCGGTTTCGTTAAGCGAATCTGTGCCGTTAAGCGAAAGGAAGTCAATCTGTGCGCATATTGCTTTCTTGTATAGTGTCTGAATCTGTGCGGGAAGGGTCAAAATATATGATTCGTCTACCCAATGCGTAACCGCACCGATAATATCAGAAGCACGGGCGCACAGGGCGGGGAAAGAAGTTTGGTCAACTTCCGTCCCCATGTAGACGTTCCAATAAAAGTCAAAGTCTACAATGCCCATGCTTTAACCCCCGTTATTATTCGGTAGTGACTACAAGGGTAGTGTTGCCGCCGCTGACGCTATATCCGGTCTGCGCATTAACCATGGCAACCGTAATGTATTTCCCGGCGGTCATGGACGCAATCTTAATCGGGTTGGAACTCATAGCAACCCAAGTCTTGGTCGCATCCGGGACAGCACCGTAGGTCAGAGCAACAGCGGCATCATTCACGGAATACTTCAGCGCAAGACCTTCCGCAACGTCACCCGTGCCAAAGATACCGTTTCCGGCGGCGGTTACGATAGTGTCACCCGCCGTTGCGCCCGCTCCGGTGTTCGCAACAGAAGTGATAGTCAGCGTACCAAGGGACGGGGCAGAACCAAGGTGAGCGTACACACCCGCACCCCTCTGCGCCAACTGGAACACGTCATAGTAATACCGTTCATAATAAATGTCCTTGCCCTTGGTCTGCGCAGAGCCGGGGGACATCATAGCAACGTCATACACGATGGGGGCGGCAATGGCATCCGGGTCATAGAGCAGGAAGTTAATCTGCTGTGCATGGTCGGTGTCGATTGCCCAACCGGAAGTAAAGATATAAGCGGTCTTCATCATGTCGGCGGGGACTTCTTCGACCTGTACGCCGTCAAGACGGGCAATGTTCCGGTCAACGTCACGGATACCGTTGGTGACTTCAATAAACCGGGTCATTCCGGTTGCCTGTTTCAGCAGTTTATAAGCGGTCGGGGTGATCTTGCAACGCACCCGGTCACGGTTAACCCGCTGATTTGTCATGTATTCAAGTGCCTTGTCCCACTCTGTCAGAATGGTAGCAGAAGTAAGGGACTCTGTGGACGTACCGCCATGCGCCGCCGCAAAGGAAGCAAGTTTCATGGACATATAAGCGTCCTGTTCCGGGATTTTCTGCTGTTCGTTGAAAACACGGGTAACGTTGGCAATGGTCGCAACGTCATTGGTTTCAACAACGTCCATCGGGTCAACAAGCGTGTCCCACTCACGATCCATCGTAAGGGTCATTGCTTGCCAATCAATGTTGAAGTTACGGGAGAAAGAACCGTCAATACTGTCACGGTTCGCCGCCCGTGCGCCGGACGTGGAAACAATCGGGATATACACAGTTTTGCCGTTCAGAGGACGGAAACGGTAGGACTCGCCTTGATTCCACAGGTCGGAATAGTAAGAGAGATAGGGATATGCGGTCTGAATGCCACGGGCATACTGCGCCGCATAGTTGATAGGACTCTGATTAAAAGGCATTTGTTTTTACTTCCTTTCTTCATTTTTTCGGGGGAACAAACCCCCATGCGTTTTCAAATGCCGCCGCCGCACCTTCATTGCCTTTAGGCATTTCGCCTTTGGTCGGTGCGCCGAATTGCGGTTTGGGTTGTTCCTGCTGAACTGTGAAATATTCTTCATATTCCTTCTTCAGTTCGGCAAGTTGATCCGTTACGGGTTTCGCCCCGTCCGCATGGTCAATAAGGTCATAAACCCGGTCAAAGAATTTCGGTTTGACTTCAGCGTATTCCGCACTTGTCCGGGCGGTCTGCTTGGTCTTGTACCCGTCAAACTGCTGTTGCAGTTCGATATATTCGGGTGCTTCCTTCACGTTTACGGGTTTCTGTTCCTTTGTCCATGCTTCTTTTGCGGATTCGATTGCGGCAGATTGTGCCGCCTGTGCCGCACCCTTGGTGATGTACCCGTCATCAATAGACCGACCATACAGACTATAAATTTGGTCAACCCGTTCTTCCGGCGTAAGTTCATCGTTGCCAAGGATTTTGGCAAGTTCTTTGCGTGTAAAAATACCCGCCATTTTTACTCCCCCTTTTTGCGGTCATGAGAGATTGACCGAATGCGTTATTACACCCCGCCGGGTGAAATTGGTATGAAAAAAGCACCCGTCAAGGTGCTTCAATCATCGTTCTGCCTGTGCGGTTATCCCTTACCACTTCCCGCACAGGATAGGCAAGGAAACTACAAAGGGTAGGCTTGCCGAACCTCTGTTATTACGGGTCGGGTGCAGTGTACCCGGCTTTTGTCTGCGCCCATGTGTTGGACGTTTCGTTATACATGAACTCTGCGCCGTTATCAACGCACACGTAAGACGAACCGTTCACGAACTTTCCCGTTGGTTTGCTGTCCGTGGAAAGACCCGCAAACTTGACAAGAACCTTTTCACCTTCAAAGGCTTTTTCTTCAATGCAACGTACTGCCATTATTTCACCTTCTTCCTTGTCTTCTTAACGGGCGTTTCCTGCTTTTCTACGGGCGTTTCTGCCACTTTCTGTTCTGCAATGCGGGATTTACCAACAAGGTAGTCAATCGGCAGGATTTCGCCGCAATCAGCACAGGAAATCACGCAGTTCACGGATTTAATCCGTTTATGTGGACAACTCATAATGCTCCCCCTTTCATTCAATCAAAAAAGCGGCTTGCGCCGCCTTTATTCCTGTTTGTTTTCTGAACTTTCTTTCTGTTCGTTTTCAAGTTCCTTTAATGCCGTTGTGAAAGGTGTAAAGTTGTCAAAAATAGTTGTTTCAATCAATTCATTTTCGTCCATTTGTTCACCTTCTCAATTCTGTAAACGCCTTTATAATTTCGGGGTCTGCTATTGTTTCTCCCTTTTTCCATGAGCAATAACTTTCTGCAACATATTCACCAAAGTCACTTGTTGCATAACCGGAAATTCTTTCGGCGTATGTGCTGAACCCTTCAACAACTTTATCATAATTACTTGCGGTCTTCAATGCTTTTTCTAATGCGTGTCCGCATTCATGGTCAATTACTTCCGCAAGGTTTGTTGGAACTGTACCACGCCCACTTGTACGGGAAGCAGTAAGAATCCCCCATAACCGTTTGTCCTTCTGCTCAATCACCGCATATTTTTGCGGGTTCTTCATGAAATCATCTATAACCTTTTGTTCTTCAATCATTGCTTGCACAATAACATTTGGGTTTTTCATGCTTGCACGATTAAGAACCATTGCCCTATTTATCGGGTTAAACGCCGCATGAGCATTTCTATCAACCATGTGCTTCCCGATCTTTGTATTTCCGGCAGGTGCAATCAGTGAACTGAATTTATCGACATTGAATTCAGAATAAAATTCGGACATTCTTTGATTTACAATATTTGCCGAATCAATGCCAATCCCTTTCAATGATAACCCTTGTGAACCCCACATATCAGTATCAACAAAACTTTCCCGTGCGAAGTTTTCCGCATCTTCTATTGTTTTTGCAGGAACAAACGCTGATCCTTGCTGTTCCGGTGCGATTTCCGGTATGTGGTCTACTATTGGTGTTTCGGGCGTTGGTATTGGTGATGATAACGGGGACAAGTTCATATCATTGTCACCCGGTGTCATCTGCCCGAATGTGTAATCTTGTTGCGCCCCGCCGGAAGTGAAATACTTGTCTATTTCGTCTTTCTGCGTCCGTTCAAATTCAGAAACATTATATGTATCCGGGTCTGGAAACGAACGTTGCGTATAAACGCTTTCCCTGTTCTGCCGCCTGTGTAGTCCGGTTTCATCACAGAAAGCGTCAATTTCATCGTCCGTCTGTCTGATCTTTGCCCGTTGCGCCTTTATTTCTTCATCGGTTGCCCCCTGTGCTTTCATCATAAGCAAGTCACGCTTTTCTTCTCTTATCTTCCGTTCAAGCGCACGTTGCTTTTGCATTTCTTCATACGTCTTGTCATTTTCTTCTTTGGATTGCGGTTCGCCGTCAATCACGCTTACACCCGGAATAAACGGGGTAGGGTAGTGCTTGCAGTTAATCCCGAACAATCCGGCGGGTTCTCCGTAAGACGTATCAGATTGCCGTATAACCTCTATTTCGTTTCCGTCAAGGTCTTTCACCACACGGGCGTTGTCCGTGGACGAAATGACCTTGTTTTGCCACGGATAACACAAAGGACGTGCGCCGTTATGGTAACTCACCAAGTAAAGGTCATTACCAAAGTCTTGATTTGTTTCCCAAACCGCCGCCCGTGCCGTGTTCGCAACGGTTGTGCGAATATCCATTGCGGTATATGCTTCAGCACTCCAATGATGATCGCCGTGGTCTATGAACCCGGTAATTCCGTTCGCTTTCATCCGGTCAATAGAATGTTTAACCGCTTGATTCCACGAACTAACCCCGGTAATCGTTTCTCCCGCACCAATATCAAGGGCGGTTTGCGTTACCTGTACCCTGTTCGCAATGTCCGCAACGGTTGCTTGATACGCCTGTTTGGTGCTTTCAAGCATGACAGTATTTACAAGGTTTAATTTCTGTGCGGCTTGCTGATAGTACAGGTTGAACGCCCGTGTTTGATTCGGAGAAATTACCGGAATTTGTGCGGGTTTCAGAATGCCTTTTTTGACCGCCTGTAATAGTTGCGGTTCTGACTTGCTAACCGCTTCCATTATTGCTTGTTCAAGAACGTCCTGTAAGGTTTTATCTGCGCCTTTTAAACCTTGCCGAATGATCTTGATTGTTTCCCGGTTGACTTGACCCATTTGCGCAAGCATAGTTGCTTGATATTCAAACGCAGATTTGGGAACGTTGCTTGACTTCCAGTACGGGAAATACTTTGCAAGGTTTATCAATATCTGATCCGTAATTGCTCCGTAAACCTCTGCCATTTCCCATGACATTCTATCTATGAATGACGGGCGTAAAAATGCCATTCAATCACCCTTTATTCTGCCGTGTTGAATATCGCAAGCGGGTCAAAGTTCATATTGCCTTTGTTTTCTTCTCCGATCCGGGCAAGTTCGGCTTGAGCTTCTTCCGGTGTCAACCCCTGTCCGTATTTACTGTCCGTCAAGAACGTATATTTAGACAGCAGACCCGCACCGACCAACATAACACCTTCATTGATGTTCGTTTGACGATCCTGCGTCACTCCGTCATCAAAGGTAATATTGACGTTGTACCCCGGTGCAACAAGCGTTTCAATCTTTTGCCCTTCAAAGTCCATTTCGTACAGTATCGCAACGTCAATGATATTCCGTACCAAATGTTCAATGGCGGGTTTAATCTGATTCTGAATCGTCTTGATTGTCTTGTAAGTCTTGCTGTTTTCGCTGACAACTTCCGTTGCCGTCTTTAACCCGGTATGCTGATCGAACGTGAACGTTCCGGCAGAGAAACCGACTTGCATACATAGGATAGACAGGAACGCATTGATTGCGCTTACGTGTTCTTCAACCCGTAATTCAACGCTGTTGTCAGAAATCTTCAAATCTTCCGGGGAATCACTCGCCAACGCTTCATACGTTTCATCATTGGCATCAAAGTACCGGACAACCTTGCCCGTTACAGGGTCAACAACAGACCGCACCGCACTGGCGGGGACTATGATCCTTTTCTTGCCTAACCGGAATTCACGAACGAAAGAATCATAGCAAATATCAAGTGCGTGAAGCGTTTCAAGGGCGTTCCCGTAAATGCTCATGCCCAACGGGGAATTATCATCAAGGTTGTTGGCAATCGGTGTGCGCCAATAGGTGAACAACGATTCTTCAACGGGTATGATTGTTTCTTCTTCCAAATACGGGTAGATTTCTGAAAGTGGATACCGAACACCAAGAATGTCCTGTGTCTGATCCGGGTTCTTGCCCTTCTGAATCTCTGCCCGGTACAGTTCGTTTGTAATCACGTAAGTAAGTCCATTCCACTTATGCCATTCAAGGCGGGTGTAGTAATAACCACCACGGGCAATACGTGACACAAACACCCCTTCCGTTACCTTTGCGTTGTCCCATGAAATCGGTATGAATTGGTCTGCCATTGCATAACCAATCATGATCTTCCGTGTTTCGGGAATCTCGTTGCCGTTTTCGTTCCGTTTGGATTCTGCCCAAACCTTCATAGCAGAACCGCCCAACGCTACCCCTTCTTCAATGCTTTCCTGCATCTTCTCTTTGAAAGCATTCTTTCCAAGGACTTTTTGAATGAATCCGTCAAGCGGGTCGGGGTTTTCGTCCGTGCTTTCACGTCCTTCAATGCTCACATTGACAGAACATTCTTCGCCCCAAACAAGACCCGCCATTTCAGCGCACAACGCTTTCGCCATGTTCATTCGGTATACTTCACGGGTTGCGTTCGGGTTTGCCACGGTCGGTGCGCTGATAATGTGCCACGCCTTATAAAAGCCTTTCCACAACCACTTCCAAATGAAAATACCGTAATTGTAAAACTGCTGAAAAGAAGGAACGCCGCCAAGTTCAAAAACGTTCTTGAACTCCCGTGCAAGTCCCGTGTCAGCAACCGTTTTCTGCATTCTGTTTTTCCACCTTCTTTTCAGTTCAGTAAACCAATTCATTAGCGTCCCCATCCTTCAATAAGGGTCGGTATATCCCGTTCAAATGCGTATTCAAGTGCGTCAAGGCTGTCAATGTTTGTTGTTCCGTTGTCAAGTCGCACGTCTTCCGTTGGTTTCTTGCTGTCCCATACTGCCGATTTAAGTGCGTCAATCGTCCATTTACACGCACGGTTAACGTAAAAGCGTCCTGCACCAATCAGAATGCACAACGCCCTTATTCTGTCATTTATAGGCTTTTTCAGCGCATTGCCAATGTTGATAGGCAAGCGGCATTGCGCCGCCGCCACTCTCAACCCGTTTATCAATGTCTGTTCGGCAGAGTCACACCAACAATCCGTGACTAACCACCGCATTTGGCAACGCCGGACGAAATCAACGAAATCATGTGCAAGTTTGTTCGGGTTTAATGCTTCCTGTTCCCGGTATTCATCCAACACCACAATATTATTGCCACTAAAGCCAAGGCAACAAAATGCGTGAGCAGAAGAACCACCACCAAAGTCAACACCGATAACGGCATGATTGATATAACCGGGTATATCGTCAACAACGAATAAATCCGGTTGGTCTGCGAATTTCTGATAAATCAGACCTTCCGCAACTGCCCTTTCTCCCAATATGTCCCGCCTGTACCAAACCGTTTGCGGGTCATATCTGCTTTCTATCTCTGCGATCCGTTCCGGGGTAATGGTCGCATTGTCCTTGATTGTAAAATGCTGATACAGATAACCACCCGCTAAACCCTGTTCCTTGTACTTGTCTATATAATCCTCATATATGGACGCTTTCGGGTTGCACGGGTTCAAGTCCCAAAGGGTGAATGGTTTACGTGCGGCAATCTGCCGACCGCTTGCAACCTTGATGAATGAAATTCTGCTATCTGCTGAATCGAAATGCTCGTTAATTTCCGTGGCAATCCAAAGACCATAAGAGTTGCCAAGGATTCTTTTATAAGCATCGGCTTTTGCCCCGCCTGTGAAAATAACGATCTTTTCCCCTGTTCGGGTTTGGATAAACAACGCTTCATTATCACGGTACTTTCCCCAACGGCATCGTCCCCGAAATAAATTCTCAAGCCCAAACCCATTGCAAACCCCTATGTTTAATTTTGCATTGCCGATTGTCGAACCGGAAGCAAGATGGAATTTATCGGGCGTTTCTTCAAGATATGCCGCCGCTATAATGCAATGGTCAATCGTCTTGCCGGAACGGATTGCCCCTTCTGCAACACACATACGGTTCTTTAGTGCGTTGTGTATGTACTGTTTGTGTTTGTCGGAGAAAGCACCCCACGGAATCGTTGCGGTCTTTGTCATAGCTTCAACAACTCCGCAAGCGGCGAAAGGTCTTCCGTATCCATCGTCTGCCCCTTCTGCGTTTTGTCTTCCAGTACAGACAGAACGGCGGCAATATCCTTCATCCGATAGATTAGCAACGCCCCGCCTTGTTTCTTTTTGATCTCTGCGGCTTTCTGATCCGGGTACGCTTCAATCATTTCGACCGCAAGACGCAATAATCCGGTTTTTGCCCTTTCAAGTAAGACGGCATTGTCTGCAACTGCTTCGGCGGTTTTTTGCTCAACCTTTTCCATTGCTTTGCTTTCTGCTCTTGCTCGTTTCGCCGTCCAACCTTCTTTATTTGCTTTTCGCATTACCATAGTCTTGCTTACACCGTACTTTTCAGCAAGCGCACGTTGCGAAATGCCCCCGGCAATGTATTCGGCTTTAATCTTTCGCCAATTCACCCCGGTTTCATAGAATTCCCCCTAACGTTTAACGCACGTTATACGAATCTCTCCAAACGCCCCGTGACCACACCTCGCACGTAAAAGGGACGCAACCCCGCACAGGCAGGAGAGGAAACCCGTGCGCCCCGCAAATTGTGAGCAACAAAAAGGACGGGTTTACTCCCGCCCCGTTTAACTAATCTTATCCGTCTATACCTTATCACAAAGTTAGGTGCATTTGGGTGCAAATTTTTTCATGATCCGTTCATAGAACGCCGGGAAATCATCAACGTCTTTCTTTAATTCTTCTTCCGTTTTGATGTTTGCGAACCCTGTATGAAAAACTTCTTTTCCGTAAGGGTCAATAATCCGGTAACTGCTTTTCCCGTACAACTGCCCCGTGTACCCGTTTTCAGACGTGTATTCAAGCATATCAAAGACCCTTTCTGCATAGATATGCGGTAACAAGAATGAACACAACAATTTCAACCGCCGTCATTCCCACTTCACCGACCTTCCCATAAAACTGGATTACCGCAGTATCCACAGTATTTCTCCGCCCAATCTTTAATCAAAGGGCGAGAACAAAAAGGACAGAATCCAGTAAGGTCACAATCATTAAAACGTTTTGCAATCTTAATAACTGTTTTTGCTTCCTGCTCTTTCAGCGGACACCATTCCGGTCTGCCTTGTCCGAACTCATGAACATCGTTCTCTCCCCATTTTCTGCCGTTGATAGGAATCGCACACATGAGATATTCATTACAAGCAGGGCAATCAAGGCAGTTTTTCGGCATCGGCATATCAATCTTAATCATTCTCGCTTCACCGACCTTCCCTTATTGTTGTCTTTAAGTCACTTGCTTTTTACTTGCTTCTGTTGCAAGTTTCATGCAAGTTTTTTTCTGAAACCGTTGATTTTCAACGATTCTGTTACTTGCTTGTAACTTGCACGATGTTGCAAGTTGCCGTTAAATGCGTCATTTATGTTTTATTTATGTTGTTGTTATGTTTTTATGTTTTTATTTATGTTTTTGTTCGTTAAATCATTCATTTGCGTTCCCCGTTAGCACAATAAAAATCCGGTGTCATTATTCCGTCTATCCCATCACGGCATGATTGGCTGAAACTGTCATAGTGCTTGCAATCCTTACATCGGACAAGAGGATATGCCTTATTAGCGCATCTCGCTGACAATAAATCATTATGGTCTATGCTATCTTCATCAATTATCCATTCTTTCACCACAATACTCCTTTCCCACATTCTGAACAGTACTTTGGTTTTCCATGCAACATCGAATTACAGTTGCCACAAAAATGCTGAATCTGTGCGTTCGCATGTCTAACCTTGCTCTTTGGTTTAACTGCTTCCTGCTCTTTCAAAAGGGCAATGGCATCGTTCAGAATTGATCTGAAATCGCAGAACGGAATTTTATCGTCTGCATTTTTTCTGAAATACTCACAGGTGGGGCAATACAAATCCGTATCATTTGCTCTACAATCCAACGCAGAGATAACCTTCTCCCTGTCCATTCCATCACCGTCCTTCCCCTTTTATCCAATCTTCAAACGTTGGTTCGTCTTGATCTTCTTTCTTTTCAGTAAATTCATTAACAAATTCAATGTAATCTTTTGCAGATAAAGTCCGTTTTGAAATCCAAACAATCATTTCATTGCTCTTATTTATTGCTTTAACAATATCTTCAAATATCTTTTTATACGGGTCATTCATTCACGTTTCACCCAGTCCGCACAATAATAATCATTGGTTGTCGGTTGATTCATCCTCATACAGATTCCTTGGATATTAAAATCATTCTTCCTGCACGGAGCATAATTTTGACAATTCCTGCAACGAATCAGTTCCGTAAATCCACGCATTTCCGCAAGTTCTTCCGATATTGAACCCCTTGCAATCCATTCGTCATACGATCTTCCCATTTTTTCACCTACTTTCAGAAAGAACGTTAATGTAGTTGATATATGCCTTTAGTTCTTCATCCATTTTACGATAGTCTTTTTCTGTAATGGTAATTCTGTACTGCCTTTTGAATTTTGACAGATAATATTGTACCCCGTGTTCCTTCAGCGCAGAAGCAATTTCCGTCATTGCCCTTACACGGTCAATATCGTCCATTTCAAAATACTGCCCATAATATGCGCCGCCGTTTATCCCGTTCCAATACCCCGGTTCATACCGGGTGTTCTTTGTATATACGGGTTTACCATCGCATAGAATCACTTTAATTTCCCGTGCGTTATCGGGAATGTCAATATTCAGCGTCATTCCGGTACACCTTGCCTTTTATAGTATTCTTCATTGTAAACCGCTTGCCCGATATGGTCACATTTGATCGTTGTATCAATCAACATTTTCGCCCCGATCTTCCCGGCACGTAAGCAGAATGACATATCTTCTCCCATACCTTCAAACGGATTAAAAACTGTTCCGAATTCTTCACCAACCCGGCGCATAATGTCCACGGACGTAAGACAGCACCCGAACCCGCAAGCGGCTATTTCCGCAAGTCCTTCCGGGTAGTGCCACATATATTCCGCACCCGCATCAATCTTCCCGGTTTCGTCTTTCTCCCAATGCAGTTCCGTAAAAACGTTCGGTTTTATTGGGGGACGGCGGGAGAAGTAAAGACCTGTAACAAGGTCGCAACCCGTTTCATCCATAGTCTTTGATAACCTGTGGTACATATCAACCGGAAACCTCATGTCAGAGTCTAACCACAACACCCGTTCAAACTTGTGTTCCATAGCGTTTGACGCAATGATATTCCGGGCAATGTGAATCAACGTGTTCTTAACAACCGTGAAATAAGCGTCTTCTGCTTTTTGCATATTTACAACGCTTTCCATAAAATCCGTGTGTACCATGTCAAAGCAAGGTACTGCAATCAATGTTTTCACTTCAAAAATACCCCTTCCCATGAAATTACGCTTTTGCAATGTGGGCAAACTTTGTCTTTAGTATCAATTGCGCCGTGACACTCGCTACACACGTAATACCAAGTCCACCCGCCGCCTTCCATTTCTACCGTTGCGGTTTTCTGATCCTCTGTCATTCTGCTAACCCCTTTCGCTTCATCCATTGCCAAACGTTCCACAACGCCCGACCATGAATGATTATCGTGTTCCGTTTCTCATAACAAATATCCGTCTGAATCTCTGCCAATGTCCGACCGTTTATGTAATGTTCTATCAATACGGTCTGTTGTGTTTCGTCCGGTACTGCTTCAATAGCGTCCATGATCTCCCGCATGGTCTTTTGACACTCTCTCCGTTTGTCTTCCAACATGGCGGTTGCGTCCATTGCGTTAACCACGGCGTTCGCCATCATTTCCCCGCCGCCGGAAGTCTGCACACAGATTTCTTTCAACGCAACGGTTGTGTTTGTAGCGTCTTCAAACGCCGACCGTATTGCCCTTTCAAGGGCGGCGCACTTGATCTTTAATGCCCTGTACCGCATCAAGTACGCCTTTGCCGGATTCTGTTTCGTCATAGTCCTTTTAACCTCTTAACACGCAATTTGCCCCTTATAATTGCGTCCGTTACGTCCCGTTCCTGTTGCCTGTTGTCCTTCCCGGTCTGCAACCATGATGACCACGCCTTGTACTTTTCGCAATCATCATGGCAAGCAGAATACCGTTCATTGCAACCCTTGCACGGACATTTCACGCCGGAAAGGGAAGGTCATCTGTTTCGACCACTTCATATCCTGTCGGTTCGTCAACGGGGGCAGACCGTGCCGACAGGAATTCAACGTCATCCGCAACCACTTCAAGGCTTGCGCCGTGTTTGGTTTCGTTCTCCCATGTACGCAGACTAATGCGCCCGACAACGCACACCTTTTTGCCTTTCTCAAGGTACTTGGCGCAGATTTCACCAAGTCCACGCCACGCCGTCACGTTGAAGAAGTCCGCACCGGGGTCTTGGTTGTTCTTGGTCTTCTGCCTGTTGACCGCAACGGTAAACCCGCAAACAGGTGTGCCGTCTGAAGTGTTCCGCAATTCCGGGTTTTTTGTAAGGTTTCCGATGATTACCAACTTTTGCATTGTTCTTTATCCTCTCTTTCGATATGCCATGTTTGGCAAGGTCTTTTTAAGTACGTGTAAAACGCCTGTCTTGTGATACCCATTAGTTCAGCGCATTTATCAGCGGGTAGTGAAATCGCAATAATTTCGTCCGTGCTGTTTTTCCAAACAGAGTACAATCTGCGCTGTTGGTTTGCGCTCATGCACCCACCTTCTTAATTTTCCGGCGGTTTCTCAAACTGTACGCAATCTGCGCCCTGTGCGCTTTTTCGTCCATCAAGGCAACCTTCCAGTTCGGTACGCCGTCCGCATTCGTTGCGCTCATTTCACTATTGACCTGTTCAACACCAATGATTTTCAAACGTGCTTTGGCAATCTGCCTTTTGTACTTCCGTAATCCCATGTTTTCACCCCTTTCATAGAATTGCTTTCAATGCTTTGATCTTCTGCTGTTGTCTGTGAATCATATTCAACAACAGGCGTACTTCCCAATCAGCAAGGCAGACCGTTTCCCCTGTGCGTGTTTGGTTTAACTTGTTGATTACACGCATCGTTTTTTCACGTTCTGCCGCACGTTCTTTTTCGTCCATTACGTCACCCCTTCAAACTGCATCTTGATCTGTTCGCCGTCTTTCCGTTTCGGTTTTCTTGGTTGGTATCCGTTCAAATTCTCCGCAAATGCGTCCATTGGGTTAAACTCAAACCCTTTGCATTTGTTTGTGCGCTTTGCCGATTCGTCCGACATTTCTTTTTCGTACAGTTCGCAATAACTGCCGTTCCCGGTCACAAAGTTATTGCAATATCTGCAATACTGCGTCATTGCCGTTTCACTCCGTCCTTGCAGTACCAGTTATCCTGTGTGTTAATATCGTTCCAGTACATCAAGCATTCATCCGAACAGTTTTTTTTGCACTCTCCACACGTTACCGGGTATTTCTTCAGAAGTCGCACGGCGTTTTCAATGGCGTTCCTTGTGACAACATTGAACTTCCCATGTTTCAACAGGTTATCAAGTACGCTTGCCGTCACTTCTGCGCTCATTTCCATCATGTTCGTTCGTCCTTTCTTTGAACCCTACACACCACATTTTCGGATATCCGATGATTATTCCGTATTGCAAGCAATAGCACCCGCCGCCCATGTGATCTTTGGCGTTTCCGCATTCCTTGCAGATATCCCGAAAACCGGAATGCTCATTATTCAATCAAAACACCCCCAAATACCGCATCTGCACAAAACCTTGATTCGTTATTGCCCAATCATCACAGAAAGCGAAAATGACCACTTTCTGTCCGTTTAACAACCATTTGCGTCTTGTACCCTTGATTGACCGCCGACAGGCAACCCGCCCTTTGCTGTTTATCTCCGTTTCAATCGTTCTGATCTCAACGGGCGTATCCGTCACAAACCCGGCATTGATCCATGCGTCACCTTCAAAGTCCAACACATGAACATACCCGTTCTTTCTGATCCCGTCCGTTTCCAGTTCCCAACCAAGTTCAACCCGTCCGGCTTCCGGTGCGCCTTTTTTCGGAAACTCCCGAACGTAAACGAATGAATCCGGTTGACAAAGGACAAAGACGGATTCTGCCGCCGCCCCGCATATCAGCAGGACGGCAAGCAGGAAGGACAGGATTGTCGCAAGAACCTTTTTCATCAACCCGCCCCCTTGTTGAACTCTGCGACTTCTGCCGCAAGGTCGGACATAATCTGTTTGTTAACGTCTGAATAATCCCGTTGCGGGAAGTTCTGTGCCGGGAGAACCTTAACGGTCTTGCCACGGTTGTAATTGTTTCCTTCCCACGTCCGTATTGTTGCTTTCCAATCCTTCATTTTCTTTCCGTTGGACAAGACCCAATCACGGGCAATGTGGTAGTCAACAAAGTATTGCGGGTTGATATTGTTCCCACGTTCCTTGCAGTATTCCGCAACTTCTTCAACTGTGGGCGGGGTGAACCGCTTTTGCGGTTCTATATCCTTCTTATTCTTTTCTTTATATATATCTTTTTCTTTTTCTTTTTGGGCAGGAACGTCAACGGACGTTGACGAACGTTTACGATTGTTATCAATCGCTGACAAACGATTTTCACGGTTCTTATCGCACTTTGCTTTGTACGCCCGTTCCGTCCGGTCAATGTCTTCACGGATAAAATCAAATGCGATACTTTCCCGCCCGGTTATTTCTTTCTCTGTTCCTGTTGCGTGATATTCCATCAAAGCACGGAACAACCGCCCGACTTCTTCATCTGACAGCTTCGCCGTTTTTGATAAATAATCATCGTGACAGATAAACCCGGACATTGCCATACTCAAAACCTCACAAATAGTTCTTTCCAAAAATCTTCATCCACTCGCCGTGGGTGTGCGTCTTTTCAAACGCCGTCTGCGCCGCTTGTTGTAATTGCCTGTTCAAGTCTGAATCAGAATGAACGCCGTGGTTGCTCCGATGATGGAAATAACACAACCAACAGGTCAAACCTAAACTGGTAGACAAACGGCGGTTTGCCGTGCCGTGCATGATATGGTGCAATTCCAAATTGCGTCTGCTACCGCACACATAGCACAGGGCATTATCAAGGTCTTGAACAATGCTTTTCATGCGCTGAAGCACTCCGGGATATTCGGGATAGTGTACCGGGCAACCCGGCACGTTTCGCCCTTGCGGTTCTGAACCTCTACCATTTCCTTTTCGACCGGAATTCCGAACGATTTAATATCGTAAATCCGACCGGACAGACGGTAACAACCAAGGTCTTCCATTGCCTGTTTGGTTGTAATTGATCCATGATCCCGGATATATTCGATAATGTCCGTTGCTTGACTCATTTCTTTCCCCACCTTTCAAGTAAGTCTTGTTCTTCTTTCTTTGATAGTGGTATTGGTATTTCCATCTGTTCGGCTTGATCTATCAACCAATCAAGAACCCGCTTCATTTCGTCAACCGTATAACTTGAAGAACCGAAATACAGGTGCGCCAACTTCCTTCCGGGTGCGTCATCGTCCACGATTTCTACAAACCACCCTGTACCCCGGTCTTCCCATTTGCTCCGTACTTGGTCAATGTGGAACGCCGCTATTGGTGTTTGCCAATACACCCCAACCGCCTTAATTGCCTTGCGGTAAATTTCTTCTTTGGATTCCGGCGGGGTCATAGCGTTTCCGATCTCCGAACACAATGCCCAACAAAATGCGTTTGCGTCCCGACTCCGACCCTTTGACGCTTTCTTGATTTCCACGTTTACGGGAACATCTTTCAAAGCGTCAAAGGTTGTCGAAAAGTCGGAAGACACCGTAACGGTCACGTTTTGTGTCCCGTCACGGTTGACCGTCAAATCACGCAGTTTGCCCAACATTTTTCAATACCGTACTGCAAGGGTCAAAGTTCGCATACATACAGGCAACAAGGTCTTCTGCTTCTGCCTGTGTATATGCTGAAAGTGCCTTTGCAGGAATCATTTTCGCTTCACGCAAGGTCTTGATTTGACCGTTCCAAATTGCGTTGTTTTTTACGGTGTCAATCTCCCGAATCTTGCGTAATGTTTCACGTTCATTGGATAAATACAACTGAACGGGGTTCGGTTTCGGTTCATCGAAATCCGGCGGTTCGGGTGTCTTCTCTGCGTCCGGCAGTTTGTTTGCCGTTGTCACATTGGCGGGTGCGTCCTGCTTTGTAGGGTCGGGAATCTTTCCCTGTGCAATGGCGTTCTGCGTTTCTATTGCCTGTTTCAGTTCGTCCACGGACGAAATAGATGATTCAGAACCGATACCGATAAACGCCAACGCCCGACCAACGGCAGACGTTTCGCAATTCTCAATGTAAGAAGTCTTGTTGACGTTGGAAGCGTCCTGCCGTTCAAAGGCGTGACCCGTGGACAAAATGACTTTCTGCCCGTTTTCGTAATACCCGGCTTCCGACTTCATATATACAATACCGGGGTCGAACCGGATGATTTCAGAAGTGATAAAACCGCCGGGAATCAGATTGCGGAACGCCTGTACCTTCTGCGCAACTTCCGCATAATTCTTACCCTTCACAGGCGTATACGTGACAGCCTTGTTAACCTCTACAATGCGCTCATACTTGATTTCCATGCTTCTACCTCTCAACAATCAACCATGAATTTCGCTTCACGTTCGACAACTTCAACACCGGGGACAATTTCACCGTCTTCCGTCACAAGGTTTCCGTCAAGGACGGCGGTTGATCCCTTCAGACCCGCCCAATCAAGTTCTTCTTTGACCTTGACAAAGTTGGTCATGTTGTTCTGCTTCAGCCAATCAATAACGGTCTTGTCATCCCGCTTGTATTCGGGGTTCTGCGTCTTCAGAATCAACTTTCCGCCCTTCAGCGGGTAAGATTCCTGCGTCTTGGTCTTCTTATGCGGGACGGTTGCGAAATACTCCGCAAGCATCCTTTCAAGGTTCATGGTATTGAAGTCGGTCTGCGCTTTGATCTTTTCAATCTGATCCTTGTACCACTTAACCCAAGTATCACGGTCTGCCCGTGCTTCCCGGATTTTGTCCAACGCCCATTGCGCTTTTGCATCGGTGTCGATTACGAACCCTTCCGGTTCAATGAAGTTTTCTTCTCTGATAAGTTCACTCATGTTGATACCTTTCTACCTGTGTGGTATACTTACACAGGATTTGTGTGATTGCCCTTGCACGATTCCATACGCCAACCCCTTGCCGTGTCAGCGGCGGGGGTTCTTATTTTCCCGGAAATACCGGGGTGTTATATCCACAGATAGGGAAAACATCAATGACGTTCCTTCTCTGCGCCTTGCGCCGTCTGATCCTGTCAAACAGCGTCACCCGCCGCCCAATTCTTTTGGCGGTCATCGGGTAATAGCAGTACCGACTTTTCACCAACTACGCCCCCTTTCTTTTCAGAATGCGCCGGGTTTCGCTTTCCGGCGGAAAGGTCTTCCGTGCTTCCCACGCCTTGACAGCACGTTCGGAAACCATCAAAGGACTTTCCATGTGTTCCATGTCCCGCATGATCTTCCGTGCCGCCCGTGGGTCTTTGAATTGATACCGTTCGCAAATGTCCTTGACAGAAAGCAGTTTTTCCACGTTATCCCGCCTTTCTGTCTACCAACTCGCCAACGGTAACGCCCAACGCCGCCGCCAACTGTTCAAGCGTTTGCAAGGTTGGGTTATATACGCCGGACTCAATCCGTGCGATTGTCCCCCGACTTACGCCCGAAAGTTCAGCAAGCGCATACTGTGAAAGACCCCGTGCCTTTCGGATTTCAGCAAGTTTTATACTTGTCACTCCTTCCGTTGTAAAATATATGGTACATCCACAAAGTATAGTAGCACAAATTATACATGAACGCAAGTGATTTGTATAAAATATTATATTTACATTTCTATTTCAATGTTGTAACATATATGATACAAACTCCGTGGGGGTGAAAATGTGAACAGCGATATTGGAAAGCGTATCGCACAAATTCGGCGGGATAGGGGGTATAGTCAAGACCAACTTGCCGAATTAGCAATGCTACACAGGGTTTCGCTTGCGAAATATGAAACGGGTGCAGTTGAACCGGGTGCGTTTGCCCTGTCACGCATTGCGGACGCACTCAACGTGTCAACAGACGAACTTCTATGCAGGACGGAGAAATTGCCGCCGTTTGTACCTATCGTGAAGAATGCCGTACCGATTGTCGGAAGTATTGCTTGCGGGACACCAATAACAGCAGAGCAAAACATAGAAGGTTATGCAGACGTGCCGGACGGCGTGACAGCAGATTTTGCGCTGAAATGCAAAGGTGACAGCATGACACCGACTTTCAATGACGGGGATTTGGTTTTAATCCGTCAACAACCGGAAGTTGAGAACGGGCAGATTGCGGCTATTGGCGTGAATGATGAAGCAACGTTAAAACGGTTTTACATTCAGCAAAACGGCGTTCTGTGCGTGTCAGATAATCCGAAATATGCGCCATTGTATTTCACGGATGAAGACGCACCCATTATTTATGGTTTGGCGGTCGGTTATGTTCGTGTGTGGTAAAGAAAGGGGTATGAATATGAAGCGTATTTCCTGTCTGATCTTGGTTGCTTGTTTGCTCCCGGTCTGTGCGTTTGCGCTTGACCTTGATAACTTCAATACGTATGCGTCCATTTTCGGTGAATCGGAACTGTCTGCAAGTGGCGCACTTTCTGCCAACGGGTTAACAATCATAAAAGCGGGAACGTGCCGGATTACTTTTAATGAAGACGGGAACACATTGAAACGGATTATTGTTGAAGGTGACGGTGTATCGTTTCTTGCGTATTCAATGGCGGCAATCATGCAGTTCGACCCGGATTCGGCAAACTACGCAAGCAATGCGGGTCAATTACTGTCGGCGTTTCTTTTGTGCCGTACAAATGGGGAAGGAATGGGAAATACTGTTTCCGGTAATCTGATCTATATTCAGAAGTCAGATTCAGCATACTATTTCACAATCGGGAAGTGATCCTATGCCACGGGAGAGAAAACCGAAACTGAAGAAACGCCCGGACGGACGTTACGCCTGTCGGTACAAAGACCAATGGTTTTACAGTTATGACCATGACGAATGCCTAAAACAACGGGAAGAATACAAGGAAGCAGAAAAGCGGGGACATATTGCCGTCTATTTCGTGTCTGAATATGCGCAAAAATGGATTGACCGCAATTACCCGAACCCTAACCCCCGGACGCTTGAAGCGGTCAAAAGGCACGTTAAAATACTTTCTAACGCTATAGGGGATTTGCCAATATCAGACGTTCGCCCGTCCGATATCAAAAACATATACGCAACCCACTACAAGACATTATCAAACGAATATATCAAACAGGCAAAGAACGTTTTCACGGGTGTATTTGATTCTGCCGTTGCTGATAGGCTGATACCGTTTAACCCCGCACGGGACAGGACGGCGAAACCGCACCGGGGAACGGTCGGCGGTCATCGTGCTATCACGGATCAAGAAAGGGAATGGATATTAACCAAGGCGGTCAACCACCGGGTACACCCGTTAGCAATGACAATGCTTTACTCCGGGATCAGACCGCAAGAAGCAAAGGCGTTAATCATTGAAAGGGACGTTGATTTTGTAAACGAAACAATAACAGTACGTCAGACCGCCCACGCAGACCCCGATAACGTGCAAAAATACGTGTTTTCAGACAAGGGAAAGACAGACAGGGCGAACAGGACTATTCCGTTGCTCCCGCCGCTAAAAAGGGCGTTAGAAGGGCAAACAGGACTATTGATAACATCGGCGCACGGGAAACCCGTAACCCGTGAAACATGGTATAATGCATGGTCATCGTATAAGAACACGATAGAGAAGGAATTAAACGGATGTCAAAAACGTTGGTACGGCAAGACAAAGGAACACAAAAAGTTGCTTGCTGAAGGTAAACCGTTGCCGCCGTGGATTTCGTTTAACGTTGTCCCGTATGATTTGCGGGTGTCATTCTGCACGATGTGTAGAAACATGAACCCGCCGATTGAAATGCACACCGTAATTTCGTGGATGGGTCACGCAGACGCAACAATGGTTTTGAAAGTATATGACGATCTGCCGGACAACCGGGCGCAAGCTGAAGCGGCAAGGTTGCGGGAAAGTCTGACTACCAAATTGACTACCAAACCATGTCCGTAAATGTATCTGAATGCCCCTTTTTGCCTGTCCGGTTGTCGGGTGAATAACTCACCCGGCTTTATATATCAAGCGGGTTCAAGGGCGTTTTATGGTCAAGTAAAAACTGGTTCGGGGAGTCGGATACCAATGGAGCGAAAACGGTTGAAATAAAAGAACGGGGCGGTTATTGCCGCCCCGATTGACTACCGTTTTGACTACGAATCACGCTTGTTTCGCCATGTCTGCCCGGATCAGATTCTTGATATATTCGTTCGCCGCCCGTGCGCCTTTGGCGTTTAGGTATTCCAGTAATATCATGTCTTCCGGGTCTTTCTTATTGAACACGATTGATTTACGGGTTATGTTCTTTGCGTTGTATTCCATATCGTACCGGACTTTATCAAATGGCATTACATCAACCCCCTTGCTTTGTCGCAAAGTCCATTACACAGGTTTTCGAGTTTGCTTAAAATAGTATCAAGTTTCTTGCATTCAGATTTGCACCCTAATTCTTCAAGGTCATGCATTGCAGAAACAAGACAATCAAAAGAATTACTATACATATCATCTGCAACCCGCTTGATTTCATGCGCCCTTTCAGATTTTGTCATTATGACAACCCCTTTCTATGTGTGCATAGTATATCATAAAAGAAACGCCGGGGAAACCGCCCCGGCACGGTTTTAGATTCGTCTGATAATTTCGCCTTTTATATGCCGCTTGATATAGTCACGAACAAAACCGGGTGTTACCAAATCCGAACCGCAAATGATACCGTTAATTGACAACGTGTATTTGCAACCGCCGTCCCATACATCCGGGTCATGTACGGTATACGAAACACGCATTTGTGGATATTCGCACAGAAGTTCAAGCATTTCTTCAGCTTCCATATTTGCCCCTTTCTGCCGGGTTACAACGCCACCCGGCGGGGCGAGTCTGTCAGTTCTCGAAATTTGCCCGTTTGATCTGCTTTTCGTTTAATATGCCACGTTTAAGCAATTCCTCTTCAATGGTCTTTCTGTGCCGCTGAATCTGA
>JAEIGA010001524.1_pt1 | contig 36180 bp, 39 predicted proteins | sample 9270691 | NCBI WGS metagenome assembly JAEIGA01 (sample SAMN17057246, study PRJNA624740) | gut metagenome | biome: biome; isolation source: fecal sample | host: Bos grunniens | place: China: Xizang | collected 2019
AGATTTATAAGCATCATATACTACGTCTGGTTTCATAAGCATTCCAGCTCCTCCACCATAAGGTGTATCATCTACTTTATTATGTTTATCTTTAGAAAAATCTCTAATATTAACTAAATTAATTTCAAGTATTTTCTTTTCAGTTGCTCTACCAATTATACTTTGCTTAACTGGTTCAAACATTTCTGGAAAAAGTGTTAACACATCAAATTTCATATTTTAAAGTCCTTTTATTAAATTTACTATTATTTTTTTATTTGGTAAATCTATATCCTTTAAAACTTCTGGTATACTTGGTAAATATTTTAGTTCACCAAGTTCTGTTCTTACAACATAAACATCATTACTTTTTGTTGAAAAAATATCATCAACTTTTCCTAAAAGATTTCCATTTTCTTCATATACATCTAGACCAATTAAATCAGCAATGTAATATGTACCTTCTGGAAGCTCTTCTAACTCTTCTCTTTTTACATATATATATGAATTTCTAAGTGCTTCTGCATATTCAATCTTATTAATACCTTTTAATTTAAGTACAACTTGATTTTTTACATAAGTTACTCTTTCAATTTCATATTCTTTGTAATCTTTATCAGATTTTACATATATTGATTTTACTTTTTCAAATCTTTGAGGATCCTCAGAAAAAGAATTAACCTTAACTTCGCCTCTTAAACCTCTAGTATTTACAATTTGTCCTATTTCTAAAACATCTTTCATTTTTAAATACCTTACTTTTCTAGAAATTCAATAGTAACTCTTTTATGTTCTTTAACAGAAATAGCTTTCATCACACTTCTAATTGATTTAGCCATTTTTCCTTGTTTACCAATTACTTTTCCCATTTCATCTTGAGCCACTTTTACTTCATAACAAACAGATTTTGCATTTGTAGTTTCTGTAATAGATACTTCATCTTGTTTATCTACTAAACCTTTAATAATTACTTCTAGTATCTCTTTCATAACTTACCCCCTGCTTATTATTTTTTTTCAATTAACATTTTTACTGAATCAGTTGGTTTAGCACCATTTTTAATCCAAGCTGCTAATTTTTCTTCATCAATATTAATTGTTGCAGGATTTGTCATTGGATCGTATGTTCCAATTTGCTCAACTATTTTTCCATCTCTTGGGCTTCTTGAATCAGCTACTACTATATGATAGAATGGAGCTTTTTTCTTTCCTTGTCTTTGTAATCTTATTTTTACCATTTACTTTCACCTCCGAATAATTTTTATCTAATTTAAAATTAGAATATATATTTATATAAAATTTTTCACTTATTGAAAAATAATTTATATCTACATTAAATCATTGAAATTAGACATATCTATATTATCTAAATTCATACCTTTCATGCCTTTCATCATTTGCTTCATTTTCTTACCTGATGTCATTTCTTTCATCATTTTTTGTGTAAGTTCAAATGATTTCATAAATTTATTAATTTCTGGCACTGTTGTTCCACTTCCTTTAGCAATTCTTAAACGTCTACTCCCATTCAAAATATTTGGATTTCTACGTTCTGCTTTAGTCATAGAACATATTATAGCTTCAATTCTTACAAATTCTTTTTCATCAACATCTGTATCTTTAATTTTTGAGCCAATTCCTGGTATCATTTTTAATATTGATGAGAATGAACCCATTTTTCTAATTTGTCTTAATTGAGCTAAATAATCATCTAAATCAAATTGTTGTTTTTTTAACTTCTTTTCTAAAGCTGCTGCTTGTTCTAAATCAAATGATTCTTCAGCTTTATCTATAATTGAAAGAACATCACCCATTCCTAAAATTCTTGAAGCCATTCTATCCGGATAAAATTCTTCAATATCACTTAATTTTTCACCTGTTGCAACAAATTTAATTGGTTTACCTGTAATCTTTTTAACAGATAAGGCTGCACCACCTCTTGTATCACCATCAAGTTTTGTTAAAACAATTCCATCAATACCTAATTCTTTATTAAATGTATCTGCAATATTTACAGCTTCTTGACCTACCATTGAATCAACTACAAGCATAATTTCATGTGGTTTTACACTTGATTTTAAATTTTTAAGTTCTTGCATAAGAACTTCATCAATTTGAAGTCTACCTGCTGTATCTATGATAACAACATCATTTAATTTAGACATTGCAACATTCATTGCTTGTTTTGCAATTGATACAACATCTTTTGTATTTTCATTTACATATACTGGCATATCTAATTGTTTTCCAATTACTTCTAATTGTTTAATAGCTGCTGGTCTATAAACATCACAAGCAACTAACAATGGTTTTTTACCTTGTTTTCTGATTCTACTTGCTATTTTACCAGCTGTAGTAGTTTTACCAGAACCTTGAAGACCTACTAACATAATTACTGTTGGAGGATTTGGAGTAAAATTAATTTTACTTTCTTCTCCACCTAATAAATCTGTTAATTCATCTCTAACTATTTTTACAACTTGTTGGCCCGGAGTAAGCGATTTCAAAACATCTTGACCTATTGCTTTTTCTTCAACAGATTTTATAAACTCTTTAACTATTTTATAATTAACATCTGCTTCAAGAAGAGCAAGTTTTACTTCTCTTAAAACTTCTTTTAAATCACTTTCTGTAATACGAGCTTTACCTCTTAATTTTCTTGTTATTTCTTGCAAACGTGAAGATAATCCTTCAAATGCCATTATTTATTTACCTCCCGTTTTTTCTTCTTTAAACTAATACTCTTAGTTTATGTTTAACATCCTCAAGAACTTTTGCTATTTGTTTATCTGACATTTTAGATTCGATTTTTGTAAGTTCAGATAATACTTTGGCTATTTGTTCTTCTTGTACTTTTGTTTTTTTCATAATGCCTAGCTTTTCTTCATATTCGAAAAGCTTGTTTTCTCCCTTCTTAAGATTATCTCTAACAGCTTGTCTTGTGATTTGTTCATTTTCAGCAATTTCTGATAAAGATAAATCTTGGTTGTAGTAGTTTTCTAATAATGCTCTTTGTTTATCTGTTAATAAATTACCATATATTTCTAATAAAATACTGATTTTAACATTATTTTCCACGAAAACCACCCCTTTATTTTGTAATGCTATATTACTTTACACCTTTTCTATCCATTTGTCAATACTTTTTTACTATTTTTTCCTCATTTTTTCAATAAAAAATATAATAATAAGCTTTTAAATAATTAATAAAATGTTTTATTATAACTAATCCATTAAATAATTATTCAAAAGCTTATTTTTCTATACATATTTATTATTGTAAACTCACTACATAATTGGTAACTGAAGTATCTATGATGTAATCTAGTATTTCAAAATATTGTTTTAATCTAAATAATACAAATCCTTCTAAAATCATATATTTATTATCTATAAAATATTCATATACAATACCTTTTAAAATCTCGTTTTTATATTTAAATTTATTTTCTTGAATTTCAATAATTTTTTCACTAATTCTTAAGATTATATCTTTTTCAAAATCCTCAAAGTAGAAATAATTATCCTCAATTATTTTTTCTAATAAGTTTTTTTCAAAAAATATTTCTATACATAATGCAATCACGCCAGCTATACTAATTAAAAATCTTTTTTCATTTTCACCAAAATAATGAATCATGATGTTTTTATAATTTTTAAATTCATTTACAGAAACTACTATCTCCTCAATATCTATAGCTTTAGCTTCTCTATTTAAATATTCTAAAATCTCATCATTATTAGTTTTAATACAAACAGTTTTCATATAAAACTCCTCAAAACAGAATTTTCTCAATACATCATATAATACTAAAAAATTCTATTTTTTGTGTATGTCTTAAGAAAGCAAAAAACTTGTGAATTCAAATCACAAGTTTTGTATATTACCTTAAATCTTCATTTACAAATTTTAATCCAGAAATAATTTCATCTCCCAAAATTTCTTTAGCTATATTACAGTTTTCTTCAAATTCTTTATATTGTTTTTTTACATGAACATCTGCACCAAATAAAACTTTATTTTCATATTCAGCAGCTATCTTCCAAAAATTTTTACTTGGATATTCAATAAGACTTTTATCTGTATATCCTTTATTTCTCCACATTCTAATTTTATTTAAATTAATTTCAAGTGGAACATCATATTTTATTGCGTCTTCACATATTTTTCTGCTTATTTCTTCTTCTTTTTTTCCAAAATTAATATCATACCTCGTAAAAAAATCTGGATGAGCTAAAATATCCACTATTCCTCTTTTTAATCCCTCTGATATACTTTTTTCATATTTATCTAAAGCCTCTTCTTTTCCAATACCATTAAGCTTCATTTCATCCCAATAATATCTTTTTCCAAAAATATCAATAATAAAATGTTGACCAAGAATAATTTTAGAAACTTCACTTCTTAATTTTTCTATATGTTCTAGTTGAGTTTCATCAAATTCTATTTCAAAACCACTTTCAATTAGTATTTTATCTTTATATTTTTCTTTTAAATAATTTATAGATTTAAAATAATCAGCCTTCTCATCAATATCCATTCTTGTTCCTATTTCACAAGAAAATCTATCTTTAAATGGCATATGATCTGTAAAGGCAATCCTTTCAAATCCAGCTTCTATAGCTTCTTTTACATACATCTCATCTGACATATCAAAATCAGCATGACCACATCTAGTAGTATGACTATGATAATTAAATTTTTGTATTAATTCTTCCATGTTTTTCCTCTTTTAAATTTCTTATGTGTATATTTAATATTTAACTTATATCATAAAAGCAGATAATTAACAACTAATTATCTGCCTTTTATTAACATTTAAATTGAAAAATTTATTCCACTTGCTATTATGTCTTTCATATTTTCAATCAAATCATCAATTTCTTTAGGCGTTACTATCATATTATAATTATTAGGATTTAAAATTTCTTTTACATTTTCATAATTATCTTGTTCTTTTAATTCATTTAAATATTTTGTAGATTTTGCTTCATCTTGTAATTTTTCAATAAATAAATTTAAAGCATCATTTACAAGCACTGCTGTCTCTACAACAGTTGGAATTCCTACTGCAATTACAGGCACTCCCAAACTTTCAATAGTTAATTCATTTTGTTTATTTCCAACACCACCACCTGGAACAATACCAGTATCTGAAATTTGTATTGATTTTACAATTCTTTCCATGCTTCTTGAAGCCAAACTATCTATAACAATAATGAGTTTAGGTTTAATATTTTGTACAATTCCTTTTATAACTTCTATTGTTTCAATACCTGTAGTTCCCATAACTCCTGGTGCTATAGCACTTATTGCTCTTTGACTATCTTTTAAATATTCAGGATAATATTTTTTTATATGTCTAGTAATTTCTATATTATTTATAACTTTTGTTCCTAATGCATCTGCTATTAAATTTCCATTTCCTAGTCCAACTACTAAAACTTCGTCTTCTTCTTTAATTTTATTATTAATTAATTTTTTTATTTCACCTGAAATAACATCTATTATTTTTTCTTTATTCTCATCTGAAACATTATTAGCTTTTTTTAAATCAATTGTAATATAATTTCCTTTCTTTTTTTGAAGTGCATTCTCGCCTTTTTCATTTAAAATTTTAACACGAGTTAAATGTATTCCATATTCTAACTCTTCAAGCTCACATTCAATACCTTCTATTTCATCTTCTAAGTTATTAGCTTTTTTATACAAATCTCTTCTTTCATCAGCCATATCAGTTTTAAACCTCATAAACTTCCTCCTTATATATAAATTTATATATAGTTTTAGAAATTTACGAGGTTTTATACCAAATTATAAAATTATTTTCTTACTAAAAAAGCCATAAATTGAGGTAATTCAGAATATTTAAAATAATAATTAAAATCTTCTTCTTTAGCCTTTTCTATGCATTTAGATTCTGTAAAATCTTCTACAAAAAAGCCAACTTTTCTTAACAATTTAAAATGAGTAGATGGACTTCCCACATAAAAAGCAAGAGTTTCATCTCCATCAAATTTATGAACATGTTTAGAAAATGTATTATAATTACCATATACTTCATTTTCTGTTTTAGAATTTAAATATCCTATTATTCTTAAATTTTTATCTTCTACATTCATTTCTTGAACAGACCATCTTAAAGGATGTCCTACTGAAAATAACATTTCTCCATCTTTTTTTAATACTCTATATATTTCTTTATATACATCTTCAGGTTTTTCTGAATAATGAATAACTAAACTACTATAAACAAAATCAAAAGTTTCATCTTCAAAAGGAATATTGTGCATATCTGCAATCAAAAACTTTAAATCTGGATATGTTTCTTTTGCAATTTTTATAGATACTTCTGAAATATCAATTCCTACAATTTCACTTGCACCATGTTCTTTTAAAAATATAGATTCATCTCCTGTTCCACAACCTAACATTAATACTTTTTTATTAGTTAAATCTGGCAACATTTCTTTCATCATAGGTTTTTCAACATAAGAATGAGATTTTTTCTCTCCCTTTAATATCTTTTCTTGTCTTTCTTTAGCAAATTTATCATAATCATTTTCCATATTTTCCTCCAAATAAAAAGTCTGATTAAAAAACCAGACTTTTTTATATTATTTTACTAATAAATTAACTTCATCTCTAACATGTCCAATTCCTATAAATTTAATTGGAACCCCAACTACTTCTTCAATTCTCTTTAAAAATTTTTCAGCTTCTGGACACAAATCTTCTCTTGCACCAGCTTCTGTAACATCACTAAAGTTACCATCAAATTCTTCATAGATTGGTGTACATTTATTTAAATAATCTGGATTGCTTGAATATTTCATACTAACTTTTCCATCATAAATATATGCAACACATAATTTTATTTTGTCTAATTTTCCAACTACATCTAAATGATTTATTGCCAAAGATGTAATTCCATTAACAGCTACTGAATATTTTAATGCTATTAAATCTAACCATCCACATCTTCTTGGTTTTCTACTTACATTTTCATATTCATGGCCTAATTCTCTTAATCTATCTCCAATTTCGCTATCTTCTTCTGTTATGTAAGTTCCTTCACCATCTCTAGAAGAATATGCTTTAATTACTCCATAAACTTCACCTAATTGTTTTGCATTAAGTCCTGTTCCAGAAAGCACTCCACCAATAGTTGGATTTGAAGAAGCAACATAAGGATAACTACCAAAATCAACATCTAGTAAAGTTGCTTGTGCTCCTTCGCAGACAATTTTCTTACCATTTTTAGCAGCATCTTGCAGATAATTTACAGTATCTGTAACATATGGTTTTAAATATTCTGCATATTGTGAATATTCTTCATACATAGCATTAAAATCTAATTTTTCTTTTCCATATATATCAAATATTTTATTTTTCATTTCAAGATTTGATTTTAGCATTTTTTTGAATCTAGAGCTAACAAAATCTTGCATACGAATTCCACATCTTGAGAATTTATCACTATAAGCTGCACCTATTCCATAATTTACAACTTCTGATTTTAATTCTTGTTGTCTACTTTCTTCAAGAATTTTTCCCATTTCAATATGATATGGTAAAATTATATGTGCATTTTCACTAATTTTTAAATTATTAAATGTACATCCAGTTTCTTTTAAAGCTTCCATTTCTTCAATTAAACTTTTTGGATTTATAACCACTCCATTAGCAATAACTGCTGTTACATTTTCATTTAAGATTCCTGTTGGTAATAATCTTAAAACATATTTCTTTTTATCTATTTCTACTGTGTGACTATAACTTCCACCACCTGTACATCTTACTGATATATCTGCTTGTGTTGACAAATAGTCAATTATTTTTCCTTTTCCTTCATCTCCATAAAAGCTTCCTAAAACTACATCTACCATATCGTACCTCTCTTAATTTTTTTCTTTATTGTTAGTTATAATTATTATATATTAACGAAAAAGTTTGTCAATTATTTATCTTAAAATATTTTTAATTTTTCCTTTTCCGTTTTCATATTTTACTTCTAATATTGCACCATTTATAATTGGAATTTGAGGTGCTAAATGTCCGATATCAGCATCACAAATAATTGGTATATTTAAATCTCCTAAAACTTCTTTTACAGCATCTATATAAGTTAATTCATAATCTTCTCTTATAAATAATGGTCTTCCTAAAATTATACCTTTACAATTATTAAAATAACCTGCATTTTTCATTTTCCATAAATTTATTTCTACTTGAGGAGTAGAAGCCTCAAAAGTCTCTAAAAACCAAACGATTCCATCTTCTTTATATTTTTCAACAAACTCAGCTATTTTATCAAATTTAGTACCCATTAAGTTCATTATAACATCAAAACAACCACCTAATGCTCTTCCAGAAAATTCAATTTTTTCTTCACCATTTAAACATTTCCATTTTACATCTTTAGTTAAATTATATTCCTCATATGGATCATTAGATTCTACAAAATCTTCTACACTTTCACATTTTTCAAAATTAAATTGTTCAAATTCTTCACCATTCATTAATCTTAATTCATTTAATAAACTATCATGTAGTTTTTTCATTCCAAAAGATTTATAATTTGGTCCATATATAGTTGCAATATCATAATTTGTCGTTAAAACAAAACCTAAATTAGTTATATCTGAATATCCTGCAATCCATTTTAGATTTGTTTGAGATATTTTTTCATAATCTAATCCATCTAAAATTTCAAATGCAAAGTCTCCTCCCGTTGTAAATAAAATTGCTTTAACCCTATCATCTTCCCATAATTTCATAAGTTCTTTAATTCTATCTTCTTTTGAAGAACTTCTTCCATTTACACTTTTTCTTGCATTTTCTGTTTCTAATACTTTATATCCTAAAGCTTCTAAATTTTTTATTGCATTATTCATTCTTAAAAAATCTACTTCTTTATTAGCACCATCAGATATTGCTGTTATTCCTATATAATCTCCATTTTTTAATTTTTCTGGATATCTCATATATTTTAATCGTGTGAAAAATTCACACTCTCCTTTCTTTAGTTGTAAATTATTTTATATTTCTTAAAATCCAAATTGATTCACAAATATTTAAAACTTCATTAATTAATAATAAAATACCACCTATTGTTGTTATTGCTATTGAAGAAGCAAATGGATTACAAATTATTATCATTCCTAATACCAAAGACATAATTGCAGTAATTAAAGTACCTATCCATTCCTCTTCTCCTAACAATTTTAAATTAGAAGATAATTGAAATTTTCTTGCACCTTGAACTATTATCCAGACACCAATAACAATTGGAAAAATATTTTGTACTACTATAGTTTTTAAAATACAAAAAATCCCAAAACAAATTGCTACAATTCCATACCACAAATTAAATTGTAAAAAAGGCACTTCTTTTTCAATTCTATAATAAGTGACTAATAAAAAAATTCCTAAAGCAATAATACTCATTCCAAAAAGTCTAATTATTATTGTTATAAAATCAACAGCTTTAAAAATTAATATTAATGCTAATATTATAAACATTATAGACATTCCTATAGAATTCTTTTCCATTCTTCTTATATATTGTTTCATAACAACCTCCTAAGTAGCAAAACTTATTAAGTACAATTTATATGTATCAGTTTATACCAAAAATTTTTGCATTGCAAGAAAATTCACATAATATTATTATATAAAATAAATCTAACAAAAAAGACTTAAAATATCTTTAAATATTTTAAGTCTTAAAAAATTACTCTTCCCAGTTATGATATACTTCTAAAACATCATCTAATTCTTCTAATCTATCAACTAATTTTTGCATTTTTTCTGAAGCTTGTTCATCTAAACTAACATATGTACTTGGAAACATTTGAACTCCTGCTTCTAAGAATGTTAAACCTTGTTCTGTTAAAGCTTCAGTTACAGCTGTAAAATCTGCTGGTGCTGTTTTAATTTCATAAACTTCTTCTTCAGCTTCAAAATCTTCTGCTCCAGCTTCAATTGCAAGCATCATTAAATCATCTTCTGATAATTTACATTCTGCTTTTTCAATTACTATAACACCTTTTGTTTCAAACATATAAGATACACAACCTGTTGTACCCAAATTTCCACCAGCTTTATCAAAAACATGTCTTACATCAGCTGCTGTTCTATTTCTATTATCTGTACTTGCTTTTACTATAACAGCAACTCCATTTGTTCCATATCCTTCATATGTAATTTCTTCATATGTTGCTGTACTTCCTTCTCCAGAAGCTTTTTTAATTGCATTATTTATTGTATCGTTTGGCATGTTATTAGCTTTACATTTTGCTATAACATCTCTTAATTTTGCGTTTCCAGCCGGGTCAGGTCCACCTTGTTTAACTGCAATTAATAATTCTCTTCCTAATTTTGTGAATATTTTTCCTCTAGCAGCATCAGCTTTACCTTTTTTTGCTGCAATATTATGCCATTTGCTATGTCCTGACATGACTATCTCCTCCTTATTTTTTACATTTTATATTTTTTGCGTGTTTATTATACCACAATATTTTTTATTTGTGTAGTCTTTTCATAAAAAAGAAGATATATAGAATATCTTCTCCTTTTCTTTAATCCTTCATTCCAATAAAAGTTTTTAAAGCTTCTAATTTACTTTTACAATCTTCAACACCCAAATCATACATTTCTTGTAACTTTTCAGAATCTCTTTCTATTCTTTTTACATCTACCAGTCTTGAAGGTCTAATTACAAAAATTTCTTTTTTATTTTCTAAATCAATAACTTTTTCAACAGAAGAATTATAATTTTTATATCTATTGCAAAGTGTTTCTAAAAATTTAGGATATCTACTATATTTCATTTTAGCTAATAACTTATTAGTCGGTTTCTTTCTATATTCAATAGGTCTTGTAAGAACAACTATTATTTTCTCATATCCCATTTCCTTACATTTATCAACAGGTATACTATCGGCAATACCACCATCTAAATATTTATTTCCATTATATTCTACTATTCTAGACACAAATGGCATAGCAGATGTAGCTCTAAAAAGTTCCATTTGTTCTGTTGTATTTTCTATTTTAACATATTCTGCTTTTCCTGTTTCTATATTTGTAATAGTTGCATAAAAATCAGCTTTGGATTTTTTAAAAGTTTCCTCATCAAACACATCTAATTTAAACGGAAGCTCATAAAAAGAAAATTCTTTATTTATAATATTTCCAGTGGTTACTAGAGAGTGCATTCCCATATATCTTTTATCTTTACAATATTTTTTGTTATATCTTATTACTCTACCTTTTTGTTTAGACAAATAATTTACTCCAAATAGCACACCTGCTGAAACACCTATTATTCCATCCACTTCAATATTATTATCTAAAAACACATCTAGTACACCAGCTGTGTACATTCCTCTCATTGCTCCACCTTCTAAAACTAGTCCTACTTTCATTTTTCATCCTTTCAAGTATAATAAATGCTTTAAAATGTTATTTTAAAGCATTTATATTAACATATTTTATTCAACTGTTGTTTTCCATAATCCATGTTTGTTGCAATATGCATAAATAGTAGCACCTTTTATATATGGAAATCTAGTTTCTGTAGCTTGTTCTGGATATAAAGTTACTCTTGTAGTTCTATTTTCTGTAACTTGCGCAATCCACATAATATAATGTTCTTTTTCCATTGGATGTTCTACACTTCCTACTTTAACTACTATTTCATCATCAATAACTTCATAAACCGGAACATGTTTTTCAACAGATGCATCAGTAGTGTTAGCTGTCATAACTTCCATTGCAACACCACAGCATTTAACTCTATTCATATCTCCATTAATAACTCCTACAATATTACCACATATTGGGCATACATAAAATTTTACATTTTCTTTCATTTTATTTCCTCCTTATTTTATATAATATATTTATTTGGTTATCTGTATTGTATATATTTTTTTATCATTATTCAATATTTATATAATAATTTAATAATAAAATTATTTTTTTCATCTATCAGCAAAATCTTTCATTGTTTCAGAAATCTTAATTTGTTGTGGACATACTGCTTCACAACTTCTACAACCTATACATGCTTCTGTTTTTTTATCTTCTAGCAACCATTTTACCAATTACTTTATCTACAATAATTGCATTTTTTAAAGTCTCCTTATTTTATAATAAAATTGCTTTGATATTTATTTTTGTTCAAAATTATTTTCTATAAATGTGCTATTTAATAGTTTATCAATAGTTTTTCTCTTTTTTCTACTATATGCATCTGGATATAATTCTAATTCCATTATTTCCCAAATTGGAACCCAACCACTAATCAGTAATATTTCTTTAAAAACATTTCTTTGTGGAATCATCAAAGCCATAAATATTAATATAAAACCAAGACATAAGAAAAACAATTGTCTTTTATTATTTAATTGATATTGTTCTAAATTTCTTTGATATTCTTCTTTTAAACCAACCTTTATCATTTCTGTAACATTTTTTTCTATATTAAATTTTTTATTAATTATCAATTTTATACTATCATAATTTTTTATAAGCATTGCTTCTTTTATAATATATCTAATCATATCTTGAGAAATTTTATTATCATTATATTTCTCAACTAATTCATAATGATTATTTATATCAATTATAATTTCTCTTTCCATAAAATTTTCCTTCTTTCTTTTTTTAAATTATATAATAAAATTCAAAAAAAGAATAGTATTTTCTACTATTCCTTTTTCATTTTTATACATTAAACATTAATATTAAATATAATCCATACATTACTAAATATGCTGCACCATTTCTTTTACTCATCATATTTTTAGGTGGTATTAATGGAAATAAATTTAGAATGATTGTTGATATGATTACCACTGTCATGTCAATATTATATTTCACACTATATGTGATTGGATGAATTAACGCTGTTGTTCCAATTATAAATAACATATTAAAAATATTAGAACCAATAATATTTCCAATAGCAATATCACTATTACCTTTAATAGCGGCTATAACACTTGTTACAAGTTCTGGAAGACTTGTTCCAACAGCCAATATTGTTAAGCTAATGATTTGTTCACTAAGTTTAAAATATTCAGCTATATATACTGCATTATCAACTGTAAAATCTCCACCAAATTTCAAAGCCAACACACCAATAATAACTAAAAATATATTTTTTAAAATAGATAAATTTTCTATCTCATTTTTATTTCCTTTTTCCGCATCATCTTCACTATTATCTTCTTCGTCAAATTTTTCACCTTTAATCGCCATAAAAACTGTATAGCCTATAAAACATACGAATAAAGCTAATAATACTATTCCTTCAATTCTAGAGATTTGATTTTGTGTATTACAAAAAATTAAAAATATTATAGTAAAAACTAAACACATTGGAATTTCAATAAGTCTTGTTTCTCTTTGAAACTTTATTCTTCTAATAGATGATGCTAATCCCAAAATCAACAATAAATTACATGCATTACTTCCAACAACATTTCCTATAGCCATATCTGGATGTCCATTTATAGCTGAAGTTGTACTAACAAATAATTCAGGCATAGAAGTTCCCATTGAAACTATAGTTAATCCTATAACAATTTCGGGAATATGAAACTTTTTAGCAACACTACTAGCGCCACTAACTAGCCAATCTGCACCTTTTATCAATAAAACAAATCCAATTAAAATAAAAAATATCGCTTGTACCATTTTACACTTTCCTCCTAAAAACGTAAGACCTATTATACGATATTATGTAAAATTATTCAAGCGATTATTTTAATATTTTTTTATGCTTGTACAGCAACTCTTAATAATTCATTTTTTCTCTTTATATATGCAGTTACATTGCTCATTATTATAATAATTCTCATTATTGTAATTATATATAAGCCTGTACACAAATTATAAACTCCCCAAGCTGCATTAGCAATAACATTACCAATTCTTATTTTTTGAGTATCATTATAAAACCATAAATACCAACATGAATAACAAGGCATAAGTACAGCTATTAATTGCAAAGCATTTTCAAGAGTAAAACATCCAATTAATAATTGAATATTAATAATTGTATAAGGTATTAAATCTGTTTTAAATCTATCTTTATAAACACAAAGTATAGATCTAATTGAAATCATAACATATATAAGTGTAGTAGTTAAATCATTATTAAAACCATATAAAATTAATTGTGCGAAATTTTGCAAAAAAACTGCTATATATATTCTCTTTTGATTTTCAGTAAAAGACATATAAATATTTATTATAAGTGTAATAATTTGCATAAAAATAACCATCTTTTGTACATCTCCTAATATTTATGAATCTATTATATATCATAAAATAAAAAAAGAATAGCATTTTTGCTATTCTTTTTTTATTTATACTTCTTTCATCAATCTAAATTTATATTTATCTATAACAAATTCTTTTTCAATTATTGTTTTAGAAATTTCAGCTGTTTCCATATAATCTTTAGTTACTTTAACTAATAAATTTTGATTTTCTTTTTTAACTAAAAACCAAATTGCAAATTCATTTAAATAATGTATCATATCAATAATACCCGGGCCAACTATTAAATCTGTTGCAAACTCCAATTTAGATAATTTTCTTGTTTGAGATAATCCAAATATTTTACTTGGACTTAAATATCTTTCTTTTAAAACTTTAACAGCATAATCATATCTATTATTAAAATTATTTTTTTCTTCGATTTTTAATGTTTCTTTTAGAATTGGATTACAATTATCTTCTTCCTCATTTAATAAAAAATCTACAGAGACTCCAAACACATCAGCTAAAGGTTTTAAATTAGTTACATCAGGCATACCTCCATCTGTTTCCCATTTTGTAATAGCTTGTCTTGAGACATTTAATATTTCTGCTAATTGTTCTTGTGATAATCCAAAACATTTTCTACATTTCTTTATTTTTTCACTTAATTTCATATGCATCTCCTCCTTTAGCCTAATAATACGATATTTTTGAGCTATATTCTAGCAACATCTATTTACATTTATGCTACTCTTCGTAGCATCTTTAAAAATAATATCATAAAAGCGAGTAATTATCAATTACTCGCTTCTTAATTTAAATATGAAATTTACTAGCAATTCTTTGACCTAGATTTTTTCTATCAAAAAGTAAGTATTTAACTTCTTTTTTTACTCCACTTGCTAGATGACGCAATTTCCTCTTAAATTTTTGCACTTTACTTATTCTTTTTACTTTTATATTAGTTGGATATAACATTAACTCCATTCCCTTCTATATTAAATCTTATATTACTTTTTCTTAATAAATCTCTTACCTTACATTCTAATGAACTTCCATTTAGATTTGTTGAAAAAGTTAAAACTAATTTATCATCATAAGAACAAACTCCACATTTTACTCTTTCAGCCCAGTCTGGTGCTAGTATAACCAAAAAGTTTTCTATATATTTACTATACTTTTCCTCAACTACAATTTTTCCCATATTAGAAAATGTAGAAGTAAAATGTTTTTTTACTTCTAAAGAACCAATTCTTACTGCAAGTTTCTTTATCAATAAAGGAACTATTCTAATGAAAAATTTATTTGTTGAACCTGCGTCTTTAGTAATTGTTTGCACCATTTTTTCCACTTTCATCTTTTTTTCAAATTCTTTTTTTACAAGTTCTAAAATATCTTCAAATAAATATTCTTTATTTTGCTTTATATTTATATTGATTATCATATATGAAAAAAAGTTTGATATTGTTTCAGATGGAAAATATTTTCTTAAACTAATAGGTACTGATATATTAATAGGTCTTTTTCCATTATTAACTTTATAATTAGTTTCATAAATTGAATATGCAATCATTGCCACTAAGTATGCTGAAATTGTACATCCATTTTCTTTAGAAATTTGTTTTAATTCATTTACATTTATATTAAAATGATTTATCGCAAATTCACCATTTTTTAAAGTATCTCCTTTTAATAAATATGCTCTTTCTAATTTATTCTTTTTTTCGTCTAAAAATTTATAATTTTTTCTATATGCATTTTCACTTTCTTTTAATATAATTTCTTCTTTTATTTTTTCTTCTCTTAATTCTTCAGGATGTTTTAATTCTAAATATCTATATATTAAATCATTTAAAAATTCCACTCCACCAGTTCCATCTGTTAATGCATGAAAAAAATCTATATTTATTTTATTATTAAAATATGTTACTTTAAACAAATAATCATTATTTTCTTTAGTATTTATTTTTTTAAATGGATAATCATTTTCTACAGTTATAATAGGATTTTTATCATTTTCTTCAAAATAATACCAGAAAAATCCTTTTCTCATTTTAACTTTAAACACTTTATATTTTTGAAGGGCTAGTTTTAAAGCTTCATATAATATTTCTTTATTAATCTCTTCTTTTAATATAGCTGACAATCTAAAAATCGAACTATATTTATTATTACTAGCTAAAGCAAATACTTTAGCTTGATCATCTAGTTTTCTCCAATATAATTTTCTTTTAGTTGTCTTTTTCATATTACCCTTTCGATTCTACCAAATTAAAATTAGTTTAATTTATCAAAGTAAATTTACAGTCAATTTAAAGTAAAAAAATCGTAAATATATCTGTATAACTTTTCTCAAATTCCATACTAACATAAAAATAAGTATTTTTCAACTAATTTTTATACTACCTATTCAGTTTATATATTAATTTATATTATAAAACAAAAAGAATAGCTAAAGCTATTCTTTATATATATCAATATTATTTTTTATCTTTATTTTGTTCATTAATTGCTTTTAATTCATCTTTAACTAAAGAATATATATTAACCACTTTTGGATCAAATGCTTTACCTGCTTGATTTTTTATAAATTCATCAACCTCTTCATACGGCATTGCTTTTTTATAAACTCTATCATTAGCTAATGCATCATAAACATCTATCAAAGCCATTATTCTTGAAATAATAGTTATTTCATCACCTTTTAATTTTTCAGGATATCCTGTTCCATCATATTTTTCATGATGATGATATACAATATCTTTAGCATAATCTAAAATACTATTAGAAACCTTATCACCATAAGAGCTCTCTAATATATTTTTTCCAATAATTACGTGAGTTTTAATAATTTCATATTCTTCATCATCTAATCTACCAGGTTTATTTAATATATTATCTGGAATACCTACTTTTCCAATATCATGTAAAATTGCTGCTGTTGAAATTTCTTCTATAACATCATTATCTTTAAATAAATTTTCACCATAGAATTCTTCATATTTCTTTAGCATTACTTTCATATATTGTTTTGTTCTAATTAAATGTTCTCCTGTTTCTTTACTCTTACTTGTTGTTAAATTTACCATACTTTCAAACAAATAATTATAAACATTTTCAGTTTCTTCTTTTGCTTTTTCTACAATATGTTCTAATTCTGCCTCTCTTAATTCTTTATCTAAAATATTTTTTATAGCTAGACCACATTGTTCAATTTCGAATTTTTCTACAATACCTTTTATTTCATGTTGATAAGCAATTTCTTTTAAATTACTTTCTGTTTTTTCATTTATTAAAATAATTGGAATTTTAGAATAATTAGTATCACATTTTATAATATTTATAATTTTAACTTCTTTTTCTAAATCTTCTAACTCATCAATAACTATTGAATCAGCTGCTCCTGTTTCTAATAAAATTTGCATGTCTACTTCTGATTTTGTTATAGCTACTTCAAAGTTTTTAGTCATCTTATTTTTTAAATATTCTAATCTATCTCTATCTTCACCAAATAAAATTACATGTCTTTTCTTCACATCTTCTTCAACTAATACATCAAAAGAAATATAATTTTTAATTTTTTCTTTAAGTTCAGTTGGTCTTATTGGTTTTTGAATATAATCAATAATATAATTTGCGTTCTTTTTAATTATTTCATCAGTTATATTTGTGGCTGTTAAAGCTACTATAGGAACTTTAACATCTAAATCATTTTTTAAGATTTTTGATATTTCATAACCATTATATCTTGGCATATGTATATCCATTAAAATCAAATCATAATAATTTATACCTACTTCCTTAATTTGTTTTATACACTTAACTCCATCTTGTGCAACATCACAAATATATTCTTCATCTAAAATTTTCTTAGTAATTTCAATGTTCATTTCATTATCTTCAACTAATAAAATTTTCTTTCTTTCACCATTATTAGTTGATACAGTTTTAGTCTTATTAAATAAAGCATATTCTTCTGCTGCTTTATGTTCTTCAGCAATTTCACCACTAGTTTTATTACTTTTATCTACTGTGATATTAAAATAGAATTTACTTCCAAGTCCGACACTACTTTCAACCCACATCTTACCATTCATATCTTCTACTATCTTTTTAGCAATAGCAAGACCCATACCTTTTCCTTCTTTTGTTTTGGTTGTAGGATCATTAACTTGTGAAAATTCTCTAAATATATTTAACGAATCTTCTCTTTTTATACCAATACCTGTATCTTTTAAACAAAATTGAAATTTATAACATACATTGTTTTCAGCAACTTTTTTAACACCTAATTCAATAAATCCTTTATCTGTATATTTTACAGCATTTTCTAAAAGATTTACTATTACTTGGCTTAATCTTCCTTTATCAGCATATATATTTATATCTGGTTCAAGAGCAATATCAACATATAATTCTAAGCCTTTATCTTTAATCTTTTGCTCAAACATTTCTATAATATTATCTAAAAATACATTTAAACAGAAATCTGTTTTAGTATTTACTTCTACATAGTTCTTTCTTTCTGATAAGTCTAGAATTCCATTTGTCATTTCTAATAATAAAGATGCCGCCTCATCTAATTTATTAATATATTCTAATTGTGTTTCATCTAATTTAGTATCTTTTAAAAAATATATCATTCCAACTATTATATTTATTGGTGTTCTTATTTCATGAGATAAATTAGCTATAAATAAATCTTTTGATTTTAAATATTCATCTTGTTTATCTAATTCTTCTAAAAGTTCTATTTCTTTTTCAAAATATTTATTTGTGTCTCTTATGTAAAAGAAAATTTTCTTTAATGAACTAACACAGTAAGCTGCAACATACATTCTAACTTTTTCATTTTTTCTATATAATTCAATATCACTTATATAGCAACCTTCTCTTTTTACAGTCTCAATTATTGTATCATATAATTCTTTATTTTCTTTTTCGGCAAAGAAATCACTTAAAGTCTTATAATTATCATTAATTTCAGGATTATTAATTACTTCAATTGTCCCATCAAAATTTGCCACACAAATAATGTCATCAATTTTATTTAAAAATCCTTCCATAATTTTAGGATTAATAACACTTTTTTCTTCTTTATTTTTATTAAAAATTCCCATGAAATTTCTCCTTTGTAAAAAACTACTACTTTAATTTTAATATATTAAATTATCTATTTCAATAATTTAAAACATTTGTAATAAAATTGAAATAAAAAATAGACCTTTTAGGTCTACTTATATAAAAGCTATTAATAATATATTCAAAATTTTTTATTCTAATAATACATCTTTTTTTGGGGAGCTAGCACTCCCCAACACCTAACTCGTATGTATCGTAAGTTTTAAGGTTTTTGAAACATTAAACACTATATATCCTTTTTCATGTTGCTTTAATGAATAATAGTCTACCACAATACATTCTACATCATTTGATAATTTTTCTAATAGTTCAATTGATAATGCCGGCCATTTTTTTAAAGCCTCAAAAAATGATGGTTGATTTTCCGGTATAGTATTTTGTTTTACATTTAACCGCCTACAACGAGATATTTGAAACAATTTCATATACGCTTCTGCTTCATTAAGCGAAAAACCTTGAGCTTTTAACTCATTTTGCATGCCTTCTTCAAAGCATTTTTGTAGTTGCATTTCTTTTTCTTTCATGTCTTTTCCCTCCACATTGTTTCTCTTAGGTTACATAATATTTTTTCTGCATTATATCATGATTTTCGCACCTTTTCAATAAAAAAACTGAAGTTTTAAACTTCAGTTTCTTTTTATTATTAATTAATTATTTATTTTTCTTATCATAATCTTTAAGTAAAATAACTACAGATGTTGATAAATCTTCATTCTTTATTGCAATATTTTCTGGAACTTTTAAATTTACTGGTGCAAAATTCCAAATTGCTTTTATTCCAGATTCAATCATAAAGTCACACACCTCTTGAGCATTTTCTTTTGGAACTGTTATAATTCCAACTTTTATATTTTTATTTTTTATTAATTTTTTCATTTTTTCTAGTTTAAAAATTCTTTTATCATCACATTTATTATCATCTGTATCAAATGCCATTTTTATATTCAAATTTGAATTAAACCCTTGATAATTTAAAAGTGCTTGACCAAGTTTTCCGTGCTCCTACAATAATAGCATTATTTATTTCATTTAATCCTAAAAATTCTTCGATTTCTTTTATTATAGTAACAACTTCAAATCCATTTCCTGGCTTTCCGTCTGATTTATAAACAAAAGCTAAATCTTTTCTAACCAATATTGGATTTAAATTTAACTCTTTAGCAATAAATGTTGATGATATAAATTTCATTTCTTCATGTTCTTTTATAATTCTTAAATATTGTGGTAATCTCTTTAAAGCTGCTCTAGAAATTTGTTCTTTTGATTCCATTTCATTCTCCTTTTATTCAAAATCAACAACATTAATCCATTTAGCTAAAAATTCTTGTTCTTCTGGTTTTCCTTTAGACATTTGAGTTGCAGCAACTATTGGTATCCATCTTTGAACATAACTTTTTTCGATTTCACTTAATTTACAGAATAAATCTAAATATTTATCAGCAAGTTCTGTTTCACCTTGAATTGAGAATAAAAGATATGTTCTAGCAGCATCTGCAGATGCATTTCCTTGTGTAGCATGTGCCCAATCTATTACATAATATTCACCTTTTTCATTTATAATTACATTACTTGGATTATAATCTCCATGACATAATTTTGTATGATTTTTCATACCTTCTAATCTTTGTAAAAGTTCATATTTTGTTGCTTCTCCAATATTTGTTGCATTATTTAATTTTCTTCTAAATTTATCTTTAATTCTATTTAATAAAGGAACTTGTTTAGATAATATTTTAAGTTGAATTTTTACAAAAGTCTCTAAATATTCATCTTGTTTTTCTGGATGTTCTCTCATTAATACATCTAGAGGCGTTCCTTCTATATGTTCAGAAACTAATGCCCATCTATTTCCAATTTTAGTTACTTCTAAAAGTTTTGGCATATATAAATCTGTGCCTTCTTCAACTCTTGCTTGATTTAAAGCTTCATTTAATATATCAGCTTTAGAATAATTTTCTACAAATAATTTTATAGTTTTTCCATTATCTTCATAAACTGATTTTGTGCTTCTTTTAGCAATTTCATTATTTAAATTATATTCCATTATTTTTTACCTCCATAATATGCATTTAAATACATTTGTTTAATTTCTTCAATTAAAGGATATCTTGGATTAGCTCCTGTACATTGATCATCAAATGCTTGCATAGACATATCATCAAGTCTATCTAGGAAGTCTTTTTCATCTATACTGTAGTCTTTAATTGTTTCCTTAATTCCAACTTTTGCTTTTAATTCATCAATAGCTTTAATTAAGTTTTCAACTTTTTCATCATCTGTTTTTCCACCTAAACCTAAATAATCTGCTACTTCTGCATATTTAGCTTTTGTATGTGGATATTCATATTGAGAGAATGTTCCCATTTTTGGTGGAACTTCTTCACTATTAAATTTAATTACTTCATTTATTAATAAAGCATTAGCTACACCATGTGGTAAATGATGGAAAGCTCCTAATTTATGTGCCATTGAATGACAAACACCTAAGAATGCATTAGCAAATGCCATACCAGCCATAGTAGCAGCATTAGCCATTTTTTCTCTAGCTTCTATATCTGTTTGACCATCATTATATGCTCTTGGTAAATATTCAAATATTACTTTTAATGCTTTTAATGCTAATCCATCAGTATAATCAGTAGCAAGCATTGAAGCATATGCTTCTAAAGCATGAGTAACAGCATCTATACCAGAAGCTGCTGTTAAACCTTTTGGTGCACTCATCATTAAGTCTGGATCTACAATTGCCATATTAGGCATTAATTCATAATCTGCTAACGGATATTTTGTTCCTGTTTCTCCATCAGTAATTACAGCAAATGGTGTAACTTCTGAACCTGTTCCTGAAGATGTTGGAACAGCAATAAAATATGCTTTTTCTCCCATTTTTGGGAATGTATAAATTCTTTTTCTAATATCAACAAATCTCATAGCCATATCCATAAAGTTAACTTCTGGATGTTCATACATTACCCACATAATTTTAGCTGCATCCATTGCAGAACCACCACCGATTGCAATAATACAATCTGGTTCAAAACTATTCATAACTTTTGTTCCTGCAATAGCACAAGCAAGTGTTGGATCTGGTTCAACATCGAAAAATGTTGTATGTGCAATTCCCATTTCATCTAATTTATCTGTTACGCATTTTGTGTATCCATTTTTATATAAGAAAGAGTCTGTAACAATAACAACTTTCTTTTTATTCATTACATCTTTTAATTCGCTAAGTGCAACTGGTAAACAACCTTTTTTAATATATACCTTTTCAGGTGCTCTAAACCAAAGCATATTTTCTCTCCTTTCAGCTACTGTTTTTATATTTATTAAATGTTTAACTCCTACGTTTTCTGATACTGAGTTTCCTCCCCATGAACCACATCCAAGTGTTAAAGATGGAGCAAGTTTAAAGTTATATAAATCCCCAATTCCACCTTGTGAAGATGGAGTATTTACTACTATTCTACAAGTTTCCATTTTATGTTCAAATTTTTCTAATTTTTCTTTAGCTGTTAGAGTATTTATATATATTGAAGATGTGTGTCCATGTCCACCATCACAAATTAGTCTATGTGCTTTATCTATTGCATCATCAAAATCTTTAGCTCTATACATAGCTAAAACTGGTGATAATTTTTCATGTGCAAATTCTTCTGTTAAATCTACAGAATCTACTTCACCAATTAAAACTTTTGTATTTTCTGGAACTTTAACATCTGCTAATTCAGCAATTTTCACAGCTTTTTGTCCAACTATTTTTGCATTTAAAGAACCATTTATAATAATAGTTTTTCTAACTTTATCTTTTTCTTCTTCATTTAAGAAATAACATCCTCTAGCTTCAAATTCAGCTTTTACTTTATCATAAATACTCTCTAATGCAATTACAGATTGTTCTGATGCACAAATCATACCATTATCAAATGTTTTAGAATGTATAATTGAATTTACTGCTACAAGAATATCAGCAGAATCATCAATTATTGCTGGTGTATTTCCAGCACCTACACCTAAAGCTGGTTTACCACTTGAATAAGCTGCATTAACCATACCAGGTCCACCTGTTGCTAAAATTGTATCTGAATTATGCATTATCATATTTGTTAATTCAAGAGATGGAACATCTATCCAAGAAATAATTCCTTCTGGTGCTCCAGCTGCAACTGCTGCTTCTAAAACAACTTTAGCTGCTGCAATTGTTGAATTTTTAGCTCTTGGATGAGGACTTATTATAATACCATTTCTTGTTTTTAAACAAATTAAAGTTTTAAAAATTGCTGTTGATGTTGGATTTGTTGTTGGAATAACAGCTCCAATTAATCCTATTGGTTCAGCAATTTTTTTAATACCATATGCTTTATCTTCTTCTATAACACCACAAGTTTTTGTATTTCTATAAGCATTATAGATATATTCAGATGCATAATGATTTTTTATAACCTTATCCTCTATAACTCCCATTCCAGTTTCTTCCACTGCCATTTTGGCAAGAGGAATTCTCATTTTGTTTGCTGCCATAGCTGCTGCAAGAAAGATTTTGTCTACCTCTTCTTGACTATATTTGGCAAATTCTTTTTGAGCTTTTCTTACGCTATCGATAGCATTTTGTAGACTTTCAACACTATCAACTATTTCATGTTTATCACTCATGTTTTACCCCCCTTATAATATATAAATAAAAAATATTAATCGATATTTTTTTATCGATTAATATTTTACCATTTTAATTTTTATATTTCAATAGTTTTTTACAATTTAATAAATATTTTTTGTATTTAAAGCTCTCATTGCATTTAATATTGCAATAACAGCCACACCTACATCAGCAAAAACAGCTTGCCACATATTAGCCATCCCAAAAGCACTTAGTACAAGTACTCCTACTTTTATTAAAATTGCAAACCATATATTTTGTTTAACTATATTTAATGTCTTTTGAGATATCTTTATCGCTGTTACAATTTTAAAAGGCTCATCAGTCATAATAACAACATCTGCTGCTTCAATTGCAGCATCTGAACCTAATCCTCCCATCGCAACACCAATATCAGCTCTAGCTAAAACTGGAGCATCATTAATACCATCTCCAATAAATACTAATTTACCATTTTTAGATTTTTGTTTTAATAAACTTTCCACTTTTTCAACTTTATTTTCTGGTAATAATTCTGCATGCACTTCATCAATTCCAATTTCACTAGCTACGTTTTCTGCAACTTTTTTCAAATCACCAGTAAGCATAACTGTTTTATTTATTCCACGTTTTTTTAATGCTTTTATAAATTCTTTAGAATCTGATTTTATTTCATCAGCTATAACAATATATCCAGCATATTTATTATCTATCGCTACATATACTATTGTTCCGATTTCTTCAATAGTATTATCTAAAAATTTATTTTCTATTCCAAGTTTTTCCATAAGCTTTTTATTTCCTACAGAAACTCTTTTTCCTTCAACTAAAGCTTCTATTCCATGGCCTGATATTTCTTTTACTTCTGTTACTTGTGCTTCGTCAATATTTTTATCATAATATTTTTTTATCGAAGTTGCAATTGGATGATTAGAAAAACTTTCAACATATGCTGAAACTTCTACTAATTCCTCTTCTGTTATATCTTCTACTGTACATACTTTTTGTACTTCAAAAACACCTTTGGTAAGAGTACCTGTTTTATCACAAACTACAATTTCAGTTTGAGCTAAAGCTTCTAAATAATTACTACCTTTTACTAAAATACCTTTTTTAGAAGCACCTCCTATTCCACCAAAAAAGCTTAATGGAACAGAAATAACTAATGCACATGGACAAGATACAACTAAAAATGTTAAAGCTCTATATCCCCATTCTGAAATAAGACCTTCAAGAAATAATACAGGAAGTATTGCAATTGCAATAGCTAAAAAAACTACTATTGGTGTATAAACTCTTGCAAAGTTTGTTATAAAATTTTCAGTAGTAGCTTTTTGACTTGTTGCATTTTCTACTAAATCTAATATTTTACTAACTGTTGATTCAGTATATTCTTTAGTAACTTTTATAGTTAAAACACCATCTAAATTAATGCAACCACTTAACGCAGTATCATTCATTTCAAATTTTCTTGGAACAGACTCACCTGTTAAACTAGATGTATCTACCATTGATTTTCCTTCTATAACAATTCCATCAAGTGGAATTTTTTCACCAGGTTCTACAATAATAACATCTCCGATTTTTACATCATATGGATCTTTTTTTACTATTTCATTATTTTCTTTTACATTAGCATAATCAGGTCTTATATCCATTAAATCTGCGATTGATTTTCTTGATTTTTTTACAGCATAACTTTGAAACAATTCTCCTACTTGATAAAAAAGCATAACAGCGACAGCCTCTGGAAATTCACCTATTCCAAAAGCTCCCACTGTAGCTATACTCATAAGAAAATTTTCATCAAATACTTGGCCTCTTGTAATATTATTAATTGCTTTAAAAACAATATCATATCCAATTATTACATATGCTAATAAAAACATTAAATTAGAAAATTTTTCTTCAATATTTAATACTAATGCTAAAATAAAAATTATACCACTTAAAATTATTCTAAATAATTTCTTTTTCATATTTTTCTCCTTGAGTTAAATTCTTTTCATAGTAACTTCTGACTCTAATTTTTTAACTATTTTTTCAGCTTCTTTTTCAATTTCATCAATTCTTTCATCATCAGCATCTATTGTCATTTTTGTAGTCATAAAATTAACAGTTACTTTATTAACTCCTTTTATTTTAGCAATTTCTCTTTCCATCTTTGCTGCACAATTTGCACAATCTAAATCGATTAATCTATAATTTCTTACCATTTTTTTCTCCTCTTTTAATCTTAATGTATATTTTATTTCACTTATATTATAGTTATAACTTTATCCAACTGTCAAACAAAAAAGGAAAAGATTTTTTATCTTTCCCTTTTTATTTAAAATATTTCATAAAAATTCTTAAATACATAACCTTCTGCTTTATAATGCTGAATAACTTCTCTTAAAGTATTTACTGTAGCTTGTTTATCATGTGCATCATGCATTAATATTATTAAACTAGTATTATCTTCTTGACTTTGATATAGTCTTGTTAAAAGCTCTTGTTCTGTTCTTCCCAAAGCTTCTGCATCACCATTTAAACAATTCCAATTTGTTGAAGCAATTCCATTATTAGCTAATATTTGTTTAGCTTCTGCTTTTATATTATGATATTTTCCACCACTAGAGCCGCCTGGAAATCTAAATAAATATGAATGATATTCTGATATTCCAATAGCTTCTTGGATAGCTCTTTCTGTAGCATTATACTCATCTATGACAGCTTGTGATGAAGCATATATTTGAGAATAAGTATGTGAATAACCATGATTTGCTATATAGTGACCTTCTTCAAAAGCTCTTTTTACTAAATCAGGATTTAATTCTACTCTACTTCCTAACACAAAAAATGTAGCTGGAACTTGTTCCTCTTTTAAAATATCTAATATTTGTGGAGTAATAGCTTGAGTTGGACCATCATCAAAAGTTAAATATACTTGTTTTTCATCTGAACCATAAATATTTTTTATTTGTTGAACAGAATTTGGATTATATTGTGGTAATAACCCATTATATATACTTTCTTTTGAATGAATTGGTAGTAAAAATTCACTTTTTATTCCTTGTTCCACACTTATATTTTCACTTTTTTCTTCAGATACACTTTCTGTTTTTTCATTATTTTCAGTTACTTTTTCATTTTCCTGTGCAATTTTGGGATCTGTATTACTTATTTTAGTATTATTTTTTGCATTACGAGTTATTAATGCGCTTCCAACAATTATAAGAAAAGCCATTACAAATACTAAAACTGCACCACAAACTTTTTTCAAGTTTAAGTGTCTTTCTTCCATTTATTATTTTCCTCTTTTTTATGTATAATGCTACTTTTATACTAATTTAATTCATTAATTATATATTATCCATATTGTAAAAACCTGGTTCTTGATTTATCAAAAATTTAGCTGCTTTTACTGAACCATCTGCAAAAATACTTCTTGATGTTACATTATGAGTTACTTCAAAACTTTCATTTTCTCCTAAAAACATTACTGTATGTTTACCAGCTTCTGTTCCACCTCTTATTGAATGAATTCCTATTTCTTTATCATTTCGTTTTTCTCTTTTACTATGTCTATTATATTCGTATGTCATAGTATTATCTAAAGCTTCATTAATACTATTTGCAAGTATCAATGCAGTCCCACTTGGACTATCAACTTTTCTTCTATGATGTACATCTACAATTTCAATATCTGAGTCACTAAATTTTTTAGCAAGCTCTGCTACTACTTTTTTCATAACGTTTATTGAATAAGACATATTATAAGATTGGAATATTGGTATCTCTTTTGAATATTCTTTTATTTTATTTAATTCCTCTTCTGAAAAACCTGTTGTAGCAATAACTATAGGTGTTTTTGTTTCTCTAGCATATTCTAATATACTAAAAGTTGCTTGAGGTACTGAAAAATCAATTATTATATCTGGCTTTCTGTCAATATCATTTACATTTGTGTAAACCGGAAAATAGTTATCTCCACTATCTATTCTATCTACGCCACAACATACTTCCATGTTTTCAGCTTTTCTTACACTTTCAGCAACCTCTTGTCCCATCTTTCCATTACAACCATTTACTAATACTTTTATCATATTTATCACCTTTATTTTCTTACCATATTTTGTTTATATTATATTCATATTTTCCATTTCAGCTTTTAAAATTGCTTTTTTACTTTCACTCATTGGAATAAGTGGAAGTCTTGGCTGACCAAAATCATATCCCATCATATTTAATGCAGCTTTTGCTGGAATTGGGTTTACCTCTAAAAATAAAGCATTTACTAAACCAATAGATTCTAATTGCATTTTTCTACTTTCTTCAATTTTTCCATCAAAAAAGTTTTGTACCATATTATGTGTATATAAAGGAGCAACATTTGATAAAACTGAAATTACTCCAAGTCCTCCTAAAGATAATATTGGAACAATTTGATCATCATTTCCTGAATAAATAGCCATATTATCTCCACAAAGACTAGCTATTTCTGCTATTTGTGATATATTTCCACTTGCTTCTTTAATTGCCACTATATTTGGTATTTCAGAAAGTTGTTTGCAAGTTTCTGGTAAAATATTTACACCTGTTCTTCCTGGTACACTATATAAAATAATTGGTAAATTTGTTTCTTTAGCAATAGCCTCATAATGAGCTACTAATCCAGCTTGTGTAGTTTTATTATAATATGGTGTAACTATTAAAGCTGCATCTGCTCCTACCTCTTCTGCAAATTTTGTCATTTGAATAGCAGAAGCTGTACAATTACTTCCTGTTCCAACTATCACAGGAACCCTTTTATTTACTTTTTTAATAGCAAATTTAATTGTATCTTCTTTTTCTTCTTTTGTCATTGTTGATGCCTCACCAGTAGTTCCACAAACTATTAAAGCATCAATACTATTTTGAATTTGATCTTCTATTAATCTTCCAAACTCATCAAAATTAACACCATTTTCATTAAATGGAGTTACAATTGCTGTTCCACAGCCTTTAAAAATAATCTTTTTCATATTTTTCTCCTCATACGTGAGATAGCAAAAGAAATATAATTATATCTCTTTTTGTCTTTATAATTATATGCTATGTATCACGAAAAATCAACATTTTTTAAGTTGTATAATCACAAAAATCTACTATTTACAAATTTTAAAAATAGTAGATTTTCATTGAATTTTAAAGTTTTGTTTATTATAATAATTATATCAATATAATTAAGGAGTTTTATATGACTGAATTATCAAATGAAATGATTTTATCTGATTTAAAAATTATAGGAAAATCTAATACTTTCTTTATAATTTTAATGGCAATAATATTCATTATTCTTTTCACTATACTTGCCGTTAAATTCAAAAAAAATAAAAAAGAAAGATTTTTTACAATTATTATAACATTATTAATTACAATAATTTTAGGAATTCCATTTTATAAAGATTTGTTATTATCTAATGCAATAAAATATTCTATTAAAAATTCAACTTGGAATGTAGAAATAGACACTTTAGAGAAAATCACCAAAAAAGAAACTCATGTATTTTTTAAAAGAACATATACCAATTATTATGCCTATTTAAAAAATCATGGAAAAATATCTATTCCTAAAAAAGGATATGATAATTTACCAGAAGATCAAAAAACCTATATTATTACAGTCCAAGGAATGTTTGGAAAAACATATACTACAAACTTAATTTATCCTACAAATGAATTTAATTATACAAAATAAAATTATAAAAAAAATAGTGAAGTATTTTCTTCACTATTTTTTATATTAACTCATTATTTCATTTACAAATTCTTCATCATTATAAATAATTAATGATTTAGGAAGCACATCTATTATAAATTTTTTACCTTTAATTTTTTCTCCATCTACATTAAAAGTAACCTCTTCTTCTAATTCAAGTTCTATATGATCTGTTCTAAATTTATGTACTCTTCTTTTTCCTTCATGTTTTCCTTTTTTTAATTTTAAAATCAAAGGAATCATACTTAATCTTGACATTTTTTCAGCATAATACACATCTAACAAACCATCTGTTAACTTAGATTTTGGAGCAATATTAAAGCCTCCACCATAAAAGCCACCATTACAAACACTTAATATTGTATATTCAGCTTCAATGTTTTTTATTTTAGTATTTAACTTCATTTTCTTAAATCTAAACTTTACAAAAGTATATACTATACTAGCATTATATAATTGACTAGTTGGAATTTTAGTTTTTTTAACAATATCTAAATTATTAGCCACTTCAGCATCAATTCCTAAACAAGCAACATTTATAAAATAAGTATCATTTATTTTAGCTAAGTCTATTGAAGTATCGCCTTTTGGTAATTTTTTTATGGTTCTATAAGTATCATTTCCTGAGCCAGCTGGAATAATTCCTAATTTATTTTTAGTATTAATAACTCCAGAAATCGTTTTGGCAATTGTTCCATCACCACCAACAACAAAAATAATATTTTCTTCATCTTTATATTCTTCTGCTATTTGTGCTCCACTTAATTCTTTAGTAATTAATCTAATCTCATAATCAAATTTTTTGTTTTTACAAACATTTTCTATTTTATCTATAATTTTCTTTCCTTTTCCTCTACCAGCACTAGGATTAATAATAAATATATATTTCATAAAACCTACTTTCTAAGTAAATTTATTACTTCATTTTCTAATAATTTATTTGCTTCTTCTATTTCTAAATTTATAACATCTAGAGGTTTACCAAATTCAATTTGAAGATTACTTCTAAATACTTTATAAACTCCTTTTATTGCAAAAGGTACAATCTTTACATTTGCTCTTTTAGCTATCGATACAGTACCATATCTAAATCTTAATATTTCTTTATCTGTTTTATTACGAGTTCCCTCTGGAAAAATTCCAAGAACTTCACCATTCTTTAATATTTTTTCAGCTTCAATTACTGCCAAAGGATTATTTTTACTTCTATCAACTTTTATTAAACCAATTCTTTTAAATATCCACCCTATTGGACCTTTAAAGACTTCAGCTTTAGCCATAAAATAAACTCTTCTTTTAGTAGAATTCATTACTACCACAGGATCTATAAAACATTTATGATTTCCAGCTAAAATAATTCCTTCTCCTTCAGGTATATTTTCTACTCCATATACTTTAGGATTAAATAATATTTTTAATAAAATTGCATATATTACTTTTAAAAAACTATATAAAATATTTCCTTTATTTTTCATAAATACTCCTATATCTAAAATCAATATTATTTTATAATGTATTTTGCTATATTTCAACATCTTATTTTAAAATTATATGAAAACACAAACTAATTGACATTTTAAAACTCTCTGTGTATAATAAAATAAATAAAGGAAATGAGAAACTCTTTAATGAGTGTTACCTTTTATGTAAGATTACACCACATAGTTGTCGAGGCTAGATGTGGTGTATTTTTTATTTTTCCTTATTAGACAATATTATGTATATAATACTCAACAAGGTTACGTTTATAGTTAAAGAAATTAAAAATCCAACAATTAGGAATAATATAAATTCCACCATAAACATCACCTCCATTCTCCCGATAATATCGAGGAACAATAGGTAACACTCACATTAGCTTATTCTCATTTCCATGCTCTATACTATACTACACCTTTTTTCATAAAACAAGAAAATACATCTTACACATTTCGACAAAAATGAAACTATCTTCTTAATATTTAGAATTAACAAATATTTCATATTGTAAAATCATTTTAAATGTATTATAATAATTATTGTTAATTAAATATGGGGATGTATTTGGTTTCGACAGGGTTTTAGAAGCATAGATAGCGAGTAGTGGTGCCAAGTCCACTATAAAATGGCAACTTAAATATAAACGCTGATAATAAAGAATTAGCATTTGCTGCCTAAGTGCGGCAACGTCTTACTTTTGCAACCTACGGCTTAAGATAAGGCGCTGATTAGTAGGAAACGAAATTAATAATTGCTCTAGTTATTAATGGGATTTTATAGAGATATTTAAAATAAAGTTTGTTTATTGACGATATTTTAAAGAAAATCTAACAATAAACTGCACTCGGAGAAGTTTATGTGGAAGAAATTTTGGACGCGAGTTCGACTCTCGCCATCTCCACCAAAAAAGTAGCTATTTTTAGCTACTTTTTTATTTTATCTATTTTATGATATAATCTAATTAGTAAAATTTTATATTTAATAATAATTTAACAAAGAAAGAGAGTTTAAAATGAAAAAACATCTAAAAGCTGCAATATTAGAACTATGTGTATCATTAATTATAGCTACTATTTTTCTAACAATATACAACGATATGAATCCACCAGCCAAACCAACCAATAAAACATCTAATTTATTAGTGGTTAGCTCTTACTCTAATCACGCTTGGTCATATACTTTTTCTGGAACTGCCATTTTTAGTGATGGTTCTATTTATACTTGGAAAGAAAATAATTACTCTAACGTAGAAAATTATAATTTAGAAACGCCAGAAGGATTAAAACAATATATATTGAAAAATGGAAAATTACAAAGTAAAGAAATTTCTGATAATGATTTAACAAAAATAGAAAATTATATTAACAAAATCAAAAATGAAATAGTATTAAGTTATCCTAGCTCTGACTTCGGAACTTCTATTATTTCTATATACAATAATAATGACGAAAAAATAAATATAAAATATTCTGGAGATACTGTTGGTATAAATCAAACATATGAAGCTCAAGAATTATTAAAACTTTTAGAAAAATATTTATAAAACAAAAAAGACTTAACTCTAGTTAAGTCTTTCTTATTTTAAAATTTCTTTAAAATTTGATTTTTAATAATTGTTTCTTCTTCAGTGTCTCCCTCAAGAATATCTAATTGTTTTTTCTTTCTCTTTTTAGCTAATTTTTTTCTCATTTTATCTTCAACTCTTTGTTCTTCTTTTTCTCTTGCCATAAGTTCATCTAAAGTTAAAGTTCTTTCATAGTCAACTGTTGCAACAATTGGTTGAGCATATATATTTTCTTCATGAACTTCTATTTCTGGTGGAAGACTATTTTCTTTAACTTTCAAATAATAGTCAACAACCTTTCTTTCTTTTCTATTTAAAGATTCTTTATCAATATTTAAATTTTCATATCTCCAAATAGTATGTCTTTCTTCTGAAGTATATTCTGAATTTTTAACATCTTCAAAACCATATTTAACAATAAATTTCCTATTAGTACATGAAATATCAATTGTAGTCCAAGCTTTCTTTTTTAAAGCTTTATAACTATCTCTCATCTTTTTTATTTCATTATATAAAGCAGTTATAAATCTAAAATATTCTTCTTCATCTAAGTCAAATAATTCTGGTATTTCATAACAATTTACAGGTTTTCTTTTCAATATTCCTTTTGGAATATAATAAAAATACATTTCCCCTTTTGGTTTTTGCTTTGGAATATCAATTATTGTTGTATGAAGTAATATACACTTCCAATTTTCTGGTATCATTTCAAAAAGATTTTTTTGTATTTTTATATAAAATTCCTTTTCTCCTTGAAATCCTATCATCTTTTATCCTTTCTAAAATTAGCTTAAAAGTAAACTGTCTCCTGTCATTTCTATTGGTTTTTCTAATCCCATAAGTTCAAGCATTGTTGGTGCTAAGTCTGCTAAACGTCCTTCTTTTAATTTTTTATTTCCTCCACCAATCATTGCTAAAGGTACTGGATTTGTTGTATGTGCAGTGTAAGGCTCACCTGTTTTATAATCAACCATCATTTCTGAATTTCCGTGATCTGCTGTAATTAATAAAACTCCTCCATTTTCTTCTATTGCATCTACAACTCTTTTTACACAAGCATCTAAACATTCTAAAGCTTTTACTGCTGCTTCTAATTTTCCAGTATGTCCTACCATATCTGGATTAGCATAATTTAATATTATTGAATCATATTTTCCTGATTTAATTGCTTCAACTACTTTATCTGTTACTTCTATTGCACTCATTTCTGGTTTTAAATCATATGTTTCAACTTTTGGAGATGGAACTAAAATTCTATCTTCACCTTCATATTGATTTTCATTTCCACCATTAAAGAAAAATGTAACATGAGCATATTTTTCAGTTTCTGCAATTCTTAATTGTGTTAATCCTTTTTTACTTATATATTCACCAAATGTATTTGTAATTTCTTCTTTTTTAAATGCAATTTCAACATTTGGCATTGTTTCATCATATGGTGTCATACATACAAAATATGTATTAATATCTTCTCTTACAAATTCTTTAAACTCTTTATCAACTATAGTTCTTGTAATTTCTCTTGCTCTATCTGGTCTGAAATTGAAGAAAATTACAGAGTCATTATTTCCAATTGTTGCAATTGGTTCATTATTTGCATTACAAATAACTGTTGGTTTAACAAATTCATCAAATTCTTCTCTTTGATAAGATTCTTCAATAGCTTGAATTGCAGAAGCAGCTTTTTCCCCTTGTCCTCTAACCATTGCATTATATGCCATCTCAACTCTTTGCCATCTTTTATCTCTATCCATGCTATAGAATCTTCCTGAAATTGTTGCTATTTTTCCAACACCTTTTTCTTGAATTTTTTCTTCTAATTCTGTTATATAACCTTCTCCTGAAGCTGGTGCTGTATCTCTACCATCCATAAATGCATGAACATAAACATCTTCAAAATCTTTTCTTTTAGCAAGTTCTAATAAACCATATAAATGTCTAATATGACTATGAACACCACCATCTGAAAGTAATCCAATTAAATGTAATTTAGAATTATGTTCTTTACAATTTTCAATCGCTTTAACAAATTCTGGAATACTAAAGAAATCTCCATCTTGTATTGATTTAGTGATTTTAGCTAAATCTTGATATACAATTCTTCCTGCTCCAATATTTGTATGTCCAACTTCAGAATTTCCCATTTGTCCTTCTGGAAGTCCAACATCTATTCCACTTGTATGAATAATAGTGTTAGGATTTTTTGATAATATTTCATCTAAATTTGGAGTGTTTGCTGTTTTAACTGCATTTCCATTTTTATCTTCATTTATTCCATATCCGTCTAATATCATTAACATTGTAACTTTTTTACTCATTATCTTAATCCCTTTCTATAACTTAAACGTTATAATTAACAATTTTACTAAATTCTTCTGGTTTTAAGCTTGCTCCACCTACTAATCCTCCATCAATATCTGATGTAGAGAATAATTCTTTAGCATTTGAAGATTTAACACTTCCACCATATTGAATTATAACTTCTTCTGAAACTTCTGCTCCATAAATTTCTTTAATTTTATTTCTAATAGCAATTATACTGTTATTAGCATCTTCAGATGTAGCAGTTTTTCCAGTTCCTATAGCCCAAATTGGCTCATAAGCAATTATTGTATTTTTAACTTGTTCAGGAGTTAAACCTTCTAAAGCAAGTTCTGTTTGTTTTGTAATTATTTCATCTGTTATTCCAGCTTCTCTTTGTTCTAATTTTTCTCCAACACAAACTATTGGTTTTAATTCATTTTCAAAAGCTGCTTTTATTTTTTTATTAACAGTTTCATCTGTTTCAGCAAAATATTCTCTTCTTTCAGAATGTCCTATAATTACATATTCAACACCAATTGATTTAAGCATTTTTCCTGAAACTTCTCCAGTATATGCTCCACTTTCTGCAAAGTGCATGTTTTGAGCACCTATTTTAATATTTGTTCCTTGAGCATTTAATAAACAATAAAATAAATCTGTGTATGGAACACATAAAATAACTTCTGCTTCTGATTTTTCTACTAATGGAGCAAATTCTTGAATATATGCAATTGCTTCATTTGGAAGCATATTCATTTTCCAGTTTCCAGCTATAACTTTTTTTCTCATAATTTTAAATCTCCTTTACTATTTAAAATTTTATACAAATATTATATTAACATTAAGTAGGAAAATAAATTTCCTACTTAATCTATATTAATCTTATTTATCTTGAAGAGCTTCAATGCCTGGTAATTTTTTGCCTTCTAAGAATTCTAGTGAAGCTCCTCCACCTGTTGAGATATGAGTCATCTTATCTGCTAAACCTGCTTTTTCAACAGCTGCTGCAGAATCTCCTCCACCAATGATTGTTGTACAATCTGTTAGCTCTGC
>JAEIGA010001525.1_pt1 | contig 36178 bp, 22 predicted proteins | sample 9270691 | NCBI WGS metagenome assembly JAEIGA01 (sample SAMN17057246, study PRJNA624740) | gut metagenome | biome: biome; isolation source: fecal sample | host: Bos grunniens | place: China: Xizang | collected 2019
ACAAAGAGGAAGAATTCTTTCAAGTGGCTGAATATTGTATTTGTAATATGCATCATAAACAGGTGCAGGGAATTCAACTCTTTCGTCGATACCTGCTGCGAAAACGAAGCAATCGTGACCCTTTAACATTTCACGGATTTCATCGTCTGACTTTTCGTAAATGTTGCAGAATTCCAATTTCATTTCCTGTGGAATTGGAGCGCCCTGTGGAAGAGGAGGAAGAGCAACACTTGTTACCTCGTGTCCTCTTTCAATAAAAATTCTTGCAGCCTCACAGCCCAAAAGACCTGTGCCGCCAATCATAAATATTTTCATTCTGTAACCTTCTCCTTAAAGTTATCAAAGATTTCAGGACCGTAGAAATAATTCTGGTCTTGTGGGTGAAGTGGATACCAAACCTGTGCGAAGAATGGATTAAGCTTTGCTTCTGTATCATAATCCCATGGCCATGGAAGCTCTTCAGGACACCAGTGACCACCCTTGAGAACAAGGTTAGGTGACATTTCGAACTCGTTTCCTCTTGCACTTACCCATTTAACAGGTGTGTACATATCAACGATTTCAGTTGCGAGGCACTTACCACCACGGAATTCAGCAGCCTTCTGAAGGTCTTCAAGTGTAAGAGAATCAAATGGCTTTGTTTCGTCATAACCGTGGTCAAGAAGGATAACTTCGTCTGAATCCTTTTTCTTTGAAGGAATCTTAATCTGGAAGTCAGACCACTTCATAGGAAGCTTCTTGTATTTTGATGCGCTGCCATAATATGATGTCATTCTTACGTCAACATCATTTTCAGCCCACCAGATTGTACCGTATTCAGGAGTTTCAGCAATCTTCTTCATAAATGGCTTAACGAGTGGTGCAAATGGCTTTGCAAGGAATGCAAGCTTATAGAACCATTCAACATTATTCATCATGCTCTTGAAGTATTCCTTAACAGGAACGTTAGCACGGAAGTGACAATACTTTTCAAGCTCGTCACCGTCATAATACCACTGACCGTGGAAATTCTGAGTTGTGAACCAATGTGGGTCAAAGAGCTTTTTAGGTGAACCAAGACCTAATGTACCGAGAAGAAGCTCTTCAAATTCATAGTTAGTGATTCTGTATTCTTCACCAGAACCGATGTTGTAGAATCGTCTCCAGAATTCTTCAGGAATATCATCGCCACAAACGTTTGCAAGGAGGCGTCCTGAATCCTCAACAGTTGCCCATTCAAGAACACCGTTGATTGGAACGTGATACATAATAGGTTCCATATTCTTAAGGATTGCAGGATAAAGAATACCTGACTGACGAAGTGAAACCCAATATTTAAGACCTGATTCAGCAAAAACTGCTTCAGCCTTTACCTTACTGATTGCATAGTGGTCATAAACACTGATTTTAATAGGGTCACCTGTTCTTGCCCAATGAATAGGAGGATTACGGTCACCTGTTTCAGCAACAGTACCGATATAAACAACCTTAACTGCATCTGGGTCAGGCTGTGCCTTAACAGCATTAACAATGTTCTGTGCTGCAGCAACGTTTGTCTTCTGTGTCTTTACAGGATAGTAGTCAGCTGCAGGTGAAACCATACCACCAACGTGGAGAACGTAGTCAGCACCTGTTACCATTTCAAGAACATCGTCGTAATTTGTAAGGTCACCCCAAACAAGCTTTACAGCAGGGTCATTTTCGTAAGCAGCAAACTTTTCACGGTTTTTCTTGCTGTCACGATTAAGAACAACGATATTGAACTTATCTTTTTTTGCATAAAGCTCTTTAAATCCTGCCCATCCCATTGTACCTGATGAGCCTGTAAGAGCAACGGTCTTTTTCTGCATAGGAATACCCCCATCTTATATAATTTCATACAAATCAATTATACTCTTTTTACACAGTAAATGTCAATAGAAAATACAGTATATTGACATTTGTTTAACAAGTGACGATTATATTAAAAGCCTTGGTAAAAATCCAAGGCTTTCTTTACTATTCAAAGCATTTGATTACATCTGAACCTGCTTTTACAAATGCGATAAACTCATCAATATTTGCAGTTATATCATAAGTACCCTTTGTGTAAACACTCTTATCCTTTGTGAGAATCCATTCACCCTCAGGAATATAAACAGTTTTTACTGTCTGTCCCCTTTCAACAATCGGTGCAAAGATAATTTCATCACCGAACATATACTGACTGTCAAGTGTATAACAAATCTCATCGTCAGGATAATGGAAAAACATAGGTCTCATAACAGGATAGCCCTTTTCACTTGCAATATCCATCTGCTTCTGAATATATGGTCGAAGCTTTTCACGGATGAAAATAAGGTCTTTAAGAATATGGAAATTCTCGTCACCAAAGCTCCAGATTTCATTAGGGTCACCACTTGGCTCTTTAAGTCCCGGAGTTGGCTCAAAATGACGATTTCTTGAGCCATGAAGTCGCATAACAGGGCTGAAAAGTCCAAATTGGAACCAGCGTACAATAAGCTCCTTGAAATAGTCACTTGTTATATCAGCACCGTAGAAGCCACCGATGTCAGTATTCCACCAAGGAATTCCACACATTGACATATTAAGTCCTGCCTTAACCTGATGAGCAAGACTTTCAAATGTTGATTCAATATCACCCGACCACACGAGAGATGCGAATTTCTGACTACCTAAATATGCACAACGTGTAAGAGTTATTATATCGTCTCTGCCAATGGACTTAAAGCCATCATAAGCCATTTTTGAATAGTAATATGGATAGAGAAGTGCAACCATATCTGCACGACCCTTATGCCATACAAGATTATCAAAATGCTCAGGATGAATTTCAGGCTCAGCCTCATCAAACCAAAGTGCATCAACACCATTGTCGATATAGTTTTCCTTTAATTTACTCCACACATATTCTCTTGTTGCAGGATTTGTAACGTCAATTTCACCTTGCCACCCGTAGAAATCAAAAACTCTGTCACAACCACGGGTTGTACGCATAAGCATATTGTTGCTTCGCATATAGTGGTAATTTTCACTACCACCATTTATTGTTGGCCACATTGAAACAATCAGTTTCATATTCATACTGTGGAGTTCATCGGTCATAGCCTTTACATCAGGCCAGTACTTTGGGTCAAATTTGTAGTCACCCTGCTCTGTCCAATGAAAATAGTCAGCAATAATTGCAGAAACAGGAATGCCTAATTCATTATACTTTCTTGCAACTGACAAAAGCTCCTCCTGTGTTTCATAACGAAGTCTGCTCTGCCAGAATCCCGTTGCCCACTCAGGCATTTTTGGTGCATAGCCTGTGAGTTCTGCAAGTGTTGTGCAAACCTCCTGTGGATTACCTGCCATAACAACAAAGTCCATAAATCTACAGCATTCGCAACTCCAACGAGTACGATTGTTTGATAATTCACAAAGACCTATTGACGGATTATTCCACAAAAAACCATAACCCAAAGATGAATACACATAAGGAATTGTGCATTTTGCGTTCACATTACGAATATCTGTTGATGTGCCTTTAAGGTCAAATTCATTATCCCAACTGTGACCTAACCCAAAGAAATGCTCATTTTTATTTGGCTCAAACATCACTCGTGCTGACCACAAGCCACTACCCTTATTATCAAAATGACGGAAATTGCTATTAAATGTCAATTCAGGCTTTTCTTCAAGGATTTTTTTACCATTTGCATAATATGTCAGCTTACCGTTACCCTCAAGCTTCACCTTTAATGTACCACAGGTAAGAGTGACATAATTTTCAAATTCGTCAATTTCAGCATCTACATTTTGTGGTATAAGAGTATAATTTTCCTCAATCACCTGACAGTCAGGAAAGGACTGAAAACGAATTGCATTATTACCGCAGGCACTGATTCTTATAAGCTCAGTATATCGCATTAATAATATCTCATTTTTACCTATTGTAAGATTATTCATAATAACATCTCCAAAATGTAGGATAAATATATTTTATATAATTTCTGTTACAGTGTCAACAAAAGAAATAAAGGATACATTACACAAGTAACATATCCTTTAGTCAACTTATTTATTTTTGATTTTAAGCTTTGGAAATTTTTCTGCAACAAACATATTCCAAATAGAAATAAATTCATTAAATGCGAATTTTGGATTTAAACCTTTAATCATCAATTCGTTATTTTTTCTGATTGGCTTATAGACAAATCCAAGCACAAAGTTCATTAAAAATTGTGTTATAAATGCTGCAATTGCTGCACCACAAGCACCGACCTTAGGAATAAGTATTGCATTTGAAACCGTATTAATCACAACACCAAAAAGATTGATTTTCCAAAGTTCTTTTTGCTTTTCTTCTGCTAGCAACCAGATATTTCGCACAGTTCCCATAAATGAGAACGGCGCAAACCAGACAAGAATCCTGAGCACAGGAACTGCCGGCATAAAATCAGCACCGTAGAGGATTGAAATAATCAGTTTTGCAAATAAAGCAAACACTATACTTTGTGCAAGTGATGTATATACAATTATTCCATAAAGTCCAGAGACATTTTTTTCGTAGTCCTCATTTGATTCTTTTTTTGCTGTTAGAATAAGCGGTCTGTATGAATCTGTGATTGCAGTATAAACGAACTGTACAACAGTTGCACTCATCAAGGCTGATGTATAGTATCCCGTTTCATCATAGCCTGAGAGATTCGAAAGTAAAACAACACCAATATTCTGAAAAACAACAACCAGCAAGGATGCTACAATATAATATTTACTTCTGCTCAGCATCTCCTTTGCAGTAGATTTTGAAAAGCTAAGCTTTTGTCCGTCAAGTCTGAAATATATAATTATCAACAGAAGCCCGATTAATCCGTACTCGATTGAGTGGGAAACTGCAAACCAATAAACACTTTTTTCAGTAATTAACAAAAAGATTTTATAGGCGGAAACACAAAAGTAGGATATAAGCATTACAACTGAAGAATATTTTGACAAAAGCTTATACTGAAACCAAAATTGTGTCATTTCTAACACCGTAAACAATAGCATTAAACTGTATAATACACAGACTATAATTGTAGCTGTTTCACCTGCATTTGCAAAGGAAGCAAAAAGGAATACTGAAAATATAGAAAGAATCGATGAGATAAAATTCAAAGTGAAGGATGTTCCGAGAATTTCACCCTCTTTATGAGGCTTGTCAATCAGTTCCTTTACGAGTGTTGCATCAAAGCCTAATTTTACAATAGGAATAACAAAGGACACCACAGATGCAGCATAATTTATAAGCCCATAATTTGAAGGACCTAAATATCGTGCAGAAATTATGCCCACAAGAAATTGCAAAAGAGATTGTGCGATTTTGCACACAATAATCCATTTGGCATTATTAAATACCTGTTTACTTTTCATGCCAAACGCCCCTTTTCCATAGTCTGTTATTTATATTTTCTTCTGTAATCCCTCTATAAAACATCCCTAACTAGTAGCTGTTAGGGATGTCAAGGTACAAATTATAGAAATTAAAGAATTACACGACCATATTCATCAAAATTATAATTCATCTCAACAGATAAACCATTAGTTTCCCAAGCATAATATGTACAATTTCTCTTTACAATACCGCCTGTGCTGATGAAATAGTAATAACCATCAATATAAGTCAAACCAACTTTACCCGGCTTACCATTTTCATAGTAATAAATTTCATCTCCACGAGTTATAAATCCGTTAAGCATTTTACCGTCTTTATCAAACTCGTAATTTCCTTCCGGCATAATACCATTAGTCTTCCATACATACTGTTTGCCTGTTGCTAATTCGCCATTCTTGCCGTGAGCAAAATAGTAATCCCCGTCAATACAGATTAATCCAGCTATAGATGGCTTACCATCTTCGTAATAAAAACGTTTCCCATCTTTTTCAACGATGCCGTCAAGCATTTTGCCATCAGGGCCGAATTCGCGTGTTGTTTCAGGAAGTAAACCATTTGTTTTCCAAGTGTAATATTTCTGGTTTACTACTAATTCACCACTTGTGCCTCTTGCAAAATAGTAATCACCATCAATACAGATAAGACCCGCCATCTTTGGTTGACCCATTTCATAGTAGCACAATGTACCATCCTTATCAACAATACCATCAAGCATCTTACCATCAGGACCAAATTCACGTGTTGCCTCAGGAAGTAAATCATTTGTTTTCCATGTGTAGTATTTCTGATTTACTACTAGTTCACCATTTGTACCTCTTGCAAAATAGTAATCACCATCAATACAGATAAGACCCGCCATTTTTGGCTGTCCCATTTCGTAATAGCACAATGTACCATTCTTATCAACAATACCATCAAGCATTTTACCATCAGGACCGAATTCACGATCTGACTCAGGAATAATACCGTTACCTTGCCATACGAAATATGTCTGATTAGTTATAATTTCACCGTTTGAACCACGTGCAAAATAATAATCACCATCAACACATACTAACCCTGCAGCATATGGCATACCCATTTCATAATAATAGAGCACACCATCTTTTTCGATGATACCATTAAGCATTTTACCATCAGGACCAAATTCACGTGTTGATTCAGGAATAATGCCGTTACCCTGCCATACATAATATGACTGATTCACTATTATCTCGCCTTTTTCACCACGTGCAAAGTAATAGTCACCATCAACACATACTAATCCTGCAGCATATGGCATACCCATTTCATAATAATAGAGCACACCATCTTTTTCAACGATACCCTGAAGCATTTTGCCATCAGGACCAAATTCACGTGTTGATTCAGGAATAATGCCGTTACCCTGCCATACATAATATGATTTGTTAATGGTTACCTCACCGTTTGAACCACCTGCGAAGTAATAATCACCATCAATGCAAATAAGACCAGCCATTTTTGGTCTACCACCTACATAGTAGCACAATGTGCCATCTACATCGATAAGTCCTGTAACGCCCTTATAATCATCACCGAATGTGCGTCCTGCAACTGTACAATTTTTCACAGCATAACGGGATGAATCAAAATAATAATAATCACCATCAATCTGTTGTACTCCGGATAAAGGAACACCATTCTGAGAATAGAAATATCCGTATCTATCTGTATAGAATCCATCAGGAATAACTGTGTTTTTATCACAAGACCCATCTTCATTAAAGTAATACACTTTCTTGCTACTATTACTTTCAGTTATCATCTGATAGCCATCTTTTATAAGGAGTCCCTTTTCAAAGCAATAGTCTTTTCCGTCAATATTATACCAACCAGTTCTGTAATAGCTTGGTCCGTAATAATATCTCATACCATAGAGAGTTGGTGCCCATACACCTGTTGAAAGCTTACCTGTTTCTTCAAAGTTGTAAATTACGCCACCAATAAGCTCTGCTTCGCCGACAGTAGCAGTAAGTGTTTCCGAATCAAAATGATACCAGTCTTCGCCGATTTGCTGCCAGCCTGATATTAATTCACCATTCTGTGCATAGCAATATGCCTCTAAATCCTCATCGTAAAGTAAGCCTGAATACTTTGCTTTACCAACATTTACACCGTTTTCACCAAAGTCGTAATAATATCCGTCAATCTTATGGACACCTGTTAACTGTACGCCACCTTCATAATAAGCATAACCACCGTCAACATTTACCCATCCATCGTTATTTGAACAAATCAGTGTGTATTTATCTTCAAATGTTGCGTGAACATCTTCAAAGTATCCGCCCTTTTCAGATGAAAGATTTGGATTTACGAATGGATACAAGCCAAAAACCTCTTGATTTTCCGGCTTATTTGAGAATGTGTAAAGTGCATTTGCACGAAGATAAATCTTATAGTCAATCTGACCTGTTGTCACAATATCAAGCTTTTCCTTTGAACCCCAATCAGCTGTATCCTTTGGTGTTGCTACAGCACCACTTACAATACAGATTGGATTTGCTGATGCAGGGTCAATAGCCTGAGTCTGCTTAATCCAGTTAAGTGTAACCTTAAGAGCGTTTGTTGCTTCGTCAAATTCTGTTCCTGTCAACGCAAAGTAATCAGAAACAATTTTAATGCCTGAATAATCTACCTGAAGATTTTTGTCAAAAGTGATAGACGCAGTAACTGTTGTCATATCACTTACACGTTCAGCAAGCTGTAATAAGAATTTCCATGCAGAAGCATCAGCCTCACCTGCACCAGGAAGCATATAAACGATATCCTGTAACTGCTGAGGAATCTGAAGCTGAGTCATATCAATAGCAAATGCATATGATGTTTCCATATCCTTATTTACGTCAACAATCTGATAATTCACGTTATCATCAGTTGTAGAGTTTGAAACAACTCTGTTCCATGCAAGAAGTCTGTTACCACCGGTAGCATTATCGAAATCAAATGTTGCCTCACCTAACTTATTAAGTACAAGGTCCATATTTGCTTCCTTGCTATTGTCAGCAGCTAATTTTGCTGTAACAATTACATTTTTTACACCTGATTTTTCATTGCCAACGAATGTAAAGCCATTGATTGAGCCTGCCTTTATGCTACTCAATTCAAAATCAATATCATCTGCATTAAATGCAATGTTTTTATTGTAGAAACGAGCAACGATAGGAAGCTCGTATTCCTCACCATAAATTACGTTTGCACTCTTTCTTGAGAAATAAATTGATGTAGGAACAGTAATCTGTAATGTTCTTGTTGCAAGGATGTTGTCACCCTGCATAAGCCTTACTTCTACTGCTTCACCGTCCTTAAGTGCTGTTAAAACACCGTCACTTGTGATTGTTGCATTCTTTTCGTTATCAACTGCCCAATAAGCACCCTCAGGAAGCTCTGCCTCATTACCTGTTGCACTTACACCCTTTGCAGTAAATACTACAGTTGAGTTTTCTGTTGCATAGTCATAATCACTTTCAATAATAGCGTGGTCAAATGCTGTTGAAGAAGGTGCAGTTGAAGCAATATACCATGATGTTGAAACGGAACGAGCAAAACCGTCAGAAGGCTTATTTACAACATCAAATGTGTCCATACCTTCTTGCTTTGCAACGTAAGTTGTTGAGCCACCACCGTCAAGGTTAATAGCTTCAACACAACCTGCCTCATAAAGAATCTGTGCGATTTCGTACATTGAGCCACCGCATGAAACAGGCTCCTGACGTCCGTCAAGTACCATAAACACAACCTTACCTGTTGCTGTGATACCTACTGCTGTACGAGATGCTCTTGTTGTATTATCCTTTGAAGCAACGATTTTACCGTCTTTAATAAGCACACCGCTGAAGCCACTGATTGCTTCTTTTAATTTACCCTTATATTTTGTGTTATATTCTTCTGTTGTACCAATAACTGCATTGCCGTCATAATCAATACCAAAGAAGCCTTGATTGTTCACATCCTGATAAACCACGCCATCCATAATAAGGAGACCTGAAGGCTCACCTGTACCCATATTGAAGCCACTGCCGTTAACACCTGCAATAACATTGAAATTTTCAACATCTGCATTATTGTTCTGAGCTGCAGTCATCTGGTCCTTAACTGTCTGCATCTTCCATCCCTTTGATGGGTCGTTGTCACCATAGTTTGCATAAACATTAACATCGTCACGGTTAATATCAGCAGTTGCAAGATAGTAAACCATACGTTTACCGTCTGCTGTAGTTGCCTGTCTTATTGTCTGAGTAATACCGGGTGCCAATGTTGAATATTCAGAATTAAACACTGTAAATGCATCGTTAACATTGTTGTCTACATAGTCACCTGCTAATTTACAGACATAATCTGCAAAGGCATAGCAACAAGCAGTTCTTAAGTCCGTAATATCATCAACCTTAAATTCCTTTGTGCCCTCCAAGGTTGCAATCATCTTATTACCTGTGTATGTAAGATATACCTTATTTCTGATTTCTTCTCTTGTACCTGTTGTACCAAGACGGTTTTCAAGATAGAACTTTGCACGCTGAGTATCATTAAGTTCCTCTGTATAATACTCCATAAATGCAAGTGCAAATGTACCGCATAACATCTCTAAATCCGCATTGAAATTAGCAAAATCAATTGTTTGCATAAAATACAAGCCGTCAAGGTCAGCACGCATATCATAAAGGTCGAAGGCACCGTCTTCACAGTCAGCACCAGGGTCTGCAAGGTAATATGTTGAAATGATTTCTGTCATTTCTTCAACAGTACCTGTAACAGGAATCGCCTTACCCTGACCATCTGCATAACCATCAGCAGTATCGTTAATAAGGTCAACAATGTCACCTGCCCAGCCTGCAACGTCAGCGTGATTCTGGCTACCCTTGTTATGATATGTAATATCCATTACACCAAACACGTGACCAATATCCATAAGCTCATCATTTGGCATAAAAATCATACCTAAATTTTTAAGGCTGCAGATTGCAAGCCAAGAATCCATTCCATCTTCTGAAGAAAGATTGAGTTCATCTTCCATAGCTGCAACAAATTCTGCAAACTTTTTATCTTCTTTACCCGCCATAATTTCCCATGAGCCTGAATTATAACGGTCAACACCTGTTCTTATATATTTGATTACAAGCTCAGCAGGGTCAGTATCGGGAGCATATTCTGCTGAATACATATATGCAATTGATTCAAGTAAGCCAAGATAAAAGAAAAATGTTTCATAATCCTCAATCATCGGAATCTCAACCATTGGAATCTCGTTATATGTTGAATAACCACAGCGGGAACATGCTTCATAAGCATCCCAACCAACTGATGAATATGTTGCTCGTCTTGCCTCATAATAAGCTATATTATGACCTAATGCCGGAGTTTCCTCTGCTGGTATTGTTTCTGCTCCGCAAACAGTACAAATCCAACGTGATTTTAAACCTGTTGCAAGACATGTTGCAGGAACATCATCGTCTTCTTTCACAGAACTATGACCTGTTGCATTAATTACATTTCCCTCGTAGCTATCACCACAAAGGCTACATGTGAATACTGAATAACCTGCCTTAGTACATGTTGGAGCAGTAACAGTTTCCTCGTAATTATGAGCACATACCTCAGCCTCCATTACAGGCATAACCTGTGCGTTAGCAAAACTTATTGCAGAAGCACTCGATACCATTGGGTTTTCAAGAGTTGCTGTCAAATTTGCAACTGCACAAACCATATCATAGTCTGTTTTATTAACCAAACCGTCTGCGTTAACATCGGCAGCAATTGCAAATTCATCTGTCAATGTTGTAAGTCCATTTACTGCAAGGTCAATTTCAAGTGCATCAAATCCGTCAACAGTGCCATCACCATTAACATCACCGAAGAGAATTATTGTATATGTTCTATAGATTGTACCGTCAGCCTTTTCAACAAGAATCTTGCTTCCTGTTGCATTGTTGTAGCCCTTTTCATTTGGTACAACCTCCATAAGTCCGCCGTTAACAACCTTGAACACATCAACAGGCTTTGCAGTTTCAACTGTGTATGCATATAAAGCGCTGTGGTCAATCGCACCATTTACTGAATCCTTAATATCAAGTGCAGGAGCCTTTGAACCACAAACAGTACATGTACCTGTACTATCGAAATCGTGGTGTACCCAAGTACCATTTTCATAAACGAACACCTTACAGTCAACACCTGAATCGTTGATGTTATTTGTGCTTGTGAATGAACCATCAGCATTTTTAAGCTTTGCTTGTTCTGCAGTAACATCAACATAGTTGATTGTACCTTCACTGATATTATCAGTCTGATATGTTATTTTTCTAGAGTCTGGATTAACATAAACCTTACCATTACCAGTACTGAAAATATTTGCGCCACCAATAGTTGTAAGGCTTGTTGCAGTACCTGTTGCATTTAATGTTGTGTAAACAAAACCTGCACTTGCATCAAAAGTACCGTTTACACAAACTGCAGCATCCTTAAGACTGCTTTCTGTTCGTGCATTTACTCTACCCGGAGCATAAGGAGGAGTCATAAATCTCAAATTTTTATTGTTACCTGAGAAAATGAATTTTCCCCATGAATCAACGTCATAAATATAAGCACGGATACCTGTTCCGAGAGTACCGTTTGCACCCTCTTCAATATTGATTTCAGCACCAGGAAGCAACGCCATATCCTGATTAATTGTAAATGTGGAACCACTCTTTGCATTAATTGTAAGATTATGCATAATTGGAAGTGCATAGTCTGCTGAATTAATAGAAATTGATGTCACATTTGCTTGTACATCAAATGTAATAGGCGACATTGAAACATTTCCGTAAAGGTCAACAACGAGACGGTCAGTATTTCCATCATATCTCTTTTCAACATAGCCTGAGCTTAAAACGAACATCGCATTAGCGTTTGAAATAAACTCCATTGACGTTGTTTTGTCAAAGTACTCACCAGTCACGTCCACTGTTGTAACAGCAACTTCTCTTGCACCACTGTATAATCTTAAAGGAACTTCAATATTCTGAACATAATACTGAGAAAAAAGGAAAACCTTTTTATCACTAGCAAATGTAGATGCATTTTTACCGCCCGGGAAGTCACCAACCTGGAAATACTCATAAACATTAGCACCACTATTTGCAGTTACCTTACCGGAACCAACAATATAACCATATGCATACAAGCTACCACCATTATTAACAGTGATGTTACTATTGTTCTGCATTCTGATAAAACTTACATCACCTGTTGGAGCATTTCCCTTACCTACCTGAGCACCACTCATACCAACGTGTTTTGCAGAAAGACTCAAAGCACCATTGATAGTAAGGTTTGCACCTGATGCCATTGTCAATGTACGGAAGGCTACCGGCTTAACATAAGGAGCATCAGTAGAAGGTGTTACGTGCTTAGGTTCAGTTGTATATAATGTATTTGCACTATCAAAAGGAATAAGGAGAGTAACACCTGACGGAATAGTGTAATTACCTGCCGTAAGAGTACCGTTATTCACAAGCCAAACAACTGTATTACCACTTGTTTTAGCATAATTAGTTGCCTGAGCAAGTTCCTTTGACATAAAGGTTGTACCAACACCAAAGCAAGCTGTTCCGTCATCAAAAACAGCCTTAACTGAACCATTATTATAAGGTGTGTGTGTAAACGATGTCGCTGTTGAAAGGATTACGCCATCACCATCTGTCCAACCAAGGAATGTTGCACCTGAATTTACAGTAATAGCTACAGTTGCACCTGCCTTTGGTACGCTGACAGTTGAATTGTTCTCAACGCTGTTTCCGTCAACAGTAACTGAACCTAAAGTACTATCATAAATGAAGGTAATATCAGAAGCTTCCTTTGCAGCCTCATAAACAAAATTACTGAGAGTCAATGTTGCTGTTTTATTTCTCTGTGACTCAACTGCAACAGTAATAGTGCCACCTGCTGATAGATTTGTTGAAAAGCTACCTGATGCACTGCTATATGTTGTTCCATTAATTTTAAGAGAAGTATATGTTGCTACTGAATAATTAAATGATATTGTAGCTTCAGATGTAGAAACATTTGTAATAGTAACTGTAGTTGTCTTTTTAGATAAAAGACCACCCTTAACAGTCGTTGTTACAGTACCGCCTGACTCTGACAATGTTCCGTTTGAGTCAGCACCCGCTGTTACATTACCATCACAAAGGGTTACAGATTCACCTGCAAGAAGCATTGGAGACATCAATTTAATCATAGTGTCTTCCATATAGCCTACCTTTGCCACTGAATCAAGGTCACTAAGACTATCTTGCTCTTCTTCGCTGAAATTCATAAAGCTTGCTTTGAACGCTTCAATATCAGCCTGAGCCTCCATATAGGTGTCATAATCCATTTCAAGGACACCCTCTTCAATCTCCTCATAAGTAGGGTCAACCTTATCAAAATACTTGACAAGGATTCCGTTTGCCTCTGCAATGAAGTTAAATCTGAGACTGAAATCATTGTTGTCAGTTGTCCCTGACGCAAGCACCTGAACAGGAATACAGGAAACTGCAATAAGAACAGCTAAAATTAACGCCATAATTTTTTTGCTATTTTTCTTAATCATAGTTATTACCTCCCAAGCTAATACTGTGATTTTTTATAATTAACCTCTTTGAATTTTCAAATGAAGTTTCTCATCTGAACCCACAAATGGTAACGCCAAAACAAAATATATAAGATACGCTATATCTGTTCTAAGTGTTGCATTATGTATCATCAATGCAAAACAGATAATAGATATTACAATAGCCATCTGACTAAACAGTTTATTGTTTTCATCACTGATTTTCAGCTGTTTTACTGATTTTACTAAGCTGATAACAAAAAATGTACAATATGTCAGAAATCCGATTAAGCCCGTTTCAATAAACAAAAATGAATGTGAGAAAATTGAATAATGTGTAGACACATAAGAATCGTAAAATGATGTATTGAATATCGGAACTGCTGATGTATCACAATTACCCAAGCCCATTCCGAAAAGCTGTTGTGGAATCGTCTTTAAAAAACGCTCCGATATGCCCTTAAAGGCTGTGAATCGTCCGATATCATTATCGGAAGCGTAGTTTTCCAATGTTAACTGTGTGATTAAGCCTTCTAGAGACAAAAATCCGGCAAAATTATCAAACATCAACACAAGAACAGTTGCTGTAATTGATACAATCAATCCACTTATCAATAAGAATACAATTTTTTTCCACGAAAAAGATGTGAGTAATGTGGCAAGAAGCACCAAGACAACAAACAAGAAAAAGAAAACCTTAAGTTCAGAGAAAGCGGAAATAGCCAAGGCAACGCTGGATTTTAAAAAGCATAATGTTATTTTTTCTTTTCCACTCATAAAATTCAGAAGAGATTTCGTAAGGACAATTGTCATAAAGACAATCAACAAACCGTTACAACCCTTTTGAACGCCGAATAATCCACCAAGGTAATCTTGCCTGTATCCCAAAAATATCTGAACAACAATTAAAGCTGCATTTATCCAAAACAGCATATCAAGTATTTTCAGATAATCTTCTGCTTTATTTTTATTAAGCATCAGGGTAAAAGCAAAAAAAGCAACATAAAATCTGAAATAATTCCGCACACCCCAGAAATAATAAAAGGGAGACTGGAAATTAAAAACATAAATTATCAAAGTATATATTAGAAAAAACAGTATCACACAGGAAAAAGGTAACAGCTCTCTGCTGAAAATAAAGTTTTTTCTCAAAAGAAGTATTACAACAAAAACAACCAAGGATACATCTATAAAGTACGTTATAAGCGATGGAATCCTGAATGTCTCGATAAGGATTTGTGAGACTACTGGTATTATAAATACTAAAAACAGCATAATCTCCGAAAGACTTCTCTTTTTTATATACAGTTTAGATTGTCCCGTACTCATAGACACTTCCTTTCTGTTATTTTACTCGTATTTTCAACATCATAAATGCCAAATAATACATTTTATAACGAATTAAATAGTAAAATATTTTTAAGGTTTTCTTTTCAGCACTTAACACATCAGATGATAACGTTTCATTCAAAGTGTTATCCTTAAATATTTTATAGATATTTTCTTTTTTCTCAGTATCATTCAAATCTGAATTCAAAATCTGCTTAAGGGCTGAGATTGTATATGAATGATACCTGACCTTAAGAGCCCTTGCCACACAATCAGGGTATTTATTTTGTTCTATTTCCTTTAAGGCTTCAATCAAAAACAAATTATTCTTTTCCTGACGGTCTTCTCTGTATGTACTTGTCAGGGATTTTGGGTTTTTGTAATAAAAATAAAGGTTTTCCGGCAATATTGCTACCTTATTCACATGCTTGAATAATTCCAAAGCAAAAAAGGCATCTTCAGAAATAATCTCTCTTTCACTTTTGTAAAAAAGATTGTTTTCCTTCAGCAACTTCAAAGAAAACATTTTATTACCTGTGCGCACTCCCAAGCCTCTATCATACACAAACAATCCCGGAAGTAAATCATTAAATAAATCTTCACCTTCAAAATACAACTTATCTGTTTTTATTTTTAATGGTGAAAAATTAGCAAAATCGTCAAAATTGGTATGTCCGAACATTACAATCTGTGATTTACTGTTAATTGCAGTAGCTACAGATTTTTCAACTGCAAATATGTCGATATAATCATCACTGTCAATAAAGAAAATATATTCACCGGTTGCAGCTTCAATACCACTGTTTCTTGCCATTCCAAGACCTGCATTCTGCTTATGGATAACCTTAATTCGGCTATCTTTTTCTGCCCAGGCATCACACATCTTAGGACAGTTGTCAGGTGAACCGTCGTCAATAAGTATAATCTCTAAATTTTTATATGTCTGATTTACTATTGAGTCAATGCATCTGTCTAAATATTTTTCAACATTATAGACAGGCACAACCACAGTAACTAACGGATTATTCATTAAACTACCTACTTAAAGCTTCTATTGCATTATTCCAGTCATGGTCTGAAACGCTTTCTCGTGGAGAAACGCCCTTAACAGATAATGCCTTTTCAATAATTTCATTGATGTTATCAAATGAATCTATATGATAAAAACCATTTTTTCCTTTGAATTCCTTCATTCCGCCATAATCAGTTGTTACAACAGGTGTATTGCAAGCCGCAGCCTCAAGGCAGGATAAGGGAATATCTATACAATGACCTTTTTCCACAACAGGAAACAAATACAAATCTGCTAATTGATAAACCTCCTGAATTTCAGGGATATAATCATCAATGATTTTAATATTTGATTTGCTTTGCAGGATGTTTTTCAATTTTTCATCCTGCTCATTTTTTGTCAATGTACTTGTAACAAGCAAAATCTGATAATCATCATTTATATTTAACAATTCGCCAATATTTCTGCCGTCATTAAGGTGTCCCACATGGAGAATTACAGGTTTTTCTAGAGAAAGACCATATTTAACTTTTAATTCCGCTGATTTTTCAGGAGAAACGGAAATAAATTTTTCCGTGTCAACTCCTGTTTTTATATGTACAACCTTATCACCTACATATAGCTTAAAGTCGTCGTATGCTGATTTTGAAAGGACAAACAGCTTTGCTCCACTGCATTTCAGTAATAATCCACTTAATCTGTCAATACTGTCGTGCATAGAAATCAGAACATTCAGATTTTTACAGAATAGTGATAATATAAATATTCTTATTACAGTTGCTATAGTTTTTGCAGGAAAAGGAATATATAAAATATTATTTTCTTTTCTTAATAGTTTAATTAAAGGGATACTCAACATGAATTTGTTGAGCTTTATTTCCACATCAGTCAATTCTGATATTCTTTCATAAGAGACAACCTTCACATTACTTACTGTTGCTTTAATACGCTTTATTAAGTTGTATGCCACATTAACGCAACCCTCATCAGCGTTTTTGGTTAAACAATTAGTAAGTATAAGCATCTGATTATCCTCTTTTTGACATTTTTTGCATAAATTTTGTTCTTCTTAATTTATCAAAATTACGATAATATGTAATAACAAACATTTTCAGGCAAGCAAAGGATTTTTTCCACAACAGAAAAAATATTTTTTCTTTCATAGACCTTGGAGTAAACACACGGGTTACAATCCTTGAAAGCGGTAATTTCATTTTCTGTTTTGCTGATTTTATTCTTTTATCAAGTATGTCATTAACAACACTTGTTGACAGCACGCCCCACGTTACACTTAAAAGTCTTGGATTATCCTTAAGACTTTTATACATAGTGTCCTCATCAAGCAAATCATAAAACCTCATCATATGCTCGCCAATATAGTATTTCATTTTTGGTGTAACAAGAGAACTTGTCAAAGCACCTTCACGATTTATACGATAATTATATCCAACCTTATTTGTACAGGTATAAGATTTTACACAACAACCATAATCGAATTGCCAGGCATTATCCTCTGCATATTCAATTCGTTCATCAAAACGCAGATTATTTTTATCAATTATCTGCTTACTGTATAGCCTTGAAGCAACAAAGCTGAATGAGTGATATGCCCATAAATCGTCAGGGAATTTTCCGTACTCTAAAGGATAATTATTCCATTTTTCTTTTTTTCCTGTAAGCTGGTCAAATGCCTGATATCCACCGATTACAATATCGACATCCTTATTTCCGAGACAATCAACTAAATCCTTTAATGCATCAGACTCCATCCAGTCATCACTATCAAGAAAATATATCCATTTGCCCTTGGCATTATCAAGACCTGCATTTCGTGCTGAAGACAAACCACCGTTTGGTTTATTTATAATATAGAAATTATGTAAATTATGCTGTTCAATAAATTGTTGTGCCAATATTGCACTGTTATCTTTTGTTCCGTCATTTACAATGATAGCCTCAAAATCTGTAAATGTTTGTGATTTTACAGATTCAAGACACTCTATTATGTATTTTTCCACATTGTAAACAGGAATAACTACGCTAATCAAAGGATTCATAAAGCACCTCAAATTGATAGTTAGGTAAGAAAGTTATCTGCAATTTTCACATGTTGAACAAGCATCCAACTCTTTCTTAGATACCTTACCGTCACGAAAATCACGGACAATTTTATTTTCATACATTGAGTATTTTTTCTTTTTCCAGAAGAAAAGGAATTTATGCTTAATCACCCACAAAGCAGGTACCCAGATGTATTTGTGCATTGCAGGAGAAACAGAGCCAATCATCCAACAGTTTCTGTCACAGCATCGAACCTTTTTACGGACATTTTCTGCCTTTTCACTGTTCCAGAGCTCATCCCATTCCTGAGAATTAAGATTACCCATAACCTCTTTTTCCTTTGTACCGTTACAAGGCATAACATCGCCATAAGGGTCAATAAAGAATGTGTCAAAGCTCATATCACAAGGGAGAAGTCGTTTCTGACTGAAAATATAATTTATAAGACCGTGGTTAAAGTATGCTCTGAACCACTTTTTAGGGCTGTTGGAATTAAGAAGCTCGTTTACTAAATCTTCAAAATTCTGTGCAACCATAAGTCTGTCATGAATAATATTATTGGACTCAACAAAATAAAAGCTGTTGTGAAGAGATGCAGTTGCAAACTCCATATTCATTTCATTTGAAATGTTATATAAAGGAACTAAATCAGGAGCATTCTTATCCTGAACGGTCATTCCGAAGCCTACGTCCTTCATACCCATACTCACAAGCTTTTTAAGAGTTGTGTAGCCACGGTTATACCCGTCAGGGAGTCCTCTTATTTCATTGTTTGTATTCTCAAGTCCTTCAATGGAAATACGGATGCCAACCTGAGGAAACTCCTTACACAAATCAACAATTCTGTCTGTAAAAAATCCGTTTGTAGAAATAACAATTCTGTCACTTTTTTTATATAACTCACGGACAATATCCTTTAAATCCTCACGGATAAAGGGCTCACCACCCGTAATATTAGTAAAGTACATCTGTGGTAGCTTACGGATTGTTTCTATTGAAATTTCTTCTTCAGGAAGTGAAGGAACCTTATATCTGTTACACATTGTACATTTTGCGTTACAACGATATGTAACAATTACTGTTCCGTTAAGCTTTTTTGACATACTTTCACCTTAACAATCTTTTATTAACTGAATTCGTAATTTTATTTATAACCACGCTTATTACAACTGTTATAACAATAGATAAAAGAATAAACAGACCTGATTCAATTTCAGGTGCAAAATATTCAATTATAAGGAATGATAGCGCGTGAACTAAATATATTTCATAAGAAATATTACCTAAAAATCTGTTTACACTATTACCGATTTTAAACCGGCTGTTGTAAGTAAATACAACCATAGTTATTAAGAGTCCCAATACAACCTTTAACAAATATTCTCCGAAAAAGAATATATATTTATATTTGAGATAGAGTAAGCCTGCTGCACCTGCTGTCACCAAGAAAATAGGCATAAGCACAAAGAATTTCTGTGATAAAAGATTCTTGACCTTTTCTTTATTAAATGCAAGGAACATACCGTAAAGGCAACCCCACATTTCTGTAGGCCAACCGGAAATCCCCTTGCCTCCTGTAAAATAAGTAACAAGACTCAGGATTACTGTTAAAACGCAGATGATTATATTCTTTTTATCGTTTGATATTTTTTTAAATGGTCCTTTATAGGTAAACCAAACAATAAGATAGAAGTACAATAACTGTCTTACCCATCCTGTAAGCTGTATCAACAAATCAAATTCACATTTCCTTGTACTGAAAAGTGTGAAAATGAACATAAAAACATTTGACAAAAGCATTGGAATCAACAATCTTTTAAGTCTGTTTTTCCAGAAATTCTGAAAGTAGGCATCGCCTTTTTTTATTATGCCTTGCATAACGCCATAGCTTGAGGATATGAAGAAAAAGGTTACTCCGATATAAGCAAAGCTACCGATTAAATCCTGTATAGTATTCTGATACAGCTCAGGTATATGCACAAGAAGAATAACTATACTCCAGAAGCCTCTTAAGGATGAGGATGTGCTTTTGTCAAAAAAGTCAGTATTTTTTCCGCTTTTATCTGTTATTAACATTGTAAAAGCTAAAAATACAACTATCAAAACCATAATTATGGTTGTCACAAAAATCACACCAATCAAATTATATTAAAACTTAACATTAGCAAATGCCTTTAAATGATTTTCTGCTATCTTGTCCCAAGTGTAATTGTCAAGAGCATTTTGTCGTGCTCTCTCTGATAATTTATCAACGAGCATAAAATTATCTGTTATCTTCTCAATTATTTCAGGTATTTCCTCTGCCTTACAATCAGCAGTACCCCCACCAAAGTCAATAAAATGCTTAATGCTGATTATCACAGGAGTTCCCGCTGATAAGGATTCAACAACTACAAGACCAAAGGCTTCATAATTTGACTGAAATACAGTTAACCCTGATATATTGTAAAGTTCATTAAGCTCTTCTCCGGGCTTTGCCATTCCAAGATAAACAACCTTTTCGTGAAGTCCGTTTTCGTCAACAAGAATATCAATTTCATTTTTGTATTCCTCGTCAACGATTCCACCCACATATGCATAAACCAAATCGTCTTTTTTGGTAAGCAATGGCATCAATGCTTCAACCATACGCTTCTGACCCTTGTTCTCATATACAGAGCCTACCTGCAGGATGATTTTCTTATCCTTAAGGTTATATTTTTCTTTAATTTTATTGATTTCACTATTTGATAATGGCTTGTAAATATCAGTATTTACACCATTGTTTACTCTTACAATTCTGTTTTCATCAATATTAAGATACTTTACAGCATTGTCCTTTGTCTGCTCATTAAGAACAAGGACAATATCTGCTTTTTTCATACATTCAATTTCCTGAAAGTATCTTTTCTTCAAAACAGGCTCTGCCTCATCCCAAGGGAGAGTCCAGTATCCATTGTGATTTGTATATGCTGTCACAGCATTTTTTCTGTATTTTTCAGGAACAAGCAAAAGGTAGAAAAACATATTGTACTGATTGTGAAAATGGAGTACAACCTTTTCTTCAGCCTTCTTGAGCATTCCGATTAACTTTAATGCAAGGAATACAGAATAAACAACTCGTTTAAGCTTATGTAATATTCCAAGACTTAAATCTGCCTTTGTGAACATTGAAGGCACATTAACCTCAGTAATAGGAAGGTCAGTTTCAGCACGATTTTTGTCAGCAATATCAATTATCTGAACATCCTTATTAAGTTTAAGAAAAGAACGAGTAAGCTCTTCAACAATTATTTCTGTTGCTGCGCCCATCTGTGCAGGGATGCTTGTATATCCTGTTCCTATTTCGTAAATTTTCATTTTACCCTCTGTAAATATCCATTAATTTATGGTAATACGACTCTGATGTTTCAAAGGAAACATTTTCACAGTTTCGTATATAATTTTCGTTATTATCAATTATTTGTTTTATTTTTTCTGCTAATTCCTCAGAATTTCCTGCTTCAAAAAGAAGCCCTGTTTTTCCCTCTTGAATAAGTTCCGGAATCCCACCTAAACGAGAACCCACAACAGGTGTTCCGTAAATCTGAGATTCAATCACTGAAAAAGGACAATTTTCATACCATTCTGACGGACAAACGCTGACTCTTGCTTTTGCAATAAGTTCTTTAAGCTCATCACCTGTTTTAAATCCCACATACTCTGCATTCGGTACCTTTTTTATTTCCTCTTCTGCAGAGCCAAACCCTGCAAAAACGAATTTATATTCAGGTAATTTTTTTGCAGCCTCAAGAAGAGTCAATGTACCCTTATCCTTTGAAAGATGACCAAATTCTAAAATATAATCCTCTTTTTCAGTATCAGCAACTGCTTCTGCATCAAAAAAATTGTGAAGTGCTACTGTTTTCAAGGCAAATCTTTTTTGTGTATCAAGCTTACCCTTCAAAAATTCAGATGGGCAAACAATTTTGTCAACATAATCATAAGCCCTGATGTATTTCCAAAGATAAGCATCTGCCGTTGCTAAAAGACTCTTGCTACGTGAATTTTTCATACACTTTGTCTTAAGGCAGTTAAAATAATTACCGTCAAGGCATTTTTCACATATATTTATATCAGCATCGAAAAGTCCGTGACTCGGGCACACAAGCTGATAATCGTGAGCAGTATATATAATTTTAAGATTTTGATTTTTTTCTTTTCTGTATTTGTGAATTTCAAGAATAATACTTGGAGTAAGATGGAACTGAATGTTATTGAGATGAACAACGTCAGGATTGAAAGCATGGAGAACCCTTCTTATTTTTCTTCTTGCTTCTGTTGAGTAGATTATACGAAAAGGAGCCTTGAGATTTTTCTTAATTCCCTCGTTAAAATCGAGATGAGAAGCATAGGAATCAGCACTGTTGGACACAATATTTTTCTCGTTTTCAAGACCGAAATATTCAACACTGTGACCGTGCTTTTTCAACACTTCACCAAGCTTAAAAATATATGTTTCCGACCCACCCTTGGGGTACAGAAATTTGTTTACCAACAGTATTTTCAAGACTTTTCTTCCTCTACTTATTTATCTGCGTATAACTGCAAAGTTTCTCTTACAACATTATCCCAATTATATTTTTTGCATATATAGTCAGATGCCTTTTGCTTATATTCATCTACAACTTCAGGATTGTCACAGACATACTGCAGTTTTTCAGTCAAATCATCAACATTGCCTTTTTCGAATGAGATTCCGTACTCACCAACAACCTCCGTACATTCAGGAATATCGGAAGTGACAACACAGTTACCGTAGCTCATAGCCTCTAAAAGGCTTATTGGCATACCCTCCAAATCTGACGGAAGCACATAAACGTAAGCGTTACTGTAAAGCTCCTCCAACATTTTGCCCTGTACAAAGCCTGTGAAAATAATTCTGTCATCAGCCATTGATTGAAGCTGTTTTTCGTATTCAACGGTGTCAGATGAGCCACCTGCTATAACTAATTTCTTATTTGTATGGACTTTTTTAAAAGCCTCAATTAAATAGGTAATTCCTTTTTCAGGTACTAATCTTCCGAGAAAAAGGATATAACTATCTTTATGTAATTTGTATTCTTCATTTATTAAGTCTGCACTCACCTGCTGTGGCTTTGAAATACCATTAGGAATATACACGGTTTTTCGTCCATATACATCCATAAAATACTTCTGAACATTCTTACTTAAAACGATAATTTCATCAGCAAGCTTAACGGCACATTTTTCACCGAATTTTATGTAAAATGAGGCGAATTTACCCCATTTTGCCCTTTGGTGGTCAAGACCGTGAATAGTTGCAACGCATCTTTTTCCAAACAATTTTGGTAACCAGAGCATTGAACAAGGACCTTCAGCGTGGAAATGAACAACATCACATTTACTGAAAGAAGCAGAAAGAGCAGCAAAAAAGGATGCTGTAAGTGCTGCCAGACCTTTCTTATCAATAGTAATTACTTCTTTTATGGTAACACCTGAGATGCTGTTTTCAGTTGTGTCAAATTTGCTTCCTGCAATATGATGGCCCTTTCTGTTGTAACAGGTAACACTGTAACCCAGCTGAGCCATTCGTGAAGCCAACTCACCTACAACAATTTCAACGCCGCCCTCACGGGAAGGTACACGCTTATGTCCAAGCATAGCAATCTTCAGATTTTTTTCATCCTTGCTCATATACCCTCCATACCTAAAACAGCGCCGATAGTTTTGAAGAAAACTGTCAAATCTGTTTTTACACTTCGCTCTTCTATGTATTTAAGGTCAAGCTCCAACCATTCATCAAAGCTACAATCATTTCGGTTTTTCTTAATCTGCCAATAGCAGGTAAGACCTGGTATTACACTTAATCTTTGCTTTTGATAATCAGTATATTGTGCAACCTCACGCGGAAGTGGAGGTCGAGGACCAACAAAGCTCATTTCACCCTTAAGGATGTTAATAAGCTGTGGAAGCTCATCAACACAGCATTTTCTGATAAGTTTACCGAAACGGGTAATTCTCGGGTCATTTTTCATTTTAAATGCAGGACCCTGCATTTCATTCTGAGAAAGAAGGCTATCCAACTGTTTTTCAGCATCGGGCACCATTGAACGGAATTTATAAAGCTTAAATGGTTTTCCGTTAAGTCCAAGTCTTTCCTGAGTATAAATCGGTGAAGCACCGGGACTGTCAATAACAATAACCAATGCAACCAAAGCCAGAGGTACAAACAAAACAACAAGAAGAATAATAGATGCAACAATATCAAAAAGTCTTTTTGCTTTTTCATATCTCTTATCTGACTCGTTCAATATTCTGTTGTCAACTGTGTTTTCCTGTATTTTTTCGTGCATAGCACAGCCTCCGCAAACACCCCTGATTATTCCTCAGGAACGTAGAACATTTCTAAAACTAATTCCTCTAACTTTACTTCATCAGGATAGAATTCCATAAAGCTTTCACCCACAATGGATTTACCCTCTATACTTACAGTACCAAGGTACTCATATCCTGAAACCTTTTCGTAAATCTGTAACAAGTCCTGCTCATAGCAATCTGACACAGTATATTGTGATAACGCCTTCCAAGCAGATAAAACAAAGTTTTCATCATTTTCTGCCTTTTCACGGGTGATTCTGTAAAGTTCTTCAATATACTGCTTCTGACGAATCATTCTGTTTTTATTTGTGCTGTCCTCAAGACCGTAACGGTTACGAACATAAGTCAATGCCTTATCACCCATTAAGGTAACAGTTTCACCCTTAACAAGTGTGTCATCAATTCCTGTGAAATCATCAAGAACTTCAACTGTTACGCCACCAACTAAATCATTGAAAACAGGTACAGCATCCATTGTAACAGACACATAGTGTGTTACATTTATGCCATCAAGGAGATTTGAAACTGCTTTTGCAGTATTACGACAGCTTACATTCTGACCATTACCATAGGTATGTGCCAGAGCAATCTGCTGTGTAGTTGTTCCTATTTCCTTTCCCGCAACGCCTAAAACATTCATTTTAACCATAGTATCACGGTTTATGTGTATAGCCTTGCAAGTCTTGTTTTGATTATCAAGGACAAACAACATCAAAAAGTCAGCTTGTTGGTCGTTATCGTAAGAAGATGAATCAACATCCTCTGAGAATTTATCAAGACCCATAACAAGTACTGTTTCAATGTTTTCATTAAGCTTATATTCTACACCGTCGGTATTTTCAACTGTAACGTCCTCAGTTGGTTGTTCACCAACAAAATTCTGCTGATTTTCCCAGATACTGATACCAAGCAGTGCAGAACACATAACTAAAACACAAACCAAAACTAACAGCAAAGCCTTTTTTTTCGATGCTTTTTTATTAGTTTTTTTCATCTTAAATTATTCCTTTACTTCCTTTTTCTTGAAAACAACTGCAATAACTGTTGCAGAAACAAGAACTGCTGCAGCACCAATCATAAAGTGCATTGGCATCTGTGTATTTTCAACCTGAGTATCTGTATCAGGAATATCCGCATTAGGAACCTTACCGCTTGTGTTAACAACGATTGCAAATGGTGAGAAATCCTTAATTCTGAACTGAAGTGTTTCACCGTCAGGAAGAACCTTTGCATTGTCAACAAATTCCCATTTACCGTTGTTGTAGTGTAAAAGACCTACAAAATTTTCAAGATTCTTTGCTCCAACCTTAATATTGAAGTAACCGTGTCCATCGTGGTCAAGACAGCCTTCATATGAAAGGTCGAACAACACAGAAACAGCAAGGTCTTTGCCTGTGAGACCTAATTTTGCAACATACGCTGCAAATTCCTTACAAAGAGTAGTAAGGTCTTCACAATTCATGATGATTTCATAAGCCTCCTGAAGCTTTTCACGGATGTGAGCAGCAAGCTTATCACGGTCTTTGAACATTGTAAGAATAACCTTTGCTGTACAATCAGGGTCTTCGTTTTTACCCTCTTCAAGTACAACATCATCTCTTGATGGGCTGGACACAAAGCCATCTTCCACTGCAAGAGCAGGAACAACGCTCATAAATGCCAATGTTAATGCGAGAATGAGTGTAATAATTTTTTTCATAATAAATGCATCCTTTCAAGTGTGTATTTTATGGTGTTACCCATATTTTTTAATATGTGATTAATTTATAATATCCCGTGAAACATTTTTTAAATGCTCAAGGACAATATTACCAAGTTTCTTTTCTATAACATCAAGTGCCTCTTTAATCCGTGGTGGTCTTGATGTTATATTATGGCTGTCAGACCCTAATACATGAATAATGTTATCCCTTAAATATTTACATGCTTTTCTTTTTGTGAAAAGTTGAATAAAATGAGAGGCATTTGACTGCATTATAACATCATTTCTTAAAAGGTAATCTACAACCTGCCAATCCTGTAAAAATAAACATCGTTCAATGTGGGCTAACATAATCTGAAGGTTACCCATAGAAACAAGTCTATAGAGCTCATTGATTACGCCCTGAGTCCACCTTACATTTGGCATTTCAAGAAGAAGAATGTTAGTGCCCTCAATACAAAGCTTCTTTAAATCTGTCAAGCTACTTATTCCGTCATAATATTCCACCTCAGCACCTAATTTTATATCAGGCAGATTATCGTGGAGATTTTCCGATAACTCTTCGTATGACTTTTTTCGTCTTTGCAGAAAACTTTCTACAGTTTCGTTATTAGCAATAAAATGCGGTGTTGCAACGACTGAATTCACACCCTGATGTGACAGCATTTCTAAAATTTTAATACTTTCCTCAACGCTCTGACTACCATCGTCTATACCGGGCAGACAGTGACAATGAAAATCAACCATTTATTTTCCCTCATCACTCTTTTGCTGATATTCGTGCGAAGCATAATATTTGTAATAACGCTTGTATTTATAATTACGATAGTATGATTTGCCATTATTTACACCGTTCATTACAAGGCCTAAAACATTGACATTAGAAAGCTTTAACTGACGCTTACAATTTTCAAATTCATCCTTTTCAGTGTAATTCTGTCTTACAACAAGAATCATGCCTGTAAGATATTTTGAAATAGCAACAGCATCGGAAACGATATTTACAGGTGGCAAGTCGATAATAATGCAATCAAAATATTCCGAAAGCATTTTAAGGAGCTTTTCCATTTTTTTAGATGCCAAAAGCTCTGATGGATTTGGAGGAATTGGTCCGCAAGGAACAACATACCACTTATCATTTACTATTGTTTTATATTGCTCAATCATAATCTTATTACTGTCCAAAAGGAAGTTAGTAAGACCTGTTGAACCATCGATATTCATCTTTTTTGCAACTGACGGAAGACGAAGGTCACCGTCTATGAGCAAGACCTTTTTACCACTCTCAGCATAAACATACGCTAAATTGATAGCAGTTGTACTCTTACCCTCACCACGAACAGAGCTTGTTACACCGATAATAGGGCATTTAACATCCTCAGGTAATGTGAATGAAATATTTGTTCTGAGAAGCTTATACTGTTCTGTTGCATTGAATTTAAGGTTTCTGTGAAGAGTCTTTCTAAGATTTCTTTCAATTGGAAGGTTCTGTGAGTTTTTATTTAATATACTCATTTGTCATTCTCCTTTCCAATTTTCTTAGCTGAGCTGTAGCCGTATTTTTTATAACCGTATTTGCCAACACCATCATCATATAAATCAGGAACCTTAGCGAGAATCGGATAATCACCTGCTTTAAGGAGATAATCTTCATCGTGAATTGTTTTATCGCTGAGTGCAATAAGAACAATAACGATAGTAGCCAACATAAATCCGATTACAAATCCGATTGCGGTGTACATTGTTATACTTGGTGAAATCTTGTGGACATCCGGAGTCGCATAACCAACAACCTCCATAGATGTACCCTTGATTATTTCTGCAATTCTAATCTGAAGCACATCTGCAATACAGTTTGCAATCTTTGCAGCCTCGTAAGGGTCCTTTGAGGTAATCTCAACCTTCATAACCTCAGTATCGTCAACAGAATAAGCATCAATCATATCGTAAAGCTCGTCATGAGTATATGGTAATTCTGCTTTTTCAATAACCTTTTCAAGAGTTGTTTGGTCCTTCAGAATAACAATATATGTTCTTACAAGGCTCTGTGCAGCACTGATTTCTGATGAGCTGATTGAAAGACTTGCACTACCAAGTGAAAGTGAGCTGTTATTAACATAAAGTCGCACACTTGATGAATACAATGGCTCAATAAAAAACGCAGCCATTGAAAAGCCTATTGATGCAGTAAGAACTCCTGCAAGAATAATTGCCCAAGCCTTTTGAAATATTGCTTTTGCAATATGGGCAAGGTCAATTACATAATAATCCTTGAAATTTCTATTTGATGTTTCCATTAACTATATCTCTCCTGTTTTTGCTTGAAAAATATATGAAATTGCACTCTTGAAACAGTCGTAAATTTAAAAAAGGTTACAAAAAGGCACAATAAAAGATTTTGTTAATAATTTTATCACAAAATATTTTTCGTGTCAAATATAATACAATAAAAGTTAACCACATATTGCACAAATTTCGTTCACTTTTATTAGTTATAATAATAAAATCGATAAATTGGAGGTTATCGGGGAGTTGCCTTCCCCTTGAGGGGAAGTTGTCACCGTAGGTGACGGATGAGGTGGAAATGTTGTTCCCCTTGAAAAATAACGGTTGCTAACGCAACCTACACCTCATCAGTCTGCTTCGCAGACAGCTTCTCCTCAAGGAGAAGCCTCCCCGACAAATTATAATTTTACTGCACAAAAAAATCTCCACCGATTGGAGTCGATGGAGATTATATTTTATTAAATAATTGGGAGACGGAAGTCTGCGAAGCCCTTTGCACCGAAGATGAGATAAATCACATCGTTAAGACCCTTGAGCACAACATTAAGTGCTGTATCAATAAACTCAGGCTCTGCTTCAGGCTCATATACACCAATTTCAACAAGCATATCGTAAACCTTATCTAACACTGCATTGTCTTTTTCAACATCATTCACAGTGCATTTTGTCATTTCCTCTGCTTCCTTGAGGACTGCTTCCTGCTCCGGAGTAAGCACATAACCTGTTTCCTCACAGTATCTTTCAAGGTCTTCCTTATACCACTTAAGAGGCTTTAAGTTTCTTGCACCATTGAACTGTGGGTAATAATACTCACCGTCAGGGTCACTACAGCTATCAACTGTTGTTACATCACCTGTTGCAAGGTTAAGTGCCAATGAAAGTGCTGTGTTGTTGTATTCAAGCTCGTGCTTCTGCTCATAGAAGTACCATGTTGTATCCTTGTAAAGACAAGTTGAAATATCAATTGAACCGTCAGGCGAAAGCTCTCTGCCCTCTGTATCCTCAAACTTTGTTCCACATGTTACATAAGATGTACCAGGAGCAGTTGAGTCAATGTTGATAATTTCGTCAGAGTTTGTGATTGGAGCACTCTTTAAGAATCCGAAGAAGCTGTAGTCAGCTGTACAAGCACCAAATGGAAGACCATAACCTGCGATAAATGAGAATGTTACACCCTCAGCCTGAAGATTTGCAATATTAGTGTGAAGTCTTGACTTTGATGCATAGAAATCCTCTACCTCTTTTTTAACAACTGGTGATTTAATGAAATCAGTTGCCATAACCTCGTCAACTCTTGCAAGAGGTACCATATTTGTAAGTGATGGAGTTGTTCCGAAAATTTCTGTTGAAAGGCCACGTAATGCCATATCAATAAAGTCACGGAGAACCTGCTTTGGCGCTACACGAAGTGCGACATTTATAAGGTATCCCCAAGGCTCACCGATAAGGTCTCCGATGATACCGTTATAGAAAAGTTCTGCTGACATTGGCTCACAATAGCTCTGTGTAAGCATATCTGCAATAATTTCTGAACCGTCCCAAGCACCAACAATACCGACAACTCTCTTAAGGTGATTTTCTGCCTTTGTTGGATATGCGTCAATATACGCAGTTGTGACAGAAGCGCCCATACTCATAGGAACGAGGATAATATCTTTTGCGCCTACCTTATTATTTGCAAGAATTGTTTCAACGAAATCGTGAAGACCCTCTACATTTTTAGTTGTGTATGAGAAAGCATTATAGTTGAAAACATAGAGATAATCCTCGTAATTTTCACCAAACTTTTCCTTTGCAATATCCTCACAAGGGATTGAAGAGAAGAAGCGCTCTCTTGCTTCGCTTCTCATTTCACCGTCTTCACCCATTGCCCATGGGAATTCTGAAACAGGCATTGCATAACGAGGAGTTACAACTCTTGGATTAGAATTACCGTTTTCATCAACAATGTTGAATTTAAAAAGGTTACGGAGAACTGTATTAACATCCTCCTGTTTCATTGAGAATTTACCTGTAACAGAAGATGAAACAAGTGCAGTAACAACCTTTACAAGTGCACCGATAATTTCAGGGTCTGAAAAAGCTTCGCCCATATCGTTGAAAAGATTCCAACGAGTCTGATATTTACCCTCAGCAATAAGTGGAGCGTAGTTTTCGTAATCCTGAAGAGTACCCTTTGGGAATGCATCCTCTTCTGTGTAGCTTTCATCGAAAAGATAAGAATAACTCTGTCCGATACCTGTTACAAAAACGATAAGAGAGTTTTCACCATCTGCGAAAACACTTTCCATGTCGCCTGTAGCAACAGTTACCTGTACTTTTTCACCTGCATATGTAGGAATTATTGCAACAGACATAACTGTAACAATTGCAAGAAAAACAGCGATAATTTTTTTCATTTTTTCAATCCCCTTTCAGATTTCTGAATATATAGTATCACTTATTATTTTTCATTTCAATATAAATTCTACATTTTAATATCTGCAACCAAATAAATTATATCTGTAAGCTGAAGATAGAATTTAAAGAATGCCATTCCGAAAATACCGAGAACTGCATCACCCTTTGTAACATCACCATATTCAGTAAGATGTTCACCGTCACCGAGAACATATTCAGAAACAGTAAGCATTTCTGACTCATAAACAGTTGTGTCATTTTCGTTGATTGTAAGCATACGGATACCTCTTGTAGTAGGGTCAGCGTATGAACCAAAAGCACAGCTTGGAGTATTTACAATATCAACACCATCTTTTTCAACTGTAAATGAATTGAAATGGTCGTGACCTGAGAAAACAGCAACAACGTCACCTGTTTCTACAAAAGCATCAAACTGTCCGTAATTGTAATAGCCAGGACATGGTGCTTCAAGAAGGAAACCGTCCTTAATATTGAATACAAATGGTAAATATGTATATGACTGGCCGTCATAATTTCGTGTTGCTTCACCTACTGCAAAAGGACATTCATAGAACATCAATTCATTGATTTCCTGAACGATAATATGCTGGAAAGCCATAGCATTTACAGTTTTTCCACCGTTGGCTGCTTTAATTTCTGCTGATGTGTTTTTATACCACTCAATCTGGTCAGGATTAACACAATCATAACCGAGCCATGTTCCGTCTTCATCACGTACATAAGAATTTGAATCAAACATATAAAGATTATAAGCAATCCTTTTACCATCAGAGCTTTTTACTGTAAGATTATGAGTACCTACACCTGTAAGAGAAGGCACAGCATCATAAGCCAAACAATACTTTCCACCATAAAGCTTATACATTCTGAAAAGCTCTTCACGGGAAACTTCCTGTTCATCGTCGTGATTACCGAAAACAAAAGTGAAATATGTTTTGCTTTCAACGAAGATGTCGCAAAGCTCTTTGATTGCTTCAGCCTTAACCTCCTTAATGGCAGTTGAGTTATCTCCACCAAGGACTACCAAATCAGGACTATGAAGCTTAATCATATCCTTAATATATTCTTTTGTTGTAATATTCATTGGATAATCATCCTGAATATCACAGATATTAAAAATCTTAAATTCTCCATTTTCATCAAATTTAAGCACACTGTTATCTCCCGGAATTGCTGCAAAAGCAAAAACAGCGTGAGAGAAAATAAGAACAATGCTTAAAAGAATTGAAACAACCTTTTTCATAATGAACCTCCTGACAATAGATACTGCAATTTTACTACCAAAAAAAGTAAGAGTCAACACCCTTTTACAGGCGTTGACTCCCTTTTTAATAAAACAATTATTGTTTAATAATTATTCAGCCAACATTCCATGATATCTTCCCATCCAGTATGGAAGTGAGTATGTTGTTGAGCCTTCCATTTCATAGATGTTATGAGCATCGTCAAGGTCATAAGATGAACCGTTGTACTTGTGGAATGCTCTTTCGTCAGGAGCAGCAACCTTCTGTTCAAGCTTTGTAAGGCCGAAAATCATACCAACTGTTCTTAAAATATTACTGTTTGAATCCCAGAATGCTGGTGTATATGTCTCAGGGTCAAATGAAATTTCATTTGTTCCACCGATACCAACATCGTCAAGGTCAAGTTCATAAACGTCATCACGATTCTTGTTTGTTGCAAGGAATCTTCTTAAATCCATTGGGTGACGTGAAAGTGACCATGATGCAGTTTCGATAAGGCTGTTACCGTAAGCATCTGTCTTTTCTTCGTTTGGATATGCAAGCTGATATACATAATACCAGAGTGGATTTTCACTGTTCTGCATTGAGAACCACCAGTCGTCAAGTGCTTCTCTGTAATACTTAAGAAGTTCTTCATCATCCTCAAGCTGGAAGAGTGTGTAGAAGCCGAGCATTGCCATTTCTTCGTCAGAATGATTGAGAATCAATTTGTATGCCATATCAAACACTTTTGTTCCGACTGCTTTACGAAGGATTTTACCTAAAATAGGAGAAATATCGTTAACGTATTCAAGGATTGAAAGCTGATATCTTTCAAGCTCCTGAGTCATAATTTCAGCATACTGATACTGCTCGTCAAATGCTGCCATTCTGTATTCGTCTTCCCATTTCTGATAGCCTGTAACGTGTGCTGCAACCTTAAATACAGTAAGAAGAACAAGTGCATTAAGTGGTGCACCACCAAGTACCTGACCGTTGTGGAAATATGTTCTTGAGAACTTTGCCCATGTTGTTGGCTGACCTGAACCGTCAACCATATTATATGAGTTATCTACAAGGTGCTGTGCAAACTTATCCATTGTATTTTCAATAAGTGCAGCAAGCTCAGGGTCTTCAGGACCGAGAATGTCATACGCAAGCTTGTAAAGGAATACGTGACCGATAATTTCGTCAGAGCTTGTATCACCCTTATAAACAATGTCTTCTATTTTCTTGCCTTCAGGAATAAGGTCATTCCAGAGTCTTTCAGGGATTTCACCTGATGCATCAACCTTAAGTCCACGATAATTTTCACCGTGAAGAAGGAAGTCACTACCATCACCATAAGTCTTTGTTGAAAGACCTGTTGCAGTACCGTCACCATTATGTGACCAGTATGCAAATGAGTCATAGTCGCTGTTTTCATCTCTGAATGAATATGTTCTTGACCAGAAGCCTTCAAGATTTCTTGTACGCATATCATATTCTTCATCAGGCTTTTCCATAGGATTTGCCCAACCTACATCATTGAAAAGCTTAAGATTCTCTTCAGGAATCTGAAGATATGTTGCCTCACCGTTTTCAAGGTAATTTGTGTACATATTGTCAAACTTTTCAGCAGGACTTTCAAAAGGAATGTTCTGTGAATAGTCACCGCCAACGAGAGTTGCTTCACTTGTGTAGTATTTACCTGTTTCAAGGTCAACTACAGTACCGCTTCTCTGTGCACGGTTATATGACTCAACTGTGCCCTGACGCATTGAAAGATATGTAAGTAAAAGAACTGCTTCTGTTGAAAGAGTTGCTGTCTTTCTTGCATCCTCAATCTGTTCAGGTGTTGCATTAGGGTCATTTTTGAGAGTAGCGTAACGCATAAGCTCGCCACCTGCATACATCGAAGTCCAAAGACCGTCGTTATCACTTTCTTCAGGCTTCCATTCACCGTCAATAAAGTATGCATTTGAAACCATACCACGTCTTGCAACATATTCCCAAGTCTGTTCGTTAAGATATTCAGCCTTTTCAGTACCGTTAATATCACGCATTTCGATATGAGAATAGCCCTCTTCCATTACTGTCCAGATACCGTTTTCGCCATCAGCAAAGATTGCAAGAACCTTGCCCTTACTTGTATCTTCAGCATAGAAATATCTGTCACCCATAAAACGCTGTTCTTTATCTCTTTCGTTTGTTGCCTTTTCATCAACACGAAGAACACCGTAATCAACGATTGTCCATACAGCACCGTCTTTTGTTGTTACTGACTGTGCTTCTTCATATTTGCTCTTATCCTTAACCTCAGCAGGAACTGCCTCGTCGTCAAGCTCGTATCGTGTAACAACCTTCTGAAGATTGTCACCCTCCTTGACTGCACCAAGTGTATAGTCAACTTTTCCCGCTCTATCAGCCATCATTGTTGGCTCTTCAACCACGTTAAGTGTAATTGTGTCTGTAAGTCCCTCTGAAGTAGTAGCTGTGATTTCAGCAGTACCTACCTTAAGTGCAGTTACACGACCCCACTTGTCAACCTTTGCTACATCAGCAGGCTCTACAGTCCATGTGAGCATTCTTTTTTCTGTGCCACGGATTGCATAGTCAACAGTTCTTGAATCGCCGATATCCATCTCCCAATTTTCAGGAACGATAAGACGAAGAACAGGTGGTTGTGCGTCATTCTCTTCAGCTTGTGCAAATGCTACAGGAGCAAAAACTCCCAAGCAGATTGTAAGTGAGAGGATGATTGCAATAAATTTCTTCATAAAAATTCCCCTTTTCGCTTTTTGATTTCTGTGACAAAATCACCAAATTTCACCACTGAATATAATCACATATATAATAACATCACCAAATGCTTCCGTCAAGAAGATAATTGACAAATTATGAATATATTTATTGACGAAAGCATAACAAAAAGCGGGGAAAAATCCCCGCCACAATGCAATTATTTTGTTTTAAGTCTGATACTTGTTACTGAATAAGCAGGCATTGTGTAGTTGAACTGGTTTGAGAATCCGTCAAGAGTGAATTCTTTCATTATACACGCTTCTTGTGCACCAAGGATGTTATCATTCTTAAGTGAGTCACCTGCTACCTGATTGATTACTGCTGTACTCTTAACATCAGCATTTGCAATATTCACTGCAACAGGAGTTGCTTTTTCAGTTACGTTGACAAGCTTGATAATAATGTCACCATTGTCATCGTTACTAACTACTGTATAAGCCTTTGAGGTTGCCTTTACACCGAAGTCGTAATCGAAATAAAGCTCACCGTCAATATATCCCTGTACTTTTGCGCCGTTAACAACAACCTTGATTTCATAAGTTCTGCCTGTTTCAATTGTAATATCCTTTACTGTACCTACAATTTTGTCAGATTTTGAACCTGCATCAATTTTCTGCAAACAAGAAATTGTATTATCCCAACCACCGATATTCCAGAAAATATTGTTATCAATATCCTTAACAGCAAATGGAATGATAAAGCCTTCGCTACCTTCAAGCTTTGTTGCCTCTACTGTCATTGTGTAGTTATCCCAGCTTGTATCACCGAAATATGCAACACTACCTGTATTTGAGTACGCCATATCTGTTGTAGTGTTCACAAGAGCACCTTTTTTAATCTTCCACTTACCATCAGTTGCAAAATTCCAATCGCTCTTTGCAAATGCTGTATTGAATTTTTCGTGTGCAAGCTTTTCGCCTGTTTCATTGTCAGTAACAATAAGGTTATCGAATTTTGCTGATGTGTACCAAGTACCAACACCAACTGCACCTGAAATCGTTCTGTCCTGAAC